>ERZ779737.1194-NODE-1194-length-21140-cov-4.587337_pt1 | contig 21140 bp, 22 predicted proteins | sample MGYA00511889_ERZ779737 | MGnify/ENA primary metagenome ERZ779737 (study PRJEB29588, sample SAMEA2163575) | human gut metagenome | biome: human gut; feature: human-associated habitat; material: faeces | place: Denmark | collected 2008/2010 ...
GGGTTCGAGCCCTATAAAACGCACTCGCGGCGGATGTTTTTACAACTCGCTACCCCGCTCAAACAAGTAAAAATATTCTTCCGCCTTGAGGCGTTTTATATACAGGGCTAAGACGTGCATAAAACGGTAAAACGACCCTCCGAGCCTGCAAGACCCCATCAGCACGTTTTTACCCTCCGGCGCGTCAAAATTTAGTAAAGTGTATTATTCTTTGTTTTTACTTGAAACTACGCCACTAAGGAGGCATTCATGGAACAAACCGTTGTAAAAACCAAACAGCCCACCGGGCTCTGGCTGCTGTTTATGACCGAACTCTGGGAACGCTTCAGCTACTACGCGATGCGCAGCATCCTCATCCTGTATATGGTGTATCTGCTGAAAATGGATAAAGGCGGCGCGTCCAACGTCTACGGGACGTTCACCAGCCTGGTTTATCTTTCCACGCTTTTGGGCGGTTTCCTGGCCGACCGTTACCTGGGCCAAAAATGGGCCACCATCTGGGGCGGCCTGCTGATTGCCGCCGGTATGTTCGTGATGAGCGTGCCCACCGTCGCTTTCCTTTATATCGCCATGGGGCTGATTATTCTGGGCAACGGGTTCTTTAAACCCAACGTGGTCGCTATCGTCGGCCAGCTTTACGATAAAAACGACGCCCGCCGCGACGGCGGTTTCACCATTTTTTATATGAGCGTTAACATCGGCGCGTTCTTCGGGCCCCTGCTTGTAGGGCATTTTGCCGCTTCGGGCAATTACAAAGCCGCGTTCTGGATTGCCGGCATCGGCATGATAATCGGCCTGCTGACCTTTATCCTGGGCTATAAAAAATTTCTTCCCGGCAAAGGCGCCGCGCCCAAAGAAAAGCCCGTCTTTTATAAAGACGCCGCACTGTGGGCCATCGTGCTGGCCATCCCGATGATTGTATTGTATATGAAAGGCCACCATACCGCTTCTTACATTTCGTTTGCGGTTTTGGGCTTAGCCTATTACCTGTACAATAAAAAAGCCAAACGCGTGAAAACCGAAAATACCGCACCTTTGACGAAACAGGAAAAACAGCAAATCGCCGTCATCGGGATTTTGGCGTTTTTCAGCATTTTTTTCTGGGCCGCGTTTGAACAGGCCGGGGCCGCTTTAAACCTGTTTGCGTATGAATATACCGACCGCGTGATTTCCATTTTCGGCCATTCGTGGGAAATCCCGGCCAACTGGTTCCAAAGCTTGAACCCGCTGTACGTGGTTATTTTTGCGCCGCTGTTTTCCAAGCTGTGGATTGACCTCGCCAAAAAAGGCAGAGAACCCTCCACTCCGGCTAAGTTTGTAGTGTCGCTGTGGCTGATGTCTTTGGGCTTTGCGGTAATGCTGTTGGGCGCGTTTATGCTCATCAGCAACGCCAAAATCAGCTTGTTCTATCTGGCGTTTACGTACTTATTCCACACGTTTGCGGAACTGTGCATTTCCCCGGTGGGTAAATCTATGGTTACCAAGCTGGCTCCGGCGCGCTTTGTATCCCTGCTGATTGGCGTATGGTATCTGTCCAACGCCGTAGCCAACAAACTGGCGGGCGTATACTCCGGCTACTTCCAAAAAATCAGCAACGAGCAGTTCTTCCTGTGGCTGGTTATCGTGCCGCTGGCGGTATCCGGTATTTTGATGTTGTCATTAAAAGGCATCAAAAAATGGATGCACGGCGTACATTAAGCTGTTCTTTTAAACAAAAACCCGGAAGCGTTTGTCTTCCGGGTTTTTTATGTTTCTTTAAAAAACTTCGTAAATCATACATCCCGACGTAACACCGTCCCCTCTGCAAGAAGAGGCGCCCTCCCCGTTACTGATACTGCGGCATAATTTACGGCTGGTTTCGTCCGCATATGCCACACAAAATTGTTTACCGGCGCGCGAGGTGGAATTCTCTTTATCCATATACCAGGTAAAACCTAATTTTTCCCGTCTATTAATCGCGTACACGCGGTTGCTAGTCCCGGCGGACGGGTCCAGCACCAGTAGTCTTGTTCCGCTGGGAAGAATTAAATCGCCGTTGGCGTCCTCACTTAGTCCGACGGGAGGGTTGATGTCCAGGTCGTAAAAATTGCGGGTATAGGCGCCATTGGCCATATAATATACCTCTTGGGCACTCTTGATAGCTTTGGTAAGGGTTTGCATTTCCACCATACGCGCTTTGCGCACCGCCATTTGATACTGCGGCAAGGCTATGGCAGACAAAATACCGATAATTAATACCACTACCAACAGCTCTATAAGCGTAAATCCGAGGCTTTTTTGCACGGGATATATCCCCCTATTTATATAAGTTGATATTCCCAATTTATCAAAAAAAAAAAACAAATCAACCCCCTTGCCGGGGGCAGGGCCCAGAGCCTGGGCTCCCTTCTCTGGCCTGGCCAGGGCCTGGCAATATACGGTACTTTTAGATACTTGGGAGAGAAACATTCGGGGATATAAAAGTTTTCCAGGGGACGGTTCTTTATCTGCACGGCCTGCAAGGCCCCCCTTCCAGGGGACGGTGCTCTATGCGAGTACGTCCGACTGGCAGGACCACACTGCTAAATAATGTTGTACGCCTAAAATACAAAGTCGTTTCCTTTCTATATCACCGCCGTATTTGCTGTTCAAACCGCCCCGTTGTCCTGCTTATAAAAAGCGTTTTAAACGGATTAGGAATTTTATTTGTCCGAGCGCTTGGCGCGAGTTGTAAAATTCCCCGTTTAAAACTGCTTTTTATAGGACTCTGGGGCGGCACTCTTTTTCGTACTTTTTCTGGTGCCAGAAAAAGTACCTTTCCCCTTAGGGACTTCTAAATGTAAAAACCCCCGCTTCCGCGGGGGTTTTATACAAAACGCAATTGGATCGGGATTTATTTGGCTTCGGCAGCCGCTTCGGCTTTTTCTTCCGGCTTGGCATCGGCGATTTTTTCTTCCACCGTGGTCAAGGGGTTAATCTGAACTTTAATCGTAGCGGTAACCGTCGGCTTCAAATAAATGCCCACTTCGGTTTCACCCAAAGCTTTAATCGGCATATTGAGCTCAATGGAATCCTTGGCGATGTTGTGGCCCAAGGCGTTCAAGGCTTTAAAAATATCGGCTTTGTTGACGGAACCGAACACCACGCCGTCGCTGTTGACGGTTTTGGTGAACGGAAGCACGACGCCGGCCAATTTTTCGGCGATGGCGCGGGCTTCGGCCAGTTCCGCTTCAATGCGTTTGGCGCGTCTTTCGGCGCCAAGCTGCCAATTCTTGATGGCGCCTTCCGTGGCGATTTCCGCCAGGCGGTGCGGCACCAGGAAGTTGCGGGCGTAGCCGGGCTTCACTTCAACAATGCTGCCCACCATACCCAGGTTTTTCACATTCTGTTTCAAAATAACTTTCATTTCCAAATCCTCCGGCTTATTTCTTGGGCAACGAATACGGCAAAATCGCCAGGTTGCGGTCGCGTTTGATCGCTTTGGTGATTTGGCGCTGGTGCTTGGCGCAGGTGCCGGTGATTCTTCTGGAAAGGATTTTGCCGCTTTCCATAGTGAAAGATTTCACGAACTGAAAGTTCTTGTAATCCACAACATCAATTTTTTCAGCGCAGACTTTGCAGACTTTTCTTCTGCTTTCAAAGCGCTTTTTGCCCATAAACGGACGCGCCGGTCTTTCGGGGCGGGCGGCCGGAGCGGCGGCGTTGGCCGCGGCGGGGGCTTGCGTGTTTTTAATTTCTTCAGACATGTATTTTCTCTCTTAGGTTCCTGTTAAAAAGGCACGTCGTCTTCCATCACGTCGGTGGTCGGGACGTCGTCCTTGGCGGCCGGGGAAACGTCGTTATGGTACGAACCCGCGGCGCCGGATTCCAGTATTTGTATTCTCCGGGCGGTTACCTGCATGGATTTGCGGGTCTGTCCGGTATTTTTGTCGGTGTATTCGCTGCTGGTGAGGCGGCCTTCCACTTGTACGGGAGTCCCCTTTTTCACCCGGTCTTTACACCGTTCGGCGGCAGCACCCCAAACCACTACGGGAACAAACACAGTGTCATCCTTCCACTCGTTTGTGGTAGCATCTAAATACCTGCGGTTTACCGCGATATCACAACGGCACACTGCCTGACCTTTCTGCGTAAAAGCCACGTTAGGGTCACGTGTTAACCGTCCGACCAGAAGTACAAGATTTTGTTCCGGTAATTTGATTTGTGCTGTCATAGCGACCTTATTTTGCAACGGCAGGAGCCGGTTTTACTTTCACTTCCACGGCGGACATCGTCATGGAGCGAAGCACTTTTTCGTTAAGTTTCAAGGCGTCTTCAAAGATTTTGACAAACTTCGGTTCGGCTTTGAACTTAAGGTAGAGGTAAAAACCGTCGCGAACGTGGTTTACTTCGTGGGTGAATTTTCTTCTGCCCAATTTTTCTTCGCTGGTTACTTCTCCACCGTGTTTCGCGATCAGGTCTTTGGCCTTGGTCACGAATTCGCCCACTTCTCCGTCGGAGAGCTGGGGTTTAACAATGATTACGCTTTCGTAAGTTCTCATATACCAATTATTCTTTTTAGTTGCGTTTTGCAGGGTCAAAAAGCCCCCGCGGGTCTTTTCCTGCTACCCGGAGAGTTTTTGCTGAATACTGTTCGGCCTTCACTCACCAATGGCCGGGGCTATTCTAACCCTATAGATATTATAACAAAAAAGGAGAAGAAATAGGGATTTGCCTTTTGCACAGCGGCGGCGCAAAAAGGCAGCAATTACCGTTTAAGGAAAATTTTGGCGGGGCTGGCGGCCCCTTTGATGAGGGATAATTTATTTTCGGGCAGGCCGAGGTGTTCCGCCAGTACGGCGCGTACGGCTTCGTTGGCGCGGCCCTGTTCGGCCGGCGCTTTGACCCAGATTTCGTAGGAGTCCGGGGATTTTTGTTCCAAGCGGTTTTTCTTCTCCCCGGCGTGTACTTTTACTTTAATGTAGCTTTCCATAATAACCGACTTCCGTTACCATATAAATTCCCAGTCCTCATACAAATCACGCCAGCTGGGATTCTGGGCCGCGATTAACCGTTCTTTCCAAGCCCGGTTCCAGGTTTTTAATTGTTTTTCCCGTGCAATAGCGGCAAGAGCATCGCGATAGATTTCATAATATACCAATTTATGCACTTTATAACGGGCCGTAAACCCCGGCGCCAGCTCTTGCCTGTGTTGGTATATCCGCCCAATTAAATGGCCGGTAACTCCAATATACAATACAGTATGGTTTTTATTGGTCAAAATATATACGCAATACATACTGATATTATAATAAAGGTCATCCCCGAGGCCTTAGTCGGGGATCTTCAGCTGATAATCAAGCCGTTGCATACACCCAACCGGCAACACCGTCAGCGGAAGATTCCCGACAAAAACATTCGGGAATGACAATTTAATAAAACAACAAAAACTACTTTTCAATCAGGCTCTTGGCCGTCATATCGGCGGGCTTTTCAAGGCCCATCACGTCCAGTACCGTTACCGCAATGTCGCCCAGGTTGCCCGCGGCGGCCATTTTGGCGTCTTTATGGTCTTTGCTCAGGTAGATGAAATCCACCAGGTTCGTGGTATGGGCGGTTTTGGGCATATTGATTTTTTCGTCCCACATTTCCTCGGCGTTGCCGTGGTCCGCGGTGATAAACACCGTGTAGTCGCTGTTTAAAGCGGCTTCGGCCACCGCGCCGGTGCATTCGTCCACCACTTCCACGGCTTTGACGACGGAATTAAAATTGCCCGTATGTCCCACCATATCGCAGTTGGCGAAGTTAATCACGATAAAATCGTATTTGCCCGAAGCAATTTGCTTGAGCGCTTCGTCTTTGACGATATACGCTTCCATTTCCGGATGGTCGGCAAAGGTGGCGGGGTCAAAGCGGCCTTTGATTTCAATGCGGTCTTCGCCTTCGTACGGTTTAATCTGCTTGCCGTTAAAGAAGGAAGTAACGTGTTTGAATTTCTGCGTTTCGGCCAGGCGCAGCTGTTTTAAACCGGCCTTGGAAATCACTTCGCCGAGCAGATTGTTCATACCGCCGCCGTCGGTCATAGAGGCGAGGGCGTTGTATTCAAAGCTGTCGTAATATTTCGTCAGCCCGCAGAACACGCACGGGACGCGTTCGCCGCGGTCTTTGCCCGGGTAATTATCGTCAATAAACGCGCGGGTGAGCTGGATGGCGCGGTCCTGGCGGAAGTTGAAAAAAATCACGCTGGAACCGGCTTCCATCCCTTTGTAATCGCCGAGCACGGTGGGCGGAATATATTCATCCACCATCGGGCCGCCGTCGGGCGTTTTCATGGTTTTATAATCGGTTTCCACCACTTCTTCGGCGGTGGCGCCGTGCAGGCCCTGGGCGCGCACGATTAAATTATAGGCTTTGTCGGTCAGGCTCCAGTCTTCGCCGCGGTCCATGGCGTAGTAGCGGCCCTGGATGGTGGCGATTTGGCCGATGCCGTATTCTTTGATTTTTTCTTCCAGCGTGCGGATAAAGCCCACGGAGCTCTGGGGCGGCGTATCGCGGCCGTCGGCAAAAAAGTGCACGTAAACGGTTTTTACGCCCCGTTCTTTGGCGTATTTCATAATGGCGTGGAGATGGTCGTGGTGGGCGTGCACGCCTTCGTCCTGCACCAGGCCCATCAGGTGCAGCGGCTTGTCGTTTTTCAGGCAGTTGTCAATACAGGCGGAAAACGCGGCGGATTTGAACAAAGAGCCGTCTTCAATGGTATCTTTTAAGCGTTTGAGTTCCTGCACCACAATTCTGCCCGCGCCCATATTTAAATGTCCCACTTCGGAAGAGCCCATATACCCCGCCGGCAGACCGACTTGTTCGCCGGACGCTTCAATCTGGGTATGGGGATACTCGGCCAGGTATTTGGTGATGTTCGGGGTTTTGGCGTTGGTTACCGCGTTGTGCGGGCCGCTCTTTGCGTCGCCCCAGCCGTCTCTAATAATTAAAACCACTTTTTTCATACAGTCATTCTCCTTAATTTTGGCAAATTAAATCTTTCCAGCGTTTGCACTGGAATTCGTTTAACTGTTCCAGCGTAGACACGCCGTGCTTACTTAATATTGTAAGAAAATAATAGAAAATCTGCTCGGCCATTTTCGTATCGGCCATCGCCCGGTGCCATCCCTGCGTGTTAATGCCCAAATCGGCCGCAATACAGCCCAGGTTGTTCTTGGCGAACCGGCCGCTTTTGCGCGCGAGTTTTAACGTATCCACCACCGGGTAGGGCGGAAAGCGCATACCGCACTGCGCAAATTCGGAGCGCAGAAAGCCGATGTCAAAATCCGCATTGTGCGCGACGATGACGCAGTCGTCCAGCAGCGCCAGCAGGCGCGGCAGAATATCCCCAAACGACGGCGCGCCCGCCACCATTTCGTTGGTAATGCCGTGAATGGCGATTACGTCCGGATGCATGGGCATACCGGGGTTTAACAGCGTGGAAAACTCGTCCACTACGCGGCCCGCGCGCGAAACGGACACCGCAAGCTCGCAAATCTTTCCCCCTCCTTCCGGGGAAAGACCCGTGGTTTCCGTGTCCAGACAGGCAAATTTTAATTCAGTCAGTTGCATAGGTTACCAGGTTAAATAAAAACGCATCCGCACCAAAAAGCCCGCCAAAACGGAGCCGAACGCCCCGATATAGAAGGCGGCGGTGGAAACGTCCATCAGGCGGATTTTCCGCGCGTACAGACATGCCAAATACCACACGCCCAAAAGCACCGCCCAGCGCCAGCCGGGCAGGAGCATAATTAAAAAGAAAATAGCGCGCACCATCATCAGCAGCCACCGCTCGTCAAACGTCGGATAATCGCGCCCGTAGCGGTCCTGCTCAATGGCGAAAATAAACCAGCCGAGCACCCGCGTGGCCGTTACCAGCCCCACCAGAAAAATCACCCACGGCTCCACGAAAAAATTTCCCGTTTCATACAGCGCTTTAAACGGCACGCATAAAAACAAAAACAGCAGGTTGACGAACGTTTTGACGAAGAACGTCAGCACATGCCCGTGACGGATTTTTCCGCCGAACTGAAAATACTGGTCCGAAAATACGTGGAATACGCAAAACAGCAAAATACACACCCAGCCGGGCACGCTGAAAAGCTCCAAAAACGGCCAGGGCATCGTCAGATAACCGTAACACAGCAGAAACGACCAGAACAAAAACACGCCCGCATGCAGGGCGATGGCCTTTGCGCGGCTGCGCTCTTCCAGGATGTTAATGGTTTGGTGGAAGAAAACGAAATCCGTCAGAAAAAACGCCAAAAACAAACGCCAAAAAACAATCATGCAGCCTCCTTGGGAAGAGATACCGTAAAGGTGCTTCCCTCACCCGGCTTGGACGAAACTTCCAGCGAGCCGCCGTGCGCTTCTACGATTTGGCGGCTGATAAACAAGCCGAGCCCGTAGCCGGGCCGGTCCGAACGGACCTGGTGGTATTTTTGAAAAAGTCCTTTTATGTCTTTGGCGTCAATGCCGATGCCGCTGTCCTGCACCGACAGATAATACGCCTTTTCGTCCTGCTCCGCTCGTACGCGGACAAACCCTTTATCCGTAAATTTAACGGCGTTGGACACCAAATTCATCAATACCCGCTGCAAAAGTTTCGGGTCCGCCGGCAGACGCTCCACCTCCACGGCGGCGGAAAGCTCCAGCCCTTTTTCGGCGGCCGTGGGGGCCAGCGTTTCCGTTACGTTTTTTACCAGCGCGCGTACGTCCGCGCTTTCTTTTTTGGGGCTCATCATACCGGCCTGCACGCGCGATACGTCCAGCACGTCTTCCAGCAGGGACGAGAGGTTTTTCGCGGCCTGGCTCATCAGTTCCAGGTATTCTTTCTTTTCCTGCTCCGTGGCTTTGCCGCTTTGCAAAATATACAAATACCCTTGCAGGCCCAGCAGCGGGGCGCGCAAATCGTGCGCGACGGAGCGGAATACCTGTTCTTTCATTTCGCTCACCTGCGCCTGAAGCTGGAGCACCTGGTAGTCTTTCAAATCGGCGGTCATTTTGTTAAAGGCGGCGATAAGCTGTTTAAATTCGCCCCAGCCGATTTCTTCGTCAATTTTTTCTTCCAAATTGCCCGCGCTGACTTCTTTGGCCGCGCGCGACAGCGCTTCTATCGGCTCGCCCAGCCGTTCGGCAAACGTCAGCGCGCCGAAATACGCCAGCGTGGCGATGGACAGCAGAAACAGCGCAATAATAATGTTGGTGTAGTGAATACTGCGATACGCCTCGCTTTTAAGCTGCAATACCGTTACATACGCCCCCAAAATAGGCGTAGGGGCAAACGCGCCCACATACGTTTCGTCCGGCGTTTTTAAGCGTTTAATCAGCCGGTCCTGCGACGCAAAGGCGTTCTTTAACGCCGCCGCGTCAAAAGCGGGTTTGTACTGGTAATCGTTGGCGTAGGCCAGGCCGTCCTGGTCCACAATATAGATGCGCCCGGTAACGCCGATACGCTGTTCCTGCACGCGGGAAAGAAAACTGAAAAAGCTCATTATGCCGTAGAGGAAATCCCCGTTGGGCAAGGGATAAATAAATTCGCTGATGGGGCGGCCAGCCACCACGTCAAAACTGCTGACGGACAGCCTCGGCGCGCCCGCCAGTTCGGGCAGGGAAGGGTCTCCCTCCAAATCAAGCGGCGGCAGCTGTTTTAAAACCTGTTTGTCGCCCGCGCGGTAGAGCTCTTTGCCGGTTTTGGAAAGCACGGCCAGCATTAAAAAATCGGGGTTGGCGCTTAACGCTTCCTGCAAGACGGGTTCGGGGTTTTTCTTGGCGTCAAGCGTCTGGGTAAGGTGTTGGGTAAAGGCCAGGCGCCAGGTTAAATCTTCTATATGCTGGTTCATGGAAGAAGAAACAATCTGCGCCAGGTTGGCGTGGGTTTCCAAGATATTGTCCTTTAAATGCACCTGATAGTAGGCAAGCAGCAACACCATGGGGATAAGCGGCATCAGCACCACGGCCAGAAACAGCTTGAAGAGTTTAGAAAATATGGACATAATCTACCTTATTATAAATTATATCAATTCAACGCGCGCAAACGGGGAAAAAATCGCCCGGGTCCAAAGGCCTAAAACGGCCTGGGTCCGGGCCGCCTGAAACACTGGGCCTTTTTTCCGGCATGCCGCGGGCCTTTTGACCCTGGCGCCGGCACCCCGGAAAGCCTATAGTATAAATATGACAAAACAACTGATGACTTTAGCCTCCCGTATGCGCCGGGCGTTTATCCGCAGCGTTGAGCAGGATATTCGCAAAGAAGAGATGCGCGCGGTAAGCGTACAGGAGCAAATTATCTTTTTAAGCGAGGAAGAAGCCGCTTTTGTCGCGCTGGAAACGCGCCGCCTGCTGCGCGCCCAGCGTCAGGAAGCCCGGCGCAAAAAACGGATGGGCGTTCCTCCGCCGCCCACTCCGGGCAAAATAGCCTACGCCGTGTATATGTAAACCCTTTTAATTTAAAACCCGCTTCCGTTTGGAAGCGGGTTTTTTACCGTGCAAGAAACCGGGCAACTGTTACTCTGCCGGCGGCGCAAGACGTATATTTAAATCACCCCCCGCCACCAGCGCGGCGGCTTTGCTTTTCATAAAACGGACATACTGCAAGTGCTTCCCGGGGGCCGCGCGCTGCATCCGCCGGCCCGCGGAACGGAGTTCCCACGGCAGCGGCATATGGCGCTCCAGCAGCGTATTTAATTCCTGCGTCCCCTCCGGGGAGAATTCCGCCACAAACGGTTTAAATTCCTTTAACAGCAGCGGCAGCGAACCCGGATGATTGTAATTGGTATGCCCCAGCCCCGCGTGTACAAACACCACCGCGTCCGGGTCGTGCGCGTAAATGCGGCGGAGGATGCCGCTCCAATAGCTGTTGCGCTCCGCCATCCCGGCGGGCGAAATTGTTTTCCACGCCAGTTCCGTATTGGCGAAATCGGCTTTATAACCCACTTTTAACAATTCATCCGAAAGCGCCGGATTTTCCAGCCCCACCACCCGCACGCCCGCGCGCACAAGGCGGCGCGTCATATCGCGGTAAAACGGACGTTTCCGCACCAGACGCTCCACATCCTGCTCGCCGGACAGCAAATATACAGGCCCCCGGCCGGGAACGGCGTCTATAAATTCCGACGCGTAATAGACGTTCCGCTCCGGATACGCCCGTACGTATTGGTAAACGGCTTGTTCCACCTGGCTGGCCGCCCAGTCGTTTTCGTGCACCTCCCCCAACGCCAGCAGGCGGGCTCCGGCGGGAAAATACTGCGTATAATCTATCCGCCCCACTTTGGCTTCCATCGTTACTTTTTCCCGCAGCGCGTCCGACAAAACAAAACCGGCGTAATCGCGCTTCATCCAATTGGCAACCATCTGCTCCTGCAGCTGATAATGGCGGCGCAACGCTTCCGGCGGCGGCACTTTAACGTTTAAATTACAATACCCTTCCAGCATATCATCCAGATCGTCCAAAGCGGCTTGGCCGAAGGATTTTAAATAAGCACTTTGCCGCGCGGCGGAAACCCCCAGGGCGCGCTGTGCCGGGACGGCCGCCGTCTGACGCACCGAATTGCCCAGAAGGCTCTTGGCGATGGCGGAAGGAAGCTTTTGGGTCTGTGCGCGGGCGGCACAGCACAGCGTCATCAGGCAGATATATAAAGAAAGTATTTTTTTCATAAGCGCAGCCCTTTATTTTACTATGTCATTTTTCCGCCCCCGACGGACAGGGCCTTTAGTCCTAAACACATAAAAAAAGAAGGCCCATTTTTTTCTGGGCCCTCTTTTGTGTGGTTAAAACCTTATTATTTGGTTTTTTTAAGCTGCTCAATGATGCGCGGCAGGATTTGGTGCGCGTCGCCCACGAAGCCGTATTTGCAGACGTTGAAAATCGGCGCGTTTCCGTCTTTGTTAATGCCGATAATCACGTCGCTGTGTTCCATACCCACCACGTGCTGCACCGCGCCGGAAATACCGCACGCCACGTAGAGCTTGGAGGATACGGTTACACCGCTCTGGCCGATCTGTTTGTCTTTGGGTTTGAGGCCCAAATCAATCGCCGCGCGCGAAGCGCCCACGGCGCCGCCCAAGTCGGCGGCCAGTTCTTCCAGCAGGTTAAAACCGTTCTGGTCTTTCATACCGCGGCCGCCGGCGATGACCACTTCGGCCTCGTCCAGCTTATCCATGGCGGACACTTCGTCAATATGCGTATTGATAATGCGCACTTTGGCGGCTTCCGCCGGGACGGCTACGGCTTCCGTTACCACCTGGGCCATTTTGCCGGGGGTGGTAACCACTTTTTTAAACACGTTGGGGCGGACGGTGGACATCTGCGGGCGGTAATCCGGGCATTTGATGTCGGCCATAATGTTGCCGCCGAACGCGGGACGGGTCTGAATCAGGTTGCCGTCTTTAATGGAAAGGCCGGTGCAGTCCGCCGTTAAACCGACGAACAGCTCGGACGAAATGCGCGGAGACAAATCGCGCCCGATAAAGGTGGACGGATAGAGCACCACGCTGGGGTTATACTTTTTAATCAGCGTTACCATCGCGTTGGCGTACGCGGCGGTGTTGTAGCTGTGGTATTCCGGGCCGTTTACGGCGTAGATTTTGTCCGTGCCGTACTGCGACAGTTCGGCGTAGTACTGGGGCACGTTGTCGCCGATGATAACGGCGCAGAGCTCTTCGCCCAGCTGGTCCGCGAGTTCCCGGCCTTTGGACAGCAGTTCAAAGCCCACGGGACGCACTTTTTGGTTTTTGCCGTCGTCCGAAATTTCAATAAACACCCACACGCCCTTGTAGGCGGACAGGTCTTTCTTCGCCGCGCCGCCGACGGCGGGCAGAGACAGGGCCTTCACCGGGCACACGCTTACGCACGCGCCGCACATGGTGCAGGCGTTGGAAGCGACGGCTTTGCGGTTGACCAGAGAGAGCGCTCCAAACGGGCAGGCGGCTACGCATTTGCCGCAGCCTACGCACTTATCAGAAATCTGAATCATTTAATCACACTCTCCTTTCTCAAAATTTCAACAAACTTATCCGCCAGTTCCACAGGCGAGCCGGCAAACATTTCGCCTTTGGGGCGGGCCGGCGGCGGGAAGATGCGGTCCACGCGCGTGGGCGAGCCTTCCAGGCCGAGTTTATGCGGATCCGCGCCGATGTCGGCCGCGGTCCAGGTGAAAGTGGCTTTGTCCTGCGCTTTGTGCGCGGCCATAAAAGAAGGATATTTCGGCGCGTAGTCGTGCGGCATCGTCATGGTAACCAAGACGGGCAGGTCCGCTTCCAGGATTTGGTGGCCGCCTTCAATCAACTTTTTGACGACAACCTGATTTCCGTTCGCGTCAATGCTTTCGCAGAACGTGATTTGCGGGATGTTCAAATGGTACGCAATGCCGGGGCCCGTTTGGGCGGTGTCGCCGTCAATGGCCATCTGGCCGCAGAGAATCAAATCATACCGGCCGATTTTGCGGATGGCCGTAGCCAGCGCGTAGGACGTGGCCCACGTGTCCGAACCGGCAAAAGCGCGGTCCGAAAGCAGCACGCCTTCGTCGGCGCCCAACGCCTGCGCCAGGCGCAGCACGGCGGTGGCCTGTGCGGGGCCCATGGAGAGCACCGTTACTTTCGCGCCCGTCTTGGCTTTAATGGCCAGGGCTTTTTCCAGCGCGAAATGGTCGTAAGGGTTCAAGATGCTGGGCACGCCCGCACGGATGAGCGTACCGGTTTTCGGGTCCACCTTTACTTGGGTGGAATCGGGAACTTGTTTGATGCAGACAATAATATTCATGCGTTGTATCCTATTTCTTGAAAATGTCTCTTAATTTGGCGCTCACGGCGTCCATATCGTCAATCAGGCCGCGCATTTTTTCTTCAATGCCGACGATGTTGACGGCCTGGCTGAGCTCGGCCGCGTTGATGTCCGGGCAGGTGCCCAAAATCAGGCGCATCCCGTCCGTGGCGGTTTTAAAGGCGCTCTGGCGGGCGTTGACGCGAGCCATCGTGCACAGGGAAGTCAAGTCAAAGCGGCTGCCTTCGGTTACCACTTTGTCCGCGCACTGCTTGGAGAACACGGCCGCCACTTCCATTTCGCTGATTAAATCGCCCAGCATAAAGGTAACGTACTGATGGCGGGTGAGTTTGTTGGCGCGGCAGTCTTCCAGCACGCGGGCCAGGGCTCTAAAGCCCAGGGCCACGCTGTCGGCGCCCACATTGGGGTTCTGCGCGTGGATGGCGTCAAACGCGGCGGCCTGGTTCAAATAATACTGGCCGCGGCTCTTTAAATGTTCCTGCCAGCGTCCGCGGAAAATCGTCATCTCCAGCACTTCGCTGGTGCCTTCGTAAATGCAGGTGATTTTAACGTCGCGCTTGATTTTTTCAACCGAGAACTCTTTGGTGTAGCCAAAACCGCCCATCGCCTGGATGGCGTCTTCGGCGGCTTTGTTGCCGGATTCGGTGGCGTAGAGTTTCGCAATCGCGCCTTCGGTGGCGAGGCCGTGGTTGTTGACTTCCAGCTGTTTGGCCGTCCAGTCAATATACGCGCGGGCCGCTTCAAAACGGACGTAATGCGGCGTGATGAGCTTTAACATAAATCCCTGCTTTTCGGCCAGCGGGCCGCCGGCCTGAATGCGCTGCTGGGCGTACTGCAAAGCGGTTTCCACCGCTTCTTCGCCGCCGCCCAAACCGAACGCGGCCACCATCAGGCGGGTATAGCCGAATACGGCCTGCGCCTGCAGGAAGCCCTGGCCTTCTTTCAGGCCGATTAAATTTTCGGCGGGAACATAAACGTCGTCAAACGCCAGGCCCGCGGTGTTGGACAGGCGGATACCGTGCTTGTCTTCGTGCACGTCCTGCGTAAAACCGGGGGTGCCTTTTTCCACAATAAACCAGCTCGGGCCGCCGGGAGCCAGCGCGAGCACGGTGTAAATATCGGCCACGCCGCCGTTGGAAATCCACATTTTGCTGCCGGTAATTTTATAGCCCACGACTTTGCCGTCTTTCACCACGTGCTCGGCGCGGGTGCGCAGGGATACGAGGTCGGAACCGGCGTCGGCTTCCGTAGCGCCGTACGCCACGAGTTTGTTTTCGTGCGCGATTTTCTGAAACCATTTGGCCTTTTGTTCCGGGGTGCCGCCGACGTTAATCGGGTCGCTGCCCAGAAAGGTGGCGAATACGCCGGTGGCGATGCCCAGGTCAATACGGGCAAGCTGTTCGCACACGCGGTAGATTTCGGTGGTCTGGCCGCCGAGGCCGCCGTATTCTTCGGGAATAAGCAAAAGATGCACGCCCAGCACGTCGTGGTCGTACATCTCTTTTAAAATGTCTAAAGGAATTTCGTTCTTAGCGTCATGCTCCCGGATGAGGTTAAAAGAAATCCGGTTTTTAGCATATTGCTTCAAACTGTCCAACATCAGGTTTCTGGTTGTCAGGTCGTTCTTTGCCATATTTGGGAGTCTCCAAAATACAATATAGATATATGATACCAATTTTTAAGTTTGAGCGCATTTCCCGGGCATAAAAAACCCGGTTTCAAAACCGGGAGTTAAAAAGCTATATATCATTTTCCACTCGCCACCCTTGAGCCTCCAGCAATTTACACATTGTTTCCGCTAAGCCCTCTTGCCGATACCAACATTCATAGTGATCATCCCCATTAATCGTTTCATGCAGTAAACCATAGCCCTTATCTAAACGCCATGCCCACCAACGACAATACTGAGAGCCATATCCGCCACACCAAGCTTCATAACGAAAATATTTAGAATCACTTTCAGTAGCTGTCGTTGGAATAAGCGGCAGCGTGATATCCAGTTCTCCTCCCGGATTAGTCCCTAAAAATTCTACATTTTCCATAGGATATCCGCCTTGCCCCAATACCCATACAGCCATAGCTTGATCCAAGGTTTTACCAATCGAAAGGGCTTCCGCCATACGGCTTTTTTCTACCGCTTTCTCATACTGCGGCAGGGCCACGGCCGACAATATGCCGATAATTAAAACGACTACCAACAGCTCTATTAGCGTAAATCCAAGACTTTTATTCATGGGATATATCCCCCTATTTATATAAGTTGATATTCCCAATTTATCAAAAAAAAAAAACGCGTCAAGGCCTTCCAGGCCCCGGAGCTCTGGCCTCAACCAGGGTTAAAGCAATAAACGGTGCTTTTAGATACTTGGGAGAGAAACATTCGGGGACACAAAAGTTTTCTGGGGGACGGTTCTCTATGCGGGTACATCCGACTAATTGAGCCACACTATTTAAACAATGTCGCCAAGCAACGTAAGCAAGGCCCCGGACGGTTGTTGCCCCAAAGCCGAAATATGTATAATACTTGTATGAACTGTATTTTCTGCGGCATTGCCGACGGCTCCGTCAAGAGCCAGCTGATTTACGAAGATGATGACGTGGTGGCGTTTAAGGATTTAAACCCCCAGGCCCCCACCCACATCCTGATTATTCCGCGCAAACATATTGCGCGCCTGTCGGAAGCGGACGAAAACGACGCGCTTCTTTTGGGCAAAGTGCTGCTGGCGGCCAAAAAGCTCGCCCGGCAGTTTGACTTAAAAGACTTCCGCCTCGTTACCAACAACGGCAAAGGCGCGGGCCAGAGCGTGGACCATCTGCACTTTCACTTAATGGCCGGCCGGCGTTTTTTGTGGCCCGCAGGCTGAAAACTCCGCGCCAAAAACGCGGAAAATAAGTTATAATATATATAAGGTAACACAATTGCTTTTTTATCTTTAGCTACTAGCCGTAGAAGGTGGTGAGTACGTAATGGTTTTCGTAAAAGTAAGAGACGCCGAACACCTTGAAGAAGCCCTTAAACGCTTCAAAAGAGAATGCGAAAAGAACGGCATCTTGAAAGAAATCAAAAGACGCGAAACTTATATGCCTCCGAGCGTAAAAAGAAAAATCAAATCGCAGGAAGCTCAGCGCCGCGCCAGACGCACCAAACGCAGACGTTTTTAATTAAAGAAGCACCACAGGCAATAGTCCTTTACGCAAGTATCGGGCTATTGCCTTCTTTGCCTTTAATCCAAAACCAGGCGGCGCAGGCGTGAACAATAACATTGTAGAAGAAATCAAGGACAAGTTGGACATTGTAGAATTTATCCGGCAGTATGTGCCGGGCCTCAAACGCGCGGGTAAAACCTACAAGGCCTGCTGTCCTTTTCACAAAGAAAAGACCCCCTCTTTCACCTGCAGCAGCGAAAAGGGGCTGTTTTATTGCTTCGGCTGTCAGGAAGGAGGCGACATCTTTGCCTTCCTGATGAAGATGGAAAACCTGTCGTTTAACGAAGCGCTTGAAAAACTGGCCGATATGGCCGGGGTGGAATACAAGCCGGCCAAACCGATGACCGGCGAAGAGCTCCGCCGCGCGGGCGTACGCCGGCTGCTGGATTTTGCCAAGGCGTTCTATCACAAAAATTTAATGTCCGCAGGCGGCGAATTCGCGCGCGCGTACGTAAAACAGCGTAATTTGACGAAGGAAACCTGCCAGAAGTTTGAGCTGGGCCTGGCTAAAAACGAGCCCACCGCCTTTGCGCGCGAAGCCAAAGCGGCGGGATATTCCGAAAAAGATTTAAAAGACGCCGGCCTCTGCGTGCTGACCGCCTACGGCGCGCGGGATTATTACAGAAACCGCCTGATGTTCCCCATCATCAACCAACGGGGCGATACGGTGGGTTTCGGCGGGCGTATTTTAGGCGACGGCGAGCCCAAGTATTTAAATTCGCCGGAAACGGTTTTATTCACCAAAAGCCACGTGCTGTACGGGCTCAACTTTGCAGGTCCGGCCATCCGCAAATCCGGCCGTGCGGTGTTGCTGGAAGGGTATATGGACGTAATCGCCTGCCACCAGGCGGGTGCGGAATACACGGTGGCCCCGCTGGGCACCAGTTTGACCGAAGAGCACGCGCGGCTGTTAAAACGCTATACGGACAATGTAACCGTACTTTTTGACCCGGACGCCGCCGGCATTAAAGCCGCCCTGCGCGGCGCGCTTATTTTGATTGAGCGCGGGCTGTTTGTTAAAGTGGCCTCGCTGCCGGAAGGGCTGGACCCGGACGAATACATCGCCAAATACGGCAAAGACAGTTTTGAAAACATTTTAGATACCGCCCAAGACCTGATGGCGTTTCACACCGGGCTGCAGCTGGAGCTGTACGAAAAGCCCCTGCAGGCGCAGGACAAAACGCGCATCATCGCCGAACTGGCGGAAACCATCGCCAAACAGCCGGATGAAATCGTCCGGCGCGAATGGGCGAAATATGTGGCCGAACACGTAGGCGTGGATGAACAGCTGGTGCTGGAACGTTTAAGAAAGCCGGCGCTGGCTCCGGCTTCGTACCAACGCCGCCAAGCGGCCGCGGCCCCCGCGGCCAAAGCCCCCGCCAACGCGGCGGAAGAAGATTTGTTGTCGTGGCTGTTAAAAAGCCCGGAGCACCTGGTGTTGTGCTCGGAGCTGACGCAGGAAGATTTTTCCAATCCCGGCGCATGGCGTTTGTTCCAGGCCATCGTCCGGGCGCGCGCGGAGCACCCGCAAGCGCAGAACCTGGCGGAACTGGCCGCCCAATACGCGCCGGAGCAGAAAAACGAACTCGTCAAACTCGCTCTCTTGCAAACCCCGGCGGATTTCAATCCCGCGCGCGACATAGCCGCCTGTGCGGCCAAGCTGGAATCATCCGGGCTGCATAAACGCCTGGAAGCCGTAAAACGGCAGATGAAGCAGCTCGGTGCGGGCAACGTGCCGCCCGACGTAATTCAGACGTATATGCAGTTGCAGAACAAATTAAAAAAATATCGCAGTTGAGGAAAATATGGCATCTGGAAACAAAGCGCTGAAAGATTTAGTGGAAGAAGGCAAAGAAAGCGGTTTTTTATCCCTGGAGGAACTAAACCGTTCTATCGCCGCGTCGGATATGAGCGCGGAGGACATTGACGGCGTAATGGGTACGCTTGACGACTTGGGCATTCAGGTCGTGGACCAGAAAAAATTTAAATCCGTCTCCGCTTCCGACAAAGACGCGCTGAGCGAAGACTGGTCGGCCAGCCCGGACATCTCCAACTCCATCCGCATGTACCTGTCCGAAATGGGCAAGGTGCCGCTTTTGTCTCGCGACGAAGAAATCACCCTCGCGCGCAATATCCGCGAACGCGAAAAAGAACTGCGCAAGCTGGTGCTGGAGTCCCCCATCACGATGCGCGAAATCTGCAACTGGGAAGAGCTCGTAGACCAGGAAGAAATGACGACCAAAGAGCTGATGCCCCGCGGCAAACGCACCACGCGCGAGCTGAACAATATGCGCAAAAAACTTAAAGACGCGGCGCAGTTTATCGGCAAACGCGAGCAGGAAATCACCAAGCTGATGAAAGAACTGCGCGAAGGCGATTTGAGCGAAAAAAAGCGCAACAACCATATTGAAAAGCTGGAAGCCAAACAAAAAGAAGTGGTGGCCAGCATCACCAAGCTGAATTTAAACCAGAATAAAATCAAACGTTTGACCAACAAAATCAAAAACCTGGCCGACCGTTTGACCGAAGCCAAAAACGATATGCAGCGCTTTGACGATTATTTCGGCCCGTACGCCGACGTAAAAAAACTCGTCAACCGCTATAAAACCAAAAAGATTACCGACAAAGAATTTAAAAAAGCCACCAAATTCACCCTGCCGGAGCTGGAGCGCGCGCTTTCCAACATTGAAGACGTGCAAAGACGCCACGCCCAAATGGTGGATATGCTGCCGATGACCGAAAAGGAATTCATCGCGTTTAACGACCGCATCGTCTTCTTTGAAGATATGATTTTGCAGGACAAACTAAAACTCATCAAAGCCAACCTGCGCCTGGTGGTGTCCATCGCCAAAAAACACGTGAACTCCAACCTGGAACTGTCGGACCTGATTCAGGAAGGCGGCTTGGGGCTGATGAAAGCCGTTGAAAAATTTGAATACAAACGCGGGTTTAAATTCTCCACCTACGCCACATGGTGGATCCGCCAGAGCATCAACCGCGCCATTGCGGACCAGGCCAACACCATCCGCATCCCGGTGCATATGAAGGAATTGGTGTCCAAGCTTACCAAAGTAACCAACAAGTTCCGCCAGGAACACGGACGCGAACCCACGCTGGAAGATTATTCCAAAACGCTGCGCCTGTCGGTGGAAAAGGTGAAAAGCGTGCTTAAAATTATGCAGGACCCGATTTCCCTGTCCACCCCCATCGGCGAGGACGAGGATTCCAACCTGGAAGATTTTATTGAAGATAAGAACGGGCCGAACCCGACGAGCGCGGCCGTGGATTTTCTGCGCAAGCAGGAAGTGGCGGACGTGCTGGCCACGCTGTCCGAGCGCGAAGCCAAAATCATCAGCCTGCGCTTCGGCATTGATTCGGGTTACCCCCGCACCCTGGAAGAAGTGGGTAAAATGTTTAACGTTACGCGCGAACGCGTGCGCCAGATTGAGGCCAAAGCCATCCGCAAACTGCGCCACCCCAGCCGCACGAAAATGTTAAAAGACTACCAGGAAGCGTAATTTAGTTCTGCAAAACCCCCGGTCTCAACAGACCGGGGGTTATATTTCGTAAGTGCGCCAAGAAGCTATATTGCTTATATACTTGCCGTTAAACAACCGTTCGCAGAAAAAGCCGGCGGGCGCCGTCCACCCCTGTTCCCAGCAGTAAATTTTTCCTTCCGATGTACTGTTTTTCACTTTATCATTCACATACGTAAATCCGGCACACTTATATTCCCCCGTGATAAAAGCGGAAGAAGAGAGGAAAAAAGAACCCGGAGCGTTGTTGATTACCAGCTCATAGCTTTTACCGGCGCGCACCGCATCCCCGGACGATACCGTCAGCGCACACTGACTGCCTTGCTGTGAACCAAAGCCGTCAAAATTTAAATCCAGTTCATCAAAGCGCGACGGATAATTTCCGTTGGCCATATAATACATCTCCTGCGCCTGGCCCAAAGCTTTTACCGCGGTCATCATTTCCACGGCGCGGGATTTCCATACCGCTTTTTCATACTGCGGCAGGGCTACGGCCGCTAAAATACCGATAATTAAAACGACTACTAATAACTCTATAAGCGTAAATCCGAGACTTTTCTGCACAGGATATATCCCCCTATTTATATAAGTTGATATTCCCAATTTATCAAAAAAAAAAA
>ERZ779737.1195-NODE-1195-length-21138-cov-6.917090_pt1 | contig 21138 bp, 26 predicted proteins | sample MGYA00511889_ERZ779737 | MGnify/ENA primary metagenome ERZ779737 (study PRJEB29588, sample SAMEA2163575) | human gut metagenome | biome: human gut; feature: human-associated habitat; material: faeces | place: Denmark | collected 2008/2010 ...
CGACGGTTCCTACATCCGTTTCGATGAGAACGCCGCCGTTATCGTTATGGCCGACAAGAGCCCCAAGGGCACCCGTATCTTTGGACCCGTCGCTCGCGAGCTGCGCGATGCCGGCTACACCAAGATCCTGAGCCTGGCTCCGGAATCGCTGTAAGGAGGTTTTAAAAATGAATAATCTTCATGTTAAAACCGGCGACAACGTTATGATCATCAGCGGCAAGGACAAGGGCCACACTGGTAAGGTCCTGCAGGTCAGCCCCTCTGAGAACAAGGTCATCGTTGAGGGCCAGAACATGGTTACCAAGCACGTCAAGCCTCGTCGTCAGGGCGAGCAGGGCGGCATCGTCAAGGCTGAGGGTGCTATGTACGCATCCAAGGTCATGCCCATCTGCCCCAAGTGCGGCAAGGCCGTGCGTGTGGGCCACGTCGAGAAGGACGGTAAGATGGTCCGCGTCTGCAAGAAGTGCGGCGCTGAGCTGTAAGGAAAGGAGTAAGGAACAATGGCTCGTTTGAAAGAACAGTATGTCAATGAAATTGCTCCTGCTCTGAACTCTAAGTTCGGTTACAAGAGCGTTATGCAGATCCCCAAGCTGGACAAGGTCGTCATCAACGTTGCCTGCGGCGAAGCCAAGGAAAACGAGAAGATCCTGGAAGCTGTTATGAAGGATCTGGGCCAGATCACTGGCCAGAAGGCAGTTCTTACAAAAGCGAAAAAATCAGTCGCTAACTTCAAACTTAGAGAAGGCATGAACATCGGCGCAAAAGTTACGCTCAGAGGTGAGAGAATGTATGACTTCCTCGACAAGTTTATGTCGATAGCGCTTCCTCGTGTTCGTGACTTCCGTGGCGTGTCCGCCAAATCTTTTGATGGCAGAGGAAACTACGCAATAGGTGTTAAAGACCATTTGATTTTCCCGGAAATCTCTTATGAGAAAACGCAAAAATCAAGAGGCTTCGACATTTGTATTGTTACAACCGCAAAGACGGATGAAGAGGCAAGAGAGTTGCTTAAACTCTTCGGAATGCCTTTTGCGAAGTAAGGAGAACAGTATGGCAAAGAAAGCAATGATAAACAAACAGCAAAAGCCCCAAAAATTCTCGACTCGTGAATATACGAGATGCCGTATCTGCGGCAGACCTCACGCAGTCTTGAAGAAATACGGAATATGCAGAGTCTGCTTCAGGGAAATGGCCTACAGAGGCGAAATCCCCGGAATCAAGAAGTCGAGCTGGTAAGGAGGTAAGATATGGTATTCACAGATCCAATCGCAGATATGTTGACAAGAATCAGAAACGCTCAGACTGCCAAGCACGAAACCGTCACTGTTCCCGCATCTAAGGAAAAACTTGCTATCGCCCAAATTCTTTTGGACGAGGGATATATCAAAAACTTTGAGGTTATCGAAAAAGACGTTCAAAACGATATCAAAATCACTTTGAAATACGTCGGCAAGTACGAAAAGGTTATCAACGGTCTCAAGCGTATCTCTACTCCCGGTCTCAGAATTTACGCCGGTGTAGACAACCTTCCTAAAGTTCTCAACGGACTCGGAATTGCAATCCTCTCCACTTCACAGGGCATTATGACCGATAAAAAGTGCAGAGAGAAACACATAGGCGGCGAAGTTCTCGCTTATGTCTGGTAAGGAGGTAGGATATGTCAAGAATAGGTAGAGCACCGATTGAAATTCCTGCAAACGTCACGTTTGAATGTAAAGATAACGTCGTTACCGTAAAAGGACCCATGGGTACGCTCAGTCAACCCGTTGACAGCAAAATCACCGTCAAGTCCGAAGACGGAAAGATTTTGGTTGAAAGACACAGCGAGGCAAAAGAGCACAGAGCTCTTCACGGACTTTACCGTGCGCTTATCGCAAATATGGTAAAGGGCGTCACCACAGGTTTTGAAAAACATCTCTTGGTCAACGGCGTCGGTTACAGATGTGCCGTTCAAGGAAACAAACTTGTTATGAACATCGGTTTTTCCCACCCCGTAGAGTATGAAGCCCCCGAAGGTATCAAACTCGAAATGGCAGGTCCCCTTGAAATCGTAGTAAAGGGTATCGACAAGCAAAAGGTCGGACAAACCGCGGCAACAATCAGAGACTTCAAGAAGGTCGAGCCGTATCACGGTTACGGAATTCAATACAAAGACGAAGTCGTTATCCGCAAGGTCGGTAAGGCCGCAGGTAAATAATAGAGGTGCAGTATGATAAAAAAGAAAGATAAAAACGCAGACAGACTTGTCCGTCATGCAAGAGTCAGAAAAAGCGTTTCGGGAACCTCTCAAAGACCTCGTCTTAACGTATACAGAAGCGCAAATCACATTTACGCTCAGGTCATTGACGACGTTTTGGGGGTAACCTTAGTTGCTTCATCGACAATGGAAAAGGAAGTAGCGGCTAAAGTTGCTAAAGTCACCAAGACAGAAGCGGCAAAAATCGTAGGTCAGGACGTTGCTAAAAAAGCTATAGCAAAAGGTATCGACTCCGTCGTTTTCGACAGAGGCGGATATATCTATACGGGTAGAGTTGCGGCTCTTGCGGAAGGCGCAAGAGAGGGCGGACTCAAATTTTAGGAGGAAGTATGGCAAAGCGTGAAGAAAGAACTCAAAGAGAACAAAACGACAATTTGTCAAAAAAGCTCATTGCCATCAACCGCGTTACGAAGGTTGTAAAGGGCGGTAGAAATATGCGTTTCAGCGCGCTCGTCGTTGTCGGTGACGAAAACGGTTCGGTTGGCCTCGGTATGGGTAAAGCCGCCGAAGTCCCCGAAGCAATCGAAAAGGCAACACAGCTTGCTAAGCGTGCTATGAAGCCCATCGCAATCAAGGATACGACCATTCCGCACGAGATTATCGGCAAATTCGGCAGAGGACAAGTTCGTCTTATGCCGGCTGAAGCAGGTACCGGCGTTATCGCAGGCGGTCCTGTTCGTGCCGTATTGGAAGTTACGGGCATCAAGGATATCAGAACGAAATCGCTTGGCTCAAACAATCCTATCAACTGCGCTAAGGCTACCATCGACGGTCTTATGGGACTTCGCAACGCCGAACAGATTGCAGCTCTCCGCGGTAAATCTCCGGAAGAAATTTAGGAGGAAGTATGGCAACTAAAAAGGAAAAACAAATAAAAGTTACCCTCGTTAAAAGCACAATCGGTTGCTTGAAAAACCAAAAGGCTAACGTTGAAGCTCTCGGCTTGCACAAAATCGGTTCTTCAAGAATTCATGCCGATAACGCCGTGACGAGAGGTATGATAAGCAAAGTATCTCACCTCGTCAAGGTTGAGGAAGTCTAAGGAGGCTATGATGAACATTCAGGATTTAAAAGGCGCAGAAGGCGCAACCAAAGCCCCTAAAAGAGTAGGTCGCGGCATTGGCAGCGGAACAGGTAAAACTTCAACCCGCGGACACAAAGGTCAATGGGCAAGAAGCGGTGGCGGCGTCCGTCCCAATTTTGAAGGCGGTCAAATGCCCCTTACCCGCAGAATTCCTAAAAGAGGTTTCAACAATAAAAGATTTGCTCACGAATATACTGCCGTAAATATCGGTGCGCTTAACGTTTTCGATAACGGCTCGGTAGTAAACGCCGAAGCTTTGATGTCAAAGGGTATTATCTCAGACGTTGCGGCTTACGGACTCAAAATTATGGGTGACGGCGAGCTCAAAAAGAAACTCACCGTTCAGGCTAAGAAGTTTACTAAATCAGCAAAGGAAGCTATTGAAAAAGCAGGCGGCAAAATCGAGGTATTGTAATGTTAGAAACATTAAAGAACGCATTTAAAACTAAAGAAATCAGAATCAAAATCTTTTTGACTCTGGCTATGCTTTTGGTTTACAGAATAGGTTGCTATATTCCCTTGCCGGGACTTAGCGCATCGGCTATCGAAGGAAATTTTGCAAGCAATGAGTTCCTCGGAGTTTTATCCACGCTTACCGGTGGCTCTATGCAAAACGGAACGCTCTTTGCGTTGGGTATTTTGCCGTTTATCAATGCGTTCATCATAATGCAGCTTTTGACACTTGCTATTCCCGCACTCGAGAGACTTTCAAAAGAAGGGGAGCTCGGCAGAAAGAAGCTGACTCAAATCACGAGATATTTTGCAATCGTATTGGCAATCATTCAGGCTATCGGTATATTGTTTGCTTGGAAGAGCGCAATTACCCCCATCTTCTCTTTTGAAGCGGACCTTGAATCTCCTTATCTTACGATGGCATTTATCGTGGTAATGCTCGTTGCAGGCTCGACAATGGTTATGTGGCTCGGCGAAAGAATTACGGAATACGGCATCGGCAACGGCTCGTCGCTCATAATCTTCGTAGGTATTCTTTCATCGTTCGGTCTTGTTTTGGTTCAGAGCTTTGCAAGAGTGGCAGACCAATGGACATATATCTGGAATATCATCGGTTTCTTGCTCATCGTTTTGGCAATATTCATGCTCATCATTTTCATGGACCTTGCCGAAAGAAGGGTCACCGTTCAATATTCCAAACAGATTAAAGGAAACAAGATGTATGGCGGTCGCTCGACTCATATTCCGATAAGAGTTAACAGCGGCGGCGTTATGCCTATCATTTTTGCTTCGTCGCTCTGTATGTTCCCGCAAATGATACTCAGCTTCTGGCCCACGAGTGAAGCGTATATATGGTATGCCAACTATATGGGTAGCGGAACATGGCCTTATTATCTGTTCTTGGCTTTGTTCATAATTTTCTTCAGCTATTTCTATTCGATGATTCAGTTTAATCCGGACGATATAGCGAGAAACATTCAGCAATCCGGCGGTTTTATCCCCGGCATAAGAGCGGGCAAGCCCACAAGCGACCATTTAAGGCGCATCAACAACAGGCTTGTTTTCGTAGGAGCGCTCTTCCTTGCGGTGCTCGCGCTTGTTCCGACGTTTATCTTTAACGCTTTGTCGGATAACGGAGCTTTAGGCTTTGGCGGCGCATTCTCCGCAACAGGATTGTTGATTGTCGTTTCAGTCGCTCTTGAACTCAACAAACAGCTTGAATCCCAGATTATGATGAGACATTATAAAGGATTCCTTAAATAGGAGGGTATATGAAAAACATAGTATTGCTTGGCGCTCCCGGCGCAGGAAAAGGAACACAGGCTGCTCTTATCGCAAAAGAATATAACATTCCCCACATTTCGACGGGCGATATTCTCCGCAGAAACATTAAAGAGCAAACCGAACTCGGTAAACTTGCAAAATCCTATATCGATAAAGGAGCTCTCGTCCCCGACGAAGTGGTCATCGATATCGTAAAAGACAGGCTTTCCGAAAGCGACGCGCAAAACGGATATATCCTCGACGGATTCCCGAGGACAATCGCTCAGGCGGAAGCCCTCAGTAAGGTTGCCAAAATAGATATAGCGTTAAACATAATCGTGCCTTTTGAAACGATTATAGAAAGACTTTCGGGAAGAAGAGTTTGCATCTGCGGTGAAACCTCACACGTTAACGTGCTAAAGGGCAATGAAACCTGCCCCAAGTGCGGACAAAAGATGTTTATCCGTGACGACGACAAACCCGAAACGGTCAAAAACAGGCTTGACGTCTACGAAAAGCAGACCGCTCCGCTCATCGGTTTTTATGAAAAGGCGGGAGTTTTGGTAGATATCAACGCAACAAGCGTGGAGGACACGTTTGAAGCCGTAAAAGAGGCACTCAATAAATGATTCATTTAAAAACTCCGCTTGAAATCGAAAAGATGAAAAAAGCGGGAAAGGTTGTCGGAGACCTTCTCAAATTCCTTGAAGAGAAAATCAAGATAGGAATGACAACCAAGCAGGTGGATACGCTTGCATACAACTTCATCAAAAGGGCAGGGGCTCAGCCGTCGTTTTTAAACTATGCCGGCTACCCTGCGTCGATATGTTGCTCGATTGACGACGAAGTCGTGCACGGGATACCGTCCGACAGACTTATCGAGGAAGGACAAATAGTCAGTATAGACGTAGGTGCGATTGTCGACGGATGGCAGGGCGATGCGGCGAGAACGTTTTTGATGGGGGAGGTTTCCTCTGAAAAGAAAAAGCTTGTAGAAGTGACAAAACAGTGCTTTTTTGAGGGAATTAAAGAATTTAAGGCGGGCAATCGCTTAGGCGATATAGGTCACGCAATACAGACGTATGCCGAAAGCAACGGATTTTCGGTGGTAAGAAGTCTGGTAGGACACGGAATAGGTCGTGAAATGCACGAAGACCCGTCCGTGCCGAATTACGGAATTAAAGGCAGCGGCATTAAACTCTCAAAAGGACTTGTGCTTGCGATAGAGCCGATGATAAACCTCGGGACTTATAAAGTTAATTGCAAAAGTGACGGGTGGACAGTCGTGACGCATGACGGGAAGCCGTCGGCGCATTACGAAAACACCGTCGCGCTCACTGAAAACGGCTTAGAAATTTTGACGCTTTGAGGTGAATATGGAATTAGGTCAGGTAGTTTATTCAATAAGGGGACGGGACAGCGGAAGGTTTTACGTGGTGGTCGAAAAGGTCGACAGCGACTTTGTGAAGATTGCTGACGGCAAATTGAGACGCGTCAAGTCACCGAAACTGAAAAAAATAAAACATTTGAAAACACGGGGCGAAGTGCTTGAAAAGATAAGCGAAAAGCTCAAGTCAAACGTTCAGGTTTTCGATGCGGAACTTAAAAGCGCACTGAGAAGTTATAACGAACAAGTCGAATAATTTTATATCGGAGGTTTTATGTCTAAAGAAGACGTAATTGAAGCAGAAGGTAAAGTAATTGAAGTTTTGCCCAAAACACAGTTTAAGGTGGAACTGTCAAACGGACATATAATTTTGGCTTATCTTTCCGGTAAGCTCAGATTGAACAACATAAGAGTTTTAGAGGGCGACAGAGTCATGGTTGAGCTCAGCCCCTACGATCTTACCAACGGTAGGATTACATGGAGATATAAAAACTAATTTTTGGTCGGAGGATAAAACAATGAAAGTTAGACCGTCGGTTAAACCAATGTGTGACAAGTGCAAAGTTATCAAACGTAACGGCAAAGTGATGGTTATTTGCTCAAAATACAAAAATCATAAGCAACGCCAAGGCTGATATTATACCGAAGCGGCTGCCTGCTTCATTCCATTTAAAAAGCAGGACTTCGGTTGTTCAAATAGATTTTTTTAATTTTTTGGAGGTAAAAAATGGCAAGAATCGCCGGCGTGGATTTACCACGTGAAAAGAGAGTTGAAATCGGGCTTACCTATATCTTCGGTATAGGCCGTCCGACGGCAAACAAAATTTTGAGCGAAACAGGCATTGACCCTGATACCAGAGTCAAGGACCTTGACGAAAATCAAGTCAGCTTGCTTCGTAACTACATCGAGAAACAACTTCACGTTGAAGGTGATTTGAAAAGAGAAATCGACCTCAACATCAACAGATTAAAACTTATCAACTGCTACAGAGGCATGCGTCACAGAAAGAACTTGCCTGTCCGCGGTCAGAGCACAAAACAAAATGCGCGCACGAGAAAAGGTCCCAAAAAGACTGTAAGCCGCAAGAAGAAATAAGGAGCGATGATATGGCTGGAAAAAATGTAAAGAAAAGAGCAGCAGGTAAATCGGTGGAGAAGGGACAAGCCCATATCCACACCTCGTTCAACAATACAATAGTAACAATCACCGATTTGAACGGAAACGCAGTTTCTTGGTCAAGTGCAGGTAAGCTCAAGCTCAGAGGTTCGAGAAAATCCACTCCTTATGCGGCACAAATAGTCGCCGAGGACGCAGGCAAAATCGCTTATGACCAGGGCATGAGAATCGTCGAAGTATACGTAAAAGGTCCCGGACAGGGCAGAGAATCTGCAATCAGAGCTCTCGGCAACGTAGGACTCGAAGTATCTTTGATTAAGGACGTATCACCCATTCCGCACAACGGATGCCGTCCGCCAAAGCCAAGAAGACTGTAAGGAGGTAAGGATAAATGGCTAAATATACAGGCGCAGATTGTCGTTTATGCAGACGTGAAGGCTGCAAGCTTTATTTGAAAGGCGACAAATGTAATTCACCAAAATGCACGTTGCTTAAAAAATCCGCAGCTCCCGGTATGCACGGTAAAGGCAGAAAGAAGGCTTCGGGTTATTCTGTTCAGCTTCGTGAAAAGCAAAAGGCAAAGAGATTTTACGGTCTCAGCGAAAAGCAGCTTTCAATGTATTATGAAAAGGCGGCTCAGCTCCGCGGTATGACGGGCGAAAACCTTCTCGTTTTGATTGAAAGAAGACTTGACAACGTTGTCTACCGTATGGGATTTGCAGCTTCAAGAGATATGGCAAGACAGCTTGTCAATCACGGACACTTCACCTTGAACGGTAAAAACGTCGATATTCCTTCAATTTTGGTAAAAGCGGGAGACGTCATCGCCGTAAGAGATACCAAAAAGGAAAAGGAACTTTGGGTGCAGGCTAAGGAAATCAAAAATCCTTCCGTTCCCAAATGGCTTGAATATGACAACAAAACTTTGACGGGCAAAGTGCTCGCGCTTCCTGAAAGGGCGGATATCGACCTTGACGTAAAAGAACACTTAATCGTTGAGTTGTATTCTAAATAATAGCATATAGGAGGCTTAATATGATGGAAATCAAAAAACCTAAGATTGTATGTGAAGAAAACGAAAGCAAAAATTTTGCAAAATTCGTTGTCGAGCCTCTTGAGCGTGGTTTCGGTATTACGCTCGGCAACAGCCTTAGGAGAATATTATTATCATCACTTCCCGGTGCCGCCGCAGTAGGTATAAAGATAGAGGGCGTTGAGCACGAGTTCGCCACTATTAAAGGCGTCAAAGAAGACGTCACCGAGATTATCCTCAATCTTAAAGGTTTGCGCCTTAAGATAAACAGCGGGGACAATCAAGGCAAAATCGAATTGAAACTCTCTAAAAGCACTCCCGGTGAGGTCACGGCAAACGATATCGAACTTCCCGGCGACGTCGAGATAATGAATCCTGATATGCACATCTGCACGTTGGACGAAGGCGGAAGTTTAAATATGTCGATTTTCGTCGATAGCGGCAGAGGTTACGTTCCCGCTTCAAAGAACAAAGACCCCAAAATGCCTATCGGTTATATCCCCATCGATTCGATATATACCCCCGTGCTTACCGTCAATTATGCGGTCGAGCCTACCCGTGTCGAGCACGACATCAATTTCGATAAATTGACAATCGAGGTTACCACGGATGGAACGACTTCGGCTAAAGAAATCATCTCTTTGGCGGCAAAAATCATGAACGACCATCTTATGCTTTTCGTCGAACTCGTCGAGTCAATGAGCGGCTGCGAAATTCTTGTTTCGCAAGGCGACGATAAGCAACAAAAAGTTTTGGAAATGACGATTGAGGACCTTGACCTTTCCGTCCGTTCATATAACTGCTTGAAACGTGCAGGCATTCACACTGTGGAAGATTTGACCAAACGCAGTGAGGACGATATGTTAAAGGTCAGAAATCTTGGCAGAAAATCGCTCGAAGAAGTCATCAAAAAGTTGGAAGACTTGGGACTTGGACTCAGAGCTCAAGAAGATTAGGAGGTAAGGTATGCCAAAGAAATTAGGTAAAAGATCAGACCAAAGAATGGCTTTGCTCAAAAATCAAGTCTCGGAGCTCCTTTGGTACGGACAAATTGAAACAACCGTCGACCGTGCTAAATCGGTGAAAGCTATCGCCGAAAAATTAGTCACGATTGCGATTAACAGCTATCAGGACGTAGTTAAAGTCAAAAAACAAGTCAAAAACGCAAAGGGCGATACCGTCAAAGCGGACTTCACCAACGACGGTCCCAAAAAGCTTGCTGCTCGTCGCCGTCTTATGGCACGTCTTGTTGATATCCAAGAGGCCAAGGGCGAAAAGGAGAGCAAGAGCGCATATAAGACAAGAACCAAGGACATTAAACATCCTCTCATCGAGAAAATGTTCAACGAGTATGCTCCCAAATACGCCGCAAGACGTGACGAAAGCGGACAGGGCGGAGGCTATACTCAGATTTTGAGACTTGGCGAAAGACGCGGAGACGCAGCCGAAATGTGCATTCTCAAGATGATTTAAAAATTAAATAATCTATGAAAAGACCACCGATATTTCGGCGGTCTTTTTTATGCTCAAATTTGACAGTTAATCATCGTATATACCTAAGTTTACGTCTTCATGATTTAGTCTTGGTATATTTATCCGTTTTTTATCCCATAATGTTTTTTTTGCGTTTTTCAAAAAATTTTAAAGTAGGCGGTAACTTATAAAGCTTAAAGCGATTTATCGGCGTATAGAAGCTATATCGGTAAACACCGCAAAATGAGATGAAATATCACACCGCTTTTTCGGATTAGCTCGGGGCGGCTTAAATATATTAATACATATTAAATATAAAAATACTTGCAATAGAAAAGTTTTTCGATATTGATTGCCGTTTGAAAAGGTGATATATTTAATATATAAATAAAAATTGAGAATTTTAACGATTTAAATTGTATAAATAACAGGAAGAAAATTGGAAAGAGAACTTAAGCATTTAACCGCTAAACTCAAAAGAGGACATACCGACGCATTCGACAAGCTTTACGAGCTTACAAAAAAGGGCGTTTATTTTATGATATATTCTATCGTGAAAAACCGACACCTCGCCGAAGACGTCATGCAGGACACGTATATAAGTTTTTTGACTAAAATAGCCGACGTGGACGAAAACGGCAACGTGTATTCCTACCTTCTGACGGCGGCGAAAAACAAATCGCTTAACGAAGTAAAACGGCTGGGGAAGGAGACGGATTCTGAAATTTTAGAAACGGTGGAATGTCCCGTGACGGAAAACTTGTCACCGCTTCTCGATTTCGCCAAAGAGAAACTGCCCGCCGACGAATGGCACATATTGAAGCTGACGGTGGTGGACGGATATAAAAGGGTGGAAGTGGCAAAAATGCTGTCAAAGCCCGTTTCCACTTTAAACAGGCAATACAACGAAATTCTCAAAAAAGTGGAAAAATTGCATAAAGAGGTTTATCATGACTGAGTTTGAAAGAAAAATCAAAAAAGAGCTGTCAGACGCCGTTCCGAACCTTAAAGAAGATATAAAAAAGGGTGCGGGCTTCAGCGTGCATAAAAAACCTGCTTTTAGGTGGCAATACGTATTCGTTCCGATTATGGCGGTGCTCATTATAGCCGTGGCGATTTTTGTTCCGCTTTATTTAAATAACGGCGGCGAAGGCGGCGAAACGGTCGTTGTAGCAGATAAATACGTTATGTCGGTGTCGGTCAATCCGAGCGTGGAATTCGGCTATGACAACACGAACAAAGTGACAAGTCAAAAAGGGCTCAACGAAGACGGCATAAAACTTCTGTTTAAAGAAAACTTTATCGGAATGTATATCGACGACGCCGCAGGCAGGTTGATTGAACTGATGAATTCATACGGATATTTGACAAGTGCAAGCGAGATAAGGCTAATTGTCGTCGACTCAAACGGCAGAGAGGCAACAAATCAGATGCAAAACGTTAAAGCAAAAATAGCCACAACGATGCTGGAGTTAAAACTCGATGTTTCCATGCTCGTCAATATGACGGAGGCGGAATTGGAAAGGCTCGAGGACGATATAGAAGAAAACGGCGAGGTATATTTAAATCAGATAAAGCAGTTGTATCAAACGGAAATTTTAGAGGGTATAGAGTGGAAATCAAAAATATTCGACGAGGTAATAGCCATAGTTGAGCCCCGCGCCGTAAAAAATTCTCAAACGGTTATTGACGGTGAATTTATCGATACGCTGTGGGAGTATGAAAGGACTTACAATCTCGATATGGACCTCGAAGAATTGGGAAGAGTGGTAACTGAAGACGATATGTGCGAAATTTTAGAGGAACTTGTCGAAGAAAGGGCGGAACTTTATGAAATCCACGAGGCAATAACTCTTGGATATACCGACGATTATGACGACCTCATCGAGGATATTATAGAAATAGTAAAGGACAGAGTTAATTCCTCCGACGGAAATTAACGGCGGAATGACGGATATGTTTACATATGCGAATATAAGCATATGAAAAAAAGGTAAATTAAACAGACTTGCAAAATGCCTGTTAGTTGCGGTATAGCGATAAGGGTAAGAGATAAAACGGGAGCGGCTGTCGTCGTTCCCGTTTTATATTTGAACAAAGTTCTTTTTAAAGAACGGGATACAAAATAAAGTGGCGCGGTGGGAAACTGTCCGAACAAGGAAATGAAAGAAAAAACGAGCGGAACAAAAGTCGGAGAGTAAGAACAGGATATGACGAGAATAAAGGTTCGTCTTTCGGGAGATAATTATATGCAAAAAAATTTTCAAAAGTTGAGAATTTTTTAAAGTTAAATTGTATATAAGACAGAAAGAAAAAACCTTATAAATCATGGAGGTATGGCTATGAAAAAGAAAGTTTTAATTGTAATGATATTGTCGTTGTTATTGGTAGCGTGTCTTGCAGCTTTTGTTGCGTGTAATAATGAAGGTACGGCGGCAGTGACTAAACCCGACTCCAAACAGGTATATTCGATATCCGCCGTGTCGAGCGTAATGTATTTGTCGGCGGAGCACACCGGTTATGAAGGCGGAATAGCATCGACGTCAAGACCCGAGGGAGTGACGGAAACGACGGTCACGGACGTCAAAACTTATCTGTTGATGTTTGAAGATATGCTTACGGGCGGAGCTCCAAAAATAACGGAAAGCGCAGTTGACCCGACTACCGATGTCGAATATGCCGATTATGCGACAAAGCTCTCCATAACCGTTGGCGAGGAAACTTATACAATGTATTATACCGAGCATGCCAAAAATAACGCAGATAAAGTGGTGGACGACGATGACGAGGAGATAGAAACGACGCTAAACGGCGTTATCGTATACGGAACGGAGAAATATATCGTCAGCGGTGAAAAGGAAATCGACCCTAACGACAATGAAATCGAAATCGAGTTTACGACTAAATCAGCCGAAAATCCGACCGACTACATTATAGTGGAACAAGAGATAGAGCGTAACGAGATATCTTACGAATACACTATCGTCGAAAACGGCAGAGAAGTAAGCAGTAAGGAAATCGAATACGGAACGGACAGGAACGGAAGATTTAAAGTGGAATTCGAAATCGAGGTAAGCGGTGTCGAAAAGGAAGTCGAAGTGACGGCAATCGACGACTACTCTTTCAGGGTAGAATACGAACAGGACGGAATGCAGGATCTTGAGATGACGGTAACAAAAGTCGCCGAAGAGATAGGCGAAGGCGGAATCGTTATTTCTCAAGCAGGATTTACGTTTACCTATAAAAACGGTTATTCGGAATTTGTAGCAATTTAACAAAAGAATTGCGAAGAAGTCGGTTTATAAAAAACAAAGTGCCATGCGGCACTTTGTTTTTTGTTTTAAATTTTTTTATTGATCAATTTTTTGCTTATACGCATTGTGGAACCACAATGCACGCTAAGATGACCAAAATGACTACGATATATAACACCTTCCAAACTGTTTCCTTGTTTTCAACGTATCTCCAGCCTGCGATTGCCGCTACGATAAGAAGTAAAATGGTCGCTACCGTATTCATAATGGACACGGCTCGAGGTTGAACACCGCAAAGGTGCAGGATCATCGTTATAAGATAAAGGATTGCTATAAAGCAGAGTGTGAAAAACGCGAGTTGTTTTTCAATGGAATTTGCGCTTTTAGGATTTTTGCTCATTTTTATTCTCCTTTTATTTTATATAAATTTGTCGGCGTTTACCGCCGTTATTTTAAAATGCGGACAATTAAATATTTTGCGTTTTAAGAGACGTTTGGGTTCAATTACTGTCGAATCACTTTAAGCCGAAATTAAAACTCATAATCAACAGCAGCGGAAGCCGAAGTCGCCGAATGCATAAACGTTTTTACCACGTCGCAGTGGTATTTGTCCGATTGATATTCTTCAAGTGAAGCTTTTGAAGAAACGGTGACTTCAAGCATAAGGTCATAGCTTCTGGTGCTCTCCAAAAAGTTTTTGTGAACCTCTATTGCGATAACCGAGGGGACTTTTCCTTTCATGGATAAAAGTAAATCCTTTGCGGTATCTATGTCGTCTTTATTTTTGAATTTAAAGAAAACAACGTGTTTTACCATTTTTATCCTCCTCGCCAAAGATTTTATCACACTAAATTGTTTAAAGCAAGTTAGAAAATAAAAAAGGTTGACAAAATAAAATATCTTTTGTAGATAACTGTAATATTAAAACGGAATTGAGAAAACTTCCAAACCGACAAAAAAATGTTTTTACATACGCGTTTAAAGTATCGGGAATAAAGCAAGCTGTTAAACCAAAATTAAATGATATTGTAAAAACGGCCATAAAAAAAACGGCATATAGCCGTTTTCGGTTATGCTGGTGTGTCAGACAGGAGTCGAACCTGCGACCTTCAGAATCGGAATCTGACGCTCTATCCGGCTGGGCTACTGACACAGGCAAATATATTTTAACGGTAAACGATGAAAATGTCTATCAAAAAAAATAATTTGCGTTTTTTCGATATTTACTTTGCCGATATATAATGATATACTTTTCAAAAGCAAGTTTAATTTTTTAGACTTTTTATTTAACAGGTCTTGTTAAATTATTGACTGAATTATTAGTGAAAAAACAAAAAAGTTTGACTAAAAACGGTATTAAATAAAATCGGCAAATAAGCATTTTACGGAGGATATATGGACAAGTTTGACGAATTATTGAAAAAAATAGGAAATACCCCTTTAGTGGAAACGAAAATCGAAAGGGTATATGCAAAGCTTGAGAGCAAAAATCCTGCGGGAAGCATTAAAGACAGGGCGGCGTTTTTTATGCTCAGGCGCGCCAAGGATAAGATAGGCAAAGGTATTGTCGAGGCGACGAGCGGAAATACGGGCATAGGGCTTGCATACGTCGGAAGTCAGATAGGCGTAAAAACGGTGATTGTCATGCCGGACAATATGTCGCTTGAGCGCAGGCAGATGATTGCGAGTTACGGAGCGCAGCTTGTTTTGACTCCTGCCCCCGAAGGAATGGAAGGTGCGGTAAAAAAAGCACGGGAGTTAGAGAGCGAGGGGTTTTATTTTATAAATCAATTTGCCAACGAGGGGAATATCGAAGCCCACTTTGAAACTACCGCCCCCGAGGTTTTTAAGGCAATCCCCGACGCGATATGTATTGTGGCAGGTATAGGCTCGGGCGGAACGGTGATGGGATTCAAAAAGTATATTAAGGCAAACGGATTAAAGTGTAAGGTCGTGGGTGTGGAGCCCAAGTCAAGCCCTCTTTTGACAAAGGGATATGCAGGTCCGCATAAAATTCAGGGAATAGGAGCGAATTTTGTTCCGTCCATATTAGATAAAAGCGAGGTTGACTTGATATTGCCTATATCCGACGAGGACGCTTTCGATTACGTCAAATGGTTTTATAAGACTTCGGGCGAAAAAGTCGGCATATCCTCGGGCGCAACTTTGGCGGTGGCGGAACTGATATCCGAAAGGACAAACGGTAAGATTGTTGCGATTTTGGCGGACGGCGGCGACAGATACTCCGACGAACTTTACGAATAAAAAACATTAAATAAATCTAAGATATTATATAAACAAAAAAATTAAAAGACGGCAATACCGTCTTTTAAATTATAAAACTGAAAATTTTAAATAAATGCGCTCATAAGATATCTGCCGAGAAAAAGGCAATTGCAACCGCGCTTACCGTTTGTCGCGGTCAAGACGTAATCCTTTTAAAAGAGAATTAAAGTTTTGACGTGTGGGTTTATGTTATAAATATTTTAATATAACTATAAGTGCGACTATAAAAAACAACTAAAGATAACTATATAAAAATAAGCTTATAAAGGTAACTTTATAAAATCAACTATATATAGTATATATATTATATATAACATACTAATACATATATTAAATTATCCTATAATGTATATTCGGTTAAATACTAATTTCTCAATCATATATTTTTTTTATTTTTCCGTTTTTCAATTAAAATTCAATGTAATACATTCTGCTTAGATGTCAGCGTTTTGCTCGAGTTGCATTTTTTGACGATATCTATTGTTTTTTTAAGAAAGGAGACAGAGCAATGCAAAACGGCTTGTTTAAACGCGCGGAGTAGTGTATAAATCGGGCGAGGAGAAAAAGTCGGCAAAAACGGCAAAAAAAACGCCGATTTGAGATACGCACGGATAAGATAGTATATTTACCGTTTATTTATGACTTTAAGATATAAGGCAAACAGGCAAAAGACGTCACAAAAAGGCAGAATATAATTTACGTTTTACCTCGGACACTGTTCCGCGCGTGTCGACTTTTTTGCAGACGGCAAAAATGGCTTATAGCGATTGCATAAAACGATATAAAATGTTATCATACTTTAGGAGAAAAAATATGTCTAAAAAGCGAGTTGTAGTAGGAATATCGGGCGGCGTCGATTCGGCGGTCTCCGCACTTTTGCTCAAACAGCAGGGTTATGACGTCGTGGGTCTTTTTATGTCCAATTGGAAAGAGACGGACGAAAACGGTTGCTGCACGGGGGAAGAGGACTTTCTCGACGTGCGCTCTGTTTGTTCGCAGATAGATATTCCATACTATTCCGTAGATTTTTCAAAAGAATATATGGAAAGGGTGTTCAAGCTTTTCGTCGATGAATACAAGAGGGGCAGAACTCCCAATCCCGACGTGCTTTGCAACAGAGAAATTAAGTTTGACGCTTTCAAAAAATTTGCCGTTGAACTCGGGGCGGATTATATAGCCACGGGACACTACGCAAATTCCGAAGTAAGGGACGGTCATACCTATCTTTTAAGAGCCAAGGACGAAAACAAGGACCAAACGTATTTTTTGAATCAGCTCACCGAGGAGCAGATAACAAATGTCATCTTCCCGATAGGCAATATGATAAAGAACGAAGTCAGGGATATGGCAAAAAAATATAATCTTTCCGTTGCCGAGAAAAAGGACAGCACGGGAATATGTTTTATAGGCGAAAAGAGATTCAGACAATTTCTTGCCAATTATATTCCGATGAAAAAAGGCGAGATTGTCACAAAAGACGGAAAGGTGATAGGCGAGCACGACGGAGTGTTTTATTATACGATAGGACAAAGAAAAGGACTCGGCATAGGCGGCACGGCAGACGGCAACGGCAACGCCTGGTTTATACTTGACAAGGACGTCGAAAAAAACAGGCTCATAGTTTCGCAGGGCGAGGATGACGTGCTGTTTGACAACGCTCTCTATACCGAAGGCTTTAACTTTATCAACGGCGAGCCGGCATGCGACGAATTCGATTGCCTTGTGAGGATACGCCACCGTCAGCCTCTGCAAAGGGCAAAAGCATTTGTCATTAAAGATGGGGATGCCGTCAGAAGCGTCAGGGTGGAATTTGAAATTCCGCAAAGAGCGATAGCCAAAGGTCAATATGCCGTACTTTATTGCGACCGGGTCTGCTTTGGCGGCGGAGTTATCGGCAAAAGCGAAAAGAGATAAAGAGCCACCTGAAATTTAAGATTAGGAAAAACGCCTTCAAAATATTGACAGGCGTTTTTATTTTTAAAATAACTTACCTAAACGGAATAACGGCATATAACCGGAACTTAAACGGCATATCGCTTTATAAAAGGGAACTTAAAGGGCGTATCTTCTTATATATAATAACATAGCCGTTATTTAATAATATTTAATACAAAATAGTGCAAATATTGAGGATAAAACTCGAAAAACAGGGCGTTTTTGCGCAAAAAATGGCAGAAATTGGCGTTTTTTAGACAAAAATTCACTATGTTGGCATAAAATTTAACAATTTAAAAATATTTTAAAAATTTTTTAAAAAATTAGAAAAAAATCGTTGACATTATTTTTAGGGCGTGATATTATATGGAAGCTGTCGGTAACGACGGCACGAACTTTGAAAATTGAACATATTGAAAAGCGAAAGAATTGTGAATTAAACAAAATTCAATGCGTCTAAAACCTTTGAACGCATAGTCAAGATTGAACTTAAGAGTTTGATCCTGGCTCAGGACGAACGCTGGCGGTATGCTTAAGACATGCAAGTCGAACGGAGTTAATGTTTTCGGATGTTAACTTAGTGGCGGACGGGTGAGTAATGTATGAGCAACCTGCCCCTAACAACGGGATAACACTTAGAAATAGGTGCTAATACGGTATAAGACCACGCTGTCGCATGACGGTGAGGTAAAAGCGATTTAGCGGTTAGGGATGGGCTCATATCCCATTAGCTAGTTGGTAAGATAACAGCCTACCAAGGCAACGATGGGTAGCCGACTTGAGAGAGTGATCGGCCACATTGGGACTGAAACACGGCCCAGACTCCTACGGGAGGCAGCAGTCGGGAATATTGGGCAATGGAGGAAACTCTGACCCAGCAATACCGCGTGAGCGATGAAGGTAATTTTATTGTAAAGCTCTTTTCTCAGGGACGAAACAAATGACTGTACCTGTGGAATAAGCCCCGGCTAACTACGTGCCAGCAGCCGCGGTAATACGTAGGGGGCGAGCGTTATCCGGATTTATTGGGCGTAAAGCGTGCGTAGACGGTTTATTAAGTCCAGAATTAAAGCCCGAGGCTTAACCTCGGTTCGTTCTGGATACTGGTAGACTAGAGTATGGTAGAGGCAAATGGAATTCCTAGTGTAGCGGTGGAATGCGTAGATATTAGGAGGAACACCAGTGGCGAAGGCGGTTTGCTGGGCCATTACTGACGTTGAGGTACGAAAGCGTGGGTAGCAAATAGGATTAGATACCCTAGTAGTCCACGCTGTAAACGATGAGCACTAAGTGTCGGGTTACCGGTGCTGAAGTTAACACATTAAGTGCTCCGCCTGAGTAGTACGGTCGCAAGACTGAAACTCAAAGGAATTGACGGGCACCCGCACAAGCGGTGGAGCATGCCGTTTAATTCGAAAATACGCGAAAAACCTTACCTAGACTTGACATCCCTGGCAATGCTATAGAAATATAGCGGAGGTTATCCGGGTGACAGGTGGTGCATGGTTGTCGTCAGCTCGTGTCGTGAGATGTTCAGTTAAGTCTGCTAACGAGCGCAACCCTTGTCAATAGTTGCTAACATTTAGTTGAGAACTCTATTGAGACTGCCGGTATTAAACCGGAGGAAGGTGGGGATGACGTCAAATCATCATGCCCCTTACGTCTAGGGCAACAGGCGTGCTACAATGGCTGGTACAATGAGTCGCAAAACCGCGAGGTGGAGCTAATCTCCAAAGCCAGTCTCAGTTCGGATTGAAGTCTGCAACTCGACTTCATGAAGCTGAAATCGCTAGTAATCCCGGATCAGAATGCCGGGGTGAATACGTTCTCGGGTGTTGTACACACCGCCCGTCACGGCATGGGAGTCAATAATATCCGAAGCCGGTAGCCTAACCCGCAAGGGAGGGGGCCGTCGAAGATAGGATTGATGACTGGGCTGAAGTCGTAACAAGGTATCCCTACCGGAAGGTGGGGATGGATCACCTCCTTTCTATGGAGTAAATACTAGTAGAAAAAGAACCGTATATATCATTCGGGGTTAGCCGTAAGGAAATATGATATGTGTAAAACTAACTAAACACATTTTACTTAGCTTTGAGAGATTATTTCTCTCAGTATTGTAATTTTTATACAATAATTGTTCTTTGAAAACTTGATAATGTGATGTTCATATTGCTCAAACGAGCAGCAATATGAAAACTTAATTTTTTGGTAATTTATTGAAAGATAAATATTAAGAAATCTCATCAAATTAGGATATAGTGGTTAATTTAATAAGGGCGCATGGCGGATGCCTTGGCATTAGAAGACGATGAAGGACGCGACAAACAGCGATATGCTTCGGGGAGCAGTAAGTACGCTTCGATCCGGAGATCTCCGAATGAGGAAACTCACTAGTGGTAATGCACTAGTATCATTAACTGAATACATAGGTTAATGAGGACAACCCAGTGAACTGAAACATCTTAGTAACTGGAGGAAAAGAAAGAAAAATCGATTACCTTAGTAGTGGCGAGCGAAACGGTAATAGCCCAAACCAGTCTTAGGACTGGGGTTGTAGGACACTAAACGTGGAGTTACAAAATTATACTATAGTTGAAGTTTCTGGAAAGAAACCCCATAGTAGGTGATAGGCCTGTAAACGAAATAGTGTGATCTCCTTAGTGTATCCTGAGTAAGTCGGGACACGTGAAATCTTGACTGAATCTACGGGGACCATCCCGTAAGGCTAAATACTCTCTAATGACCGATAGTGAACAAGTACCGTGAGGGAAAGGTGAAAAGAACCCCGGGAGGGGAGTGAAATAGAATACTGAAACCATGTGCTTACAAAAAGTTCGAGCCCGTTAATGGGTGAGAGCGTGCCTTTTGCAGAATGAACCGGCGAGTTATGGTATCGTGCAAGGTTAAGCGGAAAACGTGGAGCCGAAGCGAAAGCGAGTCTTAATAGGGCGCGAGTACGATGCTATAGACCCGAAACCAAGCGATCTATTCATGAGCAGGTTGAAGTAAGGGTGAAACCTTATGGAGGACCGAACCAACTTCTGATGCAATAGGAGTGGATGACTTGTGAATAGCGGAGAAATTCCAGTCGAGCTTGGAAATAGCTGGTTCTCCCCGAAATAGGTTTAGGCCTAGCCTTCTAATTAGCTACCTGGAGGTAAAGCACTGAATATGGAAGGGCCACGTCTAGTGGTACTAACTGTAATCAAACTCTGAATGCCAGGCAAGTATGTAGAGGAGTCAGTGTATGGGTGATAACGTCCATACGCGAAAGGAAATGAATCCAGACCATCAGTTAAGGTCCCAAAGTTTATGCTAAGTGGAAAACGATGTGGAGCTGCTAGAACAGCTAGGAGGTTGGCTCAGAAGCAGCCACCCTTTAAAGAGTGCGTAATAGCTCACTAGTCGAGTGGCTCTGCGCGGAATATGTACCGGGGCTAAGCATAACACCGAAACTGTGGATTCGTAATTTATTACGAATGGTAGGGGAGCGTTCTATGGGCGCTGAAGGTAGACCGTGAGGACTATTGGAGCGCATAGAAGTGAGAATGCCGGTGTGAGTAACGTAAGGAGGGTGAGAATCCCTCCCACCG
>ERZ779737.1197-NODE-1197-length-21136-cov-6.488307_pt1 | contig 21136 bp, 10 predicted proteins | sample MGYA00511889_ERZ779737 | MGnify/ENA primary metagenome ERZ779737 (study PRJEB29588, sample SAMEA2163575) | human gut metagenome | biome: human gut; feature: human-associated habitat; material: faeces | place: Denmark | collected 2008/2010 ...
CTTATATCTATAAGAGGCGGCGAAAGAAAAGAGGTATAAAGAGCAAATACATCGCATCAAAGCATGAGCAATAATAAAACAATAACTCAGCCCACTGATACAGTGACCACTAATATCCACTGAGCAAAATCAGAATACCCCATTCATAAATAGTTAAAAAATATACACAACAATCACACTTCATACCCCAAACTCCTATGCGTTTTATTCTTTCGAAAATTTTATAACTAGCCACAAAAATTTTCCCAGTTAGCAAAAAACTTTTTCCTAACTATAAAAAAATCAAGCATCCAAATATCAATCACCACCAAACACTGAATAATAACAATGCGATAAAAACAAGAGCATTAAAAAAAGATAAAGAGATATTACAAATAATACAAGATCCCAATATACCATGTTTCCGATTGACCAAACATTTTCATCTCCTCTTCAACCCAAATTCCTCAAAAACTTATATATTTGGAAAAAGATTACAATAAAAATTGTATTGTATAAAGAGAAGTAACAGAAAATAAAGGTACTATAGATGGAAAAGGGAACATTGCATTCTTGCCCCGAATTGATTGACTATATCAACCACATCGGATTTCTGCCACTACTACATATGGGCATTCGTGGATGGTCGGCCGAAGAAATAACGGATGAAGATTGCCAGTATACCCGCCTGCCCGATGGCGGATGGGAATGGCCCCTGTGGGAATGGAAAGGTGCTATCCTGCAGGAAAGTGGTTGTGCATACGGTAAGTTTTTCAATCGTAAAGCTGCCTTTATCAGCCGTGAATGGTGGCCTGACTTCTGCAACTACCGTCGAAGCGTTTTCCCTTCCCCCGAAGAGGGAAGCATCGAAGAAGCTATTCTTGATGTTTTAAAGGCAGAAGGAAGCCTTATCACCCGTGAACTTCGCGCTGCATGCGGTTTCACTGGAACTAAAATGCGAAGCCGATTCGACGCCTATCTCGCCCGCCTGGAGATGGGCGGATACATCGTTACACAAGACTTCATCTATCCTCGCGACCGCCACGGACACGAATACGGCTGGGGATGGTCGCTCTTAACCACTCCCGAAGCACTCTTCGGACGAGAAGCTTGCCACCCCAAACGCACCCCACAGGAATCACGCAAACGAATGCTTATCCAGTTAAAAAAAATATTGCCTGAAACTTCACCAAAAGTGTACGACTTCTTGTTGAAATAGTTCCCAAAAGTCAAACAAACCAATAAATTGACTACTTCTACAAGAACAATGTCAGCAAAGGAATGGTCAACACCGAAAGTAAAGTTGTAATAAAAGTTCCCTCGGCCATAATAACCTCCCCTTTAGCATATTGAATACAAAACAGTGTTCCATACGAAGCCACAGGCATAGCTGCCAGCACCACATTAATATTGGCAATAGTATTGTCGACACTGCAAAGACGTGATATGTATAAGATGAACAGAGGAATTAGCATCAAACGCAAAGCCGACATAAGGTAAATGGCTACATTACCGAACATCCGAAGGACAGGTACCCGAGCTATCGACGACCCTATGATGAGCAAGGCTGCAGGTACGGTTACATTGCCCAATAATACAAAAGGTGTGCTGACAACACGGGGAGGCACCCATCCCGTCAGTACAACAAGGATAGAAAGGTACGAAGCAATCATAGCCGGACAATAAAGAGTATGCCAATTGAAACGCATATTGCCCTGGTCACCCGAAATAAAAAGGGTGCCAAAAACAAAAATCAGCAAAGTGCTTGGAAAATTAAGGATACTGGCATAGAATACTGCATTCGGTCCGAAAATAGAAGCAACAATGGGATAACCGATAAAACCAACATTACCGAAAGCCAACATAAAGCTATAAATTCCACGGTCGGCCGCCTTGACAGGCAAATAACGAGGAAGCAGAAAAGCCGCACCTATCAACACCACATAAGTGGCAAACCCCACGAGAAGCAAGGGAACGATGAATGTTTTGTCAGGAAGCGTATCGCCCATCACCGATGAAAGTATCAAGCAAGGACACGTTACATTAATAACCAATCCCGAAAGCTTGCGGTCAAAATCCGCATCCATCATCTTCTTTTTACTCAGATAATAGCCGACGACTACCAGTACGAACAAGATAATCATCTGCGTTACTATTGCATCCATAAATCTTTTTACCTCCTAAAAAACTGGCGCAAAGATACAGATTATAGAATTTGGATATTCTCCACTCGGGCGGAAAATTGATAGCTAATATACTTTCCTCCTCACACTCACTTTACAGAAAAGTCATTAAATACCAGCCTATCCGTATCGTAACCACGCCGACGGAGTTTGTCAAGAAGTTCTTGAAGTACATTATCTGGTAAAGCCGCCTCACGACTCATAATCCAAAGATACTTATCGCTGCTACTTCCTACCAGCACATAACGATAGTCGGGATCGATGTCGAGCACATAATAATCAGCATAAAACCACAGGAAGAACGATACTTTCAACTTGCCCGGATCAGCAGCATCAGGTTGCTTGGCTTTTCCTTTAATCTCTTTGTACTTGCCGTCTTTATAGCCAGCATTCAGCACTTCAATCCGTCCGTTATCGAGCAAAGTATAAGTAGCTGTCACCCGATTCATTCCCTCTTCAAAGCGATGATCATAACGCGCTATCTCGTACCATTTCCCCATAAAACGGGTCACATCGAAAGTTTGCACCGTCCGGTTGTCAATCCCCTTACTTGCAATATCAGAGCCACAACCACTCAATCCTAAGATAGAGCACAAAAGAATCAGAATGTTTTTCATCCGCTTTCAAGTTTATTATGTGTAGAGAAGTCAACAAAAGCGGTAATGTCATACAGCTGCCACCAGCATGTATCACTTACTTCTCTCGTTCTACTCTTCCTATTGACAAAGATAAAACATTGCAGACACACAACCAAACAATCAGCCCTTGAATATTACGCAAACTTTACGTAATTTTGCCAACATCTTTTGTTCAGAAAATGAAAATCTACACATGGAATTGTTAGTATACAAAGCATCCGCCGGGTCAGGAAAAACATTCACCTTGGCCGTCGAGTACATCAAACACCTGATAGCTAACCCAAGAGCCTACCGGCAGATTCTGGCTGTGACCTTTACCAACAAGGCCACTACCGAAATGAAGGAACGTATCTTGCAGCAACTGTACGGTATCTGGCAGGCCGACCCCGCTTCCGATGCCTACCTGAAGCGTATAGAAGAGGACCTCGCACGCCATCACCAGACAGGCATGCCCAAGCCCTGTACAACCAGCGAACTGAGACAACGCGCCGGCATGGCTTTACAGTACATTCTACACGACTATAGCCGCTTCCGCGTAGAAACCATTGACTCCTTTTTCCAGTCCGTCATGCGTAATCTTGCACGCGAGCTGGAACTGAGCCCTAACCTGAATATCGAACTGAACAACAACGAAGTATTGAGCGATGCCGTCGATACCCTTATCGACCAACTCACTCCCACCTCACCCGTATTGGCATGGCTTCTGGCCTACATCGACGAACGTATTGCCGACGACAAACGCTGGAATGTATCTGATGAAATAAAACGATTCGGACGAAACATCTTCGACGAAGGCTACATTGAACGTGGCGAAATGCTACGCCAGAAATTACGCGATCCGCAAGCCGTCAGACTTTATCGCGACGTGCTGCGTGAAATGCTGACAGATGCCCTCGAACAGATGAAAGCTTTCTACGATCAGTTCGTCGACGAACTCGAAGCCCATGCCCTCACCTCCGACGATCTGAAAGGAGGGACACGAAGCATTGGAAGTTATTTCCGTAAATTGCGCGATGGAAAACTGGCCGACAAAGATGTATTGAACACTACCCTGAAAAATTGCCTCGACGACCCGCAAAACTGGGCATCGAAAACATCGACACGAAAAAAAGACATCATCCACTTGGCCGAAAGCAGTCTGATGCCCCTTTTGCGCGACTCAGAAAGACTACGTCCACAACGCAACCAAACAGTAAATAGTTGCCGCCTCTCTCTGCAACATCTCGACAAACTACAGCTGCTAAACCACATAGACGAACAGGTACGTATCCTTAATAAAGAACAGAACCGTTTCCTACTGTCCGACACGAACGCCTTGCTGCATCGACTGTTGGGTGAAGGCGACTCATCATTCGTCTTCGAAAAAATCGGAGCCAGCATACACAATGTAATGATCGATGAATTTCAAGACACCAGTCGGATGCAATGGGACAACTTCCGCATGCTGTTGCTCGAAGGCCTCGCACAAGGTGCCGACAGCCTCATCGTGGGCGATGTCAAACAATCCATTTATCGCTGGCGCAACGGCGACTGGAGCATTCTGAATAACCTTGGCAGTTCTACCAACAAAGACTCTTTTGGTTCCAACCGTTTTCCCATTCGTGTGGAAACGCTGAAAACAAATCGGAGAAGCGAAACCAATATCATCCAGTTCAACAACCATTTCTTCACCCAAGCCGTCGATTATCTGAATGCTCTGCACTTGGACGAACTGCACGAAGAATGCCACCCACTGAAGAATGCCTATGCTGATGTCGCCCAAGAATCACCACGCAGCCTGTCGCGCGGCTATGTAAAGGCCAGTTTCCTTGAACCCGACAACGACCACAACTACACTGAACAGACTTTGATTGCATTAGGCAACGAAGTACGTCATTTACTCGATAGCGGTATACTGCTAAACGACATCACCATATTGGTACGTAAAAACAAAAACATTCCCCTCATTGCCGACTATTTCGATCAGGAACTCCACCTGCCTGTCGTCTCTGACGAAGCTTTTCGTCTTGATGCATCCGTAGCTGTCGGCATGCTGATAGATGCCCTGCGCATCCTGCTCGACCCTGATGACAAAATATCGCAAGCCTCGCTTGCGACAAACTACGCCCAATACGTTGCCACCTCCCCGATTCAATGGCATCAGTTATTCGCTGAGCCTAACTATGGCATATTGCCCGAAGCTTTCTGTGCACACACTGCAGACCTTCGCCTCATGCCTCTATACGAACTGTTAGAAGAACTATACAGCATCCTGCGCCTCAACCTCGTCGCAAAGCAAGATGCCTACCTGTTCTCCTTCTTCGATGCCGTGACACAATATCTGCAAGACAATCCTTCAGACATCGGTCACTTCATCCGCTATTGGGAGGACACACTATGTGCCCAGACAATCCCCAGTGGCGAAGTGGATGGCATACGTATCCTCTCTATTCACAAATCGAAAGGACTTGAATTCCACACCGTGCTCATCCCATTCTGCGACTGGAAACTGGAAAACGAAACCAACAACCAGCTTGTCTGGTGCCAAGCGCCTTCTGCCCCCTACAATGCACTTGACTTGGTTCCCGTTACCTACAGTCCTCTCATGGCTGAATCTGTTTACCGTTCCGACTATCTGGATGAACGCCTTCAGTTATGGGTCGATAACCTGAATCTGTTATACGTAGCTTTCACCCGCCCCGAAAAAAACCTCATCGTATGGAGCAAAAAGGACCAGCGTGGCACTGTAGCCGAATTGCTGGCCAACGCACTTCCTTCCGTAGCCAAAGCCATCGAAGGAAGCCTGTGGGACGAAGAATTCGCTACGTTTGAGAGTGGTTCTCTATGCCCTTCGACCCTATCCGGACAGGAAAATAAGACTTCTGCCAACAAGTTGGCTTTCAGTCCCCATAAACAACCGGTACGCATGGAAAGCCTGAAGCACGACATCGAATTCAGGCAATCCAACCGCTCAGCCGATTTCATTGCCGGCATCGATGAAGAAGAATCTGCACAACGTTTCATCAACCGCGGACGCCTGCTTCACACCCTTTTCTCGGCCATCGAAACCGAAGCCGACATTGACAATGCAATCTCACACCTTGTAGCCGAAGGTGTCATCGGCCACCAAACAACCGCAGACGAAATCAGAGAGCTTACCAGACGTGCCTTCTCCCTACCCGAAGTCAAACAATGGTATTCGGGAGAATGGCGCCTGTTCAACGAGTGCGACATCATCTGGCTTGACAACGGAAAGCTGTTTAACCGCCGTCCCGACCGTGTAATGATGAAAGGAGATGATATCGTGGTGGTTGATTTTAAGTTCGGTAAGCCTAGTAAACGATATAACCGACAGGTTCAAGACTACATGCGCCTGCTGGTACGTATGGGCTACACTGCCTCTCACATAAACGGTTACTTGTGGTATGTAGACATGCAACAAGTAGAAAAGGTAGATTTCGAGAAACAAGAAAAAACAAAAAACGAATAAAATAAAAATTCAGCAAAATGCAAACTTTCCTCCAACTGGTAGCCCACGACCTTTATCATAAGATAGGTAATGACCTGTCACGCACAGCCATTGTCTTCCCCAACAAACGTGCCAGCCTTTTCTTCAACGAATATCTGGCAGCCGAAGCCGACCGTCCCATCTGGTCGCCTTCGTATGTCAGCATCAGCGAATTATTCGGTCAGCTATCCCCCCTGAAACTTGGTGACCCCATTCGCTTGGTATGCGAACTCTACAACATATTCGTCCAAGAAACCCATAGCGACGAAACCCTCGACGACTTCTATTTTTGGGGTGAATTATTGATCAGCGATTTTGATGATGTCGACAAGAACCTTGTAGATGCCGACCGCCTTTTCACCAACTTACAAGACCTGAAAAATCTGATGGACGACTATAGCTTCCTCGATCACGAACAGGAAGAAGCCATCCGCCAATTCTTTCAGAACTTCTCTATCGAAAAACGTACGCTGCTGAAAGAACGTTTCATCTCCCTTTGGGACAAACTGAACGATATTTACCATCATTATCGCGACAGCCTGACCCAACTGGGCATTGCTTACGAAGGAATGATGTATCGCAACGTACTCGAACAACTTACAGCCGACTTCAATGCCGGTATCCCTCTGCTTCCCCGCTACGATCGTTATGTCTTCGTAGGCTTCAACGTATTAAATAAGGTAGAGAAAGCCTTCTTCTCCCTTCTGCAAGAGGCTGGCAAAGCTCTTTTCTACTGGGATTACGACATCTTCTACACCCGTCTGCCTCATGAACAGCAGCCACCCTATACACACGAAGCAGGTGAATTCATCTTGCAAAACCTCAAGATTTTTCCCAATCAGTTACCCGAATCGGTTTTCGACACCTTGCGGAGCAACAAAAAAATACAGTATATCTCCTCTCCCACCGAGAATGCACAGGCACGCTTCATTCCTCAATGGGGTCAAAGCATTGACACTACAAAGAACCTGAAAGAAAACGCCATTGTTCTTTGTAATGAAGCCCTTCTCTTGCCAGTGCTTCACTCGCTCCCGGCAGACATTAAAGACGTCAACGTCACCATGGGATTTCCACTGGCACAAACACCTGTGTACAACTTCATCAACGCCCTTGTCGAACTGCAAACCTCCGGCTATCGCACCGATACGGGCCGCTACACCTACGAAGCTGTGCTTAACGTGTTGAAGCATCCCTACACCCGTCAGTTATCCCCTTCGGCTCCGGCACTCGAATTGTCGCTTACACGCAACAACCGTTTCTATCCTCTTCCTTCCGAACTTAAACAAGATGCTTTTTTGGAGAAGGTATTCACCCCACAAAACGGCATTCAGGCTTTGTGCACCTACCTCATTGACATGATACAGGAAGTAGCTGTTCTCTACCGCCACGAAGACGATTCGTCCGACTTATACAACCAGCTCTACCGCGAATCGCTGTTCAAAGGTTATACTCTTATCAATCGTCTGCTCAGCCTGATCGAAGATGGAGTATTGACTTTACGTCTCGACACCCTGAAACGGTTGCTCAACCGCCTGCTGGTTTCGGCCAACATCCCTTTTCATGGCGAACCTGCCATCGGACTTCAGGTTATGGGAGTACTTGAAACACGTAACCTGGACTTCAAGAACCTGCTTATCCTCTCACTGAACGAAGGCAAGTTGCCCAAAGCCGAAGGCGAATCATCCTTCATCCCCTACAATCTGCGCAAAGCTTTCGGCATGACTACCATCGAACACAAGAATGCTGTCTACGCTTACTATTTTTATCGACTCATTCAACGTGCCGAAAATATCACCCTGCTCTACAATACTTCTTCCGACGGGCTGAACCGGGGAGAAATGTCCCGTTTCATGTTGCAGTTTCTCATCGAATCGCCTCATACTGTTACCCACAGTTACCTCGAAGCAGCTCAATCACCTAAGCAAGGTCGCACCATCCAAATTGATAAAACCGATGAAGTAATGCGTACAATGTACGCCACCTACAACAGCCGTCTCCACCCCGAGCGTCTGCTATCCCCCTCGGCTTTGAACTCTTATCTGGACTGCCGACTGAAGTTTTACTTCCGTTACATAGCCGGCCTTAAAGCACCTGATGAAGTCAATGCCGAAATCAATTCAGCTCTGTTTGGAACTATTTTCCACCGTTCTGCCGAACTGGTATATACCGACCTTACCAGCCACCAGAAGGAAATACATAAAACAGATCTCGAACAATTACTCAAAGACGACGCACGACTGCAAGAGTACGTCAACCGAGCTTTCAAAGAAGAGTTTTTCCATGTACCTCCTCAAGAAAAACCTGAATACAACGGAAGCCAACTCATCCACGCACGGGTTATTGTTTCCTATCTGAAACAACTGCTCAGAAACGACTTGCAATATGCCCCCTTCAGCATGGAAGCAATGGAAAAGACAGTAAAAGAAAGTATCGAGATTGACACCCCCGAAGGAAAACTATCAGTAAATATTGGTGGCACCATTGACCGTATGGATAGCAAGGACGGTACTTTGCGCATTGTTGACTACAAAACAGGAGGCTTACCTAAGACCCCCGAGAATATCGGACAGCTATTTACCCCTTCCGAGAATCGTCCGGGTTACATCTTCCAGACCTTCTTGTATGCCGCCATCATGTGCCGCAAACAACCTTTAAAAGTAGCACCCGCCCTTCTCTATATCCACAAGGCGGCATCCGATACCTACTCGCCGGTTATTGAGATGGGTGCTCCGCGTCAGCCCAAAATTCCAGTACTCAACTTTGCTCTTTACGAAGACGACTTCCGCGAACATTTACAAGCCTTGCTGAACGAGATATTCAATCCGCAAGAACCTTTTACCCAAACTGATGACACGAAAAAATGCGAATATTGCGATTTTCATAAATTATGCTGGGGATAAGTTTAATTGCAGAATACAAAGCATAATGCCACCTATATGGCTTTTTACATCCAATTAAAAAACTTATTTAATATATTAAAACAACAATATGAAATTAAAAAGCACAAATATCCTTTCAGTTTAACACATTTAATCACTAAATCACCAACTAATCGTAACTATTTAAACAATTGCTTTAATTTTATTACAAACAAGATTATTGAAAATTTACCATTTTGAAATTAATATCATATATTTGCCATGCATTTTGACACAAATAATAGGTATTACAGGAAATAAAGTTAATCAAGATGGTAAAACAAGAACTTTTTAACAACAAAACAAAGGAGAAGAGAGGACTATACGATCCGGCTTACGAACACGATGCATGTGGTGTAGGAATGATTGTAAACATCCACGGAAACAAAAGCCACGAATTGGTTGAATCGGCTCTGAAAGTGCTTGAAAACATGCGCCATCGCGGTGCTGAAGGTGCTGACAACAAGACTGGTGACGGGGCAGGTATCATGTTGCAGATCCCCCATGAGTTCATCTTACTACAGGGAATTCCCGTGCCCGAAAAAGGCCGATACGGAACAGGTATTCTGTTTCTTCCCAAAGATAAAAAAGATCAGGAAACTATTCTTAGCATCATCATTGAAGAGATTGAAAAGGATGGGCTCACATTGATGCACCTGAGAAACGTACCCACATGTCCCGAAATTTTAGGAGAAGCAGCACTGGCAGCTGAACCGGACATCAAACAAATTTTTATTACCGGATTCACCGACAGCCAGACAGCTGAAAGGAAACTATATATTATAAGGAAAAGAATAGAAAACCGCATAAGAAGGTCGGACATTCCTACCCGAAACGACTTCTACGTATGTTCGCTATCGACCCAGAACATTGTCTACAAAGGCATGTTGTCGTCTATGCAATTAAGAGGGTACTTTCCTGACTTGACCAACAGTTACTTCACCAGTGGTCTGGCTTTGGTTCATAGCCGGTTCAGTACTAATACTTTCCCCACTTGGGGACTTGCCCAGCCTTTCCGCTTGTTGGCACACAACGGCGAAATAAACACCATCCGGGGAAACCGCGGATGGATGGAAGCCCGCGAATCGGTATTGTCCACCCCCACATTGGGAGACATACGCGAAATACGCCCCATCGTACAACCAGGTATGAGTGACTCGGCCTCGTTGGACAATGTGCTCGAATTTCTCGTCATGTCCGGCATGAGCCTGCCTCATGCTATGGCTATGCTCGTACCCGAATCTTTCAACGAAAAGAATCCCATCAGCGAAGACCTGAAAGCATTCTACGAATACCACTCCATCTTGATGGAACCATGGGACGGTCCTGCCGCTCTGCTCTTCAGCGACGGTAGATATGCTGGTGGTATGCTCGACCGAAACGGTCTCCGTCCTGCACGCTACCTCATTACCAAAAATGACACGATGGTAGTAGCCAGCGAAGTAGGTGTAATGGATTTTGAGCCGGGCGACATAAAAGAAAAAGGACGCCTTCAACCCGGAAAAATCCTGTTGGTTGACACACAGGAAGGACGCATCTACTATGATGACGAACTGAAGAGCCAACTGGCCGAAGCCAAGCCTTATCGCGCATGGCTTGCCACCAACCGAATCGAACTGGACGAACTGAAAAGCGGAAGAAAAGTCGCACATAGTGTACCTCATTATAGCGACATGCTCCACATCTTTGGATATACCCGCGAAGATATCGAAAAAATTATTCAGCCCATGGCCGAAAATGGTGCCGAGCCCGTAAGTGCCATGGGTAACGATACACCATTGGCTGTATTGAGTGATCGCCCACAATTGCTGTTCAACTATTTCCGCCAGCAATTCGCTCAAGTCACCAATCCGCCTATCGACCCAATCCGCGAAGAATTGGTCATGTCGCTCACCGAATACATCGGAGCTGTGGGAATGAACATCCTGACTCCTAATGCCGAACACTGCAAAATGGTAAGGTTGAACCACCCCATATTGACCAATACGCAACTTGATTTGCTTTGCAACATTCGCTACAAAGGATTTAAAACAGTAAAGCTTCCTATGCTCTACGATACTTCCAAAGGAAGAAACGGTTTGCAAGAAGCCATTGCCTCGTTGTGTAAGCAAGCAGAAGAAAGTGTCAATGAAGGAGTTAACTATATTGTTCTGACCGACCGTGAAGCAAACGACTCACATGCCCCCATCCCTTCACTCCTGGCCGTCAGTGCTGTACATCATTACCTGATTTCTGTAGGCAAACGTGTACAGACAGCCCTTGTAGTAGAGAGTGGTGAAATACGTGAAGTTATGCATGCAGCCCTGCTGCTCGGATTCGGAGCCAGTGCTCTGAACCCCTATATGGCTTTTGCTGTACTCGACCAATTGGTGGCCGACAAAGACATCCAGCTAGATTATGCCACAGCCGAGAAAAACTACATCAAAGCCGTATGCAAAGGCTTGTTCAAAGTGATGAGTAAGATGGGTATCAGTACCATCCGTTCTTATCGCGGTGCAAAAATATTCGAAGCTGTAGGGTTGAGTCAGGAATTGAGCGATGCCTACTTCGGTGGACTGAAATCATGCATAGGTGGTATCGGTTTGGAAGAAATTGTCAAATTCAGATTCAGAAATACCCATCCTCAAATAGAGGGTTCGCATGCCGAAAGCGAAGATACAACAAAAGCCGGTAAAGAACTTTTGCCTAACGCAGGTATCTACGCCTTCCGTAAAGATGGCGAAAAACATGCATGGAATCCCGAAACCATAGCTACCCTGCAATTGGCTACACGTACGGGAAGTTACAAGAAGTTCAAAGAATTTACCCGCTTGGTAGATGAAAAAGAACAGCCTATCTTCTTGCGCGATTTCCTGGATTTCCGACATAATCCCATCGACATTAACCGTGTAGAGCCTGTTGAATCCATCGTGCGAAGGTTTGTCACCGGAGCCATGTCGTTCGGTGCCATCAGCCAGGAAGCCCACGAAGCCATTGCCATTGCCATGAACCGTCTGCACGGACGCAGCAATACCGGCGAAGGAGGAGAAGACAGCTCACGCTTCGACAACGAAACCAGAAGTGCCATCAAGCAGGTAGCTTCCGGACGTTTTGGCGTGACAACCGAATACTTGGTCAATGCTGACGAAATCCAAATCAAAGTGGCCCAAGGTGCCAAACCTGGTGAGGGCGGACAATTGCCAGGATTCAAGGTAGATGAAGTCATAGCACGCACTCGTCACTCCATCCCGGGCATCTCGCTCATCTCGCCTCCACCTCATCACGACATCTACTCTATCGAGGATTTGGCACAACTGATTTTCGACCTGAAGAACGTGAACCCGCACGCCAAAATCAGTGTCAAGCTGGTTGCTGAAAGCGGTGTAGGAACCATCGCTGCCGGTGTGGCAAAAGCCAAGGCCGACTTAATCGTCATCTCTGGAGCCGAAGGAGGCACGGGAGCATCACCGGCATCAAGCATCCGGTATGCAGGTATCTCGCCCGAAATCGGATTGAGCGAAACGCAACAGACGCTGGTATTGAACGGTCTGCGCGGACAAGTCCTCCTGCAAGTAGACGGACAATTGAAGACTGGACGTGACATCGTACTGATGGCTATGCTCGGTGCCGAAGAATATGGATTCGCCACTGCCGCCCTGATCGTACTGGGTTGCGTGATGATGCGGAAATGTAATCAGAATACATGTCCCGTAGGTGTAGCCACCCAGGATGCCGAACTTCGCAAACGCTTCAGAGGACGAAGCGAATACCTGGTGAACTATTTCACTTTCCTGGCACAAGAAGTACGCGAGTATTTGGCCGAAATCGGAGTCGAAAGAATGGACGACATCATCGGACGGACGGATCTCATCATCCGAAGTAAACGCAATTACAAGAACCCCAAGCATGCCTTGCTCGACTTCTCGCAATTGCTTACCCGTGTAGAGAACGGAGCTGCTATACGCCACGTCACCGACCAACAACACGGCATCGACCACGTAAAGGATGTAGAAATCCTCCACGCTGCTGCCGAAACATTGGAGAACCAGAAAGAGATCTCCTTAGAATATACTATCGCCAACACCGATCGCGCCTGCGGTACCATGTTGTCGGGAGCCATCGCCCAAAAGTATGGCGCTAAAGGGCTTCCGGAGCATACCCTGAATGTAAAGTTCAAAGGTTCGGCCGGACAAAGTTTCGGAGCCTTCTTGGTACCAGGTATCAACTTCAAGTTGGAAGGCGAAGCCAACGACTATTTGGGCAAAGGACTCAGCGGTGGACGCATTGCCGTATTGCCTCCTGTCCGAAGCAACTTCGAAGCCGAAAAGAACACAATTGCCGGAAACACTCTGCTATACGGTGCAACCAGCGGAGAAGTTTACATCAACGGATGTGTGGGCGAACGATTTGCCGTACGTAACTCGGGAGCCATTGCTGTAGTCGAAGGTGTAGGTGATCACTGCTGCGAATACATGACCGGCGGGCGCGTCGTCGTGCTCGGCGAGACGGGGCGGAACTTCGCCGCGGGCATGAGCGGCGGGATCGCCTACGTCTACGACACGCGCGGAGATTTCGATTATTTCTGCAACATGGACAGCGTCGAGCTGACGCTGCTCGAGACGCCGGAAGACGAACGGGAAGTGCGCTCCCTGCTCGAAAAGCACGTCGCGGCGACGGGAAGTCTGCTCGCGCGGCGCATTCTCGGCGCCTGGGAAACGGAGCGTTCCCGCTTCCTCCGCGTGCTCCCGACGGAATACGCGGCGCTGCTCGCGCGGCGGCCGGCGTGAAAGCCGATTTTTGTTTTGCGCGTCTGCGCGGGAACGGGTAACGTAGGCGCGTTCTTTTTGTCAAACCCTGCAGAAATCTTCACGATGAATTGCTTGAAATTCGCTTTGCCCGTCGCCGCTCTTCTTTCGGCGTGCAATCCCGGAGCGACGGCTGAAACGAGCGCCGTCCCGCCGGTCGCGCCGAACGTTCCCGCGGAACAGAGCGCTCCCGCCGTCCCGCCCGCGGCGGAAAGCGCCGTCGCTCCCTCACAGACCGAAACGGCTCCCGCTGCGGCGGAACCCGCGCCTGCGGCGAAAGCCGTTCCCGCGGGCTTCGCGGTGACGAAAGTCGTGCCGGAAGATTTCAGCCCGGCGGCGTTCAACATTTTCACGACGGGAGCGATGCGTTTCCGCGTCGAATTTTTCGCGTCGGACGTTTTCCGCATCCAGGCCGCGCCGGACGGCGCTTTCGCCGATCCGCTGAACGACCCGACCGCGGCGCAGATTCTCGTCGACGACTTGCCGGTGTGCCGGGAACGCGTCGACTGCGAAATCACGCCGGAGAAAATCGTGTGGCGCACGGCGGCGCTTGTCCTTTCGATGGACAAGGCGACGGGCGCGTTCGCGCTGAGCCGCACGGACGGCACGCCGATTTTCGCGGAAACGAAGCCGCTCGCGTTCGCGAACGGGACCGTCACGCAGACGCTTTCGACCGGCGACGACGAATTTTACTACGGCGGCGGCCAGCAGAACGGGCATTTTTCCCACAAGGGAACGAAAATCGAGATTTCCGCGAACGGCTGGAACGAGAACGACCGCCCGAATCCCGCGCCGTTTTATTTGAGCAACCGCGGCTACGGCGTGCTGCGGCACACGTTCGCGACGGGAACGTACGACTTCACGGGAACGGAGGAAATCGCCCTCAAGCACAACGAAAACCGCTTTGACGCGTTTTATTTCGTCGGCGACGGGTTCCCGCGCATCCTCGATCTTTACACGCGCTTCACTGGTCGCCCGAATTTTCTTCCGATTTGGGGCTTCGAGCTCGGCGACGCCGACGCCTACATGACGCGCGACAAAAAGACGCGGGAGCCGGCGATCGAGGACGGGAAATTCGTCGAGCTCACGCCGTATTCCCTTGAGCGCATCGCTCAGAAATACCGGGAACACGACATGCCCGGCGGCTGGATTCTCGTGAACGACGGCTACGGCTGCAACTACGTGCAGCTGCCTTACGTGACGAAAAGCCTCGCCGCGCTCGGCTTCAAGACCGGGCTGTGGACGGAAGGCGCGCTCACGCGGATGAACTGGGAAGTGGGCACCGCGGGAACGCGCGTGCAGAAGCTCGACGTGGCGTGGACGAGCGACACGAGCAAGACGACGCGCGAAAAGCCGCTTTCCAAAATTCAGCACGCGCTCGAATGCAGCAAAATCGCCTGGGACGGCATCGCGAACAATTCCGATTCGCGTCCGCTGGCGTGGACCGTTCTCGGCTGGGCGGGAACGCAGCGCTACTCCGTCTGCTGGACGGGCGACCAATACGGGAACTGGGATCTCATCCGCTACCACATTCCCACGCTGATCACGTCCGGCATGTCCGGACAGGCTTACGCGACGACGGACGTCGACGGCATTTTCGGCGGTTCGCCCGAAACCTACACGCGCGACTTGCAGTGGAAATGCTTCACGCCGGCGATCTACGTGATGAACGGCTGGAGCCACATGCCGAAAAGTCCGTGGAACTACGAAGAGCCCTACCGCTCGATCAACCGCGACTACCTGAAGCTCAAGCTGCGCATGACGCCCTACATGTACAAGTACGCGCACGACGCGGCGATGACGGGCGCGCCGATCGTGCGCGGGATGCTTTGGAACTTCCCGGACGACCGCAAGACCTGGGACAAGTCCACGCAGTACCAGTTCATGCTCGGCGAACATCTGCTCGTCGCTCCCGTCTTCACGTCGATGAACCTCAACAAGGGCTGGCGCAAGGAAGACATTTATCTGCCGGAAGGCGTCTGGTTCGACTACTGGGACGGGCGCGCCGTTCCCGGGCCGTACACGATCGACAATTACCCGATCACGCTCGAAAAGCTGCCGATTTTCGTCCGCGCCGGCGCCATCATCCCGATGTATCCGGAAATGCTTTACAGCACGCAGAAGCCGAAGGACGTGCTGACGTTCGACATTTATCCTTACGGAAAGTCTTCCTTCGAAATGTACGAGGACGACGGGAACACCCGCGCCTATCTCGACGGAAAATTCTCCCTGCAGAAAATCTCCTGCGACGCGCCGGAAGGCAAGGCGGGCGACATCGCGATCGAAGTCGCTCCCGCGCTCGGAGACTTCGACGGAAAATACGCCGAACGCGCCTACGCGTTTGAAATTCACACGCCGTTCCGGCCGCTGCGCGTGCTCGCCGACGGCGAGGAAATTCTCGAAATCCCCGACGCCGCCGCCTACGAAAATTCGCTCGAAGGCTGGCGTTTCGATCCGAACGACCGCCGCGGCGTCGTGTTCGTCAAGCTCGCGAAGCGCAGCACGAGCGTTCCCGCGAAAGTTCTGCTCGACGTCGCGGAATCCGGCGTCTGGCCGGCGTTCGAGCCGTATCCCGTTCCCGAAATCACGCCGGAACTCGACAAGGCGGAATTCAAGGTCGTCGCCTCTTCCGAACAAAACGACGGAAAAATCGGGAACGCCTTCGACGGCTCGCCGGAAACGATCTGGCATTCGAACTGGTCCGACGCTTCCGTCGCGCATCCGTACACGATCGACATCGATGTCGGAAAGCTCGCCGCGCTGAACGGCTTCGGCTATCTCCCGCGCGAAAACTTCGGGAACGGTTCGATCAGGGATTACGAGATCTACGTGTCGCGCGCGCCCGGCGCGTTCGGCGAACCCGTCGCGAAAGGCGCGTTCCCGCGCGAATTCGATCCGGAAAATCCCGGCAAGCCGAAATTCCAGCACGTCTCGTTCCCGACGACTTGGGGGCGTTACGTGCGCGTGAAGATTCTTTCTTCGCTGGGCGGCGACCGCTTCGGTTCCGCCGCGGAATTCGACCTCACGCAGGACCTCGAAGCCGCGCCGCTCGCCGACGAAACGCTCGACCTCGGCGACAAAACCGGCGTCGTTCCCGCGGAAATCAAAGGCAAGGCGGTCTTCAATCGCGGCATCGCCGCGCCGGAAATCGTCGTCGACGGCGAAAAATACGCGAAGGGCATCACGGCCGGCGTCGGCTCGGAAATCGTCTACGAACTCGACGGCTCGTGGGATCGCGTGCTCGGCTTCGTCGGGCGCGAGGCGGGCGGAAAGGGAACGGTCACGTTCCGCATTTTCGCCGACGGCAAGCAGGTCTTCGAGCGCGCGGGCATGAGCCCGACGTCCGTGAAGCAGCTTATCGCCGTGGACATTTCCGGCGCGAAGAAGCTCGTCTTCCAGCTCATCGGCGACGAAGGCGGCGACGCTTCCGACACCGGCGTGTGGACGGACGTGAAGCTGCTCCGCAAAGGCTCGGAAGAATGACGTTCCCGCCCGCGGCGCGTTCCCGCCGCAGGCGAAAAAGCGCGCGTTCCCGCGAAATTCCGGCGGGAACGCGCGTTTTCATTTTCGCCTTCCCTCTTCGCGGATTTTTCCTTGAAGCCGGGCGAAACTTCGGCGAAACTTTTTTTTTCCCGCCCCTCGATTTTTTTAAAAGACAAAAAACTATGGCAAACCGATTCGTACTGAATGAAACAAGTTATCACGGCAAAGGCGCGATTCAGGAAATCGCGACCGAAGTCAAAGGCAGAGGCTTCGGAAAGTGCCTCGTCTGCTCCGATCCCGATCTCATAAAGTTCGGCGTCGCGAAGAAGGTGACGGACGTGCTCGACGCCGCCGGCGTCGCCTACGAGATTTTTTCGGAAATCAAGCCCAATCCCACCATCGAGAACGTGCGCGCCGGCGTCGCCGCGTTCAGAAAGAGCGGGGCGGACTGCCTGATCGCCATCGGCGGCGGCTCGTCCATGGACACGGCGAAGGCGATCGGCATCATCATCGCCAATCCGGAATTCGAAGACGTGCGCTCGCTCGAAGGCGTCGCGCCGACGAAAAACAAGAGCGTTCCCGTCATCGCCGTGCCGACGACGGCGGGAACGGCGGCGGAAGTCACCATCAACTACGTCATCACCGACGCGGAGAAAAACCGCAAGATGGTCTGCGTGGACGTGCACGACATTCCCGTCGTCGCCGTGATCGATCCCGACATGATGAGCAGCATGCCCAAAGGGCTGACCGCCGCCACGGGCATGGACGCGCTCACGCACGCGATCGAAGGCTACATCACCAAAGGCGCGTGGGCGATGAGCGACATGTTCCACCTCAAGGCAATCGAAATCATCGCGAAGCATCTGCGCGGCGCCGTCGCGAATACGCCCGAGGGCAGGGAAGGCATGGCGCTGGGGCAATACGTCGCGGGCATGGGCTTTTCCAACGTCGGGCTGGGCATCGTGCATTCGATGGCGCATCCGCTCGGAGCGCTCTACGACACGCCGCACGGGATCGCCAACGCCATCCTGCTCCCGACCGTCATGGAATACAACGCCGACGCGACGGGCGAAAAATACCGCGACATCGCCAAGGCGATGGGCGTCGCGGGAACGGACGCCATGACGCTCGACGAGGCGCGGAAAGCGGCCTGCGACGCCGTGCGCAAGCTTTCGGAAGACGTCGGCATTCCCGCGACGCTGAAGGGCATCGTCAAGGAAGAGGACCTCGACTTCCTCGCGCAGTCGGCGATGGACGACGCCTGCCGCCCCGGAAATCCCAAGGAGCCGACGAAGGAAGACATCGTCGCGCTCTACCGCTCGCTGCTTTGAGGCGTTCCCGCGCCGCTTCGCCTTTCCCGTTCCCGCGCTTTCGCCGCGGGAGCGGGATTTTTTTTTGAGGAGAAAAAACGGGCGCGAAGCGTTCCCGCGCGTCGCGGCGTTTTTCGCTATTCACTTTTTCCGCGTTCCCGCTTAGAATCTTCCGAAAAATTTTTACGACACAATGCAGGCACAGCTCGAAGCAATCGTTTCAGAAACGGAATCCGCCGTTCCCGCCATCAGGACGCGCCCGGAATTCGACGCGTTCAAGGCGCGGATTTCCGGGCCGCACGGCTCGCTCACGCAAGCGATGAAGGCCGTCGGGAAGCTTCCCAAGGAAGAGAAGCCCGCCGCGGGAAGGCTCGTCAACGAGGCGAAGCGGCGCATCGAGGCGGCGTTCGCTTCGGCGCTCGCGCGCATCGAAGACGCGGAGCTCGCGGCGAAGCTCGGCGACCCGGTCGACGCGACGCTCCCGTCGCCGGACGATTTCGCGGGATCGGCGCACCCGCTGACGCAGACGCGCGAGGAAATCTGCCGCGTCTTTCACAAGCTCGGCTTCACGGTCGCGGAAGGGCCGGAGCTCGAAAGCGAGTGGTATTGCTTCGACGCGCTGAACACGCCGGAATCGCACCCTGCGCGCGACATGCAGGACACGCTTTTTCTGCCCGCGGGAACGGTCGCGAAAGACGCGCCGAAAAAGGGCGACGAGGCCTATATCATGCGCTCGCACACGTCGTCCGTGCAGATTCGCGCGATGCTCGCGGGAACGCCGCCGATCCGCATCGTCGCGCCCGGACGCTGCTTCCGCCGCGACACGGTGGACGCGACGCATTCCGCGAATTTTCACCAGGTCGAAGGCCTTTGGGTGGACAAAAGCGTCACGCTGCGCGACCTGAAGAACGTGCTCGACTTCTTCGTGCGCGAAATCTTCGGGAGCACGGTGGAAACGCGTTTGCGCCCGAGCTTCTTCCCGTTCACGGAACCGAGCTTCGAAATGGACATCAAGTCGCCGAACTTGGGGCGCCTGAGCGGGCGTTGGCTCGAAATCATGGGCTGCGGGCTCGTCGACCCGAAGGTTTTCGAAAACGTCGGCATCGACCCGGAAAAATGGAGCGGGCTGGCGTTCGGCGTCGGTCTCGAGCGCATCGCGATGCTCGTTCACGGGATCGACGACATCCGCCATTTTTACGCGAACGACCTGCGCTTCCTGCGCCAGTTCGCCTGAGCCGAAACCCGCGGGAACGGAAAACATGAGCGAAGAGAAAAAGTTTCTGGTGATCGCGGTGGACGGCGGCGCGGCGTCGGGGAAATCCTCGACTTCGCGCGCGCTGGCGAAAGCGCATCGCCTCATGCACGTGGACACGGGCGCGCATTACCGCACGGTCGCGCTCCCGCTGCTGCGCCGCGGCATCGTCTGCGCGGAAGATTTCTTCGCTTCGGAAAAACCGCTGGAAGACCTCGACTTGGGCACCGTCGTGCGCGGGAACGAGGCGTACATGAGCCTCAACGGCATCGTTCCCGACGACGACGAAATCCGCAACGACAAAGTCAACGCCGTCGTCTCGCAGTTCGCGTCGATTCCCGAAGTCCGCCGCTTCCTTTTCGAATACCAGCGGAGGCAGAAAGACGTCGCGCGGGAACGCGGCTTCGCCGGTCTGATCATGGACGGACGCGACATCGGGAGCGTGATTTTTCCCGATGCGGATCTGCGGATTTTTCTCACCGCCGACCCCGAGGCGCGCGCCCGCCGCCGCGCCGCGGAAGGCATCGCCGACTCCGTCGCGGAGCGCGACAAGCTGGACGCCTCCCGCAAGACCGCGCCGCTCGCCTGCCCGGAAGGCGCGGTGAAAATCGACAGCACGCACCTCACGCTCGACGAGGTCGTCGCGAAAATCAGCGCCATGATCTCTGCGCTGTGAGCATTTTTCGCGGGAACGCGCCGGCAAGGAAACGACGATGGAACTTCGCACCGACAAAAAAATTTACGCATTCCTCTATCACGTCGCGCGGACGTTCATGCACGTCTTCGGGCGCATGGAAGTGCGCGGCACGGAAAACCTGCCGGAAGGCGGTTTTCTCATCGCGGGCAACCACGTGAGCTTTCTCGACCCGCCGCTCATCGGCTGCGCGATTCCGCGGGAAATGTATTTTTTCGCGCGGAAGACGCTGATGAACAATCCGCTGCTGCGGCTCATCCTGCCGCACTGCAACGTCATTCCCGTGGACCGCGACGGCGGGAGCGACGTCGGCGCGTTCAAGAAAGTCTTTTCCGTGTTGCGGGAAGGACACGCGCTGATTCTGTTTCCGGAAGGAACGCGCAGCAAGGACGGCCGGCTCGGCAAGCC
>ERZ779737.1204-NODE-1204-length-21073-cov-5.663193_pt1 | contig 21073 bp, 27 predicted proteins | sample MGYA00511889_ERZ779737 | MGnify/ENA primary metagenome ERZ779737 (study PRJEB29588, sample SAMEA2163575) | human gut metagenome | biome: human gut; feature: human-associated habitat; material: faeces | place: Denmark | collected 2008/2010 ...
TAAAATTGGAAATTTAATAGATACAATTGAATATGATTATCCCGATTTTCACCTTTTAATGGATTGTTTTTGGTGTGAGATAGTAAGCGGAGAATTGAAGTTAAAGGAACATGAAAATGCAAAATGGCTGACTAAGGAGCATTTTGATGAAGTTGAATGGCTGCCGGCAGATGTTATTTTGATTGATAAGATAAGAATGGATATGTAGGAGAATTTATACGGAAAATTTGATAAGAATGATATTAAAATAAATTTTGGATTTAATATCAAGTAAAAAGGAGGAGAATATGATACCGGTAATTAATAAAAGAGAAACAGGATGGAATATCCGAATACTTATGGATAAATACAATCTAACAGTAAAGGATGTACAGGAATATCTTGGATTAGGAAGTCAGCAGAGTATATATCATTGGCTTAACGGAATAAGCATGCCGACTATAGATAATCTTTATGCGTTAAGTAGTTTGTTTGGCGTTTCAATGGATGATATTGTGCGTGGAAATAAATCTGATATAAAAGATTACAGTTATAGAAGACTTTTTAGATATTATAATATTTTAAAGAAATGTGTTGCATAATATTTTTATACTACAAGTTCAATGACAAATGTATCAGTATATCTTAATATATTATATATAAGTTATATATTTAGGAGGCTGATATTTATGAATGAAGGGATTTTGATAGCATATGATGATACATACTATAGTATAGGAGATACGTTAGTAATACAGAAAAGATTGACTGATATTTTAAAACCGTGTGGTATGAGATACTTTACTGGACGTAGTTTGTATAAGCCTGAGGATCCAGATAGAAGGGATGATATCATGTATGATGCAATGAAACTACTATCTCAATGTGAATGGATTGATAATAAAAATGTAGGTGTATTTGTGATTGATGACATAATAAGTATTTCATTTAGCGATATTGACTGTTCTGGAATGGGAGAACCTAAATCCGAAAAATATAAGTATTATGAGGATTATTTCAAGAAAACAGGCAGGATGGCTCATAATATATTAATAGATGAGAACAATCAGATTGTAGATGGATATGTATCATTGCTTATTGCAGATAAACACAAGGATAATATGAAAAAGTGGCAGAATCCAGAGATATATAAAGTAAATGCATTGGTTCCTCATGCAAAGGTTGTTATTGGACGCCATGTTGATATGTCAGGAACTGATATAATAATAAAAGGATCACAGTGTTTTGCATGGATATATAATAAAAAAGAACCTGTTGTGCCTGGAGATGTATTGAAAGTTAATACGAGAAAAGGAGAGGCATATATGGTAGTAGAGAAGATTAAGTATATAGCGGGAAAGAAAAAGTGTGCAGAATATAAAAAAGTTATTGAGCATATGGGGATGAGAATAGAGATATAATTATTTTAATAATTCAAAATTCACCAAGATCAACTTGTGTTTTAACAACACCATATATATGTGACAATGATAATTATGCGTTAATTCTTTATGGGGTGTACAGCACGGAACAACTTGCAAGAGAAGCAGCGGAGGAACTTCTTGAACTGGGGAATATACATCATTATGAAATAGAATGTCCTAAGTTAGATGGATTTGGATGGAGATAGGTAAATGTGGACAATAGTTTCATAAATTAGATTAAGGAATTAAACTGCAATGACACAAGAGTAGACTACAAGGATTGTAATGGGAAATTTTTAGGAGAACGGTTACTATTTGAAGAAATCCCCTGTAAATTATATTTTCAAAAACAATACAAATGATTGACAATGTAAATTAAAACGGTATAATATAATTATAAGAGATGCATATAATATTAGTATTGTATTTTGAAATGGAGGCGATTTTATGGCTACGGTACCTACACAAGTAAGAATAGATGAAAATTTAAAGAAACAGGCAAGTGAACTTTTCTCACAGTTAGGAATGGATATGTCCGGTGCAATGAATATATTCTTAAAGCAGTGTGTATTAAGAGGAGGACTTCCTTTTAGTGTTGAATTGCCACAGTATAAGCCGGAAGTATTAGAGGCAATGGAAGAAGCAAAGAGAATCAGCAAAGATCCTAATACAAAGAGATACGCTAGCTTTTCAGAGGCTTTGGAGGATATTGATTGATGCAATATGAATTAATACTAACCGGGAAATTTAAGAAAAGTCTCAAGCTGGCAAAGAAACGAGGCTTGGATTTGAAACTTTTAGATAAAGTTATTACGATGCTGCAGAATGATATTCCTCTCGAAGAGAAATATCGTGACCATGAACTAAAAGGGAAATACCAGGGGTTCAGGGAATGTCACATTCAGTCGGATTGGTTATTGATTTATCTGAAGGAGAATGACGTTCTAACATTGACTTTAGTTGATACCGGAACACACGCGGATTTGTTCAATTTGTAACGGAATATACAAAGGTATTTCATAGTAACTGACGGAAATGTCGAAAGCCTGTATTTATGCGGGCTTCCGGCATTTGTTTTATCAAATGGCTCTAGTTTGGCTCTATTTGTGGGCGGGATAAGGGTTGCGAAAGCACTGATGGAGAAATAAAGGCATAATGGTAAGGAAAAAGTGATATATGCATCTTGGAAGCACAGGAATACTGAAAATTATAAGTTCAGCTGGAACAAAAAGCATGTTATGTACTGGAGAATTCCGGGGATCTGTGGGGAGTAATTGCGGGAAAAAAGGGAAAAGCGTATAATGCAAGAAAATAATGTTTTCACAGTGTAAAATAGAGGAGAGAACTATCATGCAGAAAATACTGATTGTAGAAGATGATACAAATATCAATAATCTGCTTCAGGAAGCATTATCCAAAGCAGGCTATTCCTGTGAGCAGGCGTTTTCCGGAACTGAGGCAAAGCTGCTTTTGAATATGCAGGAGCATAGCTATGCACTGGTGTTGCTGGATTTGATGTTGCCGGGAATTACAGGAGAAGCAGTTCTGGAGGAAATACGGAAAAAGGGAAATCTTCCGGTTATTGTTTTGACTGCGAAAGATAGCTTGGATGAAAAGGTAAAGGTTTTAACTAGTGGGGCTGATGATTATATAACGAAACCTTTTGAAATCAGAGAGGTACTGGCAAGAATTCAGGTACAGCTTCGTCATACAGAAGAAAAGGAAATAAAAGAATCTAACCTTTCGTTCAGAGAGATGGTATTGAACAAAGCTACTTTTCAGGTCAGCATTGGTGGAAAAATACTTCCTAAGATAACAAGACAGGAATTTGCGATTTTAGAATTACTGCTCAGAAATCCGAAGCAGGTTTTCAGTAAAGAGGACATTTTTGAATATGCGTGGGACGAACCATATATGGGTGAAACAAAAACTCTGGATGTACATATAAGCAATATTCGTAAAAAGATAAAAACAGTTACAACTGAGGAATATATTGAAACAGTCTGGGGAATCGGTTATCGTCTTCATCTATAATCTTTACTCTTTTTTTACTATTTATTTGCGTTTGATTAGGATTATTCCTTTATGATAAATGCAGATAAGAAAAAGGAGATGAAAAACTTGAGCGAAATGTTATTGGAAACAAGAAATTTGACTAAGCAATATGGACACCATAAAGCTGTGGACAGTGTCAATATGCATATTAAAAAAGGTGCTATTTATGGTTTTATCGGTCGGAATGGAGCTGGGAAGACAACTTGTCTGAAGATGATCAGTGGACTTTCCAAGCCAACTTGTGGAGAAATCGAGATGTTCGGATACAAGGGAAAGGATTTGCAAAAAGTTCGATCACGGATAGGATGTCTGATTGAGGCACCGGGACTTTATGGAAATATGACTGCATATGAAAATCTGAATATCAAATGCAAGCTGTTTGGAATAAAGAAAAAAAGTTATATTGAAGAAATATTGAGAATTATCGGTCTGGAGGATGTGGGAAAGAAAAAAACAAAACATTTTTCACTTGGAATGAAACAGCGTTTGGGAATTGGTCTTGCTTTGGTTGGAGAACCAGATTTATTAGTTCTTGATGAGCCAATCAATGGATTGGATCCACAGGGTATTGCAGAGATCCGGGATACGATTCAGAGACTTCAGAAAGAGAAGAATATGACAATATGCATTTCCAGTCATATTCTTGAGGAATTATCGAAGATTGCTACTGATTATGGAATTATTCATAATGGAAGTTTATTACAGGAAATTACAAGAGAAGAATTAATAAGAAGATGCAGTGAACGGATAGAGTTGACATTGGATCATCCGAAACAGGCGATTCCGGTGATGGATTCTATGGGATTTACCAACTATCAGGTAACAGATAAAGAGCATATTCATATTTTTGAACGATTGAATGAAAGTGCAGCGTTGAATATGGAACTTGCAAAGTCAGGAATTCCGGTAAAAGGGATTTCCATAACCAGTGAAGAACTGGAAACTTATTTTCTGAATCTGACGGGAGGTGCGGATCATGCTTAATATAATAAAAATGGATTTATACCGGATGCTTAAAACCAAAAGTATGTATGTAATCTGGATCGTACTGGCAGCAATATTATTGATTACAACATATTTATGCAAGACAGATTATGAGCTTTTGACTGAAAAGGATGCCATGAAACAGGAGCAGGTTACTGAACCTGCTGTGGATAATATTAATGTGGGAATGATGGTAACGCTGCCTACGGAGCCGGGAGAAAAGGTGACGGTATATGATATCTTTTTTGCCAATTCCCAAGGAAAATTGTATGCACTGCTTTTGGTGATTTTTACTGTTCTGTTTTCAACAGCGGATATCAGTAGCGGATATATTAAGAATATAGGAGGTCAGGTTAGAAATAGAGGAACTCTGATTTTTTCCAGGGCAATTGCCTTGGCTGTCTTTACGGTACTGACAATGGCAGGTGCATTCTTATTTCAGGCAGCGGCGAATGGTATTGTTTTCGGGGAATTGGAATGGGGAAATACAAAGGCAATTTTATCTTATTTTGTGACTGAACTGGCTCTTCATTATGCACTTGTGCTGATTTGTATGGCGATTGCAATTATTTTGAAAAATAATGTAATCAGCATGGTCATTGCTGTCTGTCTTAGCATGAATGTAATGACCATTGTGTATGGGGTGATCAATAGTGCTATTCAAAAAATAGGAATTCAGAATTTCCAGATTTATAAGTATACGATAACAGGAAAATTATCACTGCTTCCTATGAATCCGAGTGGAAATGAGTGTTTGGCGGCATTTGGTGTGGCAATAGTGTTCATCGTTATGATGATATCAGTAAGCAGCGTTGTTTTTCAAAAGAGGGATATTTAACGGATGTATATCGTAATTGGGATATTAGCAGGAATTATTATCTTACAATTTATTATTATGTGGAAATACCAGCGGCAGGTGAAAGACATCTGCCGCCAATTGGCGTTTATGATGAAACATGACAGTAACATGTTGATTAACCATGAATTTGATGTGGGTGGAATAGGAAAGCTTTCTGACAAGTTGAATGAGCTTCTGGAACTGCGAAGAAAAGAGAAGCAGCATTATCAGGAGAAAGAAGCTCTGATTGCGGACACTTATACAAATCTTTCTCATGATATCCGCACACCACTGACATCTTTGGACGGATATTTCCAGCTAATGGAAGAATGTGAAAATATAGAGGATCAGAAACGTTATTTAAGCATTATTCACGAAAGAATTCATAGTCTGAATGAAATGTTGGAAGAACTTTTTATGTTTACAAAGTTAAAAAACGAATCTTACAGTTTGGAATTGACATTGTGCTGTATGAACCGGATTTTGAAAGAAACAGTTTTTTCATACTATGATGAATGGGTAAGAATGGAAATTCAGCCGGATATTCAGATTACGGAAGAACAGTTGTATATACATGGAAACAGGCAGGGACTCCGCCGTGTTATTCAGAATGTGATAAAAAATGGGCTGGATCATGGAGAAAAGAAGATTAGCATTGTGTTGGAACGTGATCAAAATCAGGCGGTGCTTAGAATCAGCAATCAGGTTACACATCCAGAACAGATTAATATAGATCAGGTATTTGAGCGATTTTATAAAGCAGATGTTGCCAGAAGTAAAACATCTACTGGATTGGGACTATCTATTGCAAAGGAGTTGGTTAGTCGGATGGATGGAGAGATTGAAGCAAAAATAGAAAAAAAAGAGTTTATTGTTGAAATGAACTTTCCGATTGTAACCGATGCTAAATAGTATTTTGCGACGTAGAGGGATAATCAATAATTTTTATTTATCCTTGCAGAAGCATTAGCTCTTATTTTAGGATCCTATCTAAGGAAAGTACCCATGACAGGGCGTTAAGCGTCCAGGGGGGGACGATTGTTTGGCACCGACCGGAGCGTAGAGGTAGCCTCCCAAGTTTTATGATACCGGTCTACCGGAATACATAGGAAGTTGAAGATAAAGTTTTATCTGAAGATTATGACGAGGACTACAATAATTATTCGAGAATAGTATGTGAGGATAATCAATCAATGATAATTGATTTTTATGAAAATGGTAATTTGGTGATGGAATAATCTGTATATAGTGATTAGAAGAAGATGGTTATTTTATATTATGATAGATTGTTATATTGAGATAAATGAATTTAATCATTTTTTTATTATATGGATTTGGGAGAGGGGGCTTTAAACACTACTATATAGTATTAAGGAAGGTGCAAAAAAATGAAAAATAAAATAGAAAAGGAAGAGAGGTTACTAACTGAAGAGGAAAAAAAATATGTAATTGATGGTTATAATAAAATAAGGTGGTCAAATTTTGCAATTATCTTTGGAGTGACTTTTATCATTTATGTGTTATTGGGACTTTTATGGGGCTTATATGGTGGTCGGTGGATCAAGATATTACCATGGGATTAAGACAAGGTTTTGGTTTGCTTTTCTTTATTACTGGTATTACAAGTATATGGATAATATATTATTTTCTAAATTTGCAAGTGGTTATTAAAAAGATAAAAGCAAATAGAATGTATGTCAAAGAGGCAATATATGAAAAAACATCAGGAAAATACAATCGGGTGTATTTGCAAATGTATAAAAAGGGCAAGTTAAGGTATTCTGGCTATCATTTACTTTTGCGCGAGCCTTTAAATAAGGGGGATAAGGTAATTGTATTACAAATGAGAGGAAGAGCATGGGTATATAAGGTAAAAAATTAAAGTATAAAATTTTAAAATGAAGAAATAGATCATGGAATTTGGCATTAGTTTTAGAAAAACAATGCTGTGGTCCATACGAATAAGAATATGAAGATTATAGAAACTCCTAATTGGGAAAATAGTAAGGTGAGGCAGATGGAAAAAGATTTTAATTTTGAAAAGTATATCAGTGAGCGTCTGTTAGAAATTGACGATGAAAAAACGCGTGTGGAAATGCGGGAACTGATGCAGCATACAATGATTCCGTTTTATCGGCATACAGAAGAAGCCTATGAAACCAGCAGAATTGTATATTGAGCGGAAGATTGAGATTTTTCCAAGATATACAGAAATTTTAAATGGAACTTATCGATTGCGAACCGAAAATCAAATACTATTGACGTTTGGCAATTAGAAGTAGAAACATTGGCAGAAAATATCATAAACAAACAGGAAAAATTAGTTACACAATCGGTAAAGGTGGCAGAGCAAAAGGCTGCACAAACAGAATTAAAAACTAAAATTGCACAACAGGAAGGAAATGTAAAAAGTGCAAAGTGGAGCAGTTATGGACTTAGGTAGAAAACAGTTATGTTGAAATCAGCTATCCATTAGCAAGAAATGAAGGTGGTGATTATTTTTATTGGGATGTAAGAGATGAAAACGTATATATGATATATTGTGATGATATAGAGAATCCTGTTTGGGTATGCGAATCTATTAAGGCATTTTTTGAATTAATGGAAAATAATTAGTTGTGAAATCAGTATGACTGCATGAACCGTCTGGTAAAGGTAACGGGCACCGATGGTGTCGTGGAAGCTGCTTTTGTCTATGACCGGACTGGTTTTCTGGTCAAAGAGATGAACGCGGCAGACTATCTGTCCGCAGATACCGATGAGGAACGCACAGGAACCTATTACACCTATGATTTTGAGGGTGATGATTTGGTTGATAAGCAGGAGCATTACCATGTAGAGAAAGAATTTAAGGTCAATGGATAGCTGCAGAGCCGGTATTATAGGGGATGGCTGGTATGAGCAGAATAATTCAATTTCAGTGATGAATGAGTGGTAAGTTTTATGGTACAATGACTATATGATAAAAGAGAAAGCGAAAATGATATGCGACCAGTAAATTTATATTTGCTTACAAGAAATCAGAATAAAAATACGTACACACCATTTGAAAATATTTTGTCTGCAAGACATGAGCGTGTACCGGTAAAGGAACATGAATTCCAAAGTCTGCGGCATCTGGTAGATATTTTATGGCAGCAGGGCGTGGCGATTCCGGAGATGGATGGCTTTTTTTATTCGTATACGATTCGGCAGATCGGAAAAGAGTTTGATCTTTTAAAGGTATGTGTGAACCGGAAAGTATTGAATATTGAGCTGAAAAGCCTGGCGGTTTCCGAGGAAAAAATCGAGCGGCAGCTTCAAAAGAACCGATACTATCTTGGAACGTTAGCGCCGCAACTGGAGCTGTATACATATGTGGAGGAGACCGGGAAACTTTACACACTCAAAGAAGAAGCGTTGTGTGAGACCTCTTTTACAGAGCTGACTGCGGTAATCAAAAATTTTCAGATTTATGAGGACGGCAATCTGGACCAGCTTCTGCAGGCAAAGAATTATCTGATTTCTCCTTTGAATATGCCAGAGGAATTTCTGGAAAACCGTTATTTTCTGACGCAGCAGCAGGAGATGATAAAGAAAACCATCTGCGAGGAGATGGGCAGAAATCCGTTACAGAATCCGCAGAAAGCGGATGCGAACAAAGCGCAATTCTGGGGAATTACGGGTATTGCGGGGACAGGAAAGACACTGTTGATTTACGATCTTGCCAAGGAGATGGCACAGACCGGCAGAGTATGTCTGATCCACTGTGGGATGCTCAGCGAAGGACATAAACTTCTTGACAGCATGATGCAGAATGTGGATATCATCAGTGTGTCAGATCTCTTGGCATGTGCTTTAAGTATCTATGCTTTTTTACTCATCGATGAGGCACAGCGCATGTCGGAAAATGCGTTGGATTTTATCCGGGAAAAGGCAGAGACAGAGCGAAAAGTATGCGTTTTTTCCTATGACTATTTTCAAATTTTATCCAAAACGGAGCAGCGGCGAAACATTCCCGCACAACTTGAAGATCTGCCCGGGTTTCAGGAACTGAAACTGTCCGGACGTATCCGCAGCAATCGGGAAATGAATTCTTTTATCCAGACATTGCTCGATCTTAAGAACCGTCAGCAGGGCGACCGTTATACCTATGAAAATGTGGATGTCCTTTATGCAGCGAATGCATTGGAGGCAGAAAGAATCATCCGTTTTTATCAAACGGAACGAGGCTATACGTTTATCGAATATGATGAACCGCTTGCGGACTGTCCGGGGGATATCAACGTGTTAGAGGCGGCTGGAATGGAGTTCGATAATGTCATCATCACTTTGACCAGTCACTTCCGATATAACGAGGATGGAGTGTTGCAGGGAAATGCACATCCGAATCCGGACTATAGTTATTACCGGTTGCTGTTTCAAAGTGTTTCGCGCACAAGGGAACGATTGTGCATTGTTGTAATTAGCGATGAAACCTTGTTTGCAAAGGTACTTTCCATACAGCAATATTAAAATTTTATAAACTGCTTGCGATGAACAGAATTTTGCAGTATAGTACTCTTCGCTTTTTAAAAATCAGCAGGTGCTGATGTTTAAAGGAAAGGAGAATGCAAATGACATTTTATCAGGAATTACAGCTTAGTTCTGTTGGCTCAAAGCAGCTGATCAAAAATACGACAGACCCGAAGGAGAAGAGACGTCACATTCTTATTTACAATTTTAAAGTATATCTGGTGATGGCTTTTTGTGTGGCAGTGGTGACACTGTACAGCAAACTGACCGGGAATGATAACAGTGTCGTGGGAGTAACGGTTCTGTTGGCTATGCTCGTATTGCGACAGGCAGATTTTGGTATCCGGACAACGCACGGACTCATTTCTATCGCAGGAATATTTGCAATTCTTATGGGGGGACCAAGGCTGGCCAATATGCTTCCACCAGTGGGGGCCTTTGTGGTGAATATTGTTTGTATCATGCTTCTTATGGTGCTTGGTTGTCATAATGTGATTATGTATAATCATTCAACGTTTGTGTTGGGATATCTGTTGCTGTTGGGGTATGATGTGACAGGAAAAGCATATTTGTATCGTGTGGCAGGACTTGCCGCAGGTATGGTTGTCTGCATGTTTGTATTTTATAAGAATCAGAAAAACAGACCATACCGCAGAACTTTTTTGGATCTGTTTCGGGAATTTGATATTCGTTCTGCAAGAAATGTATGGTATATAAAACTTACATTTATTGTTTCAAGCGCAATGCTGATCGTATCTCTGCTGGGATTGCCGAGAGCGATGTGGGCGGGAATTGCCTGTATGTCTGTCTGTTTGCCTTTTACAGAGGATTGTCCACAGCGTGCAGCCGACCGAGGCATGTTTAATATTGTAGGATGTCTTTTATTTATTGTGTTATACAAGGTACTTCCACCTTCTATGTACAGTATGATCGGAATTATTGGCGGAATTGGTGTGGGATATTCAGCCGGATATAAGTGGCAGACGGCATTTAATACATTTGGTGCGCTTTCGATTGCGTCGTCTTTGTTTGGAATACCGATGGCAGTGGCACTTCGTGCTGGAATTAATATTGTGGCATCAGCGTATACCATTGTGTGCAATCGGATTTTTGACCGGACGTATAAAAATTGTACTTGTACGAATACATAAATTGTAAAAAGGGCCATATTATGGTATAGTTTCATCCGAACGGTATTCTGGGCGTTGCACACAGAGATTTGTGGCATCAGCAAAAACAGAAACTGTATCGGATGAACAATGTTGTCACTTCGGATGTGATTTTTCGCGGACACTCTAAGGAGGTCTGACGGATGAGCCGTAAGGTATTACATAGTAAAGAAGGTGGTAGCATGCAAATAGGAATCATAGGCGCGGGGCGTGTGGGCTGTTCCATGGGAAAGTATCTTGTGGAGCATGGTGCAGACGTTCTCGGATATTATGATACGAATGATCGGGCGGCAGAAGAAGCCGCACAATTCACAGGGACAGAGCGTTATGATACGCTGGCAGAACTTGTATCAGCCAGCAGACTGATATTTATCACGACACCGGATGGAATCATCCTGCGCGTGTGGGAACAAATCAGACATCTGCCTCTTGCGCAGAAGATAATATGTCATTGTAGTGGCGCATTATCATCGGATTCATTTTCTGGAATTGAAGATACGCGTGCAGCGTGTCTGTCTATTCATCCAATGTTACCGTTCAGTAACAGATTTTCATCTTATGAACAATTGGAAAAAGCGTTTTTTACCGTGGAAGGGGATTCTTCGGCAACACAGGTCGTGTCGGCAATGTTTGAAGGATTCGGAAACCGGGTATGCAGCATTCGTGCGGAGGATAAGCCCCGTTATCATGCAGCCGCGAGCATTTTAAGCAATCAGGTTGTTGCAGTACTGGATTGTGGATATGCGTTGCTTGAACAATGCGGATTTTCCAGAGAGGAAGCCATTGTGGCGACAGCGACGCTGGTACGGCAGAATATAAACAACGTGATCGAAAACGGATGCGTGGATGCTTTGACCGGACCAATTGAGCGATGTGATCTTGGTACGGTGGAAAAACATCTTGCGTGTCTGGGAGAGGAAGATGCACAGATGTACCGTATTCTTGGAACAAAGCTTGTGACAATCGCAGAAAAGAAAAATCCCGGGGTGGATTATGGCAAAATGCGGGCGTTGCTCCAATCAACCGGATGCAAAAACGAAGAAGATGAAAAAGCAGGCGAAGGAGGCTTATAAAATTATGAAGAACACAGTAGTTACATTTCGGGAGGCAAAGCAGAAAGGTGAGAAACTTACCATGCTTACCGCATATGATTATTCCACAGCAAAACTGATCGATGAAGCCGGCGTCAATGCAATCCTTGTAGGGGATTCACTTGGCATGGTCATGCTTGGATATGAGGACACACTTTCTGTGACAATGGAGGATATGATTCATCACAGTGCAGCAGTTGCCAGAGGAATCAAAAATACACTTCTGATCACAGACATGCCGTTTATGTCTTATCAGACATCAGTTTATGATGCCGTTGTCAATGCCGGCCGTCTGGTAAAAGAAGGTCGTGCCCAGGCAGTCAAATTAGAAGGTGGTATGGAAGTCTGTGACCATATTCGCGCGATTGTCAAGGCATCTATTCCGGTATGTGCGCATCTGGGACTGACACCGCAGTCAGTAAATGCGTTCGGCGGATTTAAGGTACAGGGAAAAGGCGAGGAAGCAGCACAGAGACTTTTGGATGAGGCGCGTGCGGTCGAAGAGGCAGGTGCATTCGCTGTCGTATTGGAATGTGTACCACAGGCATTGGCAGAAAAAATCACAAAGTCAATCCATATTCCGACGATTGGTATCGGTGCGGGTGCAGGATGTGACGGACAGGTGCTTGTATATCAGGATATGCTTGGCATGTATTCCGACATGGTGCCGAAGTTCGCAAAACAGTATGCACAGGTCGGCACACAGATGAAAGAAGCGTTTGCTGCTTATCGAAAAGAAGTGGCAGATGGAACGTTCCCGGCACCGGAGCACACCTTTAAAATGGATGAGACAATTCTGGATAAATTATATTAAATGTGTCAGGCTTTCTATGAAAACCTGACATGCAGGTCAGTCCTTAATGGGCTGAGGTTCGAAAGGAGAGAAAAAATGAAGATATATGGAGAAATCGCAAAAGTAAGAGAGACAGTAAAAGCATGGAAAGCACAGGGCCTTACCGTCGGATTCGTACCGACGATGGGATATCTGCATGAAGGACATAAGAGCCTGATCGATGCTGCCAGAAAAGAAAATGACCGTGTGGTTGTAAGTATTTTTGTAAATCCGATGCAGTTCGGACCGAAGGAAGACCTGGCAAGTTACCCGAGAGATCTTGACAAGGATGCAAAGCTTTGTGAGGCAGCAGGTGTGGATGTGATCTTTCATCCGGAACCGGAAGAGATGTACACACCGCAGTTCTGTTCTTATGTGGATATGAACGGACTGACAACCGAACTTTGTGGAAAAACCAGACCAACACATTTCCGCGGTGTGCAGACAGTCGTATTGAAGTTATTCCATATCGTGACACCGGACCGTGCATATTTTGGTCAGAAGGACGCACAGCAGCTTGCAGTCATCAAGCGCATGGTTACGGATCTGAATGTTGATGTACAGATCATCGGATGTCCGATCATCCGTGAGGAGGATGGTCTTGCAAAAAGCTCCAGAAATACATATCTGAATGCAGAAGAGCGCAAGGCAGCACTGGTGCTGAGCCGCAGTCTGAAGCTTGGAAAAGAACTTGTTGCAAAGGGCGAAAAGAGTGCGGAAGCTGTGAAGAAAGTGATTACAGAGGAAATCGAAAAAGAGCCTCTGGCAAAAATTGATTATGTGGAAGTCGTTGATTTTGACACAATCACACCAACAGAAACTATTGGAAAGTCCGTTCTTGTTGCAATCGCTGTTTACATTGGAAAAACGAGACTCATTGACAACTTTATCGTGGAGGCTTAGCATATGACATATACAATGTTGAAAGGTAAAATTCATCGTGCAGTAGTAAAGCAGGCAGATTTAAATTATGTGGGAAGTATCACTGTGGATACCGAGTTGCTTGAAGCTGCAGGAATTATGGAATACGAACTTGTTCAGATCGTGGACGTGGAGAATGGAAACCGGTTTGAAACCTATACGATCGCAGGCGAGCCGGGCTCCGGTATGATCTGTCTGAACGGCGCAGCTGCAAGACAGGTGGCCGTGGGGGATCATGTGATCCTCATGTGCTATGCGCAGATGACACCGGAGGAAGCAAGACAGCACAAACCGAAAGTTGTTTTTGTGGATGGGGAGAATCATATTTCCAAGATGACAAACTACGAAAAGCATGGAAAGATTGCAGAGGATATGTAAGAGAATAACGGAAGATTTCTATCTTTGGAGATGGGCATTGCTTGTGCTGCTCGTGTATGGCTGTGTGACGCAGATTGTTTTTGGCACGATTTGCCCGTTTGTGGTATTCAGTGGATTTCCATGTCCGGCATGCGGACTGACCAGAGGGGTATGTGCGATACTTACCGGGCATTGGAAGATGGCAGCAGCATATAATATCACCGCTTTTTTGTGGCTGCCGGCACTCATCTGGTTCTGCTTTATGCGCTATATTGCCGGAAAAAACAAAATCTGCTGGGAACCGGTCTTTATCGTGATTGCGATTATCACCGTTATTTATTATATATATCGTATGAAGGCATGCTTTCCGGGAAATCCTCCGATGTGCTATCATGCGAAAAATGTCGTGACATGGCTTTTACATCTGTGATATACTATAAAAGGTGTTTATCAACATAAGTTTTAGGAGAAAATGAAAATGTTTTGTACAAATTGTGGAACAGATAACAATAATGGTGAAACAAACTGCAAAAACTGTGGCGCACCATTAGGCGGAGCAGACAACAATGCTGCATTCAATAATGGTTCTTACGCATATAACCAGCAGGGAACCGGAACATATGGAAACCAGAATCAGCCATATCCGAACAACAATGTGGGATTCAATGAGAGCATGATTCCGGAAGAATATCGTCCAATCAGCATGTGGGGATATTTGGGATATGAGATCCTGTTTGCGATTCCATGTGTCGGTCTGATTCTGTTACTGGTATTCTCTTTTGGAGGAACCAAGAATAAGAACTTAAAGAACTTTGCAAGATCTTATTTCTGTGTATTAATTATTGCAGTTGTTTTAGTTGCGATTATTATGGTAGTCGGTGGTGTTGGCTTTTTGTCAAGCGTAAGCAATGGTTATTACTAATTCGTTAGCACATATATAAAAGAAAGCGAAAGATGAGATTCGTATTTTCCTTGAGACAGAGGGAGTGCGAATCTCATTTTATTTATACGAATGTGTGCGAAGGGGGCGAATAGTTACTATACGAAAACATCATTTAAAACATCAGCCGGAATGTCGGCTGGAAGCGGGCTTGGTCTTGAATGAATTTTTGGAATCAGTTATAATGGGGCTTATAGCATTTGCCCGTTGAAAGCATGTGTGAGGCAGATACAAAAGAAAGGAAGACAAAATGAACTTAGGTCATGTATCCGTGGTGAGTATCATTGGAATGATCATTTCGATTGGATTACCCGTATTTTTGATGCTTTTTGTGCGAAAAAAGGAAAAAGCACAGATTAATTTCTTTTTTATTGGTGCAGCAGTATTTGTGCTGGCAGCATTGTTCTTAGAACAGTCCTGTCATGCGCTGGTGTTTAGCGTAGCCGGTGATGTTCTGAAGGAGAAGCAGGCATAGAGAGCAGAGAGAGGATTTGATTTTATGAGTACTCAATTAAGGCATTCGTTGTTATTACTTCTTACTGCATTTATCTGGGGCGTTGCATTTGTGGCACAGAGTGTCGGAATGGATTATGTAGGGCCGTTTACGTTTACGGCATCCCGTTCTCTGATCGGTGCGGTGGTGTTGCTTCCGGTAATCTGGTTTCGGACAAGAAAAGAGACCGGTGCCGGGACAGAACAAAAGAAGGGGACTGCAGTGGATAAAAAGAATAAAAAAACTTTGCTGGCAGGTGGAATCATTTGTGGTGCATTCCTTTGTATTGCTACGAACCTGCAGCAGATCGGTTTGCAGTACAGTACGGTCGGCAAGTCGGGCTTTGTAACAGCTATGTATATCGTGCTTGTACCGATTCTTGGCATTTTTCTGCACAAGGGAATTGATATGCGAAAGGTGATTTCTGTGATACTTGCAGTGTGTGGTCTGTATCTGCTTTGTATGACAGACGGAAGCTTTTCGATTGGAAAAGGAGATATTTTTACAATTTTATGCGCATTGGCATTTTCGTTGCAGATTCTTTCCGTTGATCATTTTGCACCGAAGGTGGATTGTGTAAAACTGGCAAGTTTGCAGTTTCTGGTCTGTGGAATCTGTTCCTGTGCGCCGATGCTGTTGTTTGAGCATCCGCAGTTTTCGCAGCTGGCGGCAGCATGGATGCCGATTTTATATGCGGGAGTTCTTTCGAACGGTGTGGCATATACCTTACAGATCGTTGCACAGAAAGGAATAAATCCGACGGTTGCATCGTTGATTATGAGTTTAGAGTCTGTAATTTCGGTGTTGGCTGGATGGGCGATTTTACATCAGACACTGACAAAAAGAGAATTGGCAGGATGCGTGTTTATGTTTGCAGCAATTATTATTGTGCAGTTAAAACCTAGAGAAAATGGAGGTTATCATGAAGAATATAATTGAACGTGAAGTAGATGGAATTTTAACAGATATACTGGATGATTATAAAAAAGAGCGTGCAATCGATAAAAATGATATTTATAATCAGCCGGATAAAAATGAGATTATTGCAATTTTAGACCATTTGATGGCAATTGTTTATCCGGGATTTTTCCGGGAAAAAAGCCACAAAATTTACAATCTCAGCCATACGGTTTCCACTTTGATTGAGGATGTGCTGTTCCATTTGAACAAGCAGATCATGGTTGTAATGAAATATACAAAAGCATTTTCAGAGGAACAGGAAGAAGAGTTAGAAGAATTTACGCAGAATGCTTCTGTTGCATTCCTCAAGACTATTCCAAAAATCCGAGAGTATCTGGATACTGATCTGCAGGCAGCTTTGGACGGTGATCCGGCAGCAAGCAGCAAGGAAGAAATTATTTTCTCTTATCCAGGTCTGTATGCAATCACAGTGTACCGTCTTGCACATGAGCTGTTTCTTTTGAAGGTACCACTCATTCCACGTATGATGACCGAGCATGCACACAGCAAAACCGGAATTGATATTCATCCGGGAGCAACCATCGGAAAATATTTCTTTATTGATCATGGTACTGGCATTGTTGTCGGCGAGACAACTGTAATCGGAGAACATGTAAAACTGTATCAGGGTGTGACACTCGGTGCTTTGTCTACAAAGGGTGGACAGAAACTGCGTCATGTGAGACGTCATCCAACCATCTGCGATAATGTAACCATTTACTCAGGCGCGTCCATTCTTGGTGGAAATACAGTGGTCGAAGAAGGTGTCGTTGTTGGCGGAAATGCTTTTATTACCAAGTCTGTCAGCAAGGGTACCAAAGTCAGCGTGAAGAATCAGGAACTGGTATATCATAGTGACGATGAGTCTTTGCACCAAAATGAACAGGACGAGTCCTGGTTTTACGTTATTTAATCGACTCAGAATAGTTACATCGAAATTATTCGCATCTCATTGCGTTTGATGTAGAATGTATGATAAAATAAAAAAGTATGTGATATGCATACAGAATATGGTGTGGGTTTAGGAGAGTTAACACATGATTGACAAGAAAAAATTTAAAAATGCAATAAATAAAAGTCAGAAAGCAATGCAGAATGCGCCGACAGATCAGAGTATGACAGTTGATGTCAAAAATGAGGAACTTGAAGCACAGATTAAAGTCTACACAAAAGAGAAAACCAGAGAAAATTTGAACCAGCTTATTGAGATTGCCCGCAAATGCAGACTTCTGGTACCGGCAAATTTGAATGAGCAGAATCAGCCGGTTCCATGCCTGCTCAATAGTCAGGAAAATGGATTGTTTTTCCCGGCATATACTTCAAAGGAACAGATTCCGCAGGAACCAAAGAGTCCGGCAATTATCAATATGCCGTATCTGGCAATCAATGAAGTTGCCTGCCGTCAGGCGGAACATATCGGAGGAATTGTAATCAATCCGTTTACGGATAATCTGGTGTTTAAAATGCCTTTGGTACAGCGTATTGAGGAAGTGGAGAAAGCACGTAAGAATGCGGGAAAAGTGAAGACTATGCAGTTGACACCGGAACAGTATGTATTGTTCGAGCGTAAGCAGTTTGAGTTTGGATTTCTTCCAAGACGTTTATTTGAAAATGGCAAAGAGATGATGGAACAGCTCTGCGAGAAAAAAGAAGAATATATTGATCAGCTGTTTGAAGAGTCTTACCAGCAGAAACGCATGTATCCGTACCTGCCGGAAGATTTTTCCGTTATGGTTTTGAACATTTCGGATGATTTGACCATTGCCCGTGTCGATTTACCGAATCGCGAGATGGGAGTTCCGTCTTGTTATCGTATTTATCTTGCATGGGATGAAAAGGAACAGAAGGGACGTTACATGACGATTGAGAAGACAAAAGATGCCGGAAGTAATCTTTTAGGAGAAATGGGAAGCGACTGGAAACATGTGGATTACGGACAGGCACCGGTAGAAGGCGCAGAGTTACAGACTATTCTTGACATTTTAGAAGAAAAATTATCATAATCTTAATTGCGTATATTATAAATGTACATATTGTAATAAATAATAAAAAGCCACTAGCCAGGAACAGGAATGATTGATTTCCAGGCTTGTGGCTTTTGTTTGATGCATTTTATTGTGCAAGAATCGGGGCGAAAGTTGCACGAACGACTTTTGCAAGATCCTGTGGGTTGAGTGCAATAGTCGTTCCGATGCGGCCACCGCTGATATACATTTTATCAAACTGTTCTGCAGATGCATCGATAACGGTAGGAAACGCTTTCTTCATACCAAGTGGACTGCAGCCACCACGGACATATCCGGTGATTGCGGTGAGATCTTTGACATGGATCATCTCTACAGATTTTTCTCCGACGGAACGGGCAGCGGCCTTTAAGTCTACTTCTTCAGCAATTGGAATGACAAAGACATAGTATTGTTTGCTTTTTCCCTGCATAACGAGCGTTTTGTAAGTTTGTTCAGCAGGAGCTCCGGTTTTTTCAATCGTGTGCATGCCGTCAATAAATTCATCACATTCATAATTGATCAGTTCGTATTCTATTTTGTTGCGCTCTAAAATGCGTACCGCGTTTGTTTTTACTTCTTTTTTTCCCATATATGTTTGATACTCCTATATGATAAGTTTTTAGGCAGCCTTGAATGGCTGCATTTCTATTTCGCCACTCATTATAGCAAATTCATCAGAAAAGTTGAACTGGAAATAGAGAAATGATATAATAAATGACACAAAATTTGAAATGAATAGGTAAAGGAGCATGCATATGAAGGATTTTCTGAAACGAATCAAAGCGGATTTTTTGGCATCATCTATTTTATGTATTGTGCTGGGGCTTATATTTATCATTTGCAATGATGGAGTGATCAACCTCATGGGAAGCGTGTTTGCAGTGATACTTATTATCATTGGGGCTGTGTATGTCGGAAGCTTTTTTCTGAATTTTATTACGAACGGCATGTCTGTACTTATGGGTGTGATCATACTTGCCGTGGGAATCTGGTTCCTTGTCCAGCCGGCAGTGATTGTCAGTCTGATTCCGATTGTCATTGGAGTTGTGCTTTTGTTTCATGGCTTTCGTGCAATCAAGGAGACAATCGAAGCAAAGAAGTGTGGATATGATGCCTGGGGAGCAAATCTGATTCTTGCAATTATAAGTCTGATCTGCGGATTTATTTGTGTGTTTGATGCTTTTGGAGTGATGGAGAAGGCGACGATTGTTGTTGGAATCATTCTGATATATAATGGCGTCTCTAATATATGGATCTCAAGCAGTGCAACCCGTGCTGCAAAAGATTATGCCCGTCGTAATGCCACGGTGGATGTTAATTTTGTTGAGGACGATGATGATAAATGAGACGGATGGAATTTAAGATGGAACGACCTGGACTTACCAAGGTCGGAGATGAATTGTCAGTTACAGAGGGAAAACTCCCGACTTCTTATTATTACACAATTGAGCATGCAATTGCCATGTCTGGAAATTATGCGGTAAGTGAGCGGCTCAAAAGCCGTAAAGGAACGGTTGTGGATGTGAAGGAGACGGAAAAAGGATACTTTGTAACCATGGAATTTGATGAATAGTAAGGTAAGATATGGCTACACAGAACAAAACTGATATTGATCAGCTACTGGCGGACAGCTTAAAGCAGCTTGCATCAAAAAAGTTACTGGAAAAAATTACAATTAAAGAGATTACGGATTTGGCTGGCGTGATTCGGCCTACGTTCTATAATCATTTTCAGGACAAATTTGAACTTCTGGAGTGGATTATAAAAAAGGAATTGTTAGAACCGGTCCAGCCTCTGATTCGCAATGATATGTTTACGGAAGCAATGCTTCTTCTTTTTACCAATATCGAGAGAGATAAGGCTTTTTATTCCCATGTGGTGAAACTGGAGGGACCTGTTACGTTTCATAGTATTGCCAGCAAGTGTGTGAGGGAAGTACTTCTGACGATTATCAATGAGCAGATGACGGGAAAGGAATCCAAACATAAGTGGCTGACTCCGGAGATTATTTCCGCGTATTATGCAGAGTCACTTTGTTTTGTGGCAGAGACCTGGATCAATCAGAATATGGTTCTGCCACCGAAAGAGATGGCAGAGGCCTATCAGTATATGATCACACGCTCGATGATGGATATTATTAAAGAATTATAAGATACATACAATTTCACATGAATGTATAACAGAATATACAAATGCACACAAATGTATATTACATTGATACAGGACAAAAAGATTGAATATTTTCATATTCAATCTTTTTTCATATGATAAATGCGATGAAAAATATATAGGATGGTGAGCATTATGATTAAATTTGGAAAAGGAGTCGTTAAATGTCGGTTCCTGATTCTGATTCTGGCTTTCCTGTTACTGATTCCATCAGCAATCGGTTACTTAAAGACCAGAATTAACTATGATATCCTTTCTTATCTCCCGGGGGAGATCGAGACAATGAAAGGACAGGACATTCTTTTGGATGAGTTTGGAACAGGTGCTTTTTCGTTCGTAGTCGTTGAGGGTATGGATGACA
>ERZ779737.1205-NODE-1205-length-21070-cov-2.595908_pt1 | contig 21070 bp, 18 predicted proteins | sample MGYA00511889_ERZ779737 | MGnify/ENA primary metagenome ERZ779737 (study PRJEB29588, sample SAMEA2163575) | human gut metagenome | biome: human gut; feature: human-associated habitat; material: faeces | place: Denmark | collected 2008/2010 ...
CCGCCGTGCGGTCCCGCAGGAACGCATCCGGCGCGCTGGTGCGGACGTAGTAGGGGTGCGCCTCGCCGCTGGTCAGGAAGAAGTCGTTCTGGACATACCAGGGTCCGACCCGGAGATTGCCCGCGCGGATCCGTTCCGCCAGCTCTTCGCGCCGCCCGGGACGGATTTCCAGATAATCCTCAAGGCAGATCGTCTGCGCATCCAGCTCGAAGACATAGTCCGGATATTTCCGGAAGATGTCGAGCAGATGGTCGATCAGGTCCGTCAGACGCAGCCGGAACACCTCGAACGGCTGATACCACTCCCGGTCCCAGTGGGTGTGGGAGACTACGTGCAGATGGAGTCCGCGATATGGATCAACCTGTTTCATTTCGCTCCCGGGAACGGCGACGCCATGACTCTGGCAGCTGGAATCCAGATGTCGCTGTAGGCCGCGGAGTCAAAGCGCGGAGGTTTGAGTCCGACCTTGTCCACTTCATTATAGGGGGCGCGCGGATTGTCCTCCAGACGCCCCAGCGCCCAGATCATCCAGCCGGCATTCAGCTTTGCAAACACCGTGAACATGCCGGCCTCGAACATCCGGCAGACGGTCTCGCTCTTGTTCCAGTGCGTCGCGCCGAACTCCGTGCAGAGCACCGGGACATTGTGTTTTTTCTGAAATGCTTCCAGAAAGCGCATGACAACCCACGGATGATTGTCCTCCGGATAGTCATGGAATGCGAATACCGCATTGTTGTAAGGCGCATCGACGGTTGCCGCCATCTTCCCCCAGGTGCGCTCCATCGCCCGGGCGTGGGACCAGTCGCAGTTCCCGAGCAGAATGATGTGGCGCGTATCGACTTTGCGGATCGCCCTGAGACAGCGCGTATACCATTCGCGCGTCAGCTCCGGCGTGATGTCGTGCGGCTCGTTGAGCAGTTCATAGCCAAGCACGTTCGGTTCGTCCCGGAAGAACTCCGCCACCTTCACCCAGCGGCGGATCCATTCCCGAACGCCGGCGTCGCTCCAGCGCGGAACGCTCTGTTTCTCTCGTGCCTTCGCCTCGTCGATCTTCGCCGTGAAATAGCCGTGATCGTCCAGGATCACATACATGTTGTGCCGCTTCGCCGCGAGCACGACCGGCACGATGAAGTCGCGGATGTGCTCGTCGATGTCCAGCGGTTCGGAGTCGCGGTTGTTGAAGAAGCGCGTGTAGAAGGCGAGTCTTACGGTATTGAGTCCGCGTGCGCGGCAGAATTTCATCACTTCCTCGTCCTGCGCGGGAAGAATCACGTCGCGGGCGTAGCCGATTCCGGCGGGAAGAAAGACGCGTTCGCCCTCCTTCGCCTTCGGAGAGGTGACGATGTCGCGCCCCCTGACGCGGAGCCATGCGTGTGAATCGTCCGCACGGTAGCCGTAAAGCGGAATTTCAATGGAATTGTCCGCACTTTCGCGCCCGCCGTTCACGCTTGCAGAGAGTGTGTTCCAGCGGTAGATGTGAATCGGCGGACGCTTCCACTCGAGACGGTATTTCCCGTCCCGGCTCCGGACGGACTTTTCCGTGACGCCCCCTGTGGAATTCCGGACACGGACCGTCACTTCCGCTTCAGGTTCCGCCGTGGTTCCCGTGACGATCAGACGCTCCTGCACCTTCGCCGGATTTCCAGTCAGTTTCAACGTCACTTTGCGCGGGCGTTCAATTGCCATGCTCTTATACTCCACGCGCCCGGGATCGGGAGTGAATTCCAGAAAAGGCGTCGTATACTCTCTGCCCGGCGCCTCGGGAAGCGGAAGAGTCACACTCTGAAACTCTTTTTTCCCGGTCAGCGGCAGTTCCGGAACCGGCATGTCGATATAGGTCTTGTCGCTCTTGCGCCAGCGGACGCGGAGGCGCGTATCCTTCTCCACGCGGAGATTGACAAGGAGCGCGTCTTCCGGCGCGAAATCGCTTTTCAGCGCCGGGTTCAGCATCAGCATCGAACGGAAAAAGAGATGCTTCGGCGCTTTGTCACCCGGGAAATGGGCGACGATGCCATCCTTCATTTCCGCCTTCCTTCCGTCTGTCGGCAGCAGTCGCTGCATCACGGTGCCGGAGGAGGTGGTGAACGGGATCTGCGGTTGTGCCGCGTTCAGCGCAAGAGCCGCGGAAAACACCGCGCTCCATAAAATAGCTTTTTTCATAGATCATATCCTTTTATTTTATTCTGTGACTGATTCAAACAGTGCATCCGGAACGGTCTTCACTTTGAGGAACTGTAATACCATGCGATGTTTCCGTTTTTTCCGAAGCTCATCTGATGCTGGGTGATCCAGGAGGCGTGACCGTCCACCCAGACAATATTCAATCCCCTGTCATGCCTGCGTGAAACGCGCTGGTCTGGGACATCGCCGCCGCGGATGGGAAGAAGAACATTATAGTCGTCCTTGTAGTTTCCGAAGTCCCACTGCGTATCGTCGACCGTATCGCCGACCAGCGCGGTTTCCGTGGCGTATCTGCTGACGCCCTGGAGTTTTGCCCGTTTTCCCGGCTGAGCGGAGTAACTGACATAATCATTCCATCCGAGGCCGGAATATTTTCCCGGATTACTCTTTGCGTCGCTGATAACCTTTGCATTGCGGGTGAATCCCCTGAATAAGGGACAGGAAGTGCCGCTTCCGATTCCATATTTCGGTTTTTTTATGGCATCGTCATACAGTTGTTCCTGCGGCAGGGAGCAGTAAGGGCCTATTTCATATTTCCAGTATCCCGATGTTCCTACATTGGATTTTCCCCCGGGAAGCCAGTCCTTGTAGTCGGCAACGTAAAGCTGAATGCCGACGCCGACCTGCTTGCAGTTGGAAAGGCATCCGGTCCGCTGCGCTTTGGATCGCGCCTTGTTGAGCGCCGGGAGAAGCATGCTCGCGAGAATGGAGATGATCGCAATCACGACCAGCAGCTCGATCAAAGTGAAACTTCTTCTTTGGCCGGAATACGGGGAATGGCTCCTGTGTCTCATTTTGCATGTCCTTTCATATTTTTATCCTGATTGCCGTATTGATGACTTTTGCGAAGAACGAACTCGTTTTCAAAGATGTGCCGTCTTGCCGGCGTTCCCGTCCGGGGCGCATCGATCAGTTCCATGGTCCGGCGGCACATCGCCTCGACGGGATGGACAAAGGTAGTCAGCGGCGGCTGGAGGAAGGCGGAATAGGCGGAACCGCTGAACCCCGCCACCGCGATGTCGCCGGGGATACGCAGCCCGCGCTCCTGCAGCAGATGCATGACCTTTGCCGTCAGCAGGTCATTGCGGATGAAAACCGCGCGAACCCCTTCCCTGCGATGGAGGAAGAGAATGTTCCGGGCGACTTCGCCGGGAAGGCGGTCCGGCGGCGTGTCAAGCGGCGGCTGCACGCCGAATACCCGCAGTCCCTCGGACTGGAATGCCTCCAGAAGCCGGTCGTTTCCCGGAAGCGGCAGGCCGTTTTCAAAAAAAATATCGTTCAGAGCGGCGGAAGTGTGCCCGCTTTCCCGGAAGAGACGCGCGGCATCCCGATAGGACTTCACACTGTCGAACCCGACCAGTTCGATCCCGTTTTCGAGATACGCCTTTTCCAGTTCCGAATAGAGAAAATCGTATTTGAAGATCACAACCTTGTCCAGCTGACGGAAAAGGGGAAAAAGCTTTTCCGCATGAAGATACTCCTCGTGCGGCGTGTTCCCGTGAATCCAGATCAGTTTGCGGATGCCCTTGGCGATGATTTCGCCGACGCCTTCGTAAAGGCGCTCGGGATCGACCCCGGAAATTTCGAAGAAGCCGCAGCGGCGCCGGATGTCCGCAGTCAGAATCGCCAGCGCATCGGTCAGGTATTCCAGCGCGACAAACTTGCCGCAGTAGAATATTCCGATCTGCTCGCTGGTCCCGCCGCGCTTGAGCTGCAGCGCCGATTTGGAACGCACATAGCCGGAGGCGGCAAGATAGTCGCGCACCCGCTGTTCCGTCGCGGAGGAGATCCGCACTTTGCCGCAGCTGCCGTTGATGACGGCGGAGATCACGCGCCGGCTGAGCCGCAGTTCGGCCGCCATCTGTTTCATTGTCAGCGCTGGATTTCCGGTTGCCATTTCAGACCTTTCGCAAAGTTGCTTCCCTCGTGTAAACCAACTATCAATGTAACAGCTGGAAATCGGATTGTCAAGTCTTTTTTGCAAAAAGAAGTTTTTTTATTTCTGCAGGCATGCCGCCACGCGGCAGAGGCGGCTCAGCTGCGTCTGTGCCGTTCCCGGTAATTTTTCGGGGATACTCCGAAATGCTGCTTGAACACGGTGCTGAAGTAATTGCTGTCACTAAATCCGCAGAGATGCGCAATCTGCGTAAAGTTGAGCGTATTGTGCAGCCGGACAAGCACTTCTGCCTGTTTCATTCTTCGTTCGCACAGAAGGTCCCGGAAACTCTGCCCGAGATTCCGCTGAAGCAGTTTTCCCAGATAGTTGGAGTTGATGTTCAGCGTTTCGGCCAGATCCGCGAGTGAAACGCCTTCGCAATATTTCTCTTCGATGAAGCGGCGGCTGTTCGCGATGTAAAATGCCTCGTCGCGCCGCTTGCGATGCGGCGCGGACAGTTTCGCATACCGGTGCAGTTCAATGACAATAAAACGCGCGATGAATTTCCCGTATTTCCTGAGTCCCCGCCGTTTCGCCTCATCCGGTTCCGTGCGCCCTCCGCCGAGGTAAACCACGGCCACCAGCTCACCGAGAAAGAAAACAGGCACGGCAAGATCCCAGATCCCGTTCGGGCAGCGTCCGCAGAAACTCTTCCCATATCTGGCGATGGAAACACTCCGCGTCTTGTTTTTCCGGCAGACTCCGATTCCCGGAGAAAATTTAACCGCCCGGCAGGCCTCGCTGTGATGCAGATACTGATCCTGTGCCAAGTGCAGGGAACGGCAGTCATGAAGCGCCGTTCCCACCTCTTCCAGAGAAACCGTCACGTTGCAAAGTTCCTCCACGGTCAGCATCAATTCGGATAAATTCATGATAAAAACACCTTTTTTAAGATATCTCTTAAAATTTAAGATAAAAATTCGAAAAATTCAAGGATTCAAACCAAAAAAAAGTATAATTAATAATGACAAAGGAAAATCTCGCAGAATCATCAATGGAGAAGAAAAACATGAAATGTTCAGCATCGGAAAAGATCCGTAACGGGAAAACAGCAGGGAACAGATCAGATTTCACATTAATAGAGCTTCTTGTTGTTATTGCCATCATTGCGGTTCTGGCCTCACTGCTTCTTCCCGCCCTGCAGAAGGCGCGGGATGCGGTTTACAAGGCGGACTGCGCCAACAATCTGAAGCAATGGTTTCTTGCCTCCAGCAACTACTGCGGCGATTACAAGGAGTATTTCTGCATTTCCCTGGACTACAGCACACCCGGCGGCACCCGTTATTATTACGCCTTTCTCACCCCCTACATCTACAACAAAGTGCTGACGCCGCTCAATATGCCACTTTCGGGCAATGTATTCCGCTGCCGGGCGAAAAGCGCTTTCACGGAAAGCGCATGGGCGGGCTGGAGTTTCTATAACATCAACAGACATATTTATCCGCAGCTTAATGCGGACGGAACGGACAACTGGCCGTCCTCCACGATTCCGCCTGCGCGGAAAATCAGCGCCATCAAGAAACCGTCTCTGAATCTGGGCATGATTGACGGAAACGGAGGCAATGTCGTGGCTCGCCTCTCAAACACGGCCTATAACTCCACCAGCAGACAGGTGGATTTCCGGCACTCGGGAAGCGCGCAGATCTATTTCATGGACGGACATGTGGAGGCAAGGCATTTCAACCGGAATCTGACACGGGGATTGGAAAACATTGCAAATCAGGCTTACGGGAACGTATTGTATGAATAACAGACGAACAAGGAATAACAGGAGAAACTGCAACGTGAAACCACATCTGACAGCATGGATTCTGGCGGGAAGTCTCTGCCTTCTTCAGGCGTGCGCCGCCTCACCAGGAAACCGGACAGCAGGACGGGATTCGGCAAAGACATCTCCGCAGAACAGTCTGGAACAGCGGAGAGAGGCGCGCCGGGCATTTCTGCTGAAGCTCAAAAACACCAGCGAATGGAAAAACCGGGCTTTCGCCTGCGCCATTGTCCCGCCCCTGTCGGGCTGCCGGCATCTCCCCGACGAACTTCCCCCGGACGGCAGATATGAGGATAAGCTTTCCATTGTCATGACTCCGAATGACATCGGACACGCCGCATTTCTGCTTCTGCCGTTCCGCAGGGAATCCGGCGTCAGGATTTCCGTCTCGCCCCTGCGCGGAAAGTCCAGCTCGATTCCAGCATCGGCGCTGGATCTGCGGATCGTGAAATACTGGTATCAGGACGGAACGGCATGGTGCAGTTATTTTGCCGATCCGCTTCAGCAGGAACTGGTTCCGGAACTGCTGCTTCACGATGAAAATCTGATCCGCGTGGATCATGAAAAGAAATACAACTATCTGCGCGTCGGCGACTCCTGGCAGATTGCCGTCCGGACCGCGGACGACCTTTTCCATGTGCGGGAACTGGATGCCGCACTATGGGCGATGACCAGTCTCCCGATCGAATCGGTCTCCTGCGATCCGGAATTTCTCGCATTCATGGACGATGACAATAACGGAAGAATCCGTGTGGACGAGGCGAAACGGGCCATTTCCTGGCTGCTCGGCGCGCTGAAGGATTATTCCGGCGTCAATGCCTCTTCCGACGTGCTGAAGTTCTCCGCCATCAACGACGAAACCCCGGAAGGGAAAATGCTGCTCCGTTCCGCAAAGCTCGCCATGGAGAACACCGGCACGGAAGAACCATCCGAAATTTCTCTTGCCGACATCCGCGACAGGAAGAAAATCATGGCGGCGGGTCTGCAGAACGGCGACGGCGTCATTCCGCCGAGCCTGATTCCCGATCCGGACACCGCCGAATTCGCCTTCTGCGCAATGAACTGCGTCGGCAGGGTCACGGACGTTTCCGGCCTGGACGGGATCAACCTTGACATTCTGACACGTTTCAGCGACCTGCTGGAGGCCTATCTGCAATGGAGGGACGAGCCGCTTCAGAATCCGGAAATCCTTCCTTACGGGGAAGAGACAAAGGGAATCTTTGCGCTCTACACGGAACTGGCGCCCAAAATCGATGAGTTCTTCACCTTCTGCGGCATTCTCCGCATGTCCGCCGGCAGCACGACCAGGGCGTTTCCGGCACTGGACGTCATGGATTCCGCCGCGCTGGGGAAATACCTGGCGTCCGCACCGCTTCTCGAACCGAATGAAAAGGGAACCCTTCTCCTGAAATCCGCCCTCAATCCGCTTTATGCGGAAAAAGTGACGGTCTTCTTCCGGAGCACGTTTCCGGAACAAAGCGAGATTTCAGAAGAGGAGTGGCGGAATGTCAAAACAAAGCTCGCCGTATTCGATGCATGGCTCAAACGCAAGAACACGACCTGTCTGGATGCGCTTCCGCCGGACCGTCTCCAGTATTTCCGCACGGCGGACATGAGAGCCAGAATCGCCGGCATGATCGAATTCGACGCCGAACGGAAGGATGAAATCGCCTGTTTCAAGGATGTACGCAAACTCATCCTCTACCAGCGTCACATGCTGGAATTCATGAACAATTACGTATCGCTGAAATCCCTGTTCAATCAGGACATCACCTCGATGCTTCTCGCGGGAAAGCTCGTCATGGACGGGCGTCATTTCACGCTTACAACCCGGGTTTCCAATGTTGCATCGCATAAGAAACTGGCGGTCAACTCCAATATCTGCACGATGTATGTCGACGTTTCCACGGGACCGGTCGGAGCCGTCCGCAAAATGACGCTCGCCGTGGCGGTCACCTCCGGTGACATGTACAGTCTCTTTATCGGGAAAAGCGGCGTCTTCGTGACGCCGGACGGCGTCACATGGGACGCGCAGGTCATCGACTACATTCAGCAGCCGGTTTCCTTCTCCGAAGCGTTGAAAATGCCCTTCTTCCGTTTCGGCGCCTTCATCGGCAAACAGATTGACAAATTCTTCTCGGCACGTTCCAAAGAGTTTGAAACCGGATTTGAAAAATCCGTCGCGCAGGCCCAGTCCTACGATCCGCAGAAAGCCCCGGAAGCCGCCAAACAGCAGACGCCCGCGGTCAGCGGCTCGATGCTGCTGATGGGCGGCGGCGTCGGACTGGCCGCAATCGGAAGCTCCATCGCCTTCATGGCCCAGGCGCTGCACAACATCTCGCTCTGGAACGTGATCGGAGTTCTGCTGTGCGTCATCCTGATCTTCGGCGGGCCGGTAGTGGTGATCTCGCTGGTCAAGCTCTACCGGCGCAATGTCGCCGGATTTCTTGAAGCTGGCGGCTGGGCGCTGAACAAACGGCTTCGGCTCTCCCGCAAGATGGGCCTCATCTTCACCAACCAGCCGAGGATTCCGGTATCAACGCTGCTGAATCCTGTGGATGTGGTCGAAAGTTTCCTCAAGCCGGCCCGGGGAATTCAGGCAGTGGTCCGGATGTCCGCGGGCAAAAGAGTTCTTCTCGTTTTTCTCGCGTTGCTGCTCGGAATCGCCGCCGGCCTGCTGATCTGGCACTGTTTCCTCAGCGGGCTGCCGCTGTTTCAATGCGGGAAATAATCCGGATACAGGAAACCGGATTGTTTTTCCCGGAAGCGCCGCTATATTATCCGTCAGGCTGAAAAAATATGTATGGTTTTTTGAGATGAATCGGACAAAAGCAGATTCGGCAGACAAACAAGTCGCTGCGGGACAGAGTGCGGCTCCGCCCGCTCCCGATGTCCTGACCCGGATTGAACCCGCCAGCATTGCGGCGGATTCCCACAGGGGCCTGGTCCGCCGGAACAATGAAGACAGTTTTTTTTATGCGCTGAACCCGGATGGTTCACGGCTCATTGCAGCGGTTGCAGACGGTATCGGCGGCAACGAAAACGGAGAAATCGCCAGCAGTCTTGTCTGTAAAATGCTTCTCATGCGCTGGCGGGCTCTGCTAGCTTCAGGGGGACCCGCGACCTCCCGTGATGCCGCGGCATTCCTGAAACGGTCCATTCTTGCAATCAACAGCGACCTCTTCAAAATCAACGACTCCGGCGCCCCTTCCAAACCCATGGGAACCACACTTGCAGTCATGATGGCAGGAGAGGACTGGATGGTATCCGCACACTGCGGAGACAGCCGCCTGTACCGCCTGCGGGAAGGAAACCTTGCCCTTCTGACAAACGATCACAGCCTGGTCAACGAAATGATCCGAAACGGGGAACTGACCGAGGAAGATGCGAAAAACCATCCTTATGCGCACGTCATCACACGTTCCGTAGGCCCCATGAAAAATCCGGATCCCGAAATCAGCATCCGCGACCGTCTTCCGGGAGACCGTTACCTGCTTTGTTCGGACGGATTGACGCTTCATGTCGGCGAAGATCAGCTCCGCCGCGTCCTCCTTGATGCCTTTGAACCTTCCCAGGTCGTAAAAAAACTGATGCGCCTCGTGCTTCAAAGCGGCGCTCGTGACAATACAACCATCGTAAGTGTGTTCGCATGAAACCATTGAATTTCCTTCCCCGCAATATTCCGCCGACGGCGTTTTCCTGGATTGTCTTCCTCCTTCTTCTGCTTCCGGGGACCGGACTGCGCATCCTGCATCTGCTGGACTGCTCCAGACTGCCATTGCTCGCCACGGTAATCGGCCCGGATGTTTCTGAATATCATTCCCACGCCATGCAGTTTCTTGCCGGGCAACTGCTTCCGGCAGACGTCCCGATCCATGCGCCCCTGTATGCCGCATTTCTTGCATTTCTGCTGAAAATCACAACTATGGATTATTTTGCAGTCCGCCTTGTGCAGAGTCTCCTGCTGATGATCTTCACAGCGCTTCCTGTCTTTCTCATGATGCAGAACTGCGCAGACAGCGGAGAAAAACAAGGAAAGAACCGCTTTCTCCTGCCCGCTCTTGCCGTTCTTCTTCTAACGCTTTATCCGCCGATGGCGGTATACCAGTGCGAGCTGATCAGCGAGCCGCTGATGATCGTCCTGAGCCTCTGGGGACTCTTCTTCGCGACACGGGCGGCGGCTCCGCTGAAAAAATCAGCCTTCTGCCTTTCCGGATTTTTCTGCACGCTGGCGCTTCTCACGCATCCAAACAGTATCCTGTTCTTCATCGCGCTTTTTTTCTTTCTGCTCTTCGAAATGCGACGGAACCCGGGCAGAATCACTTTTCCACGTCTGGCACTCTTTCTGCTCCCGTTCCTGCTGCTTGTTCTGCCCTTTTCCCTCTGGAATTCCCATCTTGCCGGCCGGGCGATTTTTATTCAGGCGAACAGCGGATTCAACTATTATCTCGGCAACAACCCCGCGGCAACCGGAACCTGTTATATTCCCCCGGGTCTGGCATGGGAGAAAGTTCATGCGAACGCCGCTGCGGCAGCAGCTGCGGAAGCGACATCAACGGACGCCTGTTTTCTGAAGGAGACCATGCACGGAATTCTCCGGCATCCGCTTCGTTTCGGCGGGCTTCTTCTCAAAAAAGCGGCTCTGGCGCTGAACGGACAGGAATTCACCACATGGTCCGACATCGCGGTATTGAAGGAACTCTTTCTTCACCGCCATCTGTATTCCGGCAGCTTCGCCATTCTGCTTCTTCTTTCGCTTCCGCTTCTGCTCTGCGGGCTCGCGGACGGAGCATTCCGCTCGCGCATGAAATGGTTTCTCCTGTATTTCGTCTCATTTTACATTTCTCAGATCCTGCTTCTGACTGCGGGACGCTACCGTCTGCCGCTGACAGTGCCGCTCTGCGTGTTTGCCGCATATTTTCTCTGCGCTCCAGGCGCCTGTTTCGCAACGACAAGGAAAACGGCGCTCTGGTGCGCCGCCCTGCTGCTCACAGCATGGATTGCCTTCTGGCCCTTCCAGCGCGACATTGTGCGGGAACGGAATTACGCCCTGAGCATACTGGCGGAATCCTGGCTCCGTTCAGGAAATCCGGCGAAAGCGGAGGAGCTTCTTGCCGTCGCGGACGATCCGCTTTTCAATGACCGGCGCTGCAATCTGCTCGGAGAAATCATGCTGGCGAAAGGCGATCCGGCCGCTGCGGAACTCTGGTTCCGGAAGGCCATGCAGGATTACCCGAATCAATATCATGGATATATGAATTGCGGAACTCTTCTTCTGGATACGAAACGCTGGGATCAGGCGGGAGAACTGTTTGCAAAAGCGCGCCCGCTTGTCCGCGATGCATCCGGCATGGCGGATCTGGACTACAACACGGGACGCCTTCATCATGCGCGGGGAGCAACCAGAAAGGCGGAGGAGTATTACAGGAAAGCCCTGTCCCGTATGCCGGCACACCGGAAAGCGCTGAACAATCTTGGCGCACTGGCTCTCGCGGGAAAAAACTACAAGGAGGCGGAACAACTGTTCCAGAAAGCGTGTGCTCTGGAACCGCTCAATGACAATCTTCATATCAATCTTGCATTGGCCTGTTTTCTTTCCGGCAGAAAAGCGGCGGCGGAAAAGGAGCTTCGAAAAGCCCTGCGTCTGAACCCGGAATCCGCAAAGGCGCGTTTCCTTCTGGAAGATTTCCGGAAAAACGGCTGAAAAACATTGATCCGCAGGGACAACCTCTGACCATCACCAGTCCTCAGATTTACGGCGGCCCCGGGAATAAATTACTTTTTTTTAAAAATCCGCTTGTAATATTTCGAAAGACGTGTATTTTACATGCCATCAAGATTACTGAACTTATCGCGGGGTAGAGCATTGGTAGCTCGTCAGGCTCATAACCTGGAGGTAGCAGGTTCGATTCCTGCCCCCGCTACCAATTGAAATTTCAGCCGTCCGAGTGACGGCTTTCTTTTTGCCCGGATTTCCCCTTGCACAGCAGACATTTGCAAATCTTTCACAGTCTCTACATCCCCCCGGCAGACCGTCAAAACCCATCGAAAACGTCTCTCCGTCTCCGTTTTCTCTTTTTGGAGAAGGACTTGGTCCTTCTTTGTAACTCCTTGAATATCATCATAAACTCGTTTTCTTGTTTAACCGTGCTACTTGATAACCATTTTTCACTAAAACGCAACTTTGAGACTTGACCTTTAAAAACAAAAAAATCCCGACTACCACTCAATGCTGAATGACAATCGGGATTTGCGGTATTACTCCATGCCGAACTGTTTCCGTTGTTCCTGCCAGTCATCGGGGATGCCGGTGACCAGTTTTGCGAAGGTCAGTGTGTCCGGGGCTGTGCCGTTGAATATTGCCGTCACAATGTCCGGGGCAAGGTTGACCAATGAAAGCGTTCTGGCTACGGCGGAGCGGTCGATTTTTACGGCATTGGCGAGTTCCAAGACGGTGTTGAATTTTCCGGACTCCAGGAGCCGTGTCCATTGGCAGGCTTTCATAATGGAACGTGCCAGCGATTCGTTTTTGAACTCTTCAAAGCTGGCTTCTGCACCAATGAGCATCACCCGCTTGCCGCTTTTGCGGAGCTGACAGGGAATGTTCATAAACACCGCTCCCGTGTCATCGGTTTCGATTTTATTCATTGCATTTCTCCATTCCGGCTTCAGTGAGCAGAGTCACGATGCCCTCTTTGTTAAAGTCAATTCTGATATGGTCGTGGAAGATGGTGATTTTCTGCACAATGGCATGAATCAGCGCATACCGTTCCGCCGGACACATAACTTCCCACAGTGCGGTCAGATTTTCCAGTGCCTTGACTGCGATTGCGGAACCGGTGCCGAACTCTTCCAATCTGCTGTCTACTTGTGCCAGCATAGTCGGAGTTTTCAAAACGACGGTCAATTCTTTTATCACCAGCGTTTCAAAGTCGGCAGCCGGAATCCGCGGCGTGGGACAGATGCTGAAGTTGCGCTTGGTATCCTCGTTGCAGATGTAGTAACTGTATCTCCGGTTGCCATGTTTGACGGTGTGGCTCAAGGTGACCGCACCGCCGCAATGACCGCAATATACCAGTCCAGCAAACGGCTGCAGCTTTGGACTCCGCCGTTTGACATCGTACCGCAAATGTGAGTTCAATATCTCCTGCGCCTTATCCCATTGATCCTGAGAGATAATGGCTTCATGTTCTCCCGGATAACTGGTCTTTTTATGAGGGACACGTCCGATATACAGAGGACTTTTCAGCATCCGGTAAATCATCATATTATTGATATGCTGTCCGTCATGCTTGACACCTTTCCGGGTTGTCCAGACTTTGCCGCGACAGCCGCGAATCTCCAGTTCTGCTGCCACCTCTTTTGCCGAACCGCACTCGTTGTACTTGTCGAATACGAACCGGACGATTTCCGCTTCTTTTGCGTTGATTTCCAGCTTATGGGTTACCGGATTGACATCGTACCCCAGCACCGGATAACCGCCGCAGTGCATACCTTTCTTCTTCGCCGCCGCCACCCGATCCCGTACCCGGTCGGCTATAATTTCACGCTCATATTGTGCGAAGGTCATCAGAATATTGAGCATCATCCGTCCTGCCGAAGTCGATGTGTTTATTTCCTGCGTGACACTCGAAAATGAAACGTCATGGGCATCGAAAAACTCCTGCAAATCACTCAGGTCGGCAAGACAGCGGGTAAGACGGTCGATTTTATAAATAACGATCATATCAACCTGACCGGCTTCAATATCTGCCTTCAGCCGTTCCAGAGCCGGACGGTTCAAGTTGCCGCCGGAATAGCCGCCGTCATCGTAATGCTGCGGCAGGCATATCCAGCCGTTGGATTTCTGGCTCGCAATATAGTTTTCGCAGGCTTCACGCTGGGCTTCAAGGGAGTTGAAGTTCTGGTCAACATCGACTTCGTGACTTTTCCGGGTGTAACAGGCACACCGGACGATTTTCTGCTGTTTGGTTTTTACCATGTTTTAATCCTCTCCGAGTTGAAAGAAGCGCTTGCCGTTCCAATGCGCTCCGGTTATCTTTTTTGCCACGGCACTCAGCGAACGGTAAAGCTGACCTTGGTATTCGTAGCCGTTGGTCCGGATGGAGACTTCGTGCTTCACATCGTGCCACATCCGGACGATTACCGTGCCGGGACGCAATCCGCGCTTTTTTGCCTGACTTGCCGCCGGGTCATCATTTTTGATGATAGCGAGGAGCAATTCTGCGGAGAGACCTCCGTAGAAGAGTTCCTGTATCCGGTATGCCAGGCGATGCCGCATAAATACCGGACCATAATTTGGCGGTTCTTTCCCGTAGAGGTCGCGCCATTTTTCAATGAGTTCCGCTTTTGACATTTGACTCAGCGCCAGCAACTGCCGACGCACCGATTCCTGATTTTCGTTTGATGTTTCCATAAAATTCCTTTCCGTTTGGATTGGTCATATATCAAGCGTGCTATTCCTGTAATAGCAAGTCTCTTGTGACAATATGTTTCAGTTTGCAGCACTTGGATTCCGGACAACGATCAGCCGTCTCGCGGCATCGGCAAGTATCTTGGCAATATCGGCGATGACCGGCTTGGGCGTCAAACTCTTCTTCTTTTTAGAAACAGTCATACAATTCCTTTCAAATAATAGTTCGGTAATCTTCGACTTCGATTTGCTATGTTCTCGTTGGCACGCTTATGTATGGCAAAGCCAAACCAATGGAGGTATTTATGGCAAATGAAATCACAGTCGGGACAATGGCAGTCGCCAAAATCGGTCGCAATGAAATTCCGGTGGAAGTCATCGCAGTAGAGGACGGCATTTATACCGTCAAAAATAAAGCAGGCAAAGAGTTCAAAACCAAGCGGATTGAAGCACTGCCGACCGAAGTCTCATGCGAGATTTTGAATAACACGCCCTCAAACGAGAGATTATCCGGTACACAAGATGAACCTGTGTCGAGCAATCCATCACAAAATAAATTAGCCACGTCTGTGGCTAATTATTCCGGCAAAATGAGTCTGCTTAATGCCGCAGTGGAAGTCCTGCGCCAGAATGGGAAACCGCTAAATACACGGGAGATCGTGGCAAAGGCAGTCGCAGATGGGCTGTGGAATCCCACCGGTGCAAAAACTCCGAACCAGACTCTCTATGGAAGCATCTTCCGTGAAATCGCTACCAAAAAAAGTCCGCGCATCGTCAAGAGTGCAGAAAAAGGCAAATTCCAGCTTGGATAATTATTTTATCACGGACAAGCAAGTCTCTTTAACATACCGACTCCTTCCGCCGCCCTCTCCTGGAATCTCCGTTCGGGGGAACCGTTGGATTCCAGGAGGATCGCAGTGATAACTCGCCTATCTCCCCGACTCCTTCCGCCGCCCTCGATGAGAATCGGTCGCCGGGAGTACTTTTTGCCTTACCGTCTCCGTCCGATTATGGCAATTCTGTCAATTTGTCAACAGCGGGATTCGAGATTTTGAAATTACGATTTCCCGGAGTTGACCATTGACAATATGACAAAATTATCCGTGCCGCGCGTCCTGTGATGACATCAGAAGCAGTTCCGGATTGACTTCAATAAAGCCCTCTTTCGGTCTTCCCGGCTTCCCGGTCTTTCCCGCCGGAAGCAAACGGCAGTAATGACGCGATTCCAGCAACTCCAGCATCTGCTTGAAACAAGCCTTTGTCAATCCGGTATTGCGGTAGACGTCACGCACATCATGCCGTGCCGTCCGGTAATTCCGCATCATATAAGCAACAATTTTCCCGGCATCATTCGGCAACTGCATTTTGCGGATAAACAAATGACAGCGTTCTGCATTTGCAATAAAATACAACATGAGTTCATGAGCGTTTTTCATGTCATCCAATTCGATTTTACCATGTCCCTCGACTTGAGAGATTAGCAGTGCCAGCCGCAACGTCTGTGACGTATAGCGGATCGCCACATCAAGGGTTTCATAATACAATCCGCCCTTATCGCTTTCCCCCTCTATTTGCCGGTAATGCTCTTTCCAGAACTCTTTCGCTTCGGCAGTGATGCCGATGTATATCGGTTCGGTTTGGACATAACTGCGTTTCAGCAGACGCAATACCAAATCCCGGTATTCGTTCATGGTTTTGTCGGATATTTCATAATCATCAATATCCCGCATGAGTGTACCGTCTGCGTTGCGCTTGCCGACCCATGTTTCCGGGAAACAGTAAAGACAGCGTGAAGCAAAACCGCTGCAGAAGACTTCCGCCTTATCGCCCAGCATTGCCAGCATGTCCGGCTGACACATCAGTACCAGACCGATGCAGGGATTTTTTACCGGTGTGATGGAACGTCCGGAACGGTCATAGGTCAGCGTTTTGGACCCGTCATAGCAGTCGAGAAATACCTCGTCATGAGCATCTCCGTCATTGCTGTAACGCAGACCAAGGATCATTTTCAGCTGAAGCCGTCCGTCATCGGAAACCACCGCCACCCTTCCACCGCATGCGGCAAGTTTCTGCAGCAACGCTTCCTGAGTGATGTTGTTGGTGAAAATATTCGGATTGGGCGGCATGGTTTCCAGCCGGGATTTGATAATATCTATCTCGGAACTTATCTCTTCTTCGTCCCTTTTCCCGATTCGCCCTTTTATAAGTTTACTGATCAGAAAATCCAGTCTCTTTTGCAGGATATCAGCTTTTTCCAGCTGTTTCTGATATTCCCTGCTCTGTGTTTCAAGCCACTCCCGAAACGGCTTCTGCACGATGCTGTCCACGGAACTCTTCCGTTCTCCTCTGGCAGCGAATATCAGCATATAGAGGTTAGCTCTGCCGGTCAATGAGCGTTTGAAACAGTAATGCACGTTCCGTCCGATCGCCAGTCCGACCAAGCCGAGTATCTCAGCGGCGGCAAGCGATGCCGGGACTTTGACAGCTTTGCTAATCTCATCCGCCATGTTCCGTATGACCTGCGGCAAAGCGTGAAGCGGAAAATCCGGCAAAGTCGGCAAATCAATATTGTTTCCGATAGGCGGCCATTCATAGCATTTTGCTTCTTCCGGAATAGCGTCCTTGATAATATTGATGGATTCATCAGCGTATGATTTCATGAATCTCAGTTTCCTTTCAAATTCGGATTCAAATAAAGAAGTCTCTGGAAGTTGCCGTTTGACCGCTGTATGCCGGGAGTCCTGGTCATCCGGCTTTCATTTTTACAGGCAGGGTCACAGCCGAGAATCTCCAGATTGTTGCGGAAAAGTTCATTTTCCACTTTGCTCTCCCATTCCTTTGCGTTATTGCAGTTTACCGCCAGCAGACCGTGAACGGACTTATTGCCGGAGTAGACCAGCGCCGCAAACGGCATACCCTTGTCGAGCATTGCCATGTAGAACGCCAACTGATCCCGTAATGGCTTTGAGTCAAATTCCACTACGGCAAAGCGGTACTTCGCCACACAGCGGTCGCTCACCAGTGAGAGTTTGCCGTTTTCACGCTCTTCCGGAATACCGGTCAACGGATTCGGGCGGAAAAATTCAGCCATGTGCAAATCTTCCAGATGAGCAGTCACCGTACGGACATTACTCTGTTGCTGACAATATCCTGCAACAGCGTCGCCGATATAGATCTTGTCATCTGGCTCATAGAGTGCGGAAAGCAACGCCGGCATATCTTCCTGACCGCACTCAAAATCAAGGCGGTATGGTGAGCGTTCCCACAACTCGCATTCCAAGTCGGATTGGGAATAATCCGCATAGGACGCAATGATAGCCTCAAACGCTTTGTCACCGTTAAACGCTTTCCCGTGATGCTCCGGCAGGATCGGCACTCTGCCGGAATCACGTTTGGCATAATAACAAAGCGTTCCGATGGAGTGTTGTCCATGCAGATTTATCCATGCACGGTGGATTTGCTGTTTGTCCCGGTGACTTGGTGTCAGACTCCAGGCCTCAAAGACCTCGTAGGGAACGCCAAGATTTTTCAAGGCGATACAGATTGACTGCCACGATTTGGTGTCATCCGCCCTTGAACGGTCAATCTGTTTCAAGAGCCGTATTGCGTTTTCCGGCGTTTGCTCCAAGTGTACTTTGGAATGGGGGGCTTCGCAGACATTTGCTGCGACGGACGGTGAGAATGGTCTCATATTCGACATCTCCTTATGGTTACGAACACCACGGGATTGTGATGTTCTACCGGGAGATACCGGCGTGTCCGGGTTTGTCCGGGTCTTGTTGCATCGGGATAAAATGAAAAAAGCCCTGGTCAAATCAATGACCAAGGCTGAATATGGCAGTTAAAAATTTTTTGAAAAAAGTCTGCGTGTCCGGCTTTTGTCCGGATCTGTCAGGATTCCAGTTCTTCCCGAGTCCGGGCTTTATTTATAATTGCATCTGTTATCTCGCCATCTGTCAAGGCAATGTCCTCCGCCTTAAACAAAGGGATCAGTTTTTCCACCGCAAAATAGGAACGATTCTGCTTTCCGGTAAAATCGGCGGCAAGACTGCTGTTGTGTCTGGTTATCAGTTTCCGCAAATTATCAGCCGGAGCTTCGACATCGTCTTTATGGTACAGCTTTGCCATGACCGCACGGGCGGCATCCATAATTGTAATGAAACGCTCCTGTATGGCTTCTTTCAGTTCAAGATTTTCTTTTACCAGATGTTCATTGACCTGCTGATAGGATTCCCGCAGAGCTTTTTCAGAATGCCATTTCTGCTTGTAGAACGCTTCTTTATCCGACCACTCACGGGTCAGCAGATAATTTGTCCACCGGGCGAGGAAAATTTCCATCATGACCGGGCATGCATTCGAACGGACATTGATGTAGTCATATACGATATAAGCGACTTGCCGGGTTTCTTCCGATGCCGTATAGATTTCATCGCAGATGCGGTTTCCGTATCCCATCTCCCATGTAAGAATCAGATTTTCACTGGCACTGATAAACTGTCTCGGCTTTTCCAGCAGACCTGTAAACACCTGAGGAAAACAATTTTTCAGCGAATCGAGATAATCTTCTGCGGACAATTCATCCGGAGTCGGTGCATAACTATCGTAATCACAATCGTATATGTTACACATGTGTGCCGTATAAAATTTGTAAAAATCCAAATCCGGCAGCGTGCCGTCCAGCATCCGGCATAACGTGTCAGACGGCATTTTTTCATCTGCCAGCAGTTCACGCAGATATTCCAGAAGAAGCCGGATGCGTTTATCGCCGAAATCTCCTTCATTCAAATCTTTTGCAAATATTTCCATCAGCCGCCGTTGCGGTACGGATAATTCAATCGTCTCTATTTTCATCGTCTTCATCTTTCAGGGTTATAAAGGTTTTCCACTGCGGACGGTAAATACCGTTCAGCAACGGACGTAATTTTGCGTAAATCTCTTCAATGGTACGTTTGAAGCCCTGCTTTGTTCTGCCAAGTCTCCGGGCGACAGCATCAATTCCCGGCTGTTCATCATTGTAATACAGCATGCGGATAATGGTCTGCTCTTCAGCACTCAAAGTCTTTATGGCATCTTCGACTTTGCGGACAAATTCCAAATATCTGCGTTCATCATAATCATTGCCGACAAGTTCAACATTGACCTCGTCATTCCTGTTCCATGTAATATGCTTTTTGAGATTGCCGTAAACCCAGCGTTCGACAACTTTCCGCATATAAGTGGAAAACCGGGCTTGTTTATTTGGTTTGAAATAGGAAAACCTTTCGACAATGGCATGATTGCCGATGCCGACAAAATCTTCCATGGATAGACCGTAATATTTGAACGAGGTATTTATCGCCATCGACAATACCATGCCGAGATGAGAACAAATCAGTTTTTCCTGCGCCGCAAGATAAAGCGGATCATCCTCCGGATTTTTCAAATCCGCCATGACCGCAGCATACTCTTCCTCTGTGAGTTCCGGATAATTCAGCAGTTCGATGGCATAGCGGTACAAACCCGGATGCTCGTCATGATTCAGGTCAAGATGTACGGATTTTTTCGACTCCTCACTCACAGCAACGCCGCCTTACTGTTGCCAGCAGTTATGCTGTGATACCGTTATTTTTGAGTGCCGATTCGACCGTATTGATAATGCTGCGAACTGCCGATGCCGGAATATCTGCTACTTTTGCGGCGGCGATTAAATCATCGTCAGTAATATTGCGTCCTTTGCCGTTGACCATGGCAGTCTGTTCGCCATTGATTCCGGCAGAGGGAGTCAGATCGTATGCCGGGGCTAAACGCCATTCAAAATTTTTGTTCAGCAGGAACGAGAAATTTTTGCTGTGGTCATCACGGTTGCCGCTTTTTACATTGAAAACCATGCGCCGGACCATCTCTTCCGCCTGCGTAATGTCGCGGGTCAGAACCAGTGTGAGTTTCAGCAGATTTTCATAATCCAGACAGCTGAACCGGTGCGACGCATGAAGCAGTCCGCACGCTGTATGCACATGCACCTTGCCCTGCGGAGTCCGGTCAAACCGCTGAACGCCAAAGTATCCGCCACCGTTTTTCGAGGGGAAAAGATGAGTTGGCGGCATATCAATCCCGGCTTCCTTTGCCGCCAATGAATAACGGTATTCCGTTTCGCCGGAGTTCAGCTTATCATAACGCTCGGAAAACTTAATGATCCACGGCGTAAACCCGGCAGGCGGATTTGCTCCGCCATGAATGATTTGCTGCCGGTCATCGGAAACGTATGAAACGATTTTCGGACGCGCTCCGCCGGATGAACCATTGAGTTTCAGCAGTTCATCCAGTACATCGGAATCGTTTCCGGCAAGGATCTTATCCACTTCTCCGGAAAGAGAATCCAGCTCCACATTTCCGACTTCTTCCGCCGCTTCATCGGCAGGCTCGTATTCCAATGCACCCATCGGATTGCGGCCGATCATGGAAAGCCGGGAAAGCGGCGTAATGGAATCATAGGAAAGACCGCGTTTCCGCAATTTGCGGTCAAGCAGCAGACATCCCCAGCCATCCGGTAAGCTGTCGTTGAACAAACCGAAAAGACCGTCAAAGGTGCGTTTTTCATCTTCAAACACGCCCGGTTTCAAGGGAAGTTTGAACGGCGAAAGGGCGATGCCGCTTTGCAGAAAATCAGGCGAATATTCAAAAAAGACACGTCCCGCATTTTCATAAAGCAAACCGACCATCCGGCGGATGCCATAAGTAAGCAAAGTTGCATAAATTTATATTGTAATATTGAAAAGGTGTGGTATGTTATCTG
>ERZ779737.1208-NODE-1208-length-21036-cov-3.145227_pt1 | contig 21036 bp, 9 predicted proteins | sample MGYA00511889_ERZ779737 | MGnify/ENA primary metagenome ERZ779737 (study PRJEB29588, sample SAMEA2163575) | human gut metagenome | biome: human gut; feature: human-associated habitat; material: faeces | place: Denmark | collected 2008/2010 ...
ACCGGGGACACAAGGATTTTCAGTCCTTTGCTCTACCAACTGAGCTATGGCACCAGCATTTTTATGTTCGCAATCAATGTTTCTCGATTGCGGTTGCAAAGGTACGCAAACTTTTGGAACTTGCAAATATTTTAGCAAAAAAATACGTTAAAATATAATGCGCAATTAAACTGTATAGTGATATTTAGTTTGTAAATTATTGCTGTCCGATAAAAATTGTGTGGGAGTATAAAATTAGGGCTGATTTCATTTGCGAGGTCAGCTCATTTCCGTTAGATTTCTGTCGCTAAATAAATAATCCAACTGTATACATTTTAGCGGACAGACGCAAAAATAGGGATGCAGTCTGGATGAAACGTCTTCGGATTATTGACTCCACTACTATCACACTGTTCTCCAATCTGTTATTCAAGGGTGTGGGTCGTCATCCCAAGACTGGCAAAAAGAAAGGGGGCATAAAGGTGCACACGGGTCATACACGCCAATGCGAGAGTCCCTTCAGATATTAAGTTTATATCTGCAGTCACCAACGATTCTTTTATGTTAAGGCCGTCAACACTGGGCAAGGGAGACATAGTTGCCATGGATTGTGCATATATTGACTATGAGAAACTGAAAACTCTCACATAAAGAGAAGTATTGTATGTGACAAAATGAAGAAAAAAACTGAGATACAGCATTATAGAGGACTGTATGTACAAGAACACAGACGGCCTTATGGAAGTGCGCATATAATATATCACATTCTCAAAAGTTCTGAAGGGAAGTGGATTGCTCGTTCATCATGCCCTTATCATCACTTATGCCGATGCAAAAAGAACAAACTGATAGCATTGCTTACAAACGATATGGAGTCAGACTCGAACGAGATTATAGAGATTTACCGTAAACGCTGGGAAATTGAACTGCCGTTCAAACAGATAAAACAAAACTTCCCGTTGAAATACTTCTATGGGGAAAGTGCAAATGCCATCAAGATACAGATTTGGGTGCGCTTATAGCCAATCTGCTTCTGATGGTAATGAAAAAGGACTGACACGTTCTTAGAGTTTCTCCGTACTTGTCACCACGATGTGGATTACACTTATATATTATGTGGATTTCTACAGTATGTTCAACCATCCCGGAAAAGGATTGGAAGGCACTATTGAATGTAGATCAGGAAGAAGATTATTAACTATCCATCTTTTGACGGGGCTTGGAATAAGACTCGATCACTGAAAACACAATGGTCAACGCTACATTTTTATATTTAATCGTTTTTATCGGATTGCAATATTTGTAAATATACATTTTCCCTCATTGCCTAATCATTGTTTCTTCTATTGAAATCTTGTCCGATAACCGAAATTGGACTGAAAGCGAGAAAGCAGGACTTTCAATCCAATTGGCTATAAACTTACTTACGATTTATTCGTAAACAAATTTGGTCTCATTAAGTATCTATATACAACTTGAACTTGCTAGACTAAGTTTGTCATTCATGTTTTCTGTTATTAAAGGATTTCAGCATATCAAGACGAATAGTAAGTGTAACTATCTTTTTTCCAAAGCCAATGAAGTTTTTTCAGTCTTTAAAATGGGAGTAACTTGCTATATGCAATCGCACAAATTAATCAACCGGGCGTATAATCACCCTTCTATATCCAGTCAGTGCAGGAGAACCATTGTCCATTACTTCACAAATCATATGTAATTCCTTGCCTGCTGCATCTTGTGGTATATCAAAGAATGCGACAGGCTTATCAGTTTGCATAATCTCTATATGGCCTATATAGGTACCAGCTTCTGGCAATATCCACCAATGATATGCCAATGAGTCATTATCCACATCAATTGATTCAGATGCGTCCAGCCATATTCTTCGTCCCACTTTCGAAGTAATGATGATAGGATCCAAACCCTTTTTGCCATTTACATAGACAGACGGATTATGATTTCCTTCGCCACAAGCTGCCCAATCCATCCGGGCCGCAAAATCGGCAAATATGGCCGGATAAAAATATTTCTCGTATTTCTCGGATACAGCTTTAACATCCGGAGCTGCATTGGTGTAACACTCCGTCAGGCTGTCAGGCGAAAGCGCCCAACGGAAATAGCCGCCCCAACCCACCTGATTGCCCACAGCAGGATTATTCAACCCATTGGGAAAGACATGCAGATAAGAAGGCGTATCCCCTTCTACTCCATATTTGTTTTTCGGATAGACCTTTCCTAAATGGCCATGTCCCTGTATATGGGTGGCATATTCATTCCAATTCATACTTCCAAGCGTGTTCTGCACAAGCCAGGCACTTTCATCCCAGAAGAAACGCAGCTCCTTTCCGCAAGTCTTGCGCAGCCATTGATGGGAACTGAACGCATAATCTACAGGAGGCCCCCCACATACGTCCTGATCTGTAATCGTATATACACACAGTTTATCCAGAAACTTATGCACTTCCGATTCGCTCCGTTCCTTTCTGACCCGCCACACAGCCTGTGCCAATGTGTTGGCACCACCCCATACAGTAATCCATAAAGGACGACTATCCTCTTCATCAACTAACTTGATTATCAAGTCACTTCCCGGAGAATCATTGCCTTCACCAATCCGTTCTATTCCCAGCCCTCTGCTTCCCAACACCGTCCGACTGCGCAGATAACCGGCAGTGGGCCAATAGCCCAATTCCTGCTTTCCGTTCTCCTGCCTTTTCGGTAAAAAACCTTCCTGCTCCGACCGCTTCATCAGATTAGGCAAATCTTTTTCATAAGCGTCGATGACCGTCAACAAACTGTCCATCCAACTTTCGGGATAGGTACCGCCACAGATATTCCATCCGCCTGTAGCGACCAGTCCTTCTATCTCAAACATATCTGCATGAGCCAACAAACGGACCATGGATTCCATATCATCAGGCTCAACATCAGCCGGAGCAATATCTGTCAAGACGACAATACGAGGCTTCAATAGGGATTCATCATTTTGCTTGCTTGTTCCCGCTGATGCAGAAAGACATAAAATCAATAATCCAATAGAGGTCCACAATTTTCTTGCTTTTAAATTCATGGCTTTTTAAATAAATTTGTATAACTAATCAATTGTAATTTTTACATTAGCTGATTGTAATCCGTTAGATGTTGCCACTAAATGTGCCGTACCCTGCTTTCCTTGATTCTGAATCACAACCAGACATTTTCCATAGAACGCTCGGCGCTTGTTGGCCTTGAAGTGTTCCATTGAAATTGGACTTCCATTGTCCACACCAGCAATGAATATGTCACCTTCCACTTTGAAGTTCACTAGATTGTCTGCATTTGGGCATAAATTTCCGTCTTTGTCCAAAATTTCTACAGTGATAAAGCTTAAATCTTTTCCATTGGCCGTCAACTGCGAACGGTCAGGAGTCAGACGAATCTGTACCGGTTCACCCGCCGTACGGATTTCTTTTTCTCCGACAACTTTGCCATTCTTCCGTGCTATAACTTTCACGCTTCCCGGCTCATATTCCACGCGCCACATCGCATGCAGGCAGTCCGGAGTCTTTGACTTCACTCCCTGCGATTTTCCATTGACGAACAATTCCACTTCATCCGCCTTGTTGTAATAGCACCACATATCCACAACCTGCCCCGGCTTCCAATTCCAATGCGGGAAAAGATGCAAGACCTGCTCCTCCGACCATTCTGACTGATACAGATAATATGTATCCTTCGGGAAACCTGCCAGATCCACAATGCCGAAATAGGAACTGCGCGCCGGCCATCCGAAAGGTGTCGGTTCACCTATATAATCGAAACCTGTCCATACATACTGCCCGCTGACAAAGTCATTGTCACGTACCAGTTTGAGTGTCTCCTCATGCGTATTGCCCCACGGAGCATGACAATTGTCATAAGAAGAACAGGAAAAACTGGGATTATAAAACGGCTTGTCCCATCTCTCCGGCCAGATAAACTCCTTGTCGCTTGGCATCTTGTAATATCCACGTGTGGCTAATGTTGAATTACTTTCAGTAATGATGAACGGCTTGCTTGGAAAATTTTTCGGTACGTCTAGGATATTAATATTGTGATAGTTATATCCTATAATGTCCAATGCGCCCGACTTGAACAAGTGGTTGAAAGGGTTCGGTTCGTTGCAACCAGCTGTGACGGGACGGGTCGGGTCAAGCTCTCTCACAATATCCGCTAGCTTTTTCGTTAGTAGCGAATTCACACTCATTTCTTCCTCCTTCGCCAACATACTCTTTGAATGGCCGAAGTTTAGAATCAAGTTCGCTTCTTCCAGACTTAACGTATCCGCATTTGCATGGCTCCATTGTTCAAGCACTTCGTTGCCGATACTCCACATAAAAATTGAAGGATGGTTACGGTCGCGCATGATAAAGTCGTGCAGGTCACGCTCATGCCAGTCATTGAAATAACGCGCATAGTCATGCGCTGTCTTTTTCTTGCGCCACATATCAAAAGCCTCATCCATTACGATAAACCCCATCTGGTCGCACAGGTCAAGCAATTCGGGAGCGGGAGGATTGTGTGAACAACGTATACCATTGCAGCCCATTTCCTTCAGAATTTCCAACTGACGTTCGATAGCACGCATGTTCACGGCAGCTCCCAAGCAACCTAAATCATGATGCATGCACACTCCGTTTATCTTGGTCGGCTTTCCGTTCAGCACAAAACCTTTTTGTGCGTCAAATTTGAACGAACGGATACCAGTGATAGTTTCATACCGGTCGATACAATGTTCACCATCCATCAGCTCCGTTATAAGCGTATACAGATAAGGGGATTCAACATCCCAACGATGCGGATCTGCCACACTCAACTGCTGGACAGCCACTGCATCCGCCTGCCCGCCGACTTGGCACAAAGTATCAGTCTTGGCTACACATTTACCTTCTGCATCAAACAGCGATGAACAGACGGTCACCTTTATATCCACATCTGTTTCATTGGAAACTGTTGTCTGCACACGTACAATAGCCTTCGACTTGTTTACAACAGGAGTCGTGACATAATTACCCCACTCGCCGACATGCACAGCTTCCGTTTTCACCAGCCATACATTCCGGTAAATGCCGCAGCCCGAATACCATCTGGAGTTCGGCTGTTCCGAATTATCCACACGCACCGCCAGCACATTCTTCTCCCCCATTTCAGATGAGGAGTCAAATCATAGCTGAAAGTTATATAGCCGTAAGGACGACGTCCCAACAGGATACCATTGAGATATACTTCCGAATTCATATAGACTCCATCGAACACAATCCGGAACTTCATGTCTGAATCCGCTTTTTCAGGGACAAATGTCTTTCTGTACCACCCTATGCCGCCGGGAAGCGCACCGCCTCCCGTACCGGAAGGATGGTCCTTACTGAAGTTACCTTCTATGGCCCAGTCATGGGGCAGGTCTAGCAACTGCCAGCCTGTATCCTCAAAATTTGCATCGACAGCTTCAGGTTCATCTCCATTGTGAAAACGCCAGCAATCACCGAGGTTTATCCTTTCACGGCAGGTACTAACAGTTGTACTAAATACCATAAAGCAGGAACAACAAAACACATGTAAGAAAAGTAATAATTTCTTCATATTTTACTCTTTCTATTGAAAACCTATTATATTACCCGGTCATTTACAAAGGCAAAAAAGCCCTCGAGATCATCCCTGTTGTCGGGATTTTTCTCTCTTTGAAAAAATCAAACGTACTTCAGCAGTTGTTTAAATTTTTTTTCGGTGAAACGACGCAATCAGACTTCTTCTGCTTCCTGTCTGTTTCCCTGGAACAATTCACCAAATAAATCTAGCATTATTTAAACAGGTCCTCAATCAAATCTTTATTGAAACTTCTTTACCCGTATATTGCACATCAATACCTTTGGCTTTTATATCAAAAGCCTGCGGTCTGTCCTTATTGACCACCACTACCGTAAATGTACGTTCCTTCAACATACCCGGGAACGAGCCTTGACGTTCGCCAATAGTCAGCGTACGGCTGTCATCGTCATATTCCATCGGAATCATCGCGTACATCCCCTTTTCATAGTTGTAGTTCACGCCTTCGTCCTCATAAAGTGTAAACTCGCCGTCAGCACCCTGATATACATACAGCCTGATATGGTCAGCCGGCTTCTCGTCCGTATATTGGATGTCTTCGCCGAACGGCACGATAGAACCTGCACGCACATATAGCGGAACGCGTTCATAAGGTGCCTCCACCTCGGCTTTCACTCCGCCTTTCTGATATTTCCCTGTATAGAAATCATACCAGCCTTCCGACTTCGGGAAGTACATCTCACGGCTGCGGTCTCCGTAACGGTAAACGGGAGAAACCATGAAAGCAGGACCGAACATGAACTGGTCACCAATGTTGTTTACATTCGCGTCAGCTGTAAAATCCATCACCAGCGGACGCATGATGGTATAGTCCTTGAACCACGTCATGCCCGCCAACGAATAAATATACGGCATCATATTGTAGCGTAACTTTGTATAATAAACAATGGAATTGTAGGCGGGATGACCTTCGGGGGCAATCTCCCACGGCTCACGATACGGATATTGCCCGTGCGCACGATACAGCGGGCAGAAGGCTCCGAACTGGAACCAGCGCGTGTTCAGTTCACGCCATTCCTTGCAGTCTGCATTTTCTGTCCTTGTAGCATTCCATTGCTGTTGTCCCGCCACATAACGGTTCTCTACACAGAAGCCACCTATATCCATTGTCCAATAGGGAATTCCGCTGACTGCAAAATTCAGACCGGCGGAAATCTGTGCCTTCATATCTTCCCAACGGGTCGCGATGTCACCGCTCCATGTAGCGGTGGAATAACGCTGCAAGCCGGCAAAGCCCGAACGGGTCAGCAGGAATACCCGCTTGTTGTTGTCCACACTGCGCTGTCCGTTGTAGATGGCATCCGCGTTCATCAGCGCATACGCATTGAAATATTCCGCCGACGGACCCAATGCCGTAGGCCCGCACAAGTCCTTACGGTACTGCAAATCCGTACAGTCGCGTACATTCGGTTCGCTGGCATCCATCCACCAGGCATCGATGCCCAACGGATAATAGTGTTCGTACATCTGTTTCCAGAACAGCTTGCGTGCCTCGGCACTGTATGCGTCATAGAAGCCGTATGTGTACCCTTTGCCAATCCAATCCTTCAGGCTGTCCTTCACGGACTGCGGATAAATCCAGCCGTTCCTGTCAAATTCCTTGTAATGCTCGGTCGTGGTATAGAACTTCGGCCATACGGACACCATTATGTGCCCGTGCATTGCATGAATGGAATCGACCATCGCTTTCGGATTCGGGAAATGTGCCTTGTCGAACTCATGGCTTCCCCATGCGTTTTCCGGCCAGTGGCTCCAGTCGAGCACAATGTTGTCTATCGGAATTTTCCGGTCACGGAAACCTTTCAACGCACCCAACATTTCATCCTGCGACTTGTAACGCTCCCGGCTCTGCCAATAGCCCATCGCCCATTTAGGCATGATGGGAGACTTGCCTGTCAAGGTACGGTAACCGCTGATTACATCATCCATATCATCACCGGCGACAAAATAATAGTCCAGCTGAGGAGTCATTTCACTCCACCACGACTGTTTGCCCTGCTCTTTCGGGTCAACCGGACTGAACACACGCAATCCGGAATAAGAAACCGCTCCGTCCGGATTCCATTCCACCTTCAACGGCACACGCTTTCCGGCCTCCAGATTCACGGAGAACTTATAGCTGTTCGGATTCCATGCCGTGCGCCAGCGCTCCGGAACCACCAGTTTGTTGTCGATATACACTTTGGTATAGCCTGCATAATAGAGGATGAACTTGAATTCCCCGCTCTGCGAAGGCTCAATCTCCCCTTCATAAGTGACCTTTGAGCCATACAGCGGAAAGTCTTCCGGCAAATTCACCACATGATTCAGGTCGCCTCTGACCAGATGCTCAAAATAAAGCGAGTCCTCCCGGCGGACCAATGTTCCGGCACCCGATTCCGGAGCGGGGACATAAGTACCTGTTATCGCTCCCTCTTTTCCGTCCTTGTCATACAGCTTGAACACATCCCCCAACTGGGAATAATCGTTCGGATTGCCGAAACGGCAGAGCGAATAGCTGTCAAGAAGCACGCCGTAATTTTTGTTGGAAATGATGAATGGAACGGAAACCTTCGTGTTGTATTGGAAGAGTTCTTCATTCTTTCCCTTGTAATTGAACTCATCCGATTGGTGCTGTCCCAGTCCGTAGAAAGCCTCATCGTCCGGTGACTTAAAAACCTGACGGATAGTATAGCCTTTGGTCCCTTCTACCTCTATAGGAGTGAACGTCTTGCCGCCTCCCTTGTTTTCCTGAAGAATCATGTTCCCTTCTTCATCTGTAAACCAGACCTCCCCGGTCGATGCAAGTACGGAAGCACGGAGCTCGGAAGTAACGACCGTCACCGTATCACCTTTCTGCTCCACACCGAACGGCGTCTGTTCCTTCTGCGGAATCACAACCAGACTTTGGGGGTCGGCGAACTTACTTTCCGGTGTCGCCGACACGTGGACAAGTTTGTCGCCCATCACTTGCAGACGTACCAGCTGCACATCTGTATCGTTTTTCTGTTGTACTTTTATAATCACTCCATTATCTGTTTCTTCATAAATTTTTGAACAAGAGCCTAATAACAGACAAGCTAGTAGATAATAAGAAATGTTTTTCATATCCATATCCCTGATATTAAAGTTTAATGATAATATTTCTTTTTGTAAAGGTATAAGTTATTATCCAAACTTGTGAATCCAAATGTTTCATATAAAACCTGCATTTATCTATCATCTGTCTTATATGTTTTCACTCAGGGTATGATTTGTTACTTTCCCTCTTTTTCCTGGTAGACGGAAGGTAAAACTCCGAACTCATCCTTAAAGTAACGGCTGAAATATCTCGGATTGTTGAAACCTACTTCGTATGCTACTTCCGACACATGGAGTTGGCTTTCACGCAACAACTGTGCGGCTCTTTTCAAACGGATTACGCGGATGAACTCAATCGGAGTCTTGCCCGTTATTTGCAACAGCTTCTTGTACAGATGCACACGGCTCATCCCCAGTTCGTGGCTCAGTTCCTCGACCGACAAGTCACTTCGGGAGATATTGTCTTCCACATACTTGATTGCCTTTTCTATCAACTTTTCATCCAGAGAGGTAATAACAATTTCACTGGGGGCAGGATCTATCTTGGAATGAGTGACTTGCCGATAACGGCTCAGCTCAATTAGCTTGCGGATACGCAGAACCAGCGCAATCATATTGAAAGGTTTGGTCACATAATCATCGGCACCCGTCTCAAGTCCTTTCACCTTTGATTCAACCTCTTGTCGGGCAGTAAGCAGAATTACCGGAATATGCGATGTCTGCTTGTTCGATTTAATCTTCCGGCATAATTCATTACCGTCCATTCCCGGCATCATCACGTCACTGATTACCAGATCCGGACAATTCTCCTGAATCATCTTCCATGCCTCTTCACCGTTTAACGCGACATCCACACGGTACTGCAGTTCCAAACTATGCTTCATGAACATGCGGAAATCTTCGTTGTCGTCAACCACAAGCAAAAGCGGAAAATTGCTACGGTCGGTCTGCTCCACAACCTGCTCCGATACACTATCTGCATCCGATTGCCCCACAACAGGTTTCGGCAGTTCGGCCATGACATCCACATGCCTTACCGGAATGCGCACCACAAACACAGTCCCTGTCCCTATGTTGTCGAACACTTCCACTGTCCCCTCATGCAGACGGACGAAATCACACACCAGACTCAACCCAATTCCGCTACCCGTCGTTTCCTCCATACCCTTATGGTCAGTCTGGTAGAAACGCTCGAAGACATGCTCCTTATCCGCATCAGGAATGCCGATTCCTGTGTCGGAAACTTTTATCTCCATCATTTCCTTTTCACCTTCTATACGCTCCATTATCACGGTCACACGTCCACCGTCAGGAGTGTACTTGAATGCGTTTGAAAGTAGGTTCATCATCACTTTCCCTACTTTGTCCACATCGAAGGCCATCGAAAAACTTTCCACTCCGGAAAAGAAAGAGAAACGGATATGCTTCTTGTCGGCCATCAGCAGAAACGAATTGCAGACCTCACGGACATACGACACAATGTCTCCCTCCGCCAACGATAGTTGATGTCCGCTCATCTCCCCTTTCCGGAAATCGAGTAACTGATTGACTAGCATCAACAGCCGCCTTGCATTCCGGTACATCAGCGTCAGCACCGATTTACGCGACTCATCCTTCTCCTGTGCCAGCAGTTCTTCCAGCGGAGCGATAATCAAGGTCAGCGGAGTCCGGAGTTCATGACTGATATTCGTGAAGAAACGAAACTTCATCTGATTCACCTCCTCATTCTTAGCTGCTTCATGTTCTATCTGCTGCATACGATACTTTTCGCGTTCCCTTCGTAGGATATGCCTGCGGGCAAGAAACAGCAGCGACACAAAAACAAACGCATAACACAGCCATGCCCACCACGCAAGCCAGAAAGGAGGATGCACCACAATCGTCAGGCGGGCGACATCTGTACCTTCATATCCGTCACTGTTTGTGGCCTTCACATTCAGTGTATATGTTCCGGGAGCAAGACTGGTAAAAGTCACACGACTTGTTCCAGAAGGAAGAGTTACCCATTCATCACTGAGTCCTTCCAACCGATACATATAGGTTGTCTTTTCCGGCAGACAGAAATTATCGGAGGAAAGTTCTATCGTAAAAAGGTTCTGGTCATAGTTCAGTCCGATTTCCCGGAAAATATTCAAGCCTTCCGGAAGAATCACACGCCCGTCATATTCCTTACCCACCTCTATTTCCTTTCCAAACAGATACAATGCGGAAAACATCACCTTCGGCAATACCTTATTATAATGGATATTGTCCGGATTGAACACATTCAGTCCATACAGCCCACCGGTAACAACCGTTCCGTCACGCAAAGTCTTTATAGCCCTCATGTTGAAATCACAATTCTGTAGTCCGTCCTTCTCGTTGTATACATGCGAATCAAACGCATAGCTTCCGTCACTGTTTCTTGATACTTTCAAATGAACCATACGACGTGTGGACGAAACCCACATATCATGATTATGATCTTCCGTTATGCCGGAAATGATATCCCCCGACACACCTGTGATGCTTGAAAAGACTTTAATGGACTGAGACTTTTTGTCATAAACCTTCAAGTTTCCCCTGGTCGCAATCCAAATCAATCCTCTGCTGTCACTATACACTTGGTTCACCTCTTGTTCGGCAACATTACCTTTTATTCTATGGCACTTGTCCGGATGTCGCAAATCAACCAAAGCAGTACCTCCATACATGCCTACAATCAGTTCGTCATCTTTTGTCAAATCCAACGAAGACACAAAATCCCGGATTTCCCCATAAGTATACAGTTTGTCATTCTTCAAATCCATATACTGGAGCCCCCCTTCCAAAAAACCAATCCAAAGTCTCGAATCATTGGCGGCCATAGCCCATACACTGTTATTCAGCAACCCGTCCGACATTGTATAATGCTTCAGACGGCCATTCTTCATACAGTAAAGTCCTCCATTGAACGTCCCGATCCACAACCGGCCGTCCTCCGACCGGCACAAAGATACTACAGGACAATCAAAACTATATGACTTTTCCGTTACGCCTGTTTTTAGGTTCCATAAAATAAGCCCTTCATCATTGGTTCCCAACCACAGATGTTCATCATCCACCTGCTCAATGCACGTTATATCACCTACCCCATACATTTTGAACTTGAACATGCTTTCCCCATACATGGAGACGCCTTTCTTGTAAGTTCCGGCCCACATCAGTCCATCCCGGTCAGCATACAGCGCATAAACCGTATTATGCGACAAGCTCCGGGGATTCCCCGCATCATTTGCCACCTTAATCACCTCTCCGGTCTTTTTGTCGAATACATCTATGCCACCATAATCTTTCCCGAGCCAAATTCTTCCCTCCCCGTCTTGGGATATGACATGGATAAAATCAGCCTGATTTTTCCAGGGGCTGACCAAATCGGTGAGCCATTTCCCCGTCGGCACATCATAAACCCACAAGCCATCAACACTACTTATCCAAACGCTGTCATCCCCATCCACAAAAAAAGAGAAACGTGATGCTTTCCCCTGCGATTGTCTCTCTATTTCATCTTTAATCCATTTTATCTTCATGTCCGAACGGTCCAGACAAACTATCTTTCCGGTTCCACAAAGCAAGAGTATTCCGTCACGGCATTCAGCCATGGCATTGACACCGGAGGCTGGCAATCCCAATGCCTGTGAAGACTTGAATTTCGTATATTTTCCTCTCCCGTACTGATAGATGCCTTCATCCGGCACACTGAGCCATGTATTTTCCGCCGAATCAACGTAAACACATTCCGGGCTTTCCCTCTTGCTTCCTATCCTTTTCATAAACCCGTCCAGATTTCCGATGAACTTATCCTCCCTCTTGTCAAACAACACATATCTTGTACCCAACCGCACCCATAAGAAATCAGGAGCTTCCATCAGACCAACCACATAATTGTCCGGAATGGATGTCGAATCTTCAGCAAGATGCCGGTAGACCTTGAAACGATATCCGTCATAACGGTTCAGTCCGGAAGCTGTCCCGAACCACATGAAACCGTCCTTATCTTTCAGAATGGCATAAACGGAGTTATTGGAAAGTCCGTCAGCCACCTCCAGATGCTTGAACATGAAATTCCGGGCGGACAATGGAACCACAACCGACAAAAAACTTAATATAAACAGGAAACGCACTTTCATTCTGATAGACCAAAAATGTTTTTTTGAGAGTACAAAAGAAGAAAAAAGAAAGAAAAAAAGCAAATGCCAATTGCATTTTCATCACATTTTCACTACGTGTCCGGACAAAAGAAAAACAATGGGGGTGTACCCCTACGGATATACCCCCATCTTCTATTTGCCAATCAGTCCGTTATTTTATTCTCCTGTTCCGCGAACCAGTTGGATTTTATGTACAGAAAGACCTTGTCCGCTGATAGTAAGTGGAATAATTCCTCCATCTCTCTCAGTATTCCTCAACTCCAACAAGGCACTGCACATTGTGTCGTCAATCTGAATGTCAACGGTAGTATCCTCTGAATTGATTGTCATTTGCTCAATAATTCTCGGCGAATTCTCATCATTCACATCTCCTGCCACTCCTTCCAGACATGCGCCTTCTGTTGCACCGCTATAAGTAATCCGGATAATATCTCCAGACTTTAAAGATGCAGGAATACCGATTTTTATATTTCCCCAATTCATATCACAATCACCGCCTCCTTCAGCAGAATGACACCACAACAGGTTGCTGAAATTCTCAGTCTCACTGGAAATAACAGGCTTTAATTCTATGCGATTTAAACGGAAATCAAGATTATCACCACCCCAATTCTTTTCAAGAATCATCACATTATTATTTTCACGAATTTCATCAAGCATTGAGAGCGTCACCACATTTGTCAAACAATGTGTATTCTCATCAAATTCACCGACATTATCCCATCGATAAAACAATTGTAAAGTACCCATCCACAACAATTCAGCAGCATCCACATTTGTGTTATCGTCAAAATAGCATTGCAAGACTGCACCGGGAACAAACAAATTCAACTGTTCTTCGCTTAACGGAATACGCGCAACAATCAACCGATAACCTGCAGCAGGGAAACCTTCTTCACTAGCCATTCCGTTTCCAGGTGTTCCGTTACCGATCCAAAGTGTTATTGGCAAACCAACAATATTATTCGTATACACCATTACCTTAGTCAGGGTTATACCCTCATTTTCAGAAGATACCGAGAAGCCCGTAACATTTTCTCCAACTGGAATCAGAAGCGTTCCGCTCATCTTCCCGGCAGGTAAACTGTAGGTGGTTCCACTTACGGAAATGGAAGCATCGGCCTCAGCAGCAGTTCTTGTATATTCAAGACTATACACATCATTTCCGTCAAGTGTTCCTTCAAAATCACCGATTTGCTGTGGAGTAGCACTTAACTGCACATTTTCAGCCAATGAACAAGCCCTTTTCCCCGACACTTCAAATGTTTCATCCTCACCGAATATCCACCCGGCTTCAATTTTTTCCGATGTCCAATCTTCCACATCGGCAGAGACCTGAACAGGATTTGTAGAGACCGGTCCGCTCTTGTCAATAGTTGCAGAGAAAATTATCTTCTTTCCTGACTCAAACACATAAGCGTCTACCGGACAAGGATAATCCACGCCATTATATGTAATTGTAATGACCCTTTCAGGCGTAGCTCCCGAAGGCATTACAATGGTCTGATATTCACCGGGGACATTAGAGTTAGCGGCAAATTCCAACGTACTTTCAGCACCTTCGGCCCTCACGGTTCCGTCTGTCAAATCCAATGAGCCTGATGTCCGCTGCTTGTTGATTTTCAAGGTTGCACCCGAAAGTCCTTTTCCCTTTTCGTCACATACCTGCATCACAACCTTTACAAGCTTATGGACAAATGGCAAAGAAATATTATTTTGGTCCCTGGCAACATTTTCCGTTGACGCATACATAACATCATTCTCACTCAAAGCCACTCCCTCTTCCGTTGAAAGGCTGATGGAATAAATGCCATTTTGTACAGCACCGTTCCGATAAGGATACACTCCCATAAACCTGACAGTAGCTTCATCTCCTGCCTGATCCCATGTTATCGGTGACTGTGAAGTGAAGGCACTGCCATCCGAAGTGGCATACTGCACATTTTCAGCACCACTGGCAAATGAATTGCCCACATACATTGAAACTCCAATTATGTCATCAGGCTCAAAACTCGTGTCTGTAACACGAGAAGCCACCGAAGAAGTAAAAACGATGGCATCACCGGACATTCCTTGCATCAAACCATCCTCTTCAGAACAGGAAGCTAACCCCATAGCAGTTATCATCCCGAATAAAATTGTCTTTTTCATAATAACCAGATATTTAAATTAATCTTTCATTCCTCCAAACACCAACATCACTCAAATTGCCACCAGTCAAAATAGACACCTGCACCGCTCAATAAGAAACAGAGATCGACCTTTTCACCGCTGTCCACATGCCCCACTTCACTTTCAAAGAGCTTCATTTCATCGCTTTCGACAGGTATTGACGCTATGATTTCGCCCTTTACAGAACCTTTGCGCACTATAATTTTTCCATGCCCAGAAGCTCTTATTTTCAAAATAGAGGGTTTTTGGCTGAATTCGGCTCCTCTTACAGCGAACACGCTCACTCTGCCCGGAGAATTAACCACCCACATATCACCTGACTCTTCATCCTCACAGAATTTCAGATCCTGAGTTGCGGCCGTAGTCTCAGCCTGCTGTTCTGTAAAAGGATCCAACGGCTTTATCTGCGACACACCTTTCAAGGTCTGTTTCCCCATATCTATCCGCACTTCATCCTCATCAACATTGATTTCATCTACATTTATGTTTCTGAAACCCTTGTCGGTATTAAAACTATGCTGCAAACTCATTGCATGGTAGAATATATACCATTTGTCTTTAAATTTCTGCAGATGAGTATGATTGTTGGAAAAATCAAATCCATAATCTCCCGGATTCTTGAGGTAATTGTTCCCATACGTCCATTCGTCCCCCAATGGATTCTTAGTCTTCATATACACCATACAGCATGGAGTAAGATTTCCCGAAGGCTGCGGCCATGTCGTAAAGTCGCCTTCCCAAGCCACATTATACGTGTACACGTATGTGCCATTGATATAATTCAATTCATTTGCCTCGAATTGGAACGGGGCATCAATTGCCTTAATTTCACTGTCGATAGATATCATATCATCACCCAAACGGAATATACCGGGATGCCCGGAGGCTCCAATGGTCAGCCACCCTTCTCCATTATCATCAATGACAGCACCAGGATCAAAAGGAATTGTAACCTCACCCAATCCCGAAGTGTTCCCGTCAATCAAGCTTTTATCAAGCGGACTTGTCCATGGCCCCAAAGGAGATGTAGCTGTCAGCACCCCCGTACCATACCCGCTGTTCGAGAAATAAAGATAAAAATGAGTCTTCCCGTCGCTTTCCTCACGCTTTACGATTGAAGGTGCCCACGAAGCAAGAATCCATGGGGCGACCTCATTCACTTTTATCGTTCCATGATAAGTCCAATTCACCATATCGTCTGTCGACATCACAACCAATGACTTGATGCACTCATAAGAATTCTGCTTGTCTCCCCCATTCTCTTCATATTGTTGCTGGTCGTTCGTTCCATACACATACAACCGTCCCTCATGTTCGATAGCCGTAGGGTCAGCCACAAACATGAAATCAAGTAATGGATTGGCATTTCCTGAAGCTAATTTAGGAGAAACAACCTCAGCCACCACCGGCGGAATAATCTCTTCATTCGTATATACAGAAACATCATCCAGCACAAGTCCTTCCGTTGTAGAAGAAACCGCTATACCATTTTTGTTTTCACCAACTCCCACTAAAATTATACCACGAGTCTGTCCGGCCGGCAACACATACTCTTTAACCTTTGAATAGGCATCCAACGAAAACACTCTCAATATCCCAGGCTCTGACGCAGCATTTCTCGTATACACAAAGCGGTAAACGTCCTTAGAGTCAAGATTCCCCTCGAAACCTCCGACAAGAACCTTTGCAGTAGTCAAGGACACATTACTAGCTAACAGATAGTTGCTTTTCCCTTCCGTATCAAAATCTTCACCGGAACCGAACACCCAACCAGACATTGCAATTTCATTATTCCAGTCACCAATATCCACGCAAATTTTCACAGATTCACCGGTAGATACCGACCCGTCCGGATTCAAAACAACCGAAATTGTAACTTGCTTGCCTGATTCAAACTTATAAGCATCCACCGGACAAGCATAGTCCTTCCCGTCATAGGCCACTGTAATACATCTCCCCTCCACCGCATCAGACGGAAGAACAATGGTCTGATCCCTGCCGGTGACATTCGGATTAGCGGCAAAGTCCAGAACAGCATCCTGACTGCCCGTAACGGTAACCGTCCCGTCCTCAAGATTCAATGTTCCGGCTGTCTGCTGCTTGTCTATTTTCACCGAAGCACCAGAAACATTATTTCCGTCCGTATCGCAAACCTGCGTCACCACCTTTACTAGTTTATGGACAAATCTCAAAGGAACATTTTCCTGACCCCAAAGTACGTCCGACGCATACGCATACATAACATCGTTCGCACTTAAAGCCACCCCATCACCCGTAGAAAGACTGAACGAATAAATACCATCCGAAACAGCGTCAGCACGATGCGGATACACACCCGCAAAGCCCGTCTCGGACGCATCTCCAATCATACCCCATGTAATAGGAGACTGAGAAGTGAAAGAGGAACCGTCCGAAGTAACATATTGTATATTCGATTCACCTCCAGCAAACGAACCGTTTACCGACATTGAAACGCCAATCGCGTCATCCGGCTCAAAACTCATATCTGTTGCACGCGATGCAATGGTAGAAGTAAACACAATGCCGTGCCCGGAAGCTCCCTCAGACACATCATCGTCCGTACAAGAAGTAAGGAAAAACGCGAATGCCATTCCAAGAACAAACGTCTTTTTCATAATAATTAAATGTTTAATGATTCAACAAATGCATTAAAAACCGCTTTTTACAGTGATAGCAAAATTACGGAATATTATTATATAGGTACTGACTGATTCGTTTCAGGGACATGAGAGTTTGTTATGTAACATGATAAAATGTTACCGGATAATGTCCGTTTTGTTTCCTGCCTCCCCAATTCAACAATTGGAGCACCAAAGCGAAACATACGCCCCCCTCATTTTCAATATCCATGCGATGGAGAATCTGTAGGAGGATACGGGAAAAAGACTATCTTTGCAGACGGGAGAACGATTGGAGCATCCGCAGCCGGAAATGCGGAGTATCTGCTAAAATAGTATCGACATAAACGGCAAATTCCCCCTTCGTACATTTGTATATTACAAACCAAAAATAGATAAGAATTTCATGAAAAACATTTCCAAATTCGCAGTGGTATTCATGCTATGTACAGGTGCTCTGCTACAGACCGGCTGCCAACAGCACACGGCAAGTCCCGCCATCCCTTCCGATCCACAAATCGAAGAAAGCATCAAGCAATGGCTGGACAAGATGACATTGGAAGAAAAAATCGGACAGATGTGCCAGATTACCATCGATGTAGTGACCGATTTCGATGCCAGCCGAAAAAACGGATTCACGCTTGACAAGGCGAAACTCGACACCGTAATAGGCAAATACAAGGTAGGTTCCCTGCTGAACGTACCTTTGAGCGTGGCACAAACAAAAGAAAAATGGGCGGAAGCCATCAGGCAGATTCAGGAAGTATCAATGAAGGAAATCGGAATTCCCTGCATCTACGGCGTAGACCAGATACACGGGACAACCTACACGCTGGACGGAACCATGTTTCCGCAGGGAGTGAACATGGCGGCCACATTCAACCGGGACCTCGTAAAACGGAGTGCGGAAATCTCTGCCTACGAGACCAAGGCCTGCAACATTCCGTGGAACTTCGCGCCGGTAGTCGATTTGGGAAGAGACCCGCGCTGGTCGCGCATGTGGGAGAACTTTGGCGAAGACTGCTATGTGAACGCCGAGATGGGCAAGGCAACTGTAGAAGGCTTCCAGGGGAACGACCCGAACCATATCGGGAAATACAACGTGGCGGCCTGCATGAAACACTACATGGGTTACGGAGTACCCGTTTCAGGAAAGGACCGTACGCCTTCATCCATCTCACGGAGCGACATGCGCGAAAAACATTTCGCCCCATTCCTTGCCGCCGTACGTGACGGAGCGTTGAGCGTAATGGTCAATTCGAGCGTGGATAATGGAATGCCTTTTCATGCGAATGAAGAGTTCCTCACCCAATGGCTGAAGAAAGACTTGAACTGGGACGGACTTATTGTGACCGACTGGGCGGACATCAACAACCTTTATAGCCGCGACCACATTGCCAAGGACAAGAAGGAAGCCATCAAGCTCGCCATCAATGCCGGTATCGACATGTCTATGGACCCGTACGACTGGAAGTTCTGTACACTCTTGAAGGAGCTGGTGGAAGAAGGTGAAGTTTCCATGAGCCGTATAGACGATGCTGTACGTCGTGTGCTGCGTTTGAAGTACCGTCTCAACCTATTTGAAAAGCCCTATTATGACTTGAAAGACTTCCCGTTGTTCGGTAGTGCGGAACATGCCGCTGCTGCATTGCAGGCTGCCGAAGAGTCTTTGGTACTCCTGAAGAATACAGACGGTATATTGCCGTTGGCAAAAGGCAAGAAACTGCTGGTTACCGGTCCGAATGCCAACTCTATGCGCTGTCTGAATGGTGGCTGGAGTTACTCATGGCAAGGACACCTTGCCGACAGATTTGCCGGTAAGTATAATACCATCTACGAAGCTGTAAGCAACAAGTTTGGCGCTGATTTGGTAACCCTAGAACAAGGAGTTACATACGTTGCCGAAGGAGCGTATTACGAAGAAAGCACTCCTGAAATAGAAAAAGCTGTGGCTGCAGCAAAGAATGTAGATGTAATCATCGCATGTATAGGCGAAAATTCATATTGCGAGACTCCTGGAAATCTGGCAGACCTTGCAATCTCTGAAAACCAGCGTAACCTTGTTAAAGCTCTTGCTACGACAGGCAAGCCTATTGTTCTTGTAATAAATGGCGGTCGTCCACGTATTATAAGTGACATTGAACCTTTGGCAGACGGTGTAATCAATATCTTGTTGCCTGGTAATTATGGTGGAGATGCATTGGCAAATATCCTTGCCGGTGATGCAAATCCAAGTGCTAAGATGCCATATACATATCCAAGAAACCAAGCTGAACTTACTACATACGATTATCGTGTAAGCGAGGAAATGGATAAGATGGAAGGTGCATACGATTATGATGCTGTAATTTCTGTTCAATGGCCTTTCGGTTACGGTTTGAGTTATACTACTTTTGATTACAGGAATCTGCGTGTGAACAAAGATACTTTTACTGAAAACGAAAAACTGGAATTTACAATAGACGTTACAAATACTGGAAAGATTGCAGGTAAAGAAATTGTAATGTTGTTCAGCAGCGATTTGGTAGCATCGCTCACACCAGAGAATCGCAGGCTGCGCGCATTCAAGAAAGTGGAATTACAGCCAGGTGAGACCAAAACTGTAACATTGACTATCAAAGGACGTGATCTTGCTTTTGTAGGTGCTGACGGAAAATGGATACTTGAGAAAGGTGATTTCCGTATGCAGGTAGGAAATCAAGTCTTGAATATTAAATGTTCTGATACACATAAATGGGAAACTGCTAATATCTGTGTTAATAAATAGCATTGTCTGATTGCTTTTAACGAGCCTGGTCATTTTGGGAAAAATGTGTCTGAAAAGTTTGGCCGTCCAGCGGAAACTGCTTATCTTTGCACCCGTCCTTTTTCGGACACAGTTTGCGGAAATAGCTCAGTTGGTAGAGCACAACCTTGCCAAGGTTGGGGTCGCGAGTTCGAGTCTCGTTTTCCGCTCATATTTTTCTGTATTGATTTAGCCTAATTTAAAATTGAAAGATTTTAAATTAGGCTTTTTCTTTTTTCCGAAAATACCCACACCAATACCCAAGTTCAGCAAAGCACCATAATTCATCCACGCCCATACGCTCCATCAACAACCCAACAGCAAAGAGGGATATTGAATACCCTAAAGAGGCACTTTAGCAAGCCCAAGAGGGACTTTAGCGGCTCAAAGAAGCACCTTACAGCATAAAGAGAAATATTCGCCCAAACAAAGCATAACCCCACCAATCCTAAGCATCTTTATGCAAAATTAAAAACAAAGAAAAAGTCAGCAATCAGCCTGTCCGGACCTCCCTAACTAGGAAAATATATTTTCTCAGTTGGGCAATAATTTTTCTGTAAGCATTCGAAGAAATGCACCTTTTACATTTTGAGGTTTGGTTGTAGCTTTG
>ERZ779737.1209-NODE-1209-length-21004-cov-2.982195_pt1 | contig 21004 bp, 19 predicted proteins | sample MGYA00511889_ERZ779737 | MGnify/ENA primary metagenome ERZ779737 (study PRJEB29588, sample SAMEA2163575) | human gut metagenome | biome: human gut; feature: human-associated habitat; material: faeces | place: Denmark | collected 2008/2010 ...
AATTCATTAGGAATATTATCTTCCATAATAATTCTAAAATCTATATTTTTATCTATAGTTTCAATATTATAATCTTCTTTATTATTTATAATATCATTATTTACTAGTTCTCTTAAATCATAACCTGCATCTTTTAATCCAAAAGCTACTACATCAGAACATACTCCATATTCATCATTAGGATAGCCAGTACTATAATATTTACTTTTGTATTTTGGTTTAGTCTTTATATATTCTCTAACACTATTTAATATATCAGTTTGATCATCTATGCCATCATTATCTTTATCTATACTACTAATATAAGTATTAATATTAAAATCACTATTACTATACTTTCTATGTGGTATTATATTAAGTATATATAATAAATATATTAGTCCTATTACTAGTACTAGTGTTACTATCATTATTATTACTTTTATCTTTTTCATAATTACCTATTCTAAAGCAAGACTAATTAGTTTATCTAATAACTCACTATAAGATAATCCTGCACTTTCCCATAACTTAGGATACATACTTATCGTAGTAAATCCTGGCATAGTATTTATTTCATTTAATATTATTCTGTTGGTATCTTTTTCTAAGAAGAAATCTACTCTAGATAGTCCAGAGCAGTCAAGAGACTTATAGGCTTTAATTGCAGTTTTTCTTATTTTATCGCTAATATTTTTATCTATATCATCTGGTATTATTGTTTTAGAGTCGTCTACATATTTGGCATTATAACTATAAAATTCACCTTTAGGTAATATCTCACCAAGTGGTGAAGCTTCTACCTCATTATTTCCTAATACAGCACATTCTATTTCTCTACCAATAATATTTTCTTCAATTAATATTTTGTTATCAAAACCTGAAGCATATTCTATGTATTTAATTACTTCTTCTCTAGTATGAGCCTTATTTATTCCAACTGAAGAACCACTTCTTGATGGCTTTATAAAGACTGGTAGAGATAATTCAGATTCGACAAGTAATGCAATATCTTGAAGTGATAATTCTTTTTCATTAAATTTATTATCTATATAGATATATTTATCTCTTACTTTTTTGATATAAATGTACTTAGCATTTTCTATTCCTACCTTATCAAATATCATTTTTGCATATACTTTATCCATACCTAAAGAACTTGCTAATACTCTGCAGCCTACATAAGGTACTCCAAGTAACTCAAATAGTCCCTGAATAGTACCATCTTCACCATATAAACCATGTAAAACTGGAAAGACAACATCTAAGCTTCTTAAATAATCAAAGACATTATCTATTTTATTATCTTCTTTATACCATTCACCTTTTTTATCAATATATATTTTATATATATCGTATTTATCTTTATCTAAATTATCTATTACGCTTTTTGCAGAATTAATAGATACTTCATGTTCAGTGGATAAACCACCATATATTACACCTAATTTTATTTTGTTCATCTAATCACCTAATTAATTATATATTTTGGTATTTATTTATATCACTAATTATATCTTTTAATGTACTTATATTTATTGTTTGCCCTGCATCAGAAAGACTCTTTTCTGGTCTTATATGAGCCTCAACCATTATACCATCTGCACCTGCTGCTATTGAGGCTATAGATAATGGCCTTATCATATATCTTGTACCAGTAGCATGTGATGGATCGACAATGATTGGATAACTCGTATTTTTCTTTATATAAGGAACTGCCGCTATATCAAGAATGTTTCTAGTGGTAGGATCAAAGCCTCTTATTCCTCTTTCACAAAGAATTATATTATCATTACCTGCATTCTTTATATATTCAGCCGCTAAAAGCCATTCATTATATGTTGCGGATAATCCTCTTTTTAGAATAACGGGAGTCTTTAATTTACCTACTTCTTTTAATAGTTCATAGTTATACATATTTCTAGTCCCTATTTGAATTATATCTAGTTTATTACCATACTTTTTTACTTGTTCTATACTAGTTAACTCAGTAACTACTGGAATATTATATTTCTTACCAATATCAATTAATATTTCTACGCCTTCTTCTCTTAATCCTTGAAAGGCATAAGGACTTGTCCTTCCTTTAAATGTACCCGCGCGAAGTATATCTACATTTAATTCTTTTAATTTTTTAGTAATATTATCTAACTCTTCATAAGTACCAAAAGAACAAGGACCTGCAATCACAACTTTTTTATCTTTAAATAACTTCATTATATTCATAATTAAACCTCACTAAAATATATATTATTTTCTATCTCATATTCAAGAGTAGTCTCTCTTCCATGACCAGGATATATTAACATATCTAACGGATAATTTTTTATCTTATTAAGACTTTCTTTCATAATTTTATAGTCTCCAGTAGGTAAATCACATCTTCCTATACTTTCATAAAAGATAAAATCACCACAAAAGAGAATATTTTCTTTCTTAAAGTAAAAACTTATACTATCACTAGAATGACCTGGATTAAATATAATATTAAAATTAAATTTATCTATTTTATATTCTTTTTCTTCAGTATTACTTCGGTCATAAATTATATTTTTATCAAAATAAGATAAAGCTCCTATATGATCAAAATGTCTATGAGTAATTAATACTCCAAGTACTTTTCTATTATTTATTACTTTATTTATTTTATCTATATTATCACCTGGATCTATTACCAATACTTTATCTTCTATTCCAAGTATATAACAGTTTTCCTCTAAAGAACCAGTAATAACTCTATCTATCTGCATATTTTACCTCACTTATCTATACTAATTGTATCATAAATTTTATTATAATAAAAGAATAAATACCTGACTTTACATAGGTATTTATTCCTGGCTTATATATAATAGATTTTATTTCGAGACTAAAATTAGGCTCGAAATAACACTCTAAGACCTGAGGCTTAGAGTGAACATATAATAAATATTAATTAATTTCTGATCTCTTACTTAAAGCATCTCTTGCAGCCTCTTGTTCAGAAGCCTTCTTACTACCTGCAGTTCCTTTTCCCATAACTATACCATCTATCTTAACAATAGAAGTAAAAGTCTTATTATGTGAAGGGCCCTCTTCATCTATCACTTCATAAGTAACAGACTTCTTAACAGTTTGAACTAACTCCTGAAGAGTAGATTTGTAGTCATGTAAGAAGTTCTCTCCCCTATCAATATATTTAACAATGATATCAAGAACAAACTTTTTAACGAAGTCAAAACCATGATCTAAGTAAACAGCCGCTACAAAAGCTTCAAAAACATCTGCAAGTATTGTTTGATTTACTTCTTCACCAGAACCAACTTTAATATCTTCATCTAAACCCATCTCTTTAGCATAAGTAGCACAGGCTTCTTCGCAAACATAGGATGCTCTCATCTTAGTCATTAATCCCTCTTCATACTTTCTCTCTTTATATAAATAATCACTAATTATTATCTCTAAAACAGCATCCCCTAAAAACTCTAATCTTTCATAATCAGGATAATTAGGATTCTCATTAGTATAAGATGAATGAGTAACTGCTGTTATATATAAATTCATATCCGTAGGATTAACATCAATATTATTAAATACTTTCATTATTTTACCTCCTTAGTGGCTTCAAAATAATTTATTTTAATACCTTTATTAGTAAACTTATCTTCATATTCAGTAGTAATAATATTATCTTTATCACTATGTAAATCATTAGTTAAATAATCTATACTATAACCATATTCTTTTAATGATTCTACTGAGTAATTAAATAAATCTATATTATCTGTCTTCATTATAATTTTATTATTATCTCTAAATATTTTACTATATCTCTCTAAGAATCTAGGACTAGTTAATCTTCTTTTAGCATGTCTATCTTTAGGCCATGGATCAGAGAAGTTTAGATATATTAAATCAATTTCTTTATCAAATACTTCTTCGATTAGTCTAGCATCCATTCTTATTAGATATAAATTATTAAGTTCTAATTCATTAGTTTTTTCTACTGCTCTTAAGATAACGGAATCATACATTTCTATTCCTATGTAATTAATATTTGGATTATCAAGAGCATTCTTTATAATAAAGTTTCCTTTACCCATACCTATTTCTATATAGATAGGATTATTATTTTTAAATAGTTTATTCCATTTACCTTTATATTCATTAGGATTATTTATAAAGTATTTTCCTAATAGTATTTTTTCACTTGCACCTTTTATATTTTTTAATCTCATAACTCACCACAAATAGTATTATAGCACATTTATTGCTATTTGCATATAATAAAGTAAAGGAATGTGATGATATGGATAATAGAGACATGATGCAGTATGGTTATTTTCAGAATATGCCAGGCAATATGATGTATGGTAATTTTGGTTATCAAGGGCCTCCAGGTAGTTTAATGAATGGAATGCCATATGCTCCTCAGGGAATGAATTATGGTTCTAGTAATTTACAAAATAATATGAATGGTTATGATAATGGTAATAATACTTTATATGAAATTAATAATAGACTAAATAGTTTAGAAACAAGAGTTAAGGTTTTAGAGCAGAGACTAGCTAATAATAATTCTTATCAGGATGATGGTTCTATGTATATGTTATAAAAAGAGAGCTTAAATGTACATTCGCTCTCTTTTATTATTTTTCTTTTTATCTTTAGGATAATATTTCTCTACTAGGCATACTTTCTTTTTCTTTAGGCTCTCTTTAGGATCAATAATTCTTTGATTGGTAGAGCCTCTAAAAACACAATCATAACTTTTCTTATCAAGGATGAATGGTCCATCCACGAGAACATCTATTTGTTTTAGCAGTTCTATTATTTTAGGATTTGCTTCTCCTAGTTTAAGTAAGTTTTCATATGTGAATCCTGTATAACACCAGATATTCATTTTTTTAGATTTTATGTATTTTGCAAGTTCAAGGCAGGCATCTACTTGATACATAGGATCTCCTCCGGAGAGAGTTATTCCATCTTGACCTTCAAGACTATCTATTTGGGCTTTAACCTCTTCAATGTCTAAGAGAATACCATCATCAAATGAATGTGTACTAGGATTATGGCATCCTAAACACTTGTGTCCGCAGCCTTGAGTCCAAAGAACTGCTCGTACGCCTTCTCCATCTACAATGCTATCAGCCTGTAATATTGGAGATGCTAACCTTATTTCCATTATTTTTTCATTAACCCTTCAGTTGAGTGCTTTACTCTATCTCTTTCTTCGGCTCTTTTACCATTATTAAATCTGTCTACAGTACCTACTAGATATCCAGTAATTCTTCTAATTCTTTCGAAGTTTACTCCTTCACCAACTAATTTTTCTTTTGTTTCTTCTTTCATTTTAATTACCTCTTTCCTTAACAATTACAATTATTTTTATATTCATTTACTCTTTCTACAGGAACGCCTTCATAGGCTTTTCTTCCACATCCAGGGCAAACATCGCCAATAACGCCAACATAGCCGCACACTGGATCTCTATCTACTGGGTGGTTAATAGCGGCATATCCCATATCATTTTCATACATAGTTCTTACTATTCTTTCAAATGCTTCAAGATTATTAGTAGTATCACCATCTAACTCAATATAACTAATATGTCCTGCATTTGTATATTTGTGATATGGGCCTTCTTTCTTGATCTTATTTACTATTGATATATTATAATATACTGGTACATGGAATGAATTTGTATAGTATTCTCTATCAGTAACACCCTTAATTTTACCATATACTGCTTTATCAATATTTACAAATCTTCCAGATAAACCTTCTGCTGGAGTAGCAAGTAATGTAAAGTTTAATTTATATTCTTTACAATAATCATCGCATCTTTTTCTCATAAATTCTATTATTTCAAGGCCGAGTTTTTGAGCTTCATCGCTTTCACCATGATGTTTTCCGATTAAAGCCTTTAAACACTCTGCTAGTCCTATAAAGCCAATTGATAAAGTACCATGTTTTAATACTTTTCTTAATCTATCATTAGGTTTTAGTTTATCAGAATCTATCCATACACCTTGTCCTAATAAGAATGGAAAGTTATATAATCTCTTATTACATTGTATTTCAAATCTTTCTAATAACTGATCTTTAACTAAATCCATTAATTCTCCTAATTCTTCATAAAAACCTTTCATATCAGTTTTATCATTTCTTACAATACCATGCTTAATACCCAATCTTGGCAAGTTAATTGATGTGAAAGATAGATTACCTCTACCAGGAGTAATTGCTTTATCTTCATCCACTACATTTGCCATAACTCTTGTTCTGCATCCCATATAAGCAACTTCAGTGTTATAATCACCCTTATAATAAGGCTTATTAAATGATGAATCCATAAATGAGAAGTTAGGAAATAACCTTTTTGCGGATACTTTTATAGCTAGTTTAAATAAATCATAGTTAGGATCTGTAACTTCATAGTTAGTTCCTTTTCTTAATTTGAATATTGATATTGGGAAAATTGGTGTTTCATTTTTTCCTAATCCAGCATCTATTGATAATAGATAATTCTTCATTACCATTCTTCCTTCAGGAGATGTATCAGTTCCAAAGTTTATTGATGAAAATGGTACTTGAGCTCCTGCTCTTGAATGCATTGTATTTAAGTTATGTACAAATGCCTCCATTGCTTGATATGTAGCTCTATCTGTTTTCTTATAAGCTGTTTCATAAGCTTTATCAAATATTCTCTTTACTTCTACACTATCTTTATATATAGGAGCAAACATATTAGTATTTACATTTATACTAGTTAGTTTATCTATTTCTTTTTCAACCCTATCCATATTTATAAAACTGATAAAGTCACTAAAATCCAGCAACTCATATACAGCCTGTTTATATTGTTTCTTAAACGTTTTTAATACACCAGGCGCCATATAATAATCAAATGCCGGTATTGATTGTCCCCCATGTTGATCATTTTGGTTAGATTGAATAGCTATTGCTGCTAGTGCAGCATAACTAATAATGTCTTTTGGTTCTCTCAAAAATCCATGTCCTGTAGAAAAACCATTTTTAAATAACTTGCTTAGATCTATTTGTGTGCAAGTAGTAGTACCCATAGCTTCAAAGTCCATATCATGAATATGAATATCACCATTGCTATGAGCCTCAGCATATTTTTTTTTCATTAAGTATGCTTCAGTAAATGCTCTAGATATTGTACTACCAAATTGAAGCATTGTTCCCATTGCAGTATTACCATCTATGTTAGCATTTTCTCTTTTTGAATCCTCTTCGGCAGCGCTCTTAAGACCTAACCCTTCAATACTTTTTTGAAGTTTAGCCATGTTTTTATCATCTCTAAATGCTATTCTCGCATTAGCCCTTCTTTGCCTGTATTCTGAAAAGCTCTCATATACATCTTGATAATCATACTTCTTAAGATTTTCTTCAATTAAATCTTGTATTTCCTCTATTTTTATTTTACCTAATGGTAAATAATCTTTAGCTATCTTTTTAATTACTGCTTGATATACTTTTTGAATATCTTTAGTATTATATTTTTTTTCATTTTCTTCAGAATCTAATAATACACTATCAAAGCCTTTTTTAATAGCCATAGCAACTTTAGTACCATCAAATTCTACCTTTTTTCCATTTCTTTTTACGACTTCTATCGTCTCTAATTTTTCTTCTGTTTCAACCATTGTTTTACTTCCTTTCTCTACTTTACAAGTTAATTATATATTAGGCGGTTTTACTTGTCAATAGTTTTTTGTTTGCTTTTTAATTTTTTTACATTTTTTATTTTTTTAATTTTCTCATTTGTTAGATTTTCCTTTTTTTTATTTTTTTAAAATATCTTTGTGTTGTATATTATACTCAATTTTTCTTTATTTTATAAGGGTTTGTGCTTCAATTGTTAATTTACCATCTGTAACTTATTTTTGTAATTTTCTTATTTTTGCTGATTTCGTCTGTTTCTTATTTTTTATTTTTTATTTTTTTTGTATTTTTTATAACATCTAAGTGTTCGCTTTTTCTTATAGCAAATATATATAGTAAAAGAATTTATATATTTTTTGTTTTTAAATAATATATTTTTAACTATACTTAAAAGACTAACCAATTGGTTAGTCCTATATACATATTTGGTGCTTGTGGTGGGACTCGGACCCACATGGCTTTTATACCGCTGGATTTTGAGTCCAGTGCGTCTACCAATTCCGCCACACAAGCATTACTACTAAATTATATAATAAATTTAGTAGAATGTAAATATTTATTTGTTCTTTTTTATAAACATTGCATCACCGAATGAGAAAAATCTATATTTTTCTTCTACAGCATGCTTATAGGCATTCATAATATTTTCTTTACCTGCAAGTGCTGATACTAACATAATTAATGTTGATTTTGGTAAATGAAAGTTTGTTATTAATGAATCTATTCCTTTGAATTCGTAGCCAGGATAAATAAATATATCCGTCCAACCGCTACACTCTTTAAATGTGTTATATTTACTCATTATGGTTTCTAATGTTCTAGTGGTTGTTGTTCCTACTGCCACTATACATCTATTTTCTTCTTTAGCTTTATTTAATATATCTGCTGCCACTTTATTCATACTATAAAACTCACTATGCATTTTATGTTTAGTTACATCTTCAACGTTTACTGGTCTAAAGGTTCCTAATCCTACGTGTAATGTTATATAACAAACTGTTACTCCTATATCTTCTATTTGTTTTAATAATTCTTTAGTAAAGTGAAGTCCAGCAGTAGGAGCAGCAGCACTGCCTATATTTTTGGCATACACTGTTTGATATCTTGATTGATCATCTAACTTAGTCTTTATATATGGTGGAAGTGGCATGGTGCCTAGTTTATCTAATATTTCATAAAATATTCCATCATAAATAAATTCAAAGTTTCTAATTCCTTCATCATTTACACCTGTACATTTTGCTTTTAATAGACCATTTCCAAAAGATACAATTGTATCTTTATGTATTCTCTTCGCAGGTTTTACTAAACATTCCCAATTATTACCATCAATATTTTTAAGTAGTAGTACTTCGATAATCGCACCAGTATCCTCTTTTTCTCCTATTAATCTAGCAGGCATTACTTTGGTATCATTTAGTACTAGTACATCACCTTTATGTAAATAATCTACTATATTATAAAATTTTTTATCTTCTAATTTACCAGTATCTCTGTCCATCACAAGTAGTCTTGATTCCTCTCTATGTTCAAGTGGTACTTGTGCTATTAGTTCTTCTGGTAAATAATAATCAAAATCATCAGTCTTCATTGTATTCCTTCTTTCTCAAATATTATATAACAAATCAAGAAAAAAAGAAAGAACAAACATTTAATTTGTTCTCATAATTACTGAATAGTAACTGTACCTGTGGCATAAATAATATTATAATTATCAGTAACATCATTACTACTTGAATCCTTTATTCTAGCTGCACTAGCATTAATAGTTCCAGTACCAACGTTATAGTTCCGTGTAGATAAATGTACATGACTAATAGAATGACCTGAGACTAATCCGCTAGCAGTTACTTTTGAGATATCACTAACTACATTTCCGCCATGTGCGATAGTTTGAGCAATTGGGGTAATAGTTACATCTTTTTTAGCTATATTACAAGTAATGGACTTAGCTGCTTTTGTACCATCAGGCCATTTGTAGCCACTCTTTAATTCTGCAATTACAACATAATTTCCTGCATTAGTTCCTGTATTATTTGTTAATGTATACTTAGCATTAGTAGTTATCAATGTACGACTACTGCCATTATAAGTAAGAGTATTGCAAGTAGGAACACTAACACTAGTATAACTACACGCAGAAGTACTACTAGTACTTCTAGTATTGGTTTTCTTATTACCAGTAGATAATTCTACTTTCATCGTAGCACTAAAGCTTTTATTTAAAAGTGTTTCTTGATTATAACTACCACTATTTGCGTTACAAGTACTAAGATCTCCTGTACAACTTTCTGCTAAATAAATAAGTAATGTATATTTATCTTCATTAGTAGTTAATCTTTCCTGTGTATTTGTTAAAACTAATCTATTATTTTTCATGGAATCAAACTTTGGAGAAAAACTACCACTACTAAGTAAAGCTTCTTCTTTATATAATTTCCATTTAAAATATTCACTTTTAAGTTCACAATCCATACTTATATTATTAAGAGATATATCCATTATTGTATTATCAGGATTTGTTGATGTACCAGATAATTTAAAATCTATTTTTAATATACTTTCATTGGTACTATCAGGAGTTATTTCTGTTTTATCAAACTCAAAATAGATATTGTTGAATAAATCACATAAAACATTGGGCTGGCTTGGAGTTTCTACAATTTGTTTCATGATTATAGGTTTTTCTATAACTTTTTCTATTATTACATTTAATTTATTATTAAAGTTTACTTTATATGTATTATATTGATACTTATTTAAAACTATAAATAAAATTACACTTATTAAAAATAATATTATATATTTTAAATTATTCTTCATCAATTCTATAACCTACTCCTTTTATAGTTTTAATAATATCAGTATCTAGTTTTTCTCTTATCCTTTTTAAATAAACAGTAATAGTATTATCGTAAACATCATTTCCAGTCCACTGCCATATTGAATCAATTAATAATTCTCTTGTTACTACTTTATTAACATTTTCTACAAGCAAAAATAATATCTTTTTTTCTAATATAGTTAAATTTACTACTTTAGAATCTTTATATATTTCCATTTTATTAATATCAAAAGTAAAATTTTTTATAATAACTTTTTTATTTAGAAGAATTCTATTAACTCTTGCAGTTAATTCTCTTACTTGAAATGGCTTTGTAATATAATCACATGCACCTAAATTAAGTGCAGATACTATATCATCTATATTATCATTTGCTGTTAAAAATATTGTTTTAATATTTAAATTTATAATGTGTTTTTTATAAAACTCTAATCCATTACCATCTGGAAGTGATATATCTAATATTATTAAATTTGGTTTATTTTTATCTAAGTATTTCAAAGATTCTTTTAAATTTGATTTTATTTCTACATTATAATGTTCTTCTATTAATGAATATTTTAAACCATCTTGTATTAAAGAATTATCTTCTATAAGTAGTATATCCATAACATCACCATTTAAATTATATAATAAAATATAAAATAAAACTAGAAAACCCAGTTTTATTTTATATTTTTTAAATATTGTCCTTTCTTATAGTTTCAATTATGTTTTGTTTGTTAATTTTGTCTAATGAATATTTCATTATAACTAACATTAATATAAATACAGATGCTACACTTATAACCATTCCTTTAATAGGTAGTACAAACATAACCTTATTAATTCCACTATTTATAGATATATATATTAAGTAAGATAACATAATTCCAATTGGAAGTGCGAATATTAGTGCTTTTACACCATTCATCATACTTTCTAACATAATCATCATATTAAATTCTTTTTTAGTCATACCAATACTTTTTAGCATTGCAAATTCTTTACTTCTAAGTTCCATACTTGTAGTTATAGTATTAAATATATTAGTAACACCTATAAGTGCAATTACCGTTATAAATCCATATAAGAATATTGCAATTAATGTATATAAAGACTCTATTTGTCTTTTTTCCCTAGAATAATTATTTAAAGTGTAATTTTCATCACCTAATACTTTTTTAATTTCTTCTTCAGTAGAATCTGGGTTATTACTATAAATATATAAATTAGTATTACTATCATTTGATAATTTATCCATAAATGTATCACTTACAATTAAGTCTAACATACCATATACATCCTTACTAAATTGTGGTTTTATATCAGTTATTTTAATTATTTCAGTATTAATTATTTCATCATCAAGTTTTATAGATACTTTATCTTTAACATCATTAGTAGTTGTAATAATTTCTTTGTTAATATATGTCTCTTTATCCTGTACCATCGTCTTATTTATAAGTATTACTTTATCTTTTGCATCTTCATAGCTAATTTTTAATTTATTCAAATATTCTTTATAAATAACGTCTCCATAAGAAGTTATAACTGCATAAGTAGAATCTCCTTGCCCTATTCTATCATACATACTAGTACGCATTTCATCAGTTAATTTAAAACCTGTTACTTCTTTTGCAATCGTTCTTCTTATACTATATTTTTCTATAGTATCAAGTTTTACTATATTTTTAATTAAAGAATTATCATTACTTTTAATATTAAGATATATATTATAATCTTGATTTGGAAATTCTAAAGATGTCATTTTAATACTATAATCCATAAATGTAGATGTTGCAATAAATACCGATACACATACAATTATTGATATAATTATAGTTCTATACTTTTTTCTATTTCTTTTTATATTTTTATAAGATATTACCCCACCAACGCCAAATATTTTTTTTATTATTTTTGGAGTTTTAATTATACTTTTTTTAATCTTAATATCAGCACCATTTCTAATTATACGTATAGGTTCTACTTTTGATGCTTTTTTTGCACTCTTTATTGCTGATAGATAAATTGTTATAATGCTTAGTATTATAGATACTACTATTGCTAAAATGCTAATGCTATAACGTAGTTTTAATGCTAATGAAGAATCTAAGAAATGATTACATACTATAATTAAGATGTATGATGCTAAAAGTCCAAATATTATTCCAAGTGGTATACCAATAACACCTAGTATAAAGCCTTCATATAATACATTTTTCTTAATTTGCTTTTTAGTTGCACCAACACTTTTTAGCATTCCGAATAAACCCATTTTTTCAGTTACTTGAATATCAAAACTATTTTTAATGCAGAAAACAGATGTAGTCATAATAATTATTGCAACTACTACAAATGTTGTATATAACATTCTTACTGTATAATCATTTATTGGCATAGTTTCTATATATATAAGATTTGAATTTTCTCCTACTTTAAATTTAGCTTTACTCATTTCACTTTTAATACGATCATACTCTAAATCACTATTAAATTTAATACCACCCTTTGAATCTTCATACATTTTTTCACTGACTCCAATTATACTAGCAGTTACTCTATACCTATATTTAAGACCTGCTTGTGTATATCTTACATATACATCATTAGAATAATAATCACCATTTTTATTTGTAATTACTGTATACCCTGGATTAGAAAATGGTTCAAGTGCATATATTGGTCTATCAATAATTCCAACAACTTTATATTTTTTATGTGTTTTTATATCAAGTATTTCGTTTTCATCATATGGATTATTTAGATTAAGAGTATATCCATCACTCACTCTTTTTCCTATATCAAATTCTATTTCATCTCCTATTTTATAATTTATTTCCCCATTAGTTTTTAAATGCTTTGAAATTAATATTTCATTATCATTTTCTGGCATTCTTCCACTTAATAATTTAATTGCAAGAGTATTATAGTCATTTTTATCCATACCAATTATATGAACATATGGCTTAAATTCGTTTTTAGAGTTAATCTTAGCATACCCTAAATCTTCTATAGCACTATAGCTTTCTATCTTTTTGTTTTTCTTAATATTTTCTAAATTATCATCATCCACATCATAAAAAGCATAATGAAAATATCCTCTTTCTTGTATATAAAATCTATATAATGATTCTTTAAAACTCGATATAAGTGTTGATAATGCGGTTATTAATGCTACTGACAAAATTATTCCAACAATAGTAATTATCGTTCTTTTTTTATTTAATTTTAAATTTGTTTTCGCTATTTTCTTTGTAACTTTCATATTATTCACTCACTATTTTTCCATCTTCTATTTTAATAATTCTATCCGCACATTTAGCAATTTCCATATTATGAGTAATCATTATTATAGTTTGTTTATACTCTTTATTTGATTTTCTTAACAGCTCAACAATTTCATCACTTGCTTTTGTATCTAGATTACCAGTTGGTTCATCTGCAAGTATTATAGAAGGTTTTGTAATAAGTGCTCTACCTATTGAACATCTTTGTTGTTCCCCACCTGATAATTGATTTGGTAAATGTTTTTTTCTTTTTTCAAGACCTAATAATTTGATTAAATTATTTAATTCATTTTTATCAACTTTTCTATTATCAAGATCTAATGGAAGTGTTATATTCTCTTCTATATTTAAAATGGGAATTAAATTATAAAATTGATATATAAGTCCAATCTGTCTTCTTCTAAATATAGCAAGTTTATCATCATTCATTTGATATATATCTTTGTTATCTATATATACCTTACCATGCGTAGGCCTATCGACCCCACCAATTAAATGTAAAAGTGTACTTTTTCCACTACCTGACGCTCCTACTATTGCAACAAATTCTCCTTTTTCTACACTAAAGTTAACATTATCAAGTGCTACTACTCTAGTTTCATTTTTTCCATAAATTTTTGTTAAATTTTCTACTCTTAATATTTCCATAATTCCCTCCTCGAATTAATTATACTACATGCAAAGTGACTCTTAAGTGACGTTTTTATGATTTTTTTATTGACATTTTTTTTCTATTGTGATATTATTCGTTCATCGAAAGGGAAATGTATATGAAAAATATTATTAATTTATCATTAAGAAGACGCGTAAGGTATACACTTGTAGAAGAGATGTAAAAGTTTCGGATACAGGTGATTTAATCTTGCTTGTATCCATAATGATTAAATTAATAATTTATGACCTATGTGTACAAGCACATAGGTCTTTTAATTTTATAGGAGGAATTATGGAAGAAATATTAGAAACGCTAAAAAAATTATTAAGTTTCAAAACTTATAAAGAAAATAAAGAAGAATTTACAAAATTATTTAATTATATTAAAGAAGAATATAAGCATCTAAAAATAACTGAATATGAATTTAATGAAAGAAAATCTTTAGTATTATCTAATACAGATGATAAAAATTTAGATATTATATTCTGTACACATATAGATGTTGTGTATGATAAGACATATAGTTTTTATGAAGATGATAAAAATATATATGGAAGAGGCACAATTGATATGAAAGGTAGTGTTGCTGTATTGCTTACCTTATTTAAAAAATTAAAAACTAATTTAAAAGTTGCATTGTTTATTACAAGTGATGAAGAAATTGATGGTAACTGTGCTTATGAATTATCTAAAATATATAATAGTAAATTTGCAATCGTGCCAGATGGTGGATCTAATTTTGAATTGATTAAAGAAGAAAAAGGATTAATTCAATTAGAATTAAGTACAAAAACCACACCTGCACATGCTGCTCAATTATTTAATGGAGAAAATGCAATTATTAAACTAATAAATATTTATAATAAGATAATTAAACGCTACCCAATACCAAAATCTAGTGATGAATACATTACAAGTGTTAATTTATCTAAATTAAATGGAGGTGAATCTTTTAATCAAGTACCAGATTATGCAACTATGGTTTTAGATATAAGATACATTGAAAAAGATAAAAATAATATTATAGAATATATTAAAAATATCGATAAAAATATAGAAGTTAAAGTATTAACTATTGGAAGTGCATTTATAACCGATATTAATAATGAATATGTAAAAAAATATATAAATACATGTGAAAATATACTTAAAAGAAAAATTGTTATTAAAGGGTGTGAAACTACTTCTGATGCAATATTCTTTAGTGATAAAGGTATACCTACTGTAATTATGAATCCAGATGGATACTACCCACATTGTAAAAATGAATATGTAAATAAAGAAAGTCTATATACATTATACAAAATATATGAAAGTTTTTTAGGAGGAAATTATGAATAAGAAAGAATTTTATAAAAATATATATGAAGATACACATAAATTTAAAATATGGAAAAAATTAAATAATGGTTGCTATATTGCTACTATGGGTTATACAGATGAAAATGCGTACATTTTAATGAAATTATTAAAGTCTTTTGAAGAACAATACGGGGAAGAAATTACGTATGAAGCTGCTAAAGAAGAATTAAAATTATATGATACTAATGGTAAATTATTTATTTACTTAGATGAAAATATGATACCAGTATCTATGAATGGTGTTACTTATAATGAAGAAAATTTATCTGTAGACTTTAAATCATATGATGATAAAAATGTAAGTAGTGTTTACTTTTATGGATTATCTACATTGAAAAATTTTCGTGGAAAAGGTGCTTGTAGCAAACTTGTTTCATTTGCTATTGAATATGCATATTACAATGATTTTGATCTTGTGTATGCAAGAACTGATTTAATAGGTTCTAATTCTGAGGGTATAATGAAAAAACACGGAATGCAAGTATGTGAAAACGATGAAGGAATTATTGCTGAGTGGGTTGATGTAACGGAAGATAAAGGAGATTATCGTCTACATTTATGGTTACCACTTAAAAATGGATTATATACAGAGAAAAAAGATGATGCAATTATTGCTGATAAAGATTCTAGAGCAATTAAATCATATTGTAAAAAATACACAATTATATAGTATTGTGTATTTTTTTATTTAATAATTTCTTTACCACCCATATAAGGTCTTAAAACTTCTGGTATAGTTATAGAACCATCTTCATTATAATTATTTTCTATAACTGCAATTAATGCTCTTGTACTTGCTAGTACTGTATTATTTAATGTATGTAAATAATAATTACCAGATTCACCTTTTGCTCTTATACCAAGTCTTCTTGCTTGAGCATCACCTAATGTTGAACAACTACCAACTTCAAAATATTTTTGTTGTCTAGGACTCCATGCTTCTATATCACAACTTTTAACCTTTAAATCAGCTAAATCCCCACTACAACATTCAAGTTGTCTTACTGGTACATTCATACTTGTAAATATTTCAACTGTATATTTCCACATCTTATTATACCAATCCATTGAATCTTCTGGTTTACATAGTACTATCATTTCTTGTTTTTCAAATTGGTGTACTCTATAAATACCCCTTTCTTCTATTCCATGTGCCCCTACTTCTTTTCTAAAACATGGTGAATATGATGTCATAGTTATAGGTAACTTGTTTTCATCTATTAACTCACCTTTAAATTTACCTATCATTGAGTGTTCACTAGTACCAATTAAGAATAAATCTTCACCTTCAATTTTATACATCATCGCATCCATTTCTGCAAAAGACATAACTCCATTTACAACATCACTTCTAATCATAAATGGTGGAATACAATATATAAAACCCTTTTCTATCATAAAATCTCTAGCATAATTAAGCATTGCTGAAGATAATCTTGCAATATCTCCCATTAAATAATAAAAACCATTTCCAGAAGTTCTTGCTGATGCATCTTTATCAAGGCCATCTAATTTATTCATAATATCAGCATGATATGGTATTTCATAATTAGGTACTTTCGCATCTAAAAATCTTTGTACTTCTACATTCTCACTATCATCTTTTCCAATAGGCACTGACTCATCAATTATGTTAGGTATTTTATACATAATTTCTTTTATTTTTATTTCTAACTCGCTTAAATCTTTTTCTATCACTTCTAGCTTTTCATTTATAGAAACAACTTTATTTTTTTCTTCCATTGCTTTATCTTTTTCGCCAGTTCTCATAAGAAGTCCAATATTTTCACTAATTAAATTTCTATCTTTCCTTAAATTATCTACTTCTACTTTTAACTCTCTATATTTTTTATCTAAATCATATACTTCATCTACAAGTGGTAATTTAGAATCTTGAAACTTCTTATTAATATTTGCTTTAACTAAATCTTTGTGTTCTCTTATTAATTTAATGTCTATCATAATTTCCTCCTAAAAAAATAAAGATGATACCACTATAGGAACGAACAACATGTCCGTGGTACCATCCTAATTAAACTCTTTTGATAACGGTATTCACCGGTAGTGATAAATGAGATTAGATTCATAAATTGCCATTATTAGTTTACACCAACCACTAACTCTCTATTAATACATTCTTTATTACTATTTTCTCAATCACTTATAAGTAAATAATACAATTATTTACTTATGTTGTCAATTAATTTTATTAAATTATTCCTAAGAATTTAAGTATTGTTACAGCATCTACTCTAGTAAATAAGAATATAAGTGCTGAAATACCTAAATAAGGTCCAAATGGTAATTCATGACTTTTATTACCCTTTAACTTTAAACTAACTAATGATATAGGTAATGCTATAAAACTAGCAAGTACTATTGAAAGAAGTGATAATTCCCATCCAATAGTAAGTCCAAATACAAGCATTAATTTAATATCTCCCCATCCTAAAGATTCTCTTTTAAATATTTTATCTCCCAATAATTTAAATAAATATAAAACTATAAATGGTATTATCATATCAATTAATAAACTTGGTATAATACTAAATCCCCCTTGAATTACTTTAAGTATAAATATTATACTTCCACAAAATATTAATAATGAATCAGGAATAACCATATAAAGTATATCTGATAATATCAATATTAATACCATTGATAAAAATACAAGTGCAATAAACGTATCTATATTTATTCCAAATATCAAATATGTAAGTGCAAATAAAATTCCCGTTGTAAATTCAAATATTGGATAAAATATAGCTATTTTATCTTTACAATTTTTACATTTTCCACCTTGAATTACATACGAAATTATTGGTATTAATTCTATAGGTGTTAATTTATGATTACATTTAGTGCAATGTGATGCTGGTCTAATTAAAGACATGTTGTTGGGTAATCTATATCCAACAACATTATAAAATGAACCTAACACTGTACCAAATATAAAGAATACTATTAAATAATATACTTCCATACATCCCCCTAACCTATATTTTGATACATATCAAACATCGGTAATACTACTGATAATAATACAACACCAACTATTGCTGCAAGTATTACTATTAATACCGGTTCAATAAATGCTTTTATTTGATTAACCGCATTATTATGTTGATCTTGATAATAATTTGCAACCTTATCCATCATTGAACCAAGTTGTCCTGTTTTCTCACCAGTAAGTATCATTTCATACGCAATTGTAGGAAAAGCCCAATGATTTTTAAATGAATTTGATATTGCCTCACCTTTTGCAAGGTTTGTAATTGTATCAAATATAAGCATCTTATATACTTCATTATTAGTAATTTTACTTAATACTTCCATACAATCTGTAATATAAACATTATGATTTAATAAAGATGCGAATGTTTTAGTAAACATTGTTACTTCATTATAAATTATTATTTTACCAAATATAGGCATATTCATAAGTAAACTTTGTATTACAGTTCTAAATACTTTTATTGTTCTAAATAATATTGCAAATACTAATATAAATCCAAATATGCCAATAATTAAATATGGCCAATATGTTTGTAAGAAATTACTTATCGATATTATAATTACCGTTATTTTAGGTAAGTCTGCGTTTAATCCACCATATATACTAACAAACTCAGGTATAACTTTTACCATTATAAATATTAATACTGATATTGCAAACGTTAATACAACTATTGGATAAGTAAGTGCACTCATCATTTGTTTTTTAGTTTTTTCTGTTTCTCTATAATAATCAGCCATATCATCAAGTGTTTCAGGTAAATCACCAGTAAGTTCTGATGTCTTAATCATGTTTATTAATAGCCTTGGAAAGATATTCCCTTGTTTTGCTAAAGCTTCACTAAAGTTATCACCCATAGTAAGTTCATATATAATTGATTTATATACTTGCTTTTGACCAGTTTTTTTAGTTTGTTTAGATAATATTTTAACTGAATCAACTAATGTTATACCTGATTTTAAGAATGTAGATAACTGTGTTAAAAAGAAATCTAAATCTTTGGCATTAAATTTAGGTGCAAATAAGGTAAGGCCTTTAACAAGAGTTTTCTGAGGAGTTATTTCATATACTTCATAACCTTCAGCAATCAAAAATGAGTGTACATCTAGCTTAGAAAATGCAGCAAAATAGCCTTTTTCAACTTTACCAGTTTCTAAATTTTTAGCAACGTACTTATACATTATTTTCTCTTCACTACGAATCGCATCCGCACCTTCAAAGTCAATAAGTAAAGTCTGCCTTTGCATTTCACGTCTATTTTGTCTATCCTTAACAAAAGATAAATTATTATACCAATCTTTTACTTTTTCTTGTAAAGTTTTTCTTTCTTTTTTCTCTTTTTCTTTACTTTCTTCTTCTGCTTTTTTAATTAATAATGCTTTTTCTTTTCTTTCTTTTCTTGCTTGTTCTCTTTCTTTGTTAATCTTTTTTTTCTTTTCAATTGCTTGAGAAATTTTATTTAATTTTCTTTTCTCTTTTTCCTTTTTATCCTCAAGCTCCTCTTCAAATTCTTCTTTAATTTTTTCTTTTCTTTTTTCGTCTTTTAATCTTTTAGCTTCTTCTTTTTCTCTTTTCCTTTTTTCTTTTTCTTCTAAACGTTTCTGCTTTCTTAATTTTCTATCTTGTTTAGTTTTATTAATTGGTTTATTTAAATCGATATTATCACTAGAACTTAGTAATTGTTTTTCTTCCCTTTTTCTTTGCTTTTCTTCTTCCCTTAACCTTTTCTTTTCTGCTTTTTTTTCTTCTAAAATACGTCTTTGTTCTTCTTTTTTAGCTTTTTTAGCTTTTTCTAATTCTAACTTCTTTGCTTTTCTTAGTTCATATTCTTGTTTTTTCTTTTCTTCTTCCTTTTTAAGTTCAAGTTTCTTATGTTTATTTTCTTCCTTTCTTTTCTTAAAATATTCTTTTAATCTAGCAAAGAAACTTTTTTTCTTATTTTTCTTTTGTTGCTTTTCAATTTCTTTTTCTTTCGTCTTATTTAAATTTGTCAGGCGGAAAATCTCTGTCGTATCTTTTGCCTTCTGTGATAAATCCTGACCGGTTTCTGCCAGGCTACTTTTCAGATTATCAAAAAATCCCATTTGTCTCATTCCTTTCTGTAAATTTTATCTTACTACTTTTCTTGCATTTATCAATAAGCAATTTGTATAATTTACAGCTTCTTTACAATCTATAAAAATCATGATTCAAAAAAATCAAAC
>ERZ779737.1216-NODE-1216-length-20891-cov-4.548666_pt1 | contig 20891 bp, 20 predicted proteins | sample MGYA00511889_ERZ779737 | MGnify/ENA primary metagenome ERZ779737 (study PRJEB29588, sample SAMEA2163575) | human gut metagenome | biome: human gut; feature: human-associated habitat; material: faeces | place: Denmark | collected 2008/2010 ...
GCTTCCTTCCGCGTGCATACCGGCATACGGTTTTAAATACATAAAAACAAACAGCCCCGCCGAAAGCGGGGTTGTTATTTATGGGGAATCAGTACATTGCGTCCGGGCTTTTTAAATGCGTTTCGCCGGGCCGGTTTTTTAACGGGGTCCGTTTTTACGCCGTAGAAATTTAAAATCCCTTCATGCAGTGCCTGTACAAACGCCGCGCGGCCTTCTTTGCTTTTTGCCATCTCCTCCTGCTCCGGCAGGATGATATAGGCGTTTTCCACCAGAATGCTGGGCATCTGCGGAATGCGCGGGATGAACAGTACGTCGTTGGCAATCATACCGTTGTCCGGCAGGGGTACGTTGCGGGTGAATGCGTCGTAGACGGACTGGGCCAGCTGGAAGCTGTGCGGATAGTTGTAATAAACCGAATAACCCCGCGCGCGGGTCAGCGGGTTGACCGTTTCCGGCAGGGCGTTGTAGTGCAGGCTGATGAACAGGTGCGCTTTTTCTTTGAGCGCGTGTTCGTAGCGGTTTTGCAGGCTCATGCGGTTTTTGCCCTGGCGGGTCATAATCACGGTGGCGCCGTCTTTTTCCAAAAGCGGTTTTAATTCTTCCGCCAGTGCGAGGTTGGCCTCGTATTCCAGGTATCCGGTAGGGCCGACCGCTCCGTCGTACGGCACGGCGCGGCGGGGGCTGTGCCCCGCGTCAATTAAAATGCGCGCGCCTTTTAAAGGGGCGTTCTTTTCCGGCGTCAGCACGGGCTGGTGCATTAAGTCCAGCACCAAATCGTTTCCTTCAAAATTATAGGCGTGGCCCCAAAGAGCTGCATTTTTTTTGAAATAAATCTTAAACAACAGCGTGTCGCGCGCGGGCTGGGACCAGGTGATGCTGTCCACGATGGGGCTGGTGGTGTCAAAGCTGTAGTTTTCGTCAAATCCTTCCACGTAATACAGCGTCAGTTCCATGCGGTCGTTAAATTCGTGCACGCTGATGGGGCCCGGGCGTTTGCCCGTAAACGCCAGGCGCGTTTTGTCTTCGGACGAAGACGTGCGCAGGGAGGAAATCCGGTTGGGCTCGTAGCTTGCAAACAGCGCGGTTTTAAGTTTATTTTCTTCCAGCCAGGCCGATTCATTTTCGTTAAGCACAATGCGATACTGCCCGTTCATCCGTCCGTTAAGCAGTACGTCCCCGTAAGCGCGGTAAAAGGGGTAGAGGTTTTCGCGCGGGGTGGGGATTTTGCGCAGTTTTACGCCCGGGGCCAATACTTGGGCGCGGGTGAACGGATCTTTTAAATTCAGCACTTTTATTTTGGCCGGCGCGATGATTTTGGTTTCCGTATCGTTGGGGCCCTTTTCCATTTTGTACGTTACTTTGGCGGTTTTGGGCTTTTGCTCCACATCAATTAAGTACTTGGCACGGTACATACCGGGGGAGGAAACGTCTTCCTTCATCGGGATATTTTTGGCATCTTTAAGGCCGGAGAGCGTAAACGACACTTCCGCCCCCGGCGTGCCGCGTACGGACAGGCCCACCACGTCGCCCGGCACCAGTTCCACCGGCGTTTGCGGGAAGACTTCCTCGGGGTCAAATTCGGCTTTGGCGGTAAAATCTTTAATGTCCGCGCCCGGCACGATGATATGCCGCGCGGCTTGGACGGTTTCCTTGGCGTTGGACGCCGTGAGCAGGAACTCAAACTCGCCGCTTTTTACGGGTAAAAACGCGATGAACGCGCCGTTTTCGCGCACGGGTACGTTTTCGCCGTTAATGTCCAGCGTAACGGGTCCGGGCAGGTTCACCTGCCCGATGAGGAAAATGCTGGCCGCCCCGCGCGCAACCTTCATTTTTTCGTGCGGATACTGCACCGTTACCGGGGCGTTTTTCGCGGCCTCGGAGCTTTGGGCGGGCAGATAGGGCGCGACAGGGACGGTTTCACCGTGGGCAAAGGAGTAAAATGAGAAGAGAAAAAGCAGCAAAAAAAGTGTTCTTTTCATTCTTATAAAATGATAACATAATTCTATGGTTAATTGCGAAGACGTAATCCGCTTTCTGGATACGTATTTAAACAGCGCACAAATTACCGACGCCAGCCGCAACGGCCTGCAGGTGGCGGGAACGCCGCGCGTGGGCAAAATCGTGTTTGGGGTTTCGGCGTCGCTGGAGCTGTTTCGCAAGGCAAAAGTGGCCGGTGCGGACTTAATCGTCGTGCATCACGGGCTTTTGTGGGGGCAGGAGCAGCCCATTACCGGGCTGTTTCGCGACCGTATCGCCTTCCTGCTCAAGAACGACATCAACCTGGCCGGATATCACCTGCCGCTGGATATGCATCCGGTGGTGGGGCACAACGCCTGTTTAATGCGCGCCCTGCGGGCCGAACGGTTAAAACCGTTTGGCGAATATCACGGCACGCCGATCGGCTTTTGCGGGATGGTGCAGCCCGCGCCGCTGGAGGACCTGGTAAGCGTACTGGAAGCGTATTGCGGGGCGAAAGCGCAGGTGCTTGCGTACGGGCCGAAACGGGTGGAAACGGTGGGTGTTGTGAGCGGCGGGGCGTATAGCCTGTTGCCCCAGGCTATCGGACAGAAGCTGGACTTGTACGTCACCGGCGCGCTGGACGAACCTGCGCAGGAATGGTGCCGCGAGGGCCGCATTAACTGCGTGGCCCTGGGTCATTACAATTCCGAAAAACCGGGCGTTTTGGCTTTAATGGAACTGGTGTCCAAACGCTTTGACGTACAGACTGAATTTATCGATGTGGCTAACCCGCTTTAAGCGGCCGCCGGAGGATAAAATGGAAAAAGAATTATTTAAGAAAATTGACACCTATAAACAAACGGTGATAGATTTGCAAACCAATATGATTGCCTGCCCGGCCGTCTCTCCGCACCAGGGCGGCAAAGGCGAAAACGCCAAAGCCGCTTATTTGCTTTCCGTTCTTAAAAAAATGAAATTTGACGAAGTGTACGTCATCAACATCAAAGATTCCAAAGCCCAGGACGGCGTGCGCCCCAATATCGTGGCCAAATACTACGGCGAAAACAAACAGAAAACTCTGTGGGTGATGGCCCATATGGATGTGGTGCCCCCCGGCGACCTGGCGCTGTGGAAAACCGACCCTTTTAAAGCCGTCGTCAAAGGCGACAAAATTTACGGCCGCGGCTCCGAAGACAACCAGCAGGGCCTCGTGTCCGGCTTGCTGGCCGTGAAGGCCATGATGGACTGCAACGTTCGCCCGCCGTGCACCTATGCCCTTCTGCTGAACGCCGACGAAGAAATCGGCAGCACGTACGGCATTGACGCCATTCTTAAAAAACACGGCAAAACGTTCGGCAAGAACGACGCTTTCTTAGTGCCCGACGGCGGAAACCCGGAAGGGACGATGGTGGAAATCGCCGAGAAGAATATGCTGTGGGTCAAATTCACCGTTTCCGGCCGCCAGACGCACGCGTCCACCCCGCACTCCGGCAACAACGCCCACCGCGCTTCGGCGCACCTGGTGGTGAAACTGGGCGATTTGTACAAGAAATTTAACAAGAAAGACAAACTGTTCGCGCCGGAAAGCACCAGCACATTTGAGCCGACCAAACGCGAAGCCAATGTGCCCAACGTCAACACCATTCCGGGCACGGACGTGTTTTACCTGGACTGCCGCGTCCTGCCCTGCTACAAAAATGCGGACGTGCTGGCGGAGATTGCAAAAATCGCCAAGAGCATTGAAAAACAATTTAAAGTAAAAGTGAAAGTGGAAACGCCCATTAACGAAAATTCCAAACCGACGGATAAAAACGCCGCCGTCGTCAAACTGACGCAGGCCGCCGTAAAAGCCGTGTACAAAAACGCGCCGCGCCCGATGGGCGTGGGCGGGGGCACCGTGGGGGCATATCTGCGCAACCAGGGCTATCCGGCGGTGGTGTATTCCAAGTTAGACGATATGGCGCACCAGCCCAACGAGTATTCCAGCATTAAAAATACGCTGGGCGACGCAAAGGTGTTTGCTCTTATCGCGCTGAACTTTAAGTAGAGGTGTTTATGAGGAAAGGTTTTACGGTAACGGAAATCTTGATTACGGTGGTGGTGTTTGCGCTGCTGTTGGGGTTTACCGTGCCGAAATTTCTCACGCTGGTGCATAAAGCCCAAGAGGGAAGCACCAAGCATAAACTAGTAAAAGTGCGCAGCGCCATTGCCGCTTATTACGGCGAGCACCAGGGCACCTATCCGACGGACGACCTGACGAGCCTCGTGCCCGCGTATATTGAAAAAATTCCGCAGGCCACCGTGCCGGGCTATCCGCCCTCTTCGCACGTGTCCACCGGCAATTTTGAACAGTGCTTTACCAAAACCGGCGGCTGGGCGTACGTGAGCGATCCGTCCGACCCGCGCTACGGCGACTTCTTTGTCAATTCCGACAAAGAAGACAGCTACGGCAAGCCCTGGCAAACGCACTAGATTTTCTCCCCCGCTGGATTGGGCGGGGGATTTTTACGTCCGCAGGACGAACTGGATACAGGAGTTTTATGGATAATTCTTTTATTCTTCTTTTCGCCACCGTTTTGGGGCTGTTGTTCGGCAGTTTTTTAAACGTGTGCATTTACCGTATTCCGCGCGAGAAATCAATCGTATGGCCGCCGTCTTCCTGCCCGAATTGCAACGCGCGTATCAGCTGGTACGACAATATCCCGGTGCTGAGCTTTTTGGTGCTTCGCGGCAAATGCCGAAACTGCAAAAGCCCCATTTCCATCCAGTATCCGATTGTGGAACTGCTTACCGGCGCGCTGACGCTTTTGTTTGTGTGGCGTTACGGGCTGAGCGTATGGACGTTTGTGGTGTTGGCGGCGGTGTATGCGCTGATTATTCTGTCCGTCATTGATTTGGATATTATGATTATCCCGGACCGTTTCTCGCTGGGGATGATTGTGCTCGGCCTGGCGTTTGCCTGGTGCAACCCGAACTTTTCGGGCGCGTGGTGGCAGAAGGAGCTGGCGTCTTTGCTGGGCGCGGGCGTGGGCCTGTTTGGCGTGCTGGCGATTGCGCTTTTAGGGACGTGGTTGTTTAAGAAGGAAGCCATGGGCGGAGGAGACGTCAAGCTGATGGGCGGCATCGGCGCGCTGATTGGCTGGGAAGGCGTGATTACGACGATTGTATTTGCGTCTTTTTTAGGGTTGGTGTATGCCGTGTTCCTGATGATTTTTAAAGGCAAAAAAGGCGGCGACGCGATTCCTTTCGGTCCGTTTTTAAGCTTGGGCGCGCTGATTAACCTGTTTTATTTGGTTAAGCCGTCCATGCTGGTGATTGAACTGTAAACGCCGGATTTAATAATAACAGTACAGAGGCAAAGAGATTTCTCTTTGCCTCTTTTTGCGTCCTGGAGCCATCTGTAAGCAACGTACCCATTCACTCCCCCGACGGCTAATTTCGTTTGTAAAATGAGGGGCGTCCGCCGGTTACGGGAGAAAAGCGCCATGGTTGTGCAGCGTGGATTGGTGCGTCTGCCGTGTATGCGGGGCTGTAACCCTGTAGTCAGGACATAAAAAACCGGGAACCGCGTACAGCAGAGGTTCCCGGTGTCTTTGCCGTGATGAATTTTATTTTTTGGCTTTAAGCAGCACTAAATGGTCGGCCAGTTTTTTAAACGCTTTGGCGCGGTGGCTGATTTTGTTTTTCTCTTTCTCCGTCAGCTCCGCCAGTGTTTTTTTGGTGTTTTCCACCAGAAACAGCGGGTCGTAGCCAAAGCCGTTTTCGCCTCTGTATCCAAAGCCGATGTATCCGTCCAGCGTGCCGTCAAAGGTCTGGACGCGCCCCTGCGGGGTGGCCAGACACGCCACGGTGCGAAAGCTTGCCGCGCGCGCGGGCAGAAGCTGCCCTTCCAGGGCGGCGAGCAGTTTGCGGTTGTTGTCGTCCGCGTCCGCGTGTTCTCCGGCGTAACGCGCCGTATGAACGCCGGGCGCGCCGTGCAGAAATTTCACTTCCAGCCCCGTATCGTCGGACACGGCGGGCAGTCCGCTTTCGCGCGCCGCGTAAACGGCTTTAATTTCCGCATTGTCTTCCAGCGTGCTGCCCGTTTCCGGCGGCAGCACCAGGCCGTTAAAATCAGCCAGGCTGACGTACTCAATCGGCGTGCCGTTTTTTAGCTTGGCGGGCAGCATATTTGTCAGTTCTTTTAGCTTATGCGGGTTGCCCGTGGCGATTAAAATTTTCATGCTATTTGGTTACTTTCAGCTGGGCTACTTGTTTTACCAAATTCAAAGCCACCTGATACGCTTTAAACATATCTTCTTCGCTGAGCCATTCGGTAAACGCGTGCGGATTGTTCTGGCCCGTGAATACGGTGTAGCCGCCGAATCCGTGTTTGGCCATAATCATGGCCGAAGTGGTGCCGGCGCGTTCTTTTTTGATGTTAGGCGTTACGCCGGCTTCCTGCATGGCGGCTTTTAAGAGGCCCAGCGCTTCGGGCTTAACGCCGTATTCCACGTTTTCATACTGTTTGATAACCTGTATTTCAATAGCTACGTCCAGCTCTTTGCTGATGCTGTCGGCTTTTTCTTGGATTCTCTGCAAGTAGCGTTTGCCTTCGTTTTGGTCAAAGTAGCGCAGGCGGAAATCCACGCTGTGGGTGTTTTCGGCCGCATTGTATTCAATGTGATGCGGTTCCAAATAGCCTTGTTCGCCGCGGCTGTTGTTGGGCAGATTTTCGGACAAAGCGGCGGTGGCAATCAAATCGCCGATGGGTTTGGCGGAGTTGCGGTAGCCGTTTTCGGCCGCATAGGACTGGTGTCCGTTTACGCCGCGGGCGGTAACCACCACGCGGTCGGCCGAGAAGTTGGCCGCCACCACTTCGCCTTCCACGCCGCCGTCAAAGTCGTAGGCGTAGTCGGGGTGGTAGTATTCCAGTTCCAGGCGTTCGGCGCTGCGGCCCACGTCTTCGTTGGGGGTAATAACCACCTGGATGGGGCCGTGCGGCATTTTCGGATTTTCGGCCAGCGTCTGCAGCAGCGTAACCACAATGGTTACGCCGGCTTTGTCGTCCGCGCCCAGGTTGGTGGTGCCGTCGGAAGTTACGATGGTTTTGCCAATCATATTGCGCAGGTAGGGATCGCTTTGAAAATCAATGACGTGGTTGTTTTTAAGCATAATCGGCTGTCCGTCGTAATTCTTAATTACCTGCGGCTTGACGTTGTTGCCGATGATATCAGGCGTCGTGTCGTAGTGTGCGCTGATGCCCAGCACGGGGGCTTTGCGGTTTTTAAGGTTGGACGGAATGTTTACATAGATGTATTTATCTTCGGAAAAATGGGTAGGGAAACCGAACGCCCGGATGTCTTCGTATAAGGCCTGGGCCATTTTTTCCTGGCCGGGGGTCATCCACTCGGCGGCGTTATCGCTCATGCTGTCAATCTGCACGTATTTGACAAAGCGCGGTATCATACCGGCACGGTATTTTTCAGCCAGTTTGGCTTGGGGTGCCGGGGTGGAAGATTTTAAATACGTGCGCTCATAAGGGGCGGAAAGGGAAAAGCTGGAAGCATAAGCTTGGCCCGCGAACGAAGCGCCGAATACGAAAACAGACAAGACGGCTAACAACTGTTTCATTTGCATAGTGGCTCCTTTGGGTACGGCTGTTGGTTTTTATTATTGTAGTAATCTGCCGCAAAAACCCGCAAGGGCCAAAAGACCTAGAAGGGCCCAGACTAAAAGAAACCCAAAAATACCGCGTAGACGGCCAGATAACGGCCCAGTTTGCTGACGGTAACCAGCGTTAGAAATACGTCCAGCCGCACGCCCAGCGTGCCGGCGGCGAGGGTGAGCGGATCGCCTATAAAAGGCACCCAGGCCAGCAGCAGGGACCAAACGCCGTATTTTTGGAAAAACGTTTCGGCCCTGGCAAACTGTTTGTCCGTCACCGGGAACCATTTGCGTCCGCGAAAACGCGCCAGATATCTGCCCAGCCACCAGTTGATAACCGAACCCAGCACATTGCCCGCCGTAGCCGCCGCCAGCAGTAAAACGGGGGAATACTTTTTGACGCCGAGGAGCCAAAATAAAATCCATTCCGATTGCGAGGGAATGACCGTAGCCGCCGCCAGCGCGGCCAAAAACAACAAAGACAGCGCCGAAAGCAGGCTCACGGGCGGGCCCCGGTACCAGGCAGTTTAAGTGCGGCGCGCCAGAGAGCCTTTTTCTCTTCGTAGGAGCGCGAAGCGTGCGCCGGGCTGGTGGAGGGAAGGGTAATGCAGGTTTTGCCGGCAGGCTCCCCAAACGCGCGTTTAAAGTGCGTCCGCGCCGCCTGGCCGTTGAACAAAAGCGTGCGGATGGCGGGAAAACGTTTGAAAAGGGACGGAAAATCGTTGGGGTGGGGGCGGGTGATGCTGCCGTCCAGACTGCCCTTGCGTTCACAGGACTCCAGCGCGTCCCATAAACCAATGTGATGAATGAGCAGCGTGTTTAATTTGTCCCGGTAACTTTCGGGCGTGCGCCCGCCGGCCAGCAAATCAAACATCAGCCGCCAAAACTGGTTGTGTTTGTAGGCGTAGTATTCCCCGGCCTTCAGCGAGGCGCCGCCGGGCATGCTGCCCACAATTAAAATGCGCGTATGTTCGTCGGCGCAGGGCGGAAAACTGTGTATCATGAAAGGCTCTCCGGGCCACAGGCGGGCGGCGTTACGGGTTTTGGCGGAAATACTCTTCCAAAATATTCGCCGCACAGCGGACTTTTTCCGGGCACGGACGCGCTTTATAATAGTCCGGCGTGCGGGGTTCGGGAGATGGATCCTGCGGGCCGGCGGGCAGCGCCAGCAGTTCGCGGCAGATGATGGAGCCGTTTTCGTCCTTGAAGCGTTTGGCCAGTTCCTGCACGCGGGCGTACAGCCTGGCCTTGGCTTCGTGGTCGGACGGGGTTTCGGAAGCGTATTTAAGCCCCAAGGCCATAAACATCGCGCTGACCGCGCCGCATACTTCGCGCAGGCGGCCGATGCCTCCGCCGAAACAGGCGCTTACGCGCAGGGCGGTTTTATCGTCCAGGCCCAGGTCTTTGCTAAACGCCAAAAATACGGCTTGGGCGCAGTTGTGCCCCGCAAGAAACAGCTGTTTGGCCTGCTCGCCTTTGGAAAGGGTGCTGTCCATAAATAACGCCTCCGGCTAAAAAATATATATTTGTTCCAGCGCGGTGTTCGTGTGTTACGGCTGTTTGCTGTACGGCGCAATCACGAACGAATGGCCGTCTTCGGCCAGTGTTACCCGGCACCACAGCGGCGTACCCGAAGGGCCCTGGATAAAAATGGATACTTCCACAAAGTCCGCCGGCGGAATCGTTTCCGTAATCAGGTGGTATCCTTGGTAGTCGGGGTTTCTCCAGCCGCGTACCGTTACTACTACCGGGATGCGTCCGTTTTCAAAACTATTTCGGGCCGCATAAGAGGCGGGTTCAACCGAGTTGGTCGCGAGATTGATTTGTTTGACGTCCAAATCTTTCATCATATCTTGTGTGACCGGCATCGTGCCCATACTGCCCATCCGCATTAACCTGCCCAAATCATTGGCGTTCTGGCCCGCGTCTTCCGGGCGCAGACCGTTTTGGAGCATATTGCGAAGCGCATCGCCGTCCAGCCCCATCCCGCGGTAGAGATAAATCTTGTTGGTGGGAACGGGCGGTGCGGGAAGTATGTCTGTAAATCCGTCCAGCGTTAAGCCGGTTAAATCGGGCACGGTAATGGAATGGGGGAGTGTTTTCGGCCAGCCGTTGGGAGGACGTACCCCGCGCAGCTCCACCACGCGGCGCAGCGCCTTGTGCAGGGACAGCCCGTTGACGCGTTGTTCGTATTTGACGACCGCGCCCGGAAACTTTTGTGCGGCGCGCGCTTTAAGAGAAGACGGCGCGGCAAGCGGCGCCGCCGCGGGCATATGCGCCGCAGCGGCGGGCAGAATGGCCGGATATTTGCTCCAGGCCGCCGGTATGGCGGCGGCTTCGCGGGCCGCATTTTTGCCCAGCGCCTGCGGGAGTTTTGTCACGCCTTTTTGAAGAGTCTGCGCCTGGGCGGCAACAAAACTGACGGTTAAGAAAAGCCCGGCCGTCCAAACGGCCGCGTATTTGCGTAAGGTCATAGAGCGCTCCTAAAAAAGTATATCAAACCAATATGGCAAAAACACAGGCCGAAGACCTGTGTTTCCCATCAATTGCCGACGGAATTATACGGCGTAATTTTAAATCCGTCTTCCGCCGGTTCAATTTTACACCACGCGGGCTTGCCGTTTACTTCCAACAGCGCAATCACTTCGTGGATTTGCTCGGCGGGAATATCGTGTGCTACGGTAACGATGGCGCCGCGTTCCACAGATTCTTTGACGGACACCATTACAACGAGGCCGTTTCCGGCATGGCGCCAGGCGTAGTGCAGGGCGCTGTCGGGAGAATCGGTCAGGTTGATGACGCGCTCGCGCGCGACGGCTTTTAAGGCGGCCATTCCGCCCGCGCTGGCATAGGCGAGGCGGCGGTCGTTGCTGTTGCGGCCGACATCTTTAATTAACAGGCCGTTTTCCAAAATGTTGCGCAGGGAGGCGCCGTCCGCCGCCAGGCCCAGGCCGCGGTACATATAATGCGGATGGCGGACAAACGGCAGGCGGGGAACCAAGCCGTCTTTGTAGCGCAGGGCTTTAAAATCCGGTGCGGTGAATGCGTTTTCGGTCAGCAGGGCCGGCCGGCGCGGACGTTGAAGGGGTTTGGCTCCCCAGCTGCGCAGATTTTCAACCGCGGTTTTAGACGAAATCCCTACCGTAGTTTGCAGGCTGTAGAGCAGTTTTTTATGGCTATTTACAAACCGGGCGACGGTGGTGTTTTCCGGCAGCGCAGCCGGCGCGGGTATGGCGGCGGCCGGTGTGGCCGTCGGCGTAACTGCCGGTTTGACGGCCGCGGAAACGGGCTTGACCGCGGCGGAAGCCACCATGCTGCGCTGGGCCTGCAGGAGCGCATTCATCGTTTGAGGGGAAGTTTTGCTTAAATGGCCGATGCCGCTCATCCCTTTGCTTACGCCGGAAAGAACGGCTTTGCCGGATTGGGCAGAAAGATTCGTCCCGCACAGGGGCAATACAAAAAGAGTAAGAAGAAATACAAGTTTTTTCCAATTTTTCATATGATAATATTATATTTAAAATATCTTCGGAAAAAACAGGGTCAAAGGACCTATTTTTTGTTGGGTCCGGGCCCGGGGACTTTGGCGGTATGGCGCGGGAGGAGCGTGAAATGGACGAAACATTTGTGTATTATGAAAGCCCGGTAGGGCGGCTGGCGCTGGCCGGCGACGGGGAATGCGTCACGCGGGTGGGATTTTGCCCCGCCCCGTGGACGAAAAAAATGCCGCAGGGCGAAACGCCGCTTTTAGCGCGCGCCCGCCGCCAGCTGGAAGAGTATTTTGCGGGTACAAGAAAAACCTTTGATTTGCCGCTCCGCCCCGCCGGGACGCCGTTTCGCTTGCGGGTGTGGCGCGCGCTTTTGAATATCGGGTATGGTGAAACTTGCAGTTACGGGGAACTGGCAAAAGCCGTGGGAAACGGAAAAGCTTCGCGCGCCGTAGGCGGCGCCAATCACGCCAATCCCATCGTTATTATTATTCCGTGCCACCGGGTAATCGGCGCGAACGGCACGCTGACGGGATACGGCGGAGGGCTGGATAAAAAAACGTTTTTACTGGAGCTGGAAAAGAAACATATCCGGCCGTGAATATAAAAAATCCGCTTTTAAAAGCGGGTTTTTTAGTCCGAGGCCGTTATTTAAAAAGTCCCGGCCAGGGCGGCCGGGAAGTTCTACACAGGGAGTCTCCCCGGTTTGGCGTCCGGGAAGCGGACAACAGGTGTCCACCCATATAACCCAAAAAAACGCCGTTTTATTGCACCGGTTTTGCTATGATAAAACTATCAGCAGGAAGAAAGGAGAGATATATGGCAAAGAATGTATGGGTTGTTTTTGCAGCGGCCGGGTTGCTGGCCGTATCCGCCTGCGGCCGCGCGCCGCAGGATGAAAATGCGGACGGTGTGGAAGTGGCCGAAGTAACGGAAACGGTAACGCTTCCGACGGATATGCACAACGCCGCGAATTCGCTGGATTATAAAGGGGTTTACGAAGGGCTGCTGCCTGCGGCTGACGGGCCCGGGATTCAGACCACGCTGACGCTTGCGCCGGACGGAACGTTTGTTTGGCGTTCCGAATACTTGGACGAACAGGACGGCGTATTTGTGGACCGGGGGACGTATACGCTCACCGGGAATGTGGCCGCGCTGGAAGTGCCGGGCGAGGGCGTGCGCTACGTCAAGGTGGAAGAAGGGCGTCTGCGCCTGCTGGATCAGGATAAAAATGTGATTACCGGTTCACTGGCGGATATGTACGTGCTGGAAAAGACGCAGAAATAAACCGTTTGTTTGATGCAAATCTGTTTAAAAGGCCGGGAGGAATTCTTCCCCCGGCTTTTAATTTGCTCAATAAAGAATTAAATGTATAATGAAATAAACTTCCTTTGTTTTCTCTTCCCGCATACAAATATGACTTAGAGGTATTTTTATGAGCACATTAAAAGAAAATCAATTTCCTTATCGTTTGGGCGTGGATTTAGGCACCTCCTCTGTTGGAGTAGCCATATATAGAATAAATGACAAAGGTGATATTATTGCTTTAGAGCATTTGGACAGCTATATTTTCGGAGAACCGGTAGCCCCTAAGGAAATGGTAACGCTCAATACTGCTCGCCGCGCGGCCCGGTTAATCCGCCGCCAGGTGGAACGCAAGGCAGCCCGTTTGCGTAAAATCGGGTATATTGCCCAATCCTTGGGGATTTCAAAGCCCGCGTTAGACGCGGATAAAGAGGATGTTATTTGGCTGCGCGCCCGTGCCGTAGAGGAAGAAATTTCCCTTCCGCAACTGATAAAAGTTTTTTGTCATATGGTTAAGAACCGCGGGTATAAAGGGAGTATTGCTGAAAAAACGGTGGGTACAAAATTAAAACATACGGAAGGGCTTTTGCAAGACGGCAAGACCTTGGGGCAATTGTTGTGGGAGGAGAAGCAAAAAGCTTTGAAAGGACAGCCCTGGCGTAAAATAGAAGAGGACGGCACTTTTATCTACCGCCGGATGGTGGAAGAAGAATTTGAACGCATTTGGCGGGAACAAAGTAAATATCATCCTGAGTTAAATGGAATGTATCAGGTTTGGGGAAATAATATGTTCCCGGATTATCCTAAGCAGGCTGAAATTTCGCTGCATGACGCTTTTCACTCGGCTTTGTTCTACCAGCATCCTATTAAATGGGAGCTGGAAACCGTGGGTGCTTGCCCGTTGTTCCCGGAAGAGAAGCGCGCTTCGTGCGCTCAGATGGCTTATCAAAGCTATCGGCTGGCTAAAGAGATAGCCAACTTGCGTATTTACGAAAAGGGCGGCAAAGAACCGTTTCGCCTGACCCTGGCTCAGCAGACCCAACTGTTTAACTATATAGAGTCTAATACTCAGGCATATAGTCAGGAATCCGGCGTGGTGTCATTTCACCGCATATATAATTTTTTAGGTTTGCCGGACAATGCCTCGTTTACGGTTGACCGCGGCAGTAAAAAAGGGCTGAAAGGAAATACTACTTTATTTGCTTTTGAAAAGGCTGGTTTGCTCAACGAGTGGGCGAATTTATCCGATAAAGAACAGGAACTGGTAATAGAGTTTTTATCAAATATTACCAATATGTCCGATGTAGCGGAAAACGAGGACGCGTATATCCGGGAACGCTTTGGCAAACTGACGGCTAATATCATTGCTTTGGATAGTGAAAAGCAAGCCGGGGCAGAATTTGTTGTGGCAAATAAAAGTAAATTGAGCCGTTTGGTGTTAGAGCAAGGGCGCGGTTCTTACAGTGTTAAGGGGTTGCGCTGGCTCGCGGAGGAGGCCCGGCAGGGTCATTTGGACGACTCCAGCGAAGAGGAATATGTAGCGGCCCGTGTGGCTAAAAATAAAGTATATACAGGCAAATTGCGTACGGTGGCCGCCATTAAGGAACAAGAATCCATTACCGACCCGGTAATGAGCCGCGCATTGGCGGAGTTTCACCGGGTGATGACGTATATTACTCATAAATATGGCAATCCGCAAGAAATAGTGGTGGAGCTTTCCCGCGAGATAAAAAATTCTTTGCGCCGGCGGCAGTTTTTGGAAAGGCAAAACGAGCTGCAAGCCCAGGAGCGTACAAAAGCTATTGCCGAATTACAAAAAGGGGGCGTATTGGTAAGCCCGCGCAATATAGATAAATATTTGCTGTGGGAGGAACAAAACCATATGTGTCCCTACAGCGGCCAGCTTATTTCTTTTACTCAGGCGTTTGATGAAAAACAAACGCAGGTGGATCATATTATTCCCCGGGCGGGAGACATTGCCGGCCCCAATACATTGGAAAATAAAGTACTGGCGTTTACGCAGGAAAATAAGGATAAAACCAATCGCTTGCCGTATGAATGGAAATTTAAAGAAGACATTGACGCTTATCTGGCATTTAATCAAGAGAAAAAAGCCAAAAAGAAAAAAGGCGAATACTCTACTGCACCGTTTGGCAATAACAGCCCACTTATTAATTTTGTACAGCATTTATGGGGCCTGTATAGTAAAGAGAAAAAAGGCTATTATTCCGCCAGAGAACGTAAATTTAAGCCCACGCAGAAAGGTGCGCGTATTTTGCGCAAAATCAATAATTTGCTGGCTACTCCGGCGCAGGTTAAAGCAGAGTTCGTAAACCGCCAAAACCAGGAAACGGCTTGGATTGGCAAAATTGTACTAGGATGGTGTAAGGATATTTGTCCTAAAGTGACCCCGTCTTTTGGCGCGCTGACGGCGTATCTGCGCGGGCAGCTTCAGTTTGACCGGATTTTGCCGCTTATCCGATTGGGCGAAAAGAAGCCGCTGTTTGATAAAGACGACCGGGAAATTGACGCGAAAAAGTGGGAAGAATTGTTTGCCGTGCCCCATTTGGCTTATGAGCAGGCCGACGCTTTGGCGGCTGATTTTAATAAGTATTGCGACGGACTGGCAGATGAAAGGAAGCCTATGACGTCTTCGGACAAACAAAAAGCGTTTTATGAATTTTGTGCGAGTCAGCGCGTGCTGTTCCAATTTAATAAACGCTGCGATTATCGTCACCATGCGGTGGATGCGGCTGTGATTGGCTTATGTGGTATGGCTTTGGTACAGCGGGCAGCGGTGCATAACAGAAAATATGGCACATTGCATAAGATTGAGTGGCGTAACGCTGACGGGACGCGGGATAAATCCAAAGATATCGCCGGGTTTACGGTGGACAGCCTGCCGTTGTATGCTGCATTGAAAGACGAAGTGAAGAAACGTCTTACTAATTACGTAGTATGGCATAAGCCGGACCATTTCCCGAGCGGGAGGTTTTTTGATGAGACGGCGTATAGCATTCAGAAAAAAGACGGTGAAGACCGTTTTGTGAAACGCGCTGGTTTGGAAAGTTTTATTAAATCCGATGCCCAAAAAACGATTGCAAACCTGGAAAAATTGTTGTTTTCGGATACGATAAAAGAGGCCATTCTAACCCAGTTTAAAGAACGGCTTGCCAAAGGTCTTACGCAAGAAGAGGCTCTTTGCGGCAAAAAAGATGACCCGCAAGACGGGATTTATTATCGGGGAAATAAAGTAAAAAAAGCGAAATATATGTATGCTACAAGCGGTATTCGTAAATTTGATGATAACGCAGACAAGAAGATTGTTACATATGACCGTAACGGACGACAACATCAAAAAGGATACCAAAACTATGGCTATGCCTGTATGGATTTTGATGCGGAAACAGGTAAGCCGGTTGCTCTTGTGCCATTATGGAAATATCAACAGCAGAAGCAGGTCGTGCCATCCGGGACGGTGCGAATTTTTGCCGGAGATATCCTTTTTGATAAAACAAATAAACAGTTTTATAAAGTACAGAAATTTAGTGCTAAAAAAGGATTAATGTTATGTTTGACAACGGAAAAGCCGCAGAAAAATGATTTAAATATAACAACCGTTAAACATCTTAAAAATTATAGTGTGGTATCAACCCGTAAAGACATCGCTAAATTCAAAAGCGAATGAGTATACAGCATTTAATTAGCATTGACAGGGAAGCCAAACTGTCTGTGGACACCGGGCGGCTTAAAATTGTGTTTTCCCAGGTGGGAGAAACCCATTTTATTGCCGCCTGCGACATTGCCGTGTTGATTTTGGCGCATCCCTGCATCAGTATGTCGTTGGCTGTGTCGCAGGAATTGGCCAAAAACGGGGCTGTCCTCGTAACGGCGGGGGAAAAGTATTTGCCCGCCGCTTTGAGTTTGCCCGTTGCTACAAATATAGATGGCGCGCGCCGACCCCATTTACAGGTTAAACCAGGTAGTGTTGAGGCGGCAGGTAATTGGTGGGCCCAGCTGATAGAAAGTAAAATTTTAGGGCAGGCTGCAATGGCCGCTAATTTTGACGAAACCCTTTCTACCCGTTTAAAACTAATTGCCGGTCATGTGGAGCCGGGAGATAAAACCGGCCGGGAAGCGCAGGCGGCGCAGCTTTATTGGGCGGGGTTTTTTGATGGGTTAAATAATCCCGTTGATTTTCGGGATAAGCTGGGCGCTACAGACCCGGTCAATGTTTCACTAAATTATGGCTATGCGGTATTGCGGGCCATTATCGCCCGGAGCTTGGCGGCTGCCGGGCTTTGTTTGAATTTTGGGGTGGGACACTGCCGCAAAGACAATCCTTTTAATTTGGCGGATGATTTTATAGAACCGTTTCGTTTTTTAGTGGATAACGCGGTGTGGCGGATTTTTAAAGGTTCGCAAGTAGAATGTTTTGATAAAGAGATTAAAAAGCAGTTGCTGTCTTCTTTGTTGGCAAGCACCGTAAACATTGCAGGGAAGGAATACCGCTTATTCCACGGTATTGATTTTGCGGTAAATAGCTTTTGCTTAAGTTTAGAAGATTCCCGCCGCAGGCTGCTGCTTCCTAATCAGCGGGTCCGGCCTGGTAAAACGCCGTCGGCGATGTTATGGCAGGCCGTGCAATTTCAAGATGAAACCCAATAGTTGGCGCATTATGTGGGTCGTGGCTGTTTTTGATTTGCCGACACATACTAAAATCCAGCGTAAGCGGTACGCGGGATTTAGGAAACTGTTGCTTCATAATGGGTTTAGTATGATGCAGTTTTCTGTATATGTGCGCAATATGCCTACCATGCAGCAAGCGCAGGCGATAATTAAACAGCTGGGACCGCAGACTCCGCCGCAGGGAAAATGTGCTTTTATGTTGATTACCGATAAACAATACGGCTTAACAAAAAACTTTTATGGGCCGGCTATGCGTCAAGAAAAAATTCCTAAGAAATATGAGCAATTGATTTTATTTGATGAGTGATAAATAAAACCCGCTTTGTAATTATTACAAAGCGGGTTTTAAAACGAATAGAAGTGAGAATGTATTAGATTCTCTTTTGTGGGCTTTAATGCCCTTGTTACCTAAGTTGAGGCACAAATAAGAGTAAGGTTTCTGAAATTATTGTAGCAAAAATACTTATTTTTTAGCAACTTTTTATAGTCAGACAAATCTTACCTTACTCTTCGGTGCCTAATAGGAACAAAGCGTTCGCCACCTCTGCTGTTACGTTTCAAATCTTACCTTACTCTTCGGTGCCTAATAGGAACAGCCAAGCTAAGCACTTATTTATATCGGCACAAATCTTACCTTACTCTTCGGTGCCTAATAGGAACCATATATAAGTATATATTTAATTTATTTGGCAAATCTTACCTTACTCTTCGGTGCCTAATAGGAACTATACTATTCGTGATAATTCAAAAATTTTAACAAATCTTACCTTACTCTTCGGTGCCTAATAGGAACAGTAAGAAAAGCACTTATCCATCAACGAAACAAATCTTACCTTACTCTTCGGTGCCTAATAGGAACAGGCGTGCAGCGGTTGCCTCTGCTGCTCTTCAAATCTTACCTTACTCTTCGGTGCCTAATAGGAACTAATATAGTAGTTTACATTGTTTTACAGTACAAATCTTACCTTACTCTTCGGTGCCTAATAGGAACACGTGCTTAATATAATCACAATATAAGTAGCAAATCTTACCTTACTCTTCGGTGCCTAATAGGAACGGCAACAATAATCAATCCTCCGCCACCGGCCAAATCTTACCTTACTCTTCGGTGCCTAATAGGAACATTCCAAACGATACCCCCCATTAAACCGTTTCAAATCTTACCTTACTCTTCGGTGCCTAATAGGAACATAATTTCAGCGTTAAGCCGCGCGCGGTGTCAAATCTTACCTTACTCTTCGGTGCCTAATAGGAACAACGATTAAATAATTTGTCAGCATATTTGTCAAATCTTACCTTACTCTTCGGTGCCTAATAGGAACCTCTTTCTTGATTACTCTCTTATACTTTTCCAAATCTTACCTTACTCTTCGGTGCCTAATAGGAACAATAAACAAGAAAACAAATGGGAAAGCAAACAAATCTTACCTTACTCTTCGGTGCCTAATAGGAACTGTATCGCGCTATATAAGCCGCTGATTCATCAAATCTTACCTTACTCTTCGGTAATGCAATTGTTTCATTAAGAGCATAAAATTGTCAAAGAACTACTAACTATATACTAATAAAGATAGAAAAATAATGTCAATTTTCTCTTATGAGGGGAAAAAGATAGGCGTAAGCTAATAAAAGCCCCGCTTGCGCGGGGCTTTTCAAATGGTGGACCGGACAGGACTTGAACCTGTGACCTCCTGCGTGTAAAGCAGGCGCTCTACCAGCTAAGCTACCGATCCTAAAGCAATAATTTATTCTAGCAAAATCAGAGCGCGAACTCAACGGGCAGCCGGGCTGCCCCGTCTGAGATTACTCTTCTGCGCGGGGCGTTGTGCGGGCCCATTCTTCTTCTTCCGCGCCCCATTTCTCTTTTACCGCCTGCGGAATTTTATACAAAATGCTCGTGCATTTGGCCGATACGGTTCCGTCCGGCAGGAGGATTTCTCCTTCCACCAGCGCGCGAGAGCCGCTGTCTTTAATAATGCGTCCCACCGCTTTTAACGGCGTGTGCGTGGGGGTGTTGTGTTTGTAGACCACTTCCATTTTCAGCGTTACCATCAGGCGCGTAAAATCGTTGTTCAGCAGGACGGCGCGGCCGGATGTTTCATCCAAAATGGTGGCTACAATCCCGCCGTGCACCGTGCCCGGGTACGAGCAGTAATTGTCGTCAAGTGTGAAATCGGCTTCCACTTGCTTGTCGTCATAATTGTTATACCATTCCAATTTCAGGCCGAAGGGGTTTTTCCGCCCGCATCCAAAGCACTGAAGGGAAGTCGGCTGGCGTAATTTTTTCATGCGCTACCTCCTAAAAGTATTATACTTTTTTGCTAAACTAAATTTATGAAGAATATGGAAACCGAATTTAAGTGGGATGCCAATTCTCCGCGCGCGTTTATGCGGATGCTGGCCGCCGTACGCCGTGCGGCGGGGAAAGAAAATGTTTCGTCTCCGCGCCGGCTGAAGATTGAAGACGTTTATTTGGAACGTCCGGGCGGCGAGTTTGAAAAACGGTTGATTGCGTTCCGCGTGCGCAATACCGACGGAAAATGGGAAGCCGCTTTTAAAACGCGCACGGAAGTGAAAAACGGAAAAGCCGTGCGGCGCGAAGAAACTATGCCGCTTGCAAACATCAAAAATCTGGCGGACGCATTGGAATTTTTAAACGCAAAAAAACGGTGGAAGGTGCTTGATATAACCGGGCTTCGGCCGGTGTTCTCCATTCGTAACCGCCGGCGCACGGCGGAAGTTTTTTACGACGGGGCAAAAGCCGAGCTGGCATTGGACGACTGCGAAATTTTGGTGCTCGGGCGGCGCGTATGTATGAAAGAAATTGAGCTGGAACTCAAACAGGGGTCTGCCGAAAAAATGGAACGTCTGGCGCGGGAAATGACGCGCGGAAGCGGGCTTGAATATGCGCGGGTTTCCAAAGTAAAAACGGCGGCGGCTTTGCTTAAACTGTGGGGGAATAAATGAACGCGTTAATCGCGCTTGTGCTGAGTTTGGCCGCGCCCGGCGCGGGGCATATTTTTAACGGATTTTACACGGAGGGACTTGTGCTTGGCGTGCTGTTTGCGTTTGGAAAAAGTACGTTTCTGCCGCTTATCCTGCGCGTGTTTGGCGTAAGCAATTTAAAGCGCACGCTGCAAATTTTTTATGTGTGCAATTGGTTTTACATCGCGCTTATTTGTTATGCTGCGCTGACAAGTTTTTGGAGCGGATTTTCCGTACGGCAAACACATTTTTGGTACGCGCTTTTGTTTGCGGTTGCGGTGTCGCTGGCGTACAGGAACACATTAAACGCATTTATTTTTACGGCCTTGTGCGGACGCACGGGCGTATATGCCATTTTGCGCGCGGGGAGAAAATCTCCGACGGAGAAAAAATAAAAAGTATTTTTTTAGACGTAAAAAAACGGGGCTTGATTTTTTTGAAAAAATTATTTTAAGACGAGAAAAAGTTGCATTTTAAAATAATTTGTGCTATTATTTTTATGAGGTTAAAACTAATTGTCTCAGGAGAAAAAAATGGCTGTTAAAAAAACCGTGAAAAAGGCCGCCGCCAAGAAACCGGCCGCCAAAAAAGTAACCGTGAAAAAAGCCGCCGTCAAAAAACCGGCGAAAAAAGCCTGTGCTAAAAAAGCGTGTGCGAAAAAAGCCTGCGCCAAAAAAACCGTGAAAAAAGTGGCCGTGAAAAAAGCCGCCGTTAAAAAAACCGCTGCTAAAAAACCGGCCGCCAAAAAAACGACTGTAAAAAAAGCCGCCGTCAAAAAACCGGCCGCTAAAAAAGCCGTTAAAAAAGTAGCGAAGAAAAAAT
>ERZ779737.1217-NODE-1217-length-20881-cov-6.325699_pt1 | contig 20881 bp, 14 predicted proteins | sample MGYA00511889_ERZ779737 | MGnify/ENA primary metagenome ERZ779737 (study PRJEB29588, sample SAMEA2163575) | human gut metagenome | biome: human gut; feature: human-associated habitat; material: faeces | place: Denmark | collected 2008/2010 ...
AGATATAGCCCTTGATCCCGTTCATACCGCACCTCCGCATGGATAATACTCAACATGATACATTATATACGAATATCCGAAGAAACACAAGGCATCCGGCGAAGTGTTCAGAAAAAAGTTACCTATGCAGGGAAGCACAAGAAGCATCGCTGCGAAGGACGGGAGAAAACGTGGCAAGCAGGGCAAAGAGGTACCCACTTTGCTTTTCGGGCAGTTTCCGCCGCCGCGAAAACTGCCCTCTGCTTGTCAGGGGCAGCGCCCCTGAAACCCTTTGAACGCACAAAATTGTGCGGCTGCGCGTTTCTCCGAAACGCTTGGGAGCATGGCCGTTACTGCCGGTCATGCTCCTTTTTCTTCTCCTCCTCGCGCTCGTTTTTACCCAGCATACGATCCACGTTCTGCTTGTGGAGCAGCAGCTCGCGCATCTCGTCACGCGAACGCCGGTATTCGGCATACGCCGCCTTTTTTTCGGCAAGCAGCTTGGCATATTCCTCCTGCAAGCTCTTGACGGTGGGGAGCTTTTTCACGCCCAGCTCGTCAAAGGCGTTCTTCGCCGCCTTGTGCAGAAGGATGTCGCTCTCATGCTCCGCGAGATACTTTTTCGAGTAACCGGCCTTGCGGTAGCCCGCGTAAACGTCGCGGGTCTTGGCGTAGTTGGCGATGTGGGTTTTCAGCACGGCAATCTCCGCCATGCGCGTCTCCGCCGCCTTGATCTGTGCAGACAGCGCGTGGAACTGTTCCGTTGCAGCAGAGGCTTTTTCCTCCAGCTCCCCGTAGTCCAGCAGTCCATGCTCCCGGAGATAATTGTAGGTCTGCGCCATCTGCTTGACGTTGAACACCTTTGCCCAGCGCTCGTAACCGCCGCCCTTTCCGGCTTGCAGCTTCGCCTCGATGTCGATGAGCAGCGTGTTCTTTTTCCGCGTGGCCTGCGTCCGTTTTTTGCGCGGCGTATGCTCCTTTTCTCCGGCAAGAACGGCGCGCAGATCGCCCTCTGTATAGCCGTCTATGGAAGAAAGACGGACAAAGCCCTTTTTATCGGGATGCCGCAGGGACAGCGTATTCCCGCGCCGCCTGACCTCGCAGCCAGCATCGCGCAGCAGCTTCAAAAGCGCGTCGAAGCCGTCGGGCTTCTGCAAAAGCGCCGCGTCGATGAGGCCGCAGAGCAGCTCCCGGTGGGAGGGCTTCGCCTTGTTTCCCAGCCACTTGCCGTAGTGATTTTTCCCGCGCTTCGGATCGGCGATTACGGAGAGCCGATGCTCGGTGCAGATGGCATCGCTGAGCCTTGCGACGGCCCTGCCGGAGCCGAGAAAATCGCGGAACTTATGCTTGCAGTCCAGCGTGGTGGAGTTCCAGATGATGTGATTATGAATGTGCTTTTTGTCGGTGTGCGTGGCAACGAAAAAGGCGTGTCGTCCTTTCAGAAACCGCTCGGCAAACTCATAGCCTACGCGGTTTGCGTCCTCCGGCGTGATCTCTCCGGGCTTAAAGGACTGGCGCACCTGATAGGCGATCACGTCGTGCCGCTGCTCCCGCCCTGTGACGGTCTGGTACTGGCGCTTGGAGTAAAGAAACTCCGCATCAGCGGTTTTGGGGTCGCACTGATAGGCGGAGATCAGCTCGCCGCCCTGCGTCTTATCTGGATTCTTGGAATAGTCGATGCGGTCAGTCAGGCAGTCGGCAATTGTCTTGCCCTGATTAACGTGCATGGAGATGATGCGTGTGGTCGCCATGGGGCGCGGCCTCCTTTCGGTGGGATGGATTTGTAATTTCTTTTTTGAAGTCCTCCGTATTTTTCTTGTATGTTTGCGCTGCCATGTGCTATACTATGATATAAGGAGCGTGATGCGAAATGACCTTTGGCGAAGCCATCATCAAGCTGCGCAGTGAGCGCAGGATCTCCCAACGTCAGCTTGCGGAGGAATTGAACGTGAGCTTCACCTCCGTCAATCGCTGGGAGAACGGAAGGACGATGCCCAATAAAATGACGGTGTTCGTCATTCGCAAATACTGCGAGGAGCACGGTCTGGATTTTTCTTATGACGAGGGGGTCGGCACATGAATCACAGAATGACGATAGCGCAAATCTGCGGTGCGGTGGAATCGCCGCTCTTTGACCGAAAGAGCGCCCGCATCGACGCAAAAACGCTGGCGATTCATCTGATCGCCTTTGCCAACGCGGACGGCGGCATGATCGCTGTCGGCGTGGAGGATGACGGTACGATCACCGGCATCGACGGCCATGCGGAGCATATCAACGAGCTGCTTCGTGCGCCGTTTGACTTCTGCAAGCCCTCCGTGCGGGTGGAAACGGAACGGCTCTCCTGCGTGAACAGGGACGGAACGCCCGACCATATTCTGCTGATCGAGGTGTTGCAGAGCAATGACCTCCACGCCAATCAGGCGGACGAGGTTTTCTTCCGCGTCGGGGATAAGTCCAAGAAACTCAATTTTGAGGAACGCTTGCAGCTCATGTACGCAAAGGGGACGCGCTATTTTGAGGATACGCCTGTCCCGGACGCGGCGATGGAGGACATCGACCTCGGCTTTGTCAAGGCGTACACGGAAAAGCTGGGCTACCGAAAAAGCCCGGAGGAATACCTGCGGGAGAACAAGGAGTTCGTTTCGGAAAAGGGCGGCAAGGAGGTAGTCAGCGCCGCCGCCATGCTGCTGTTTGGCAGGAATCCGAAGCGTTTCTTTCCCCGCGCCCGCATCCGCTTTGTCCGATATGAGGGTACGGAGGCGAAGGTCGGCGCGGAGATGAACGTCATCAAGGACGTGGTATTCGAGGGCCGCATTTTGCAGGTGACGGAAAAGGCGCTGGAGTTTGTGCGCGGGCAGATCAAGGAGCGCACCTATCTCGGCGCGGATACCCGGTTCGTCACAGAGCCGGAATACCCGGAGTTTGCGTGGAAGGAACTGATCGTCAACGCCGTCGCGCACCGGGATTACAGCATCAAGGGTACGGACATACAAATCAAGATGTTCGACGACCGGCTGACGGTGGAAAGCCCCGGTACGCTGCCCGGTATCGTGCGGCTGAACAATATGCGGCACGTCCACTTTTCCCGCAATCCGAAGATCGCGCAGTTTTTGCATGAATACGAATATGTGCAGGAGTTTGGCGAGGGCGTAGACCGTCTGTACGAGGTCATGGAGACGGCGGGGCTGCCGCAGCCGGAGTATCGCGTGGAGGCGTTCATGCTATACGCCACCATTCGGAATACGAAGTCGGAGGATAACTGTGGTGGAACCACACCAGTCACCACCACAGTTATCGCCACAGATACCAGTACAGTCGCAACGATTTTAGCTTTCTGTGCGCAGCCTAAAAGCCGTGAGGAAATCATGTCCATGTGCGGACTGAAGAACAAGAACCATTTTATTAAAGCACACCTGAAGCCCCTGCTGGAAAGCGGGCAGCTTCGCATGACCATTCCCGACAAGCCCAACAGCCGCAATCAAAAATATGTTGCGGTCAAACCGGAGGAATGATATGTTCACCTATATTTCCATTGAAGAATTTGCGGACGGCGTAGTAAAAAACAACAAGGATACCAACCGTAAGGAGCTGATCGCCTCACTGCGGGAATCCCTTGCCGCCAAGAAAAACGGCGCAAGGTGCATGATCTGCGGCGCGCCCATCTGGGCGGCAGGCAGCGGCGTCACAGGGACGTACCTGTGCTTCACCTGCACCACCGGCGAGGCCGACGACAGCGAGGACTACGAGATCGAATAAACAATACAAGCGCGGAGCATATCGCCCCGCGCTTGCTGTGTAATATGGCGTTTCTGAAATTGCACAAAAATATAGCTTTTCAAAATGTTTTGCGCGTTTCTAAAAATGTATCACCCGTAAATCCTGTCCTGAATCGCGTAGCGCAGGACGTGGAGCTTTGCTAACAGCCACGTCGCCAGCATGGGCAGTCCGTAGGGGCTTATGAGGAACGCGATCACCAGCAGCCCCACGCCGTAGCTGACGGAATCCACGAAGATGATGAACAGACCGAAGAAGCCGAGAATGGCGGCGGGGATGCAGAGGATGCCGCTGGACAGGCTGACGACGAACACGAAAAACCATGTGACGACGGCAAGCACCGCGAGGATGGGCGCAAACAGAAGTTTCAAAAGAAAGCGCATCTCTTTTTCCTCCATTCGTTTTGTATTGTGAGAACAGGATACAGGAATATGCTCCAGATTGCAAGGATGACGGGGAACAAAAAAGCAGGGGCGGCCTGCGCGCAGCAAGCCGCCCCCACATGGGATAAATACCCCATTATTTTATGGCGGCAAGGCGGGACAGGATACCGCTTGCCGCCTGCCAGATCCGCTCCTGATTTTGGAGTATATCATCCATATCCGCAGCGTAAACGCGCCCTGTTTCATGCACCCGCCGCGTGAGCTGATTGAGGTTGTTGGAGGAATACCGCAGCAGCGACACCAGCTCCCGCAGCTCCGGCAGATCGAGCTTCACCACATAGCCGTCAATGGCCATTTTCCGAAGATATGCGCCCATGTTCGTCGTGCCGAGCTGCGCCATCTTCGCCTCTATCATCGCCCGTTCCTCCGGTGTCACGCGGACTTTAAGCTGGATGTCCCGTTTCCGCTTCGCCATGTCACAGCTCCAAATCCTTCTTCTTTGCGGCAGGCTGCTTCTGCTCCGCCGAAGCCTGTTGCAGCTTGGAGCGGACGGAGGGACGCCGGAGGCTCTGGCTGCGATCCTCGTCCTTGCCGATCAGGGCATACACGCCCCTGCGGTCTTTGAGGGTCGTGAGGGCAAGGGTGGAAAAGGGCAGCAGTTTTTGCAGCGCCGCCGTGTCCTTCGCTCCGGCGCGTTCCATGAAGTCACGGGACACCTCTGCCATGAAATGCGTTCCGCCGGGGCTGTTGGGCTGCACAGGCTCTTGCAGCTTGCCCAGCAGCCGCGCCGCCTCCGCTTTGATCTCGTCGGCGGTGAGGGGCTGGCGCAGCCGCTGCTCCTGTCGCGCCTGTGTGAGAAACAGGTCCGTCAGGCCGGGGTGGGAGCTGACCACAAACTGCACCGAGCGGTCGCTATCCATGCCGTCTTTGTTTTCATAGACGGGGATGGTATTCGCCCAGCGCTTGTTGTCCCGCGAAATGCGTCCGTCGTAGTCAAAGTGACGGACGGTTGCCGCCAGGACGTAGAGCATCCGCTCCTGCCCGAACTGCTCCGCCACCTGTCCCACCGCCGCAGTGTCAAGGCGGTTGTCCCGGTAATTGTCCCGGATGGCGGCTTCAATGGCGTCCTTACAGCTCACATTGGCGCGGAAGGACGCGCGGTAGGCGTCCAGCTCCCCATTCTCCCGCGCGTGATCGGCGGGATAGGGATAAACCGGCAGCTCCCGGAGCTTTTTTGCTTCGTCTTTTGCCGTGTCCTCTATGCTGTCGCGGATCGTGTCCATGTAGCCGGTTTCCAGATCGGAGAACTTGTCGTAAAGGATCGCCATGGGCGAGGGGGACAGCAGCAGCGCCCGCGTTTCCGCCTCGCTGAGCGTCAGCTCCTCCATGCTCATCAAAATATCCTCCCGCACGGTGTATTCATAGCTGTGATGGAGGATTTCCTCCGGGGGCTGGCCCTTCAGCCAGTCCCGGTACTTGTCCTGCTCCCGCGAGAGCTTGTCGTATAACGATTGCTGTAATGCCTCGTTCATATTCATCGTGCCTCCTGTTCGTGAGATTTTTTCCGGTCGCCCGCACCGTGGACGCTGGGCGCTTTCAGCTTGCCGAGGACGGAGGGGCGTTTCGCCACCACATTCTCCGCCGCCTGTTCCATGGGCGTCCGGTCGTCGATGTTCAGCTCGGCGTTCAGCTCCGCCAGCCGCGCGGATTTTTCTTTCAGCTCCGCTTCTTGCGGGAAGGGCTTGCCCAGCTCCGCCTTGGCCGTTGCAAGCTGCGCCTGCACGTTTTCAAGCCTGCCCTGCACCGTTTTGTACCGCTCCGGCATCTGGGCGAGGGCGTTGTCGATGCGGACAAGGTTGCCCCTTGCGTCCTTGCCCAGCTCTACCCGGTGGCTCATCTTCCCCTTGAGGGTGAGAATGAAGTCCTTGCCGAAGTTTTCCACGGTCAGCGACATAGAAAAGCCCCGGTAAGTGCCGATGGGAACACTTTCGAGGCCCTTTGCGTCCTTGAACGCTTCCAGAATGGCAGCACCGGCATTGTCCTTGTCGGTGAGAAAGTCGCCCTTGACCTCCATACCCGCAAAGCCGTCCTTCGGATGCGGGTGGGCCTCCAGCGTTCTCATATCCGCCTCAAAGCCGGAGAGGAAGCCTTTGTTTTCCTCGATCTGCGCCGGAAAATGCCGCAGGATGTTGTCCTCCAAGCGGTACTGCTGGCTCTGGTGATTGGCCTTCATCAGCCGTAGCCGCGCCACGTCCACATCGAGGTCCATCTTTTCACGGATGCGTTCGTCTCCGGCGCACAGCGCCTTGATCTCGGCATAGGAGAGCGCCGCCTCGTCAATATCCTCACAGCTTCTCACCGGGGATTTTGAGGTCATGATCTGGGAGATGAACTTCTGCTTATTTTCCACCGTCTGCCAGAGGTAAGCGTCGAATGTGGATTCCGTGACATAGCGGTAGATATGCACTTCTTTGTTGCGGTTGCCCTGCCGGATGATGCGCCCGCTGCGCTGCTCCAGATCGCCCGGCCGCCACGGGCAGTCGAGGTCGTGGAGCGCCACGAGCCTGTCCTGCACGTTCATGCCCGCGCCCATCTTGAAGGTGCTGCCCATGAGCACACGCACCTGACCGGAGCGCACCTTTGCAAACAGCTCCTTCTTTCGGACTTCCGTATTCGCCTCATGGATGAATGCGATCTGCTCGCGGGGGATTCCTCTGGCAACGAGCTTTTCCCGGATGTCGTCGTAGATGGTAAAGGGTGGCTCCTCCGGTTCGGTTTCCGCGTCAATGGCAGCCTCCAGCGCGTGAAGCTCCGGGCTGTCCGTGCCTTTCGCGGCGATCCTGCCGCTCTGCGCCGCCTTGCCCTTGGGAGTGGACAGGTCGCAGAACACGAGCTGCGTCAGCTTCTCCGCCTGTCCGTCCTGCCAGATGCGGTGGATGTTGTTGACGCAGAGATTGACCTTGCTGTTCGGGTCGTCCGGCAGGTCGGGGTTGATGACGCGCTGATCGAGGCCCAGCTTGCGTCCGTCCGAGGTAATCTTGAGCATATTGTCGGTGCTTGCGTCCACGCTCCCCGCGTGGACTTTTGCGGCGCGTTCGGACAGCTCCTGCACCATCTGCTGTTGCAGCGCCGTGGGCTGTGTGACCTCGGTGTGGTAGATGGCAGTGGGCGTGGGAAGGTTAAGCTGATCGGCGGTCTTGATGTCCGCCGCCTCACGAAACAGGTTCATCAGCTCCGGCAGATTGAAGAACTTGGCAAACCGCGTCCGCGCCCGGTAGCCCGTCCCCTCCGGGGCAAGCTCGATGGCGGTGGTGGTTTCCCCAAAGGCGGAGGCCCAGCAGTCGAAGTGGGTCAGGCTGTTGCGCTTGAGCATATCGTGCTGCAAATACCGCATCATGGTATACAATTCCGTCATGGAATTTGAGACGGGCGTACCCGTGGCGAAGGTGACGCCCTTGCCGTGGGTGATTTCGTCGATGTACCGGCATTTTAAGAGCATATCCGAGGATTTCTGGGCGTCGGTTGTGGAAAGCCCTGCCACGTTTCGCATTTTTGTGTAGAGGAACAGGTTTTTGAAGCTGTGCGCCTCGTCTACATACAGCCGGTCTACGCCGAGCTGTTCAAAGGTCACAACGTCGTCCTTGCGGGCGGCGTCATGGAGCTTTTGCAGCTTGGTTTCCAGATTTTTCTTGGTACGCTCCAGCTCCTTGATGGTAAAGCGCTCGGCGCGGCTGGCCTTGAGTTCTGCAACGCCGTCCTCGATCTCCCATATCTGCTCCTGCAAGAGCCGTTCCTGCCGCTCTCTGGATACGGGGATGCGCTCAAACTGGCTGTGGCCGATGATAACGGCGTCATAGTCGCCGGTGGCAATGCGGGCGCAAAACTTCTTGCGGTTACGGGTTTCAAAATCCTTTTTGGTGGCCACAAGGATATTGGCGGAGGGATAGAGCCGCAGGAACTCCGACGCCCACTGCTCCGTCAGGTGGTTTGGCACCGCAAAGAGGGATTTCTGGCACAGGCCGAGGCGCTTTCCCTCCATGGCTGCGGCGATCATCTCAAATGTCTTGCCCGCGCCCACCTCATGGGCAAGGAGCGTATTGCCGCCGTAGAGGTCGTGGGCGATGGCATTGAGCTGATGCTCCCGCAGGGTGATCTCAGGATTCATGCCCGGAAAGATCAGGTGTCTGCCGTCATACTCCCGGGGACGGGTGGAATTGAAGCGCTCATTGTAGAGCTGCACCAGCTCCCGCCGCCTGTCGGGGTCGCGCCATATCCAGTCCCGGAATGCCTCCTTGATGGCCTGCTGCTTCTGCTGGGCGAGGGTGGTTTCCTTACTGTTGAGGACACGTTTTTCCTTGCCGTCCGCATCCCTGACGGTGTCGTAGATGCGCACGTCCTGCAGGTTCAGCGTATCTTCAAGGATTTTGTAGGCGTTGGCGCAGTCGGTGCCGTAGGTCATGCGGGCGTTGATGTCGTTGTAGGGGATGCTGTTCTTGCCGGAGATGTTCCATTCCGCCGTGAACTCTGAGTAGTTGACCTCCAAGGAGCGGCGGGCATACAGGGGCGGCTCCAGCAGCTCGAACATGAACTGCTGAATGTACTTCTTGTCGATCCACGTTGCGCCAAGACGCACCTCGATCTCCGAAGCGTCGAGGTCTTTGGGCTGCGCCGCTTGCAGCGCTTCCACGTTGGGCAGATAGCCGGGGCTGTCAACGGCGGCTTTCTCCGCCTCCCGCAGCTTTTGCCGGACGTTGCCGGAGAGGTATTCGTCCGCCGTCTGCCAGTCGCCGTAAACAGGGTCGAGGAAAATGACGCCGTTCAGCTCGTCGATGATGTCGTCCTCGCTTTTGCCTGTGAGCTGGGACATATACACCATATCCACGCGGGCTTTTTCCCCAATGGACAGGGCGAGGGCTTCTGCGGCAGTGTCCACGCTGGTGACGGACTGCCGCTGCCGGATGGTACGCTTGGTGAACATATCCGCCTTGCCCTTGAGCTTTGTCTTGTCCTCATCGTCCAGCATTTCAAGGGAGCAGAGCAGGTAGTAGGAGCTGTCGTCTGCAAAGGCGAGGGCGTTGCCCCGGCTGTTGATGAGGCCGTATTTCTCGGTGAAGCGGTCATAGAGGCGGTTGAGCTTCTGCTGTTCGGCGCGGATGGAAAGATCGTCGGATTCCCACATCTGGAGGTCGATGAGCCGGTGAACGCAGTCCCGCAGCTCTGCCATGCCCTTGACGCGCTCCTTTGCGGTGGCGTTCAGGTTGGGCTTGACCATGACGGAGTTCTCCCGGTAGTACACCTCGCCGTCCACCACGGCATAGCTGTAATTCTTCACGTTGGGGTCTGCGGGGATGGTATCCTGTATGGTTTCGTTCTCACCGAGATCCGGCAACTCTGCGGCTTCGTACTTGCCGCCGATATTCTGAATGGCGTATCTGAGCTGCGTGGCAAGGTCCAAATCCTCATACGGTTCCACAGTAAAGTCCAGTCTGCCGTACTGCGTACTCTCCGAGGTCTGTCGACCTAATACCATTTCGGGGTTGTCGATGAAATACTGATTGATGGAAAATCCGTCCTCATTTTCACCGAGATGCACCCAGTCAGGTTCAATGTCGATGGGTCTGTCACGCTTTTGCAGGAAGATGATGTCGGACACCACCTCCGTACCGGCGTTGGCCTTGAACGCATTGTTGGGCAGGCGGATCGCACCCAACAGCTCCGCCCGCTGCGCGATGTACTTACGGACTTCGGGAGATTGCTTATCCATGGTATAGCGGGAGGTCACAAAGGCAATCACGCCGCCCGGACGCACCTGATCCAGCGTTTTGGCAAAAAAGTAGTCATGGATGGAAAAACCGAGCTTGTTGTAAGCCCGGTCGTTGACCTGATACTGTCCAAAGGGCACGTTGCCGATGGCAAGGTCGAAGAAATCCCGCCTGTCGGTAGTTTCAAAGCCTGCCACGGTAATGTCTGCCTTGGGATAGAGCTGCTTGGCGATTCTGCCGGTGATGCTGTCCAGCTCCACACCGTACAAGCGGCTTCCTTGCATCTCCTGCGGGAGAAGCCCGAAAAAGTTCCCGACGCCCATGGCAGGCTCCAAGATGTTGCCGGTCTGGAAGCCCATGCTGCCGACAGCCTCATAGATTGCCTTGATAACCGTGGGGCTGGTGTAGTGGGCGTTGAGGGTGGAGGCGCGGGCGGCGGCGTATTCCTCCGGGGAAAGTGTGGCGTACAGCTCTGCAAATTCGTCTTTCCAGTTATCCTTGCTTTCATCAAAAGCATCCGCAAGTCCGCCCCAGCCGACATAGCGGGATAGGATTTCCTGCTGCTCCGGCGTGGCCTGTGCGCCCTCAAATTCCAACTCCTTCAGAAGATTGATTGCCGCCATATTCGCCCGGAACTTGGTCTTTGCGCCGCCGACGCCCAAATTGTCATCCGTGATACGGAAGTTTTCCGCAGGCGGCAGCGGTGCGGGCGGGTCATGCTCCGGCTCGGTAGTGCGGATAGTCTGGATTTCAATGTCATAGGGAAGATGGCTTTTCTCGCCGGGGTAGAACGCTACGGTTTCCGTGGTAAACTGCGGCTGCTCCGGTTCAGTCGCCTCCGATGCTGGCTGTTCAGGAAGAGAAATATCTGGTTCAGGCTGTGCCTGTGTCCGGCTCTGCGCCTGCGCTTCCTCCAGAAAAACGGCGCGCAGCACGGGAGCGGCGTCCGGCCACAACAATCCGAGGGCGTGTACGCCCTTTTCCCCATGTACCTGCGCCTGAAAGCCGCTTCTTGAGGTGATGAAATCTGCCTCGGTGCCGTCCTCCAGCGTCATGGTGTCCGCGTCCGACGCGGCGAAAACGTTGGAAAGATACGCACCGATGGCGGCGTTGCCCTCGCCCTGCCGGAACAGCTCCCGCACCTCGTCCCGGATGTCAGGCGTGAGGATGCCGTTCATCAGGAGGTCGCGGAGGTCGTCGTTTCTGTTCCGTGCGGGAAGGAAATCTGTCATGGCGGCGTTCCGCTCATCCCGGCGCAGCAGCCGTTCAAAGTTCTCGCGGCTTTCGGCGCGGAATACGGGATAGCGGAGCGCCGGGTCACGAAGCTGCACATTGAGCGCGCCGACCTCCGTGATTTCAAAGGGTGTGTTGTCCAGATAGACGGTATCGCCCACGGCATACGGCGCACGGAAAATCATGTTTTCCTGTTCGTTTTCGGCAGTGACCTCCTTGACAGGTTGCGTCTGCTCCGCAGCGAAGAAATAGCCGGTGTCGAGGTAACGCTCAAAAACAGTGCGGTCTACGCTGACCGTTTCCTGTTCCGGGACGCTTGGCAGAGTGTACCAAACATTATCTTCGTCTACACGCTCGACCACCATCAGAGTATCCCGCTGTTCGGCTGCGGTGGAAGAAAAGCCGTCGCCCATGCGATAGGCATTCCCCAGCGGCGTTGTGAAAACCGGCACGTCCGGCTCCATACCGCGGCTGCGCTGAATACTGGAGAGGTAGTCAATGGCGTTAGATTGCTCCGCGAAGCGAAGCACCTGCCCACCCTCCTCATAGAAGCGGTCAAGGGCCGAGTCCCAGATGCCGGTAATGCCGCCCTCGTTGGGGTGCAGACGGATGGAAAAACGGTCCGGTGAGTCCATATACGCCGCCTGCGCTTCCTGCACCGCGATTCTCTCCACGTCCGCCATAACCTGCCGGATGAAGGGGCTGTTGCGGTTTGCCTCCGCGTCCACAATGCGCCCGCCCACAATACCGCGTTCAGCAAGCGCTTCCCGGATGGCGATGGGGTCAATATTGTCAAAGTTGTCCTGTTCCTGCTCGGTGTAGAAGTTATCGGATTGAATGAGCTGCGCAATGCGCCGCTGCACCTTTGCCCATGACAGCGTGACCGGCTCGGAATTTCCCACGGAGATTTGCAGCGGCTTGGAGCTGTCACCTACGCCGTATTCCGCTGCCAGCCATGCGGCGGTGTCCCGGTCGCGGGCGTGAGCCTTCATATAGCGGACAACTGCGTGCTTGCTTTCAATACTGCCGTTCCACTGCTGCAAGGCCGCGTCAATATCCGCCTGCGTCACCTTGTAGGGAGAGGGCGTGACCGTGGTTGCCATCGTGGGGTACAGCTCGTCCAAAAGCTCCTGATGCAGCCGGTTGTGGAACGCGGGCATATCGAAATAAAGCCGTGTGAGCTGCAAATCACCGGATTCCGTGACAATGCGCCGGATTGCCGCCGCACCCTCCAGATAGGCGTTCTCCCGGTCAGAGTTGTGGCAGGCGTTGAGGAAAGCATCGTCCGCGACAAGCGCGTTGCCCACGGTCAGCTTATACCCCTCAAACAGCTCTGCTACCGTGGGCTGTGGCTGCTCTGCGGCAGGATCGCGGAACACCCTCGTGCCGTCTGCGCCAAACTCGGCTTCGTATGCGTCAATGGCGGCTTCTGCTTCATGGTCGATAGAGCGCAGCGTGTAAATGTGACGCTCACCTCTAAAGTCTGGCGCTTCGGCAATCGTCACATCATACTTATCGCGCAATTTCTCTACATACATCTCTAAATTGTGCGACGGAACACCGCACATGGCAACACGGCCAGCGCCGGGGATCGCACTTGTAGTGAGGTTGAGGGCAAGCAGCGTCGCCGCCTGCTTCGCGTCCTCGCCGTACATCTCGAAGAAATCGCCCACCTGAAACAGCACGATGTCGTCCGGGTGGGCTTCTTTGATGGAATTGTATTCGTTTTGCGCCGTGCGTTCTGTTTCCTTTTCCTGTTGAAGCTGCGCGTACCGCTCCTTTTCCCTTGGGGAGAGAAAGCGGTCCTTCTGAATGAGGGCGTCGATCCTTGCGGCCACTTTCGTCCAGCTCAGCTCCACATTGGCACAGCCTGCTTTTTTCAGGACAATGCCGCGGCTGTCGTGGCTTTCATCACTATGGGATGCACCGGAAACGGCGTGGGAGCGCCCGCCTATGCCATACTCATCTTTGAGGAAAGCTGCCTTTTCCTTGCCGGTATGGTCGGCGGTGAAGTATTCGTAGATCCTGCCCTTGCCGCCCTCCACACCGCTGCCGCGATCCAGCGCGTGGTCAATCTCGTCCTCCGTGATAAAGCGCCCCGGCTCCGGCACGGCGGTCATTTCGGAGGAATACTCCCTGCGGGGCAAGGACAGGTCCCGCAAGCTCTGCCAAATCTGATTGAGCTTGTGATAGTGGAATCGCAGCAGGCTTCTGTCCTGTTCATAGGAGGCGTAAAACTGTGCGAACTCGCCGGAGAGCGTGTCGCGGAAATCTGTGTTTGTCAGTTGCTCCGCCAGCCGCGCCGTTTCATCGGGGAATCCGCCGCCCCGCAGCGTATCCATGCAGGAGAGATAGCCCTGTTCCCGTGCCTCGTAGCTGAGATCGTGTTTCAGATACCAGAGGGCTTGGGCAAGCAGCATCCGCTCATGCTGTCCTGCCTCGGCAAGCTCCACGTTGGAGGCATACGCGCCGCTGTCCATAAGCTCAGAAATGCGCACGGCGGCGTCCTGCCATGCGATTACCTGTGCGGTGCGCACATACTCCGCGCTTCTGCCGGGGGCGATGTGGATGCCGTCTACGGCGTACCACACGGAAAGCTCGCCCTCCGGGGTTTTGAAGCCGTTGCCGCCGTGAAAGGTGCTTTGCAGCAGCGCGGCAATGTCCTCCACAGACTTCTGCTTCTGGAACGCGGCGGCAATGACCATGCGGGTGTTGTCCGAATTGCCGCCCAGCCGCAGCACATGGTCAAGCTGCGCCTGAGAAACGGAAAAAGCGAAGGGCGTCTGCGCAACGCTCTCCGCTTCTTCTATGGCTGTAATCTGTTCCGCTTCGGTGGGGAAAAAGGATAGCTGACCGCCCCGTGCGGGGTGTTCTGTTATGCGTAGATCAGCTCGCTGAGGATGATCTCCTCCGCCTGCGCCTTGCAGGTGTTCATCAGGCCCACCCACGTCAATGGTTCGCTGGCTTTCAGCGCTTCCGTCGCTCCGGCCTCCGACGCCAGCTTCGGCATCATCTGCTCTAAGCGGCTCTGCGCCGCCTGCTCGATCTCCAGCAGGTGCGGGAACAGGGCTTCCTCCAAGATCATCTGGTTCCAGAGGATGGGCCGATGCTCCTTCAGGTACTTCTGGCGCATCCGCCCGTACTTGCCGAGGGGCTGCTCCGGCACCTCGATCTTCAGGTCGGGGATCATGTAATCTCCGTTCATCGTGTAAGTCAGGTTGTTCTCCATGCTCTGCCGTCCTTTCCGCGCTGTGTTCGCGCTCATAATTTCGTATGGTGACTTCGATCTGCCGCAAAACCTGTTCATTGATCTCGCTGACCGCCGTACCGAGTGCCGCCACCGTGCGCGGGGTGTTGAAATCAAAGATGCTGAAAAAATCCTCGTGTTCAAAGTGATCCTCCGGCTGCATCCCGCAGCGGGACATGAGGGAGTAGGTGATGCTGACCGCCGCGGCGTTTTTGAACGCCACCTCGATGTTGTAATCATCATACTCCTCCAGATAGGAATCCGCAACGATGCCGAGAATGTCGCGGGAATGGTCGCGCCAGTATTCCGCAGCAAGCTGAGAAGCGACGCTCTCGAACTGCTCCGCAAGGCCGTTTTTGCCGGAAACGCTGTAATTACGCTCCAGCATGGCGCTCACGCTGTCGGTATGCGCGTCTTTCAGCTCCCACAAGTTGACGCGGCGGGCGTTTTCCTTTCCGCCGGTGTCGGAAACGTCAAAGACGTATTTGAGCCGCGGTTTGTAGCCGGAAGCGTCAATGAGGGCGATGCCCGTGCTGCCGCGCCGGACATAGCGCCCCATTTTCTCGTTCCAGAAGTCATACTCCGCGCAGGCGGTGGCCTCCGGGCGCTGCATATAGATCATGAGCTGCTCGTTGTAGGGGTACTTATACAGCCTTGCGGCGGTGGTCAGAAATGCCGTCCACTTCTGGTAGCTTCCCGTGATCTGCTCCGCCGTGCGGTCTGCCATCTGCGCATAGAGCTGTACTTTACTCGGCATCCATATCCTCCTTTTCAAAATCGGGGAACAGGTCGAGCGCGTCATATTCCGCGTCGCTCATCCTGCGCAGCTTTGCGATGGCGCTGTCCGTCAGCTCCCGCAGCTCCGTTTCATCCGCAGCGAGGTAGCCGCGCATTTCCTCCAGCGCCGCGATCAAGCCCGTGCGGGTGCCGGTGTTGTAGAGGCTCATAAGCTGGCGTTCTTCAAAGGTGATGTTCATATCAAAGCTCCTTTTCCGCGCTCTTTTTGGGCGCTGTTTTGTGTGGACGTTCTTGGGCCGGTTGGCTTTTGAGCTGCTCCAGCACAGATTTCTTCTTTTCCCGGTGTGCCGCCTCTGCCAAATCCATCAGGGAGATGGACATACCGGCCTTGACCTGTGCTTCAAGGTCGGCGACGGTGGGCTGTTTGGGGCCGTTGTTGATAATGCCGTCGATCATGCCGTAATCGTCCTCCATCGACATTTCGGCGGCTTTCAGGTAATTCTCCGGTTTCTGAAAGGCGGGCAGCTCCTGAAATCCCATGCTGTCACAGTAGTGATAGGATACCTTGCCGTCCTGTTTCAGCGCAACGATGTCGCTGACGGAGAGGCTGTGTCCCACAAAATCGCCGGGGCGCTCGTCGTTGAAAATGTAGTAGAAGTTTTCAAGGATTCTGCCGGTATCATCGTCCGGGTACACCTCACGGGTATAGACGGCTTCATAGTTGGCCGGGTCAGGCGGCGCGGCCAGACTGCCGAGGCTGGCAAAACGCAGCTCCACCGGCGCATCCCGGCGCAGTTGGTAGATCGCCATAGAATCGGTGGGACTGTTCAAAAAACGCTGCTCCACATCGCGGGGAGGAATATGGCCTTTGACCGCATCCCAATCCGGTCTTGTGACGCCGAACATTCCGTCGTGCTTGATGATGTCCTCGGCTTCAAAGACCATTTCCTCGGCGTTGTCGGGATAGAGCATATAAACCGTGATGTCATGTTCCAGCAGCTCCACTGCCCGATCCTTGGAAAGCGGGAACATATCGCTATCCAGATACCCATAGCTGCGCATATCGTCCACCGTCAGCGTGGGGTCAGGCATCGGGACGGCCTGTTCCAGCTCCGGGAGCATATTATCTGCCGCATCGGTGGGGGCAACGACTGCGCCGGTGATCTGTTCGCTGTCCAAGGGCGGCGTAATCTGCGCCTCCTGCAAGTCCTCCAGAATTTTCATATCTGCAAATGTCACCTTGGTTGGTGTCATGCCTTGAATGGCAAATACCTCCGTTCGGACAGCCCCGGCAACAGATGCAACCGGCGAATCTTCAATGGCGCTGCTGTCAATAACACCGCCATCCAGCAGCTTTTTGCTTTCCTTGTCGTAGAGCGAATAGTCCCATCCGCCGTCTGTATGCTGCACATGGAGATATACCGAGCCATCCACAAGATAAAGCGCTTCGTCTGTTTGTGTGGCGCTCACTTCTTCACGATTGATGCCGCGCTCCTTGCAAATCTCCGCAAAGTGCCGGTCAATGTCCGTAATCAGCTCAGAGGCAGTCTTGTTGATGGTTTCCAGACTGGCGCGAAGCTCTTTCAACTCCTTGCCCTTTGACCATGTGGCGATATAGCCGAAGCTGTTTTCGCCCGTTTCAATGCCGTAATACTGGCAGACCGCATAGGAGATGCTTTCGGCCTCTACCTCCTCGGTGTTGCGGCTCTTTTCACCGGGGACAAGGATCGTCTCACCATCGTCCGCAAGCTCCGTCATGTGTTCGTAGTCGTGGAGCTTGGCGTGGGCAATCTCATGGACGGCGGCGCATACCGTCTGCACCTCACTCATACCGGCGCGGATGGTGATGCTCTGCGCCTTAATGCTGAAAAAGCCGTCCGTATCCCGCGCAACGGGCTTTATCTCCATCGGAACGGGAGAAGCACGGCGCAGCGCCTCCATGAAAACCTCATACTGCTGCACATTGCCGCTCAGATCGGCGGCAAGCTGGGGCAAGGGCTTTCCCGCAGTCTGTGACACATCAAAGACGGACACCACCTTGAACATAGGGATACGGATTTCCTTTTCCTCAATGATGGCCTTGCCGTCTGCATCCAGTATCGGCGCGTTGGTTTCGGGGTCGGTCTTGATTTCCTCGACCTTTTTCTTATAGGGAGTAGGAGCGATGATGCGGATACCTTTTTCGCCTTTCAGGACGTTCCTGCCGAACTGATCGCGCCACTTGTTGAAGCCCGCCACATGGGTGGCGTCGGGGCGCTGCATATAGATGAGCATGGTATTATTGACCGAGTAGCGGTGAAAGCGGCTCATGGTGGCAAGGTACTGCCGGTACTTATCGCTCTCGAACAGCTCCTTGATGCCATTTTCGATGCTGTCAACGATCTCCCGCATCCGGTCTTTGTTGGTTTGTTTTTCAGCCATGATAATCTCCTTTCAGAAAAAATAGCGCCCCTGCGCAGAAGAAAACACATCCTGCACAGGGGCAATTCTCCGCAGATAGAGGCCGTTTTTGCGCTTGCGGATAGAATGACGCAGCCACTTGCAATCCGGCATGAAAAAAGCCTTGCAGCACGGGGCTTTCCCAGTCTCTATTTGCGGAGGTTCCAGTATTGTTCACGCTTGCGTTTGGCGTCCTGCTTTCTCCGCTCCCGCTTGGCACAGGTGGGGCAATATTTGGCGCGGTTGGAGGAAGAATAGACCGGCTTACCGCAGACGGCGCAGCGTTTTTCCGGTCTTTCCCGCATTACGTCGGCCAGCAGCTCATGGTCGGCGGGAAGCACCGCGTTTCGGAACCAGTTGCACAGCAGCGAGTAGGAAATGCCCTGTACGCAAACACAAGGCTCTCCATCATCCAGCGCGAGGCAGTTGCCGTGATCGTAATTACAGCAGAGCTTCCGAATGAGCTTCTTGGCGCGGCGGAGCTGCTTGTAATCCATACGCGGCGCATCAGCCATTGTCGAACACCATCTTATAGCCCGTGCGCTGTCCATCGTCCTCCAAAAGAACGCTGGCATCATAGGTTTTCCCGGTCTTTTCGGAGTAGCAGCCTTTCAGCGGGGCGCGGCCATTTTTCAAAAGCGCAGCGGCAAGGGATTTTGTCAGCACCTTTTTCTTGGCGGTGAAAAAGCGGCTGTTTTTCCAGAGAACAAAGGAACAGGCGCGGTTTTCGCAGAAAAATCCCTTTTGAGATTCCGTCACCTCGGCTCCGCAGCGGGGACACCTGCCGACTACCTCACGCCCGGAGGGGAACAGGACTTCCGTACCGGGGATGGGTTTGTAGGTCTGCACCAGCTCATGTAGCATGGCGGCGATCCCATCCATGAAGCTGTCCGGGGCGATTTCACCGCGCTCGATCTCTTTCAGGCGGTGCTCCCATTCAGCGGTGAGCTGCGGAGACTGGAGCTGTTCGGGCAGAACGGTGATAAGCGCCGTGCCGGTGGAGGTGGGCAGCAGATTTGTGATCTTCTTGGACTTCCTGCGCTCCACAAAACCGGAGGACACCAGCTTTTCAATGATACCGGAACGGGTCGCCGGGGTGCCAATGCCCTTGCGCTCGGCATCATCTGGCATATCCTCCTTGCCCGCGTTTTCCATCGCCGCCAGCAGCGTATCCTCGGTGAAATGCTTGGGCGGCGTGGTTTTTCCGGTCTTGACCGATGCGGCAGATATGGGAAGCGTCTGTTGCTCCGTCACCACCGGCAGCGCGGGCGCTGCCTCTGCCTGCTCCGGCTCATAGCGCTTCCAGCCGGGAGCAAGAACGCTTTTGCCCTTGGCGGTGAAGCTCTGACCGGCACAGTCCACCGTAATGACCGTTTCTGCGTAGCGGTGGGGTTCATCTACCGCACGAAGCAAGCCCTTTGCCGCCAGCTTCAGCACCTCACGTTCGCCCAGCGGCAGAGAGGCCATATCTACCTTTTCTGCGCTGATGGTGGGAACAATGGCGTGGTGATCGGTGACTTTTTTACTGCTGCATACCTGCTTGGCGCAGATGGTCGGAGGCTTCTCCATGCCGCAGACAGCGGCAGCGGCGGCAACAAGGCCGGGGACGCTGCCCTCCATATCGTCGGTCAGATAGCGGCTGTCGGTGCGGGGGTAGGTGCAGAGCTTCTTTTCATAGAGCGCTTGGAGATAGTCGAGGGTCTGCTGAGAGGTGTAGCCGAGAACGCGGTTGGCGTCGCGCTGGAGGGAGGTCAAATCGTAGAGCGCGGGCGCTTTCTCAGACTTTTCCTTGCGCTCCACGCTTTTGACCGCTGCCATCTTGTTCTTGCAGGCATTGGCGATGGCATCGGCGTGCTTTCTGTCCTTCATTCGGTCTGTCGCGGCGGGAAAGCCGCAATCGAGCTGGACGGTGTAGAACGGTTCTGCCACAAATGCGGAGATCTCCGCCTCGCGCTGTACCAGCAGCGCCAGCGTGGGCGACATGACGCGCCCAATGTTCAATGTGCGGCCATACATCAGGGAGAAATACCGCGTGGCGTTGATACCAACCAGCCAATCAGCCTTGGCGCGGCACAGGGCAGATTGATGCAGGCCATCATAGTCGCGCCCAGACTTAAGCTGCTGGAAGCCGCTGCGGATGGCATCATCCTCCATTGAAGAAATCCAAAGCCGCAGAATCGGCTTGGAGCATCCCGCAAGGCAGTAGACCGTGCGGAAGATCAGCTCACCCTCGCGCCCAGCGTCGCAGGCGTTGACCACCTCTGCCACATTCTCCCGGCGCATCAGCTCCCGCAGAATGTCAAACTGCTTCTGCTTTTCAGAGCGGACGATGAAGCGGAACGAGATAGGAATGATGGGCAGCGCCGCCAACGTCCATTTGGCATCATCGGCATTGTAAACGGCGGCGTCGGCCAGCTCTGCCAGATGCCCAAAGCACCACGACACGATATACCCGCTGCCCTCCAGATACCCGTCATGCCGTGATTTAGCACCCAGCACGGCGGCGATGCTCTGCGCCACGGAGGGCTTTTCGGCGATCACAAGGCGCATGGTGCAGCCTCCATTCTCTTTACGTCACGGTAGCAGGGGCGAACGCAGCTCTGTCCGAAGCGCTTGCAGCCGTAGCAGAAGTGTTCCTTGGCAGCGTCGGGAGGGCTGTCCTCCCGCGCTGCTTTCGGCTTCTGCATCATCAGGCGTTCCAGCGGATTATTGGTGAAATATCTCATGCGTTCGTATCCTCCGTAGTATCCTGTTCCGGTTCGTCCTCATACGGCTCAAACTCATATTCGTCCTCGCCGTAGTCATAATCGTCCAGATCGGCGCTGCCTTTGGTCTGCGGCTTGGCCTTTTTCTGCTTGAAAATGTAGAACGCGGCACCGCCGCCCAGCGCGACGACCGCGTCCGCCCGCGTCAGCTGGTTTTCACACAGCGCGTCGAGAAGCGCCAGATACGTCTTCGCGCACTTGGAGCTTTCCCCATGCGGAAACGCGAACCGGCACACGGAAAACCCGGCGTCTGCAAGGCTTTTCTGCACCGTTTCGCCATACAAAGGCCATACGGAATCATCCGAGACAAGCATGACCGTGCCTGCGTTCGTCACGCCGCGCACCAGTTCGCCCGCGCGCCGCAGCAGCCCGCGCTCGATCAGAATGTCGTACCGCCTTGAGGCGGAGACCGTGACTGTTTTCATCGTCCGTCGACCTCCTCCTTGCGTTTTTTGCCGTCCTCGAGCAGCTGCGTCAGCGCTGCTGCATCGTCTTCCGCGATTGCGGCGCGGTATTCCATCAGTCTGTCCATCAGACAGTCCAGCTCATGGAGCATATTG
>ERZ779737.1220-NODE-1220-length-20792-cov-2.622848_pt1 | contig 20792 bp, 19 predicted proteins | sample MGYA00511889_ERZ779737 | MGnify/ENA primary metagenome ERZ779737 (study PRJEB29588, sample SAMEA2163575) | human gut metagenome | biome: human gut; feature: human-associated habitat; material: faeces | place: Denmark | collected 2008/2010 ...
GAACCCACGAACGATGATTTCCGCCCGCTGCCCGATGATGATGACATCCCGTTCTGAGAAAGGAGAACACATGGAAGAAAATAAAAATCCCCTTATGGGCCATGTCGTAAAGGTCCCTGCACAGGTGTCCGGCATCCCTGACGGAGTGCAGATGACGGTGAACGCAGCCGTGACCACCTTTGCGGCGGTCGATGGCAAACCGGCTGGCATCGAAAGCATGGGTACGGCAGAATGCAATATGCTTGCCAGCTATACGCGGGGAACGGTCTCGTAAAAATACTGTTAGTAATGTTATAAATCATGGTGTTGTATTAAATGATTCAAAATTAGATTTTATTGTAAATAGTAGAGTAGAAAAAGGTAATAAAAAATCAGTTTTAAATCAAACAAGTAAGATAATAGTTATGAGTAAAAATAATAGTCGTATTGAACCAAATATGTATATAGATGAATTTGATGTTGATGCAAGACATGCTGCTACAATTGGTAAATTTTCGAAAGATGAAATATTCTATCTTATGACTAAAGGAATTAGTTATAAAGAATGTGAAAAATTATTAATAGAAGGATTTTTAAATATTAAATAGGGAGGTGAAAAAAATGAATAATTATAAAGATGATTTTGAAATGCTCAATAAAAGTTTAATTTATTTTGATAATGGAGCAACTACTTTTAAACCAAAAAGTGTTGTTAATGCAATTGTTGATTATTATACAAACTATACTGCAAATGCACATAGAGGAGATTATGATATAAGTTTTATAGTTGATACTAAATACGAAAATACTAGAGAAAAAGTAAGACAATTTATAAATGCAGATAAATCTAGTGAAATTGTATTCACATCTGGTGCTACTCAATCTTTAAATATGATTGTTACTGGTTTCTTTGCTAATTACTTACAAGATGGAGATGAAGTACTACTTACAAAAGCAGAGCACGCATCTAATATATTACCTTGGTTTAATATAAAAAAAGATATTAATATTAAATATATAGAGTTAGATAATGAACAAGTAACTTTAGAAAATGTTAAAAAGAGTATTACTAAGAATACTAAGGTTATTTCTATTGCACAAGTTACTAATGTAATAGGTGATAGAAGACCAATAAAAGAAATATGTAAATTAGCGCATGAAAATAATATCCTTGTTGTTGTAGATGCAGCACAAAGTATACCTCATACTAAAGTTGATGTTAAAGACTTAGATTGTGATTTCTTAGCATTTTCAGCGCATAAGATGTGTGGCCCTACTGGTGTTGGAGTATTATATGGTAAATATGAATTACTAGAAAAAATGCAACCTCAAAATGTAGGAGGAGGTATGAATAATGACTTTGAATCTGATAAAACATATAGATACAAAGAAATACCTTATCGTCTTGAAGCAGGAACTCCAAATATAGCAGGAGTAATTGGTTTGGGTGCTGCTATAGATTATATAAGTAAAATTGGTATTGAAAATATAGAAACTTATGTAAAAAGTTTAAGAAAATATGGAATAGAAAAATTAAGTAAGTTAAATAATATTGATATATACAATAAAGATATAGATTCTTGTAGTATTATATTTAATGTAAGAGGTGTACATAGTCAAGATACTGCTACTTATTTAAATAAAAAAGGTATATGTGTAAGAGCAGGTAATCACTGTGCTAAAATATTAAAAGATGAAATAGGTGTAACTAATACTTGTAGAGTAAGTTTATATTTCTATAATACAAAAGAAGATATTGATAAGTTATATGATGCACTAAATAATGATAATATATTAGTAGATTCATTAGTTTAAAAAAATAGTTTAGATTTGATATTTATTCATTTCTAAACTATTTTGTTTGCAATAATAATTTATATTTAATAGGTAATTTGTTATAATCATAATTTATTTTCTTTATAGCACCAGTATCATAACAAACACCAGTAAATACTTCATATAATACTTTTATATCATAACCTTGGTATAAATACTTATTAACTGCATCAATCATTTTTAAAGCTTCATTTATAGAAGAGTGCAATATATTTCTAAATAATATTTTTTTAGTAATTTTTTTTGAATTAACAAACTTATAAAAAGTACTATTCTTATTATATTTATCTATTCTTGTTATTTTTTTAAATAGATTATCATTATTATAAAGTCTATTTAATACTTTGTTTGCTCTTTTAATAATTAATATAGTTAATTCATATATTCTTCTTATATCAAGCATCCCATAAGATGTTCTATATGTATTATTTATTAATTTACTTAATACCTTGTTATTAACACTTTTGCAATTAATAAATGAATAATCATCTATTTTATTGCCTTTTAATAAGTATTTATCAAAAAGACACTCAATATATGTATGTGGCTTTATAATTGATTTTGAAAGTGTATTATTACTTAATGCACCAACAATTGGATGAATTTCTTTGTCAAGAGAATAATGCGCAATATGGCCATACAAATAAGACATTACCAATTCATTATTTTCTAGATTATTATTTTTAATATAATTAATAGTTTCAATAAAGAAAGTAGTTGGATCTTCCTTGTGAGTAGCATTAAAGCAACTTAATCTAGTAAAGGTTAAATCTTGACCAATAGAAAATAATTTTAAACTTTCTAAATCAATTTTATCCTTGTTATTAAGTTTTTTGTACAACTTCTCACTCATGATTATATGACTAATAAAGTTTGCCATAATCTCACCTCTTTTCTAATTTTACCATTTTCTATAAAAATATGTCAAATTTATCTTTACTTTTTAATAAGTCCTGTGTTATAATCTATTTTGCTTGGGGCGTTAGCTCAGTTGGTAGAGCAACTGACTCTTAATCAGTGGGTCTAGGGTCCGAATCCCTAACGCCCCACCATGTTTAGAAAGTAAGATAGTTTATCTATCTTTTTTTATAAAAAAAATTAAGCTAAATACTTAATTTTTTTCATGCTTTAAATCATAACATTTACGTGCTTGAACTCTATATGCAACTGCATATTTTTTTATTTCTTTTACTATTTCTTTTTTTGTTAATATATCATCTTTATTTAAATCTTTTTCTCCTAGAATTGTCATATTAATTAATGGCACATCTAATTCTTTTAATACAAGAGAAACAAACTTTATCATTTCATTTATATCATCTTTCTTTATAAAAAAGTCAAATCCAAGATAATATGGTTCTCCTGACATAATATTTGCAGGATTATTAGCGACAGAATTAACATGTAATTGTAAGCATCTTTCTTTATTATTCATAATTACTCCTTTGTGAGTAAATATTTTATCACAAATAAAGTAAAATTCAATCTTTTTTATTTAATAGTTAAACATTTTTAATAATTTGTTGCTAAAAATTAGTGTTTATGTTATTCTATAGTTGGATGTGATATTATGATTAGTATAGTTGTTCCTTGTTATAACGAGGAAGAAAGTTTACCTTATTTCTATGAAGAAATGAGTAAGGTAATGAAAAAAATGGATTATGTTAAATTTGAACTTATATTTGTAGAAGATGGTTCAAAGGACAAGACACTTTCTATGTTAAAAGATTTATCTAAAAAGGATGATAGGGTAAAATATATATCTTTTTCAAGAAATTTTGGAAAGGAAGCTGGAATGCTTGCTGGTCTTGCAAATGCAAAAGGAGATTATGTAGCAATAATGGATGCTGATTTACAAGATCCACCTAAATTAATTATAGAAATGTATGATATCTTAAAAGATAAAGAATATGATTGTGTTGGATTAAGAAGAGTAACTAGAAAAGGAGAACCTCCTATTAGAAGTTTTTTTGCAAAATGTTATTATAAATTAATTAACAAGATTTCTGATACAGAGATTGTTGATGGTGCAAGAGACTTTAGATTAATGAGTAGACAAATGGTTAACTCAATACTTTCTCTTAATGAAAATAATAGATATTCAAAGGGTATATTTTCATGGGTTGGATATAATACTAAATGGTTAGAATATAAAAATGTTGAAAGAGTAGCAGGTACTACTAAGTGGTCATTTTTTAAACTATTTAAATATTCTATTCAAAGTATAGTAGCATTTTCAACATTCCCTTTAATTTTATCAATAATAGTATCTTTATTACTTATGTTTATAAGTTTTATATTATTTATAATTTTACTAGTAGGAAGTGTAAGTGTTGCATTTAAATTGACAACATTAATATTATTTTTATCTTCTTTACAGTTCTTATTTATTGGTATTAATGGGCTATATATATCAAAGATTCATATTGAATCACAAGATAGACCTAAGTATATAATAAAAGAAAGTAATATAAAAAATTATAATTAAAATAATATTAAAAAAAGGAAAATTTTATTTTTCCTTTTTCTTATGCTTTGTTTTAACTTTAGGCTTTTCTTCTTCAATATTTATTTCATTATAATTATATTCTTGCAAAAAAGTAGAGAATGCTTTTCCGTCATATTCATAACCGCATATTTCTTTATGTCTTTTTTTAGCTTGTTCTAAACTATCTAAATCTTCATCAATTGTATTTTTTATTTCAAGAAGTTCACTAGTAGGATGTTTTTCTTTTTCAATTTTATTTATTTCTTTCTTTTTCTTTTTTATTTCGAAAAGGGAACGCATAATATTAAACATTTGACCACCTATAATTATACCTGAACAAGTTGATAAAATCTTTTTACTTGTTTCTTTTGCACTAATATCAATAGTTTCTATAGGGCTTTGTTTATCTACGCTTATTACTTTTTCAACTGCAACATATTCTTTGTCACTAGCTTGTTCAAATGAAGAATAAGGAACTATTTTACTTTCTTCTTTAGCGTTTGGTGTATTTTCTTTATAATAATCAGCATCATATGGAGCATAATCTAATTTATATGTTGTAATAAGTCTATTTCCATCTTCAAGGGTTTCTCCATACTTAATAATAGTTACATCTCCCTCATCTTTTTCATTGGCGTTTATTATATATGTTTTTGATTCATCACTTAATGTATCTGTGTATTCAATTTGAGTTTCATAACATGTGGTTTTTGCTATATCATTACTTGTTTTTTCAGAAGAACAACAAATAAATACACCGATAGCAAGTAAAATAGCATTAAAACTTGCTCGTGATTTAGTATCTTGTAACTCAGATTTTGCATGATTGATATTACTATCTAATTCCTTATTTTTGTTCCATTTTTTTATAAGCTCATCTTTTTCATCATAAATTTTACTTGAAAGTTTAACCATATTATTGTGTATTCTCGTTTTTAATTCAGGGTGACTTTTTAAAAGTAATAACTGAATTAATAATTCATTTGCAAGAGTTACATCTAATCCATCTTTAGTTAAGTTAGAAATATGATTATCTATTTTTTCATCAGTACCACGAATACTTTCTAAATCCTCTTTTACAAGATTGTTGATAAACTCTATATTATCTGCCGATAGATTAATTTGATGTAATACTATTGAAGAATCACTTTTTAATAATTCTAATTTAATTACTTCATAAGCAGTTTTATATAAAAGTAGGGTAGTTTGTTCAATCTTACCATATTCAGTTATTGAAAGACTATTAATATCAGCAATATAAGATAAAATCATTCTTATATATTCATTTAATTCCTCTTCACTAATATATTCATCTTTATTTTCTAAGATTACTTTACAACCACAATTAATTTTAAAAATTGTATTTTCTTCTTTAACCTTGTTATCGAGTATTCTTAAATTTTTTGATGCGGTATTGTAAATTGGCTCGGATGCCATGGCTCCAATTACTAAAGTTCCACCATTTTTAATTTCTCTTTTTTCGTTAGTGTTTTTAATAATTTCGTTTAGTTCATTTTCATATTTTTCTACATCTATATCAGAACTTTTAAGCAAATCAAGTTGATTTTTAATTTTAGTAACTAGTGAATTATATTCAATTACTTTGTTATTATATCCAGTAGGTATAGGCGTAAATTCTTTTGTATCATCCATAAAATAAAACCTCCTTTAAAAATCGTTTGTTATGATAGCATACATGCTTTTTAAAGTCAATTAATAAGTAAATATATTATATATGTGTGCAAAATCAAAGAATATTACACTTTAATTGCTAAATTTTAAAAAAAGTGTTGCATTTTTCTTAAATTTAATATAAAATGTAGTAGTCAGCAAAAATTATGGTTTGGATGGGCTTGTAGCTCAGGTGGTTAGAGCGCACGCCTGATAAGCGTGAGGTCGATGGTTCAAGTCCATTCAGGCCCACCATTTTGGCCAGTTGGTGAAGTGGCTTAACACACTGCCCTTTCACGGCAGCATTCATGGATTCGAATTCCATACTGGTCACCAAAAATGTTTATAATTTAATATATAAAAACGATGCGAAAAGACATGGCTTATAATTCTTATTTCAAGAGAGTTCGTGTTAGCTGAAAACGAATAATAAGATTATGTAGTTACTACTTTTCAAGTTGTACTCGAAAGAGAAAACCGGAAAAATCCGTTATCAAAATTAAGGTAAAATAAGAATGGTACCGTGTCAATAAGCACTCCTTATATGGAGTGTTTTTATTTTATTTAGAAAGAGGAAGTAGTATATGAAAACAATAAAAATAAAAGATTATCTAGGAAACTTAATTTATGTAGATATCACCAATCTTAGTCTAAGTGAGTTAATAGAACTTAGAAATTCCCTCGTAGGCTACGAAGCATATGCAGTACTCAATAGTATGATAGTAAATGAATGTATGCAAAGCAAATACACCAAGAACTATAACCGCGTAGCAAAAAGAATAAGAAAAACAAAAAAAGTATATAAAGAAAGGAATGATTAAAATGATAAATATCAAAGAAGATAAAGAATTAAATGTAATGAACCACAGCTGTGCCCACCTTTTAGCCCATGCCATTAAACATCTATACCCACATGCTTTGTTTTGGGTAGGGCCAGTAATTGACGATGGTTTTTACTATGACATCGATTTAGGAGATGACGTTATACGTGAAGAAGATTTACCTAGAATCGAAAAAGAAATGAAAAAAATCAGCAAAGATAACAAACTAATCAAAAGAATGGAAATAAGTAAACAAGAAGCCTTAGAAATGTTTAAAGACGATCCATACAAAATAGACTTAATCAGTAGAATGGACGAAAAAGAACAAATAATTTCAGCATACAAACAAGAAGACTTCATTGACCTATGCCGTGGGCCACATGTCAATTCCACAAAAGATTTAAAGTATTTTAAACTCCTAAAAGTATCTGGTGCATACTGGAAAGGAGACTCCAAAAACAAAATGCTTCAAAGAATATATGGCATATGCTTCAAAGAAGAAAAAGATCTAGAAGAATATTTAAACATGCTAGAAGAAGCAAAAAAAAGAGACCACAAAAAATTAGGCAAAGAACTAGAATTATTTATGATGAGTGAATATGGTCCAGGTTTCCCATTCTTCCTACATAATGGAATGATATTAAGAAACCAATTAGAAAACTTTTGGTATCAAGAACACACTAAAGAAGGCTATGAGTTCATAAAAACTCCAATTATGCTAAACAAAGAATTGTGGCAATTATCAGGTCATTGGTATAACTACCGTGAAAACATGTATACCAGTGAAATCGATGATAAAATATTTGCAATAAAACCAATGAATTGCCCAGGCGGAATGCTTGTTTACAAAAATAGCCTTCATTCTTATAAAGACTTACCACTAAGAATAGGAGAATTAGGCCAAGTACATAGACATGAAGCAAGTGGAGCCCTAAATGGTTTATTTAGAGTAAGAACATTTACCCAAGACGATGCCCACATATTCATGAGAGAAGACCAAATAGAAGAAGAAGTAATAAGATTAATTAACTTCATTGATAGAATGTATAGTGTTTTTGGATTAACCTATAACATTGAACTATCTACAAGACCAGAAGAAAAATATATAGGTTCAATTGAAATATGGAACAAAGCCGAAAAAGCCCTAGAAGAAGCTTGCCACAAAGCAGGAAGAGAATGCAAAATCAATCCTGGAGATGGAGCCTTCTATGGACCTAAACTAGACTTTCACATTAAAGATTCACTCGGTCGTGTATGGCAATGCGGAACAATCCAATTAGATATGAATTTACCTGAAAGATTTGATTTAACTTATGTTGACAAAGATGGTTCAAAAAAAAGACCAGTTATGTTACATCGCGTTATATATGGTTCAATTGAAAGATTTATTGGTATCTTAATTGAACACTATGGTGGAGCCTTTCCACTCTGGTTATCTCCGGTTCAAGTAAACATCATCCCTGTTAATAATGAATATCATTTAGAATATGCTAAAACATTAGAAAACATCCTAAAAGAAAATGGTATCCGTGTCAAAATGGACGCCCGCGAAGAAAAATTATCTTACCGCATGAGAGAATCACAAACTAAAAAAATTCCTTATACCCTAATTATAGGAGATAAAGAAAAAGATGATAACAAAGTAAGTTATAGAAAATTTGGTAGCAACGAAACTACAACAGTTGATACTAAAGAATTTATTAATATCTTAAAAGATTTAATTAAAGATTTAAAATAGAATTACTTAAATGTAGTTCTTTTTTTTCACGTTTGCTATGCTGTTAACAGAAAAAAAACAGTAAATTTACCTAAATACACCATCATTAATAAATTAACAATAAATGTTCCTGCTTTACACTCAAAAGTGTCAAATTTTAAAAAAAATGAAGAAATTTTAGAAAAAAAAAGTAATCTCAATTTTCTCTGACTATATATATAGTTAGGAGGGTAAAAAAGATGCAAAAAAAATTAGTTATTAGACAACAAGGAATAAAAGAATGTGGCGCCTCATGCTTATTATCGGTTATTAGATATTATAAAGGAAATATTTCTTTAACCAAGTTATTAGAATTAACCAACACAAACAAAAATGGCACAACCTTTTATGACCTTAGATATGCCTCCAATTATCTTGGCCTACCTGCAGAAGGCTATAAATTGGACAAACTATCTAACGAAATAAAAACCCCATTCATTTCCCAAGTTCTTGTTAATAATTATACCCATTTTATTGTAGTTTATGAAATAAAAAAAGATAGTTTATTAATCATGGACCCCGGCCAAGGTTCAAAAGTTATTAAACTCGAAGATTTTTATAAAACATGGACAAGCAATATCATGATTTTTAATTATAACAAGAAACTTCCCATAATAACAACCAAAAATTATATCAAAAATATTATCATAAATGTCTTAAGTAAGAACAAAATATTACTTACTAACATCTTCATTTTATCAATAATTTTTACATTATTAACAATTATTAATTCTTACCAAATGAAGTTCATTTTAGCTAAGTTTTCTGTAAGTACATTTGTCATTTCATTCATATACATAATACTTATGCGGTCTCTTGCAAATGTTTTCAAAAATATATTGCTATCTTACCTAAACATCAAACTAGATATTAGTATCTTCGCCTCATCCATTGATAATATAATTTACTTTCCTTATAGTTATTACAAAAATAAAACAACTGGTGAAGTAACCTCAAAATTAAGCGATATATCCCATATTAGAAATTTAATTAGTAAAATAATACTCACAGTACTACTAGATTTTCTAATACTCATAATCGCAGGAATATTTCTTTATTCCATTAATAAATTCTTATTCCTATTATCTTTATTAATTGTTTTAATCTATGTAATTACTATGCTTTTATTAAACCCATACATGAACAAATTAGTCAAAAAAGATCTAGAAAATAACAGTATTATCAATACCAATTTAATCGAATCAATTACTAATTTTGAAACAATAAAAGGTTTAAATATAGAAGCAAAAATTATAGATAAATTAGAATATCTTTACAGCAAAAACCTAAAAAACGCATTAAAATTCAGTAATATTATTAATTTCTGCAATTTTATTAAAGAATCAGTAGAATTAACTATCTTACTTCTAATAAATCTATATGGTATTTTAGAAGTAACAAAAGGCTCCATGCAACTAAGCACCCTCATTGTATTTAATACTATTCTAGTGTATTTCTTAGATCCAGTTAAAAATATTATTAATTTAGCAAGTGATTATTATATGGCTAAAAACGCATTAGATAGAGCAAATACCTTGTTTGAAATAAAAAAAGAAGATATGCTTACCAAAACTGATTTATTAATAAATGGTAATATTGATATTCATAATTTATCATTCTCATATGGACATACCAAAATCCTAAACAATGTTAACTTATCTATTAAAAATGGAGAAAAAGTTTTAATACTAGGTAACTCCGGAAGTGGCAAAAGCACCTTACTCAAAATATTATATAAATATTATGAAGTTAGAAGAGGCATGATTAATATAAATAATAATGATATTAATGATTATAGTTTAAAAGATATTAGAAGTGAAATTACATATATTAGTCAAAACGAAATGCTTTTCACAGATAGCATCAAAGATAACATCATCTTAAATAGAAATATTAAAACTGAAGAATTCTTAAACGTATGTAAAACCTTTTACGTTGATAAAATAATAGAAAATAACATTTTAGGTTATGATATGTTACTAGAAGAAAATGGCATCAACATCTCAGGTGGCGAAAGACAAAGAATAATCCTTGCTAGAAGCATGCTTAAAAAAAGCAAAATAGTATTTATCGACGAAGGATTAAATCAAATAGATATTAATTTAGAAAGAAAAATATTAAAAAACAGTTTTAAAAATTATAAAAACATAACATTTGTAATTGTATCACATAGATTAGATAATATGGATTTATATGATAAAGTAATCAAAATAGAAAATGGGCAAGTTATAGATATTTTAAAAAGGAGAGTAAAATGATTAGTTGCAACAAAGAAATAATTTTTAATATAAAAAACAAATTAGTAATATTATTCAGTAGCGTTGTTATTATAAGTTTTATTATTATGATTATTTTAGCACACCTTTTAAAAGTAGAAAAATATTACCAAAACAAAGGCATTGTAGTCTTAGACAACGATAACTATTACTTAAAATTATATGTTGATTTTGAAAATATTGAAACCATAATAAATAACTCTTCAATCCTCATAAACGAAGATAACTATCAATATAACATAATAAGTATAAGTGATTTATTAGAATCTAATTATGATAACTACCAAATATTCTATCTACAAATACTAAATCCAAATAAAAATCTATTAGTTAATAATCTGGTTATCAATTACAAAATTTTAACAGGTAGAGAATCACTGATAAAATATATAAAAAAAATAGTAAAGGAGTAAAAAATATGAAAAAATTAAACGAATTAGAATTAAAACAAATTAATGGAGGCATCGGACTAGGCTGGCTAGCCGCAGGATTATTTGTAGGTATATCATTTATCTCAGGCATTTTGTCAGGATACACTAACCCAACACCATGTAATATTAGTAGGAGTAGGAGGTAAAAAAATGAGAAAACTAAACAAAAATGAATTAATTAACATAAACGGAGGATTCAAAATATCCGGGGCAATTCTTCAATACGGAAGACTATTCGTTTTAGCATTTTATGATATTGGTGTAGGAGTAGGAAGTGCTATAAGAAGATTCAGTAAAAGAAACTACTGTCCAATTAACTAAAATAACTTATATTACCTATTTACCGGTCCTAAATAGGTATAAATATAAAAAAAGACACATTTTATTAAAAAAATAAGCAAATTTTGTATCTTTTTTTCTTATTTTGTTGAATATTTACAAATATAATGATATAATTTAGTAGACAAACCGAGAAGGGAGGGATTATAATGTCTGTTGAAGTTCGTGGAAATTTAGAGATTGCGATGAAAAGGTTTAAGACGCAGTTAGCTCGCAGTGGCTCCCTTCAAAAGGTTAGAGAACGCAGTGATGGTTATAAAAAACCAGGTATTAAAAACCGTGAAGCAATAAAGCAAGGTATCAAAAATTCAAGAAAAAAAGGAAATGCACATAGAAGAAGTGTAGCTTAAGGGTGATAATATGACTTTATTAGAAACAATTAAAAACGATATGATTACTGCGATGAAAGAAAAAGATAGTTTTCGCCTTGGTGTCATTAGAATGGCCAAAGGGGCTATTCAACTAGAAGAAATAAATAAGAAAAAAGAACTAACTGACAGTGATGTCATCGATATCATATCAAAGCAAATCAAATTAAGAAAAGATGCTATAAATGAATTTCAAAAAGCAAACCGTCTTGATTTAGTTAGCCAAAATGAAAAAGAAATAGAAGTATTAAATAAATATATGCCAACTCAATTAACCGAAGAAGAAATTGATAAAATAATAAATGAAGTTTTTGATACAGTAAAACCTACAAGCATCAAAGATTTAGGAACCATTATGAAGTCGATTACCCCTAGTCTAAAAGGCAAAGCAGATATGAGTATGGTCAATATTAAAATTAAAGAAAGATTAAATAACTTATAAAATTAATCTTTCTTTTCTTTTGCTACGCCATTAGCAATAAAAAAATCATGAAACAATCACACTTAAAACCTACAAAAACAATTCAAACAAGTGTACGAAAATATCTTGACAAAGAAAATAACATATGATAAGATGAAAATGTAAAAAAAAATAGTTATTGCAAATTAGGAGGGGGATTTATGAGTTTAACTTCATTAAAAGGTGTAGGCCCAAAAACCTTAGCACTTTTAAACAAATTAAACATCAATAATGAAAATGATTTAATCAATTATTATCCATATCGCTACGAAGTAATAAAAAGAAGTAATTTAAATGAACTAAACGATATAGATAATATCATTATAGATGGCGTAGTAGAAAGCAAACCTACTATCTATTACTTTGGTAAATTAAAAAAGATAAGTTTTCGCATATGTGCCAAAAATCAAATATTTAATGTAAGTGTTTATAACCAAGTATATCTAATGAAAGAATTAAATCTAGGAACAACCATCACCATCATAGGCAAATATAACAAAACGAAAAATGCTATAATTGCAAATAAAATAAAATTAGAACCACTACCAGATGTACCTGTTATAGAAAGCATTTATCATACAGTAAATGGAATTAATATTAAAACCATCAGTAAAATCATAAAAAGTTTATTAGAAACAACTCATAACTATCCTGATTTTATTCCATCTTACTTAACACAAAAATATGATTTTATAGATAAAGAAACTGCTCTCAAAGAAATACATAAGCCAACATCACTTAGTTTATTAAAAAAAGCAAGACTCAGATTAAAATATGAAGAATTATTTAGATATATGTTAAAAATAACATACCTAAAAAACAAAATCAAATATGATGATAAAGCAATAAAAAGAGATATCGATTATGAAAAAGTTAATAGTTTTATCAATAACTTATCATATGAATTAACCATAGATCAAAAAAAAGCCATCAAAGAAATACTTGATGATATGTCCTCCAATAAAAGAATGAATCGACTATTACAAGGCGATGTTGGAAGTGGAAAGACAATAGTATCTTTTGTTGCTAGTTATGCTAACTATTTATCAGGTTATCAATGTGCCCTAATGGTACCTACTGAAATACTTGCTAAACAACATTATGAAAATGCCACTAAAATTTTTAAAGATACAGGCATGACAATTGATATATTAACTTCTAGCACGAAAGCAAAAGAGAAAAAAGAAATATATAATAGATTAAATACTGGTATAACCAATTTAGTTATAGGAACCCAATCCTTAATTCAAGAAACCATCACATATCATAATCTAGGCTTAGTAATTACTGATGAACAACATCGTTTTGGCGTGGCTCAAAGAAATAACTTAAAAAACAAAGGAATAATGCCTGACATGTTATCCATGAGTGCAACTCCCATACCAAGAACGTATGCTTTAACTATCTATGGTGATTTAGATGTAACTAATATTAAAACAAAACCCGTAGGAAGAAAAGAGATAATTACCAAAGTATTTTTAGAAGAAAACATTTTAGGAGTCCTAGAAGGCATGAACAAAGAACTCTTATCCAAACATCAAATATATGTAATTGCACCTTCCATTGAAGAAAATATAAACGACACCGAAAGTGTAGCATCATTAGATATAAAAATGAATAAAGCATTCGGCCACAAATACAAAATTGGAGTTGTCCATGGTAAATTAGATTCTTTAGAAAAAGAAAAAGTTATGGAAGATTTTGAAAAAGGGAAAATAAATATTTTAATATCAACAACTGTTATTGAAGTAGGACTTGATATTAAAAATGCCTCAATGATAGTTATCTTTGATGCCAATATGTTTGGCTTATCAACATTACATCAACTAAGAGGAAGAGTAGGAAGAAGTGATATTCAAAGTTATTGTTATTTAGTATCAAAATCTTTTGATAAAAGACTAAATATGCTAGAACATACAAACGATGGTTTTGAGATAGCTGAGTATGATTTTAATAATCGTGGTGAAGGAGAATTGTTTGGAATAAGACAAAGTGGTACAAATAGTTTTCTCTTAGCAGATATAAGAAAAGATTTTAAAATATTATTATATGCCAAAGATGATGCCGTAGAATTTTTAAATAACAACAAACAAGAAGAGTATCCAAATATTTATAATGAATTAATAAATACAAATAATTTAGAATAAAAGATTATTTTCTTGTACTTTTTCATATTTTTTGCTATAATCTTAATAGAATAAGAGAAGGGTGATAACATGGCTAGTTTATCAAAATATTTTATTAAGGATGATAATTGTACTATAGCTAGAAAAGACACAATATTTCAAGGATTAAAATATCGTATTACAATTTTAACAGAAAGACTAGTAAGATTAGAATATAACGAAAAAGGCATTTTTGAAGATAGACCAACCCAGTTAGTAATTAATCGTAACTTTGAAAAGCCTGTATTTAGTGTTAAAGAAACAACTAATAGTTTAGAAATTAAAACAAAGTATTTTATCTTAAACTATGCTAAAGAAAAACCTTTTAAAGGTAGTAAATTAATGCCAGGTAAAAATTTAACCATAAGATTGCGTAACAGTGAGCGTTTTTGGTATTATAATCATCCTGAAGTTAGAAATTTTGGTGGAACAAATATTAGTTTAGACGAAGATAATAAATTACAAAATGGTTTATTTTCTATGGATGGATTCGTTACCCTAGATGATTCTAAAAATTTAGTTATCAATAATGACGAATATGTAAAAAGAGAAAAAGACCTCATTGATATATATGTTTTCTTATATCGCAAAGATTTTGGCTTATGCTTAAGAGACTATTATGCTCTAACGGGAATGCCTTCAATGATACCAAGATATGCCTTAGGTAACTTTTGGAGTAAAGACGAACCATACACCGAAGAAGAAGTATTAGATATTGCAAATAAATTTAAAATCAATAAAATCCCATTATCAGTAATACTTTTAAGAAACAAATGGCATGATAATCTATCTAATTATAACTTCTCTTCATCACTATTTAATAATCCCAAAGAAATGATAAGCAAGTTAAATGAAGAAGGAATAATCCTAGGCTTAACAGTAAACCCTAACAACATAATAACAAATAAAGATATTAACTATAATAACATAAAAACACTACTTAGTGTCAATGATGGAAAACAAGTTAATTTAATCCCGTTCAGCAACAAAACCTTAGCCATTTATTTTAAAATACTAATTAAAAACCTAGAAGATATCGGCATAAATTTATTTAACATTGATTATTACAACAAAAAAGATTTAAATGACATGTGGCTTGCTACTCATTATCATTATGCCAACAGCAATAAAGGTGAAGCACTAAGAGGATTAGTCATGGCAAGAAATAGCATGATTGCCGCGCACAGATATCCTATCTTGTATTCAGGAAATACTAAAGTAAGTTGGGAAACACTAAACAAACTTCCATTTTATAACTTATCCTCTTCCAACATGGGTATCTCTTGGTGGGCTCATGCTATCGGGGGCTACTTAGATGGTACCGAAGATGGGGAATTATTTATGAGATACGTCCAGTTTGGAACATACTCACCAATTATGATGCTTGCCAGTGAAGGTGGCAAATATTATAAAAGAGAACCATGGAAATGGAATGCCAGCCACCTCGTAGTAATAAGAGATTATATGCAACTAAGACAAAGATTAATCCCTTATATTTATAGTGAAGGATATGTCTACTATAAAACAGGTCTTCCTTTAGTACAACCATTATACTATAAATATCCAGTTATCTATGATGAACCCGTATACAAAAATGAATATTACTTTGGTTCACAATTACTTGTGGCTCCAATTACATATCATAAAGAATATCTAATGGATAGAGTAATTCAAAAATTATACATACCTGAAGGCATGTGGTATGATTTTAAAACAGGTAAAAAATTTCCTGGAAATCATTACTATATAAGTTTCTATAAAGACGAAGACTATCCAGTATTTTGTAAAGCAGGAGGAATCATAGTCTTATCCAATGATTACATGAAAACAGCATTACCTACAAATTTAGAGATACATATCTTCCCAGGAATGTCCAATACTTACAAATTGTATGAAGATGATGGAATAACCAACCTATACAAAGAAAACTATTATTTACTTACGTCGATAGACTATAATTATCGGTCTAATAACTACACAGTAATAATTAGACCACTAGATGGAAAAACAGGCATCGTACCACCTTTAAGAAACTACAAAATTCGATTTAGAAACACAAAAAAAGCCGATGATGTTATTGTTTACGCAGGAGAAAACAAAATTGATGTCAAAAGTTACGTAGATGGTAATGATTTCATTTTAGAAATAGAAAACGTATCTACTACAGAACAATTAACCATCAATTGTAAAGGAAAAGATATAGAAATAGATGCCACAAGAGTTATCAACGAAGAAATAATAAGCATCCTAAGTGATGTTAAAATAGAAACAAAAATTAAGATAAAAATAGAAATCAGCCCAAAATCTCCTTAAGCTGATAAGCAACTTCAGCAAAGTCTCAGGATACAAAATCAATGTACAAAAATCACAAGCATTCTTATACACCAACAACAGACAAACAGAGAGCCAAATCATGAGTGAACTCCCATTCACAATTGCTTCAAAGAGAATAAAATACCTAGGAATCCAACTTACAAGGGACGTAATTGGAGGGTGGGAAGATAAATGCTAGAACTCTGTAATGTTAATATGTTATTTAGGCAAAAAAAGATTAAAATTAATGTTTTAAAAAATATTAATTTAGTCTTACCTAATACAGGCTTAGTTATCATAAAAGGACCATCTGGAGTTGGAAAAACAACCTTACTTAATATTATTTCGGGTCTTAAAAAGCCTTCAAAAGGATATATTAAATATAATTGTGAAAAAATAAAAAATATGACAGAATTTAGAAGAAATCATATCTTTTATGCTATGCAAAATGATTCATTATATAATGATTTTACGCTTGAAGAAAATATTAAAATTTTATGCGATGATGAAGGACATGATTATGATATTTCTAAGGTTAATGATTTTAAGAATGAATTGAATTTATGTATTCCTAATGATAAAAAAATAAAAGAAATGTCATTTGGTGAGCAAATGAGGTCTACTATTTTATTGGCTTTACTAACAAAAAAGGAAATACTATTATTTGATGAGCCAACTGCAAATCTTGATAGAAATAATTCATTGGCCTTTTTAAATTTAATAAGTCTTATTAAAGATAAGAAGTTAATTATTGTTGCAAGCCATGATGATGAACTTAAAAGTGATAAAATTATTACTCTTTCTGAAGAAAAATATATAGCATTCGAAATTGAAAAATTAAATTCTAATTATGATAATAAAAATAAGAATCTTAGCTATAAACGTAAGCTTTTTTCTACAATGAAGCGTTTTGAATTAATTCCATTTGTCTTTGGTATTGCATTAATGCTTATTTCAATCTATATAGCCTCCGCTATTAATAATAATCTATATGAAAATTATGATGATCCTGATGCTTATGTCACTAATGTTAGAAATGATGATGCATACGATGCTTTAAAAACGGCGTATGAAAATAATATTATTGAGGATATGACGGTTGAAACAAGGTTTTGCCCTAATTATTTTTCAAATAATACGTGCTCATGGCTTTATGAAAAATACGGAGTCGAAAATGACAATTTGTATCCGATTTCATTTATTAAAGATTATTCGATATTCTTAGGAAGAATGCCTAATGATGAAAATGAGGTTGTAATTGGAAAAAAGCTTGCTGATAAAATAGTTAATGATTCTCATAATTCAATATCATATAATAGCTTGCTAAGTAGAAATTTATCTTCGAATTTTGTTATATGTGGTATTTCTAGAAAAGAAACATATTGCTGCTATGCTTTGAAAAAGCAATATAATGGATTGTTATATGGTAAAAGTAGCCAAAATAAAGCATATGGTGCAGTTCAGTATGAAAAGTATGACTTATTATATGGTGAAGACTATGATTATAATAAATCCTCTATTTTGATTGTGGCAAATAATAACTATGATATAACAAGTGAAAATTATGATGATATTTATACTTTATTTAAGCAACAGTATGAAAGTGTTGGTATTGTTAAAATAAAAGGAAATCAAACTAGCTTTTCTTATTTAAGAGATAAAGAGTATTGTATAATTAAGCCGGAAAAAATTAAATTTAAAGCTTTCAATAATATTTCTTTATGTGATGGCAAAGTACCAGAAAATGATGATGAAATCGTTGTTTCGCCATATTTAGGATATAAAATAGGGGAAAAATTATTTGATTTTAAAATTGTTGGATTTACTTTAGATGATGTTGAAAATTGTTATTTTACAAATAAAGGATTAGAACTTGCAAATATGCTACTTCCAATTAAAGAATTTCTTTGTAATATGAATGCTAATAGTTATAATGTTGATATGAAGCCTGATATGCAATCAAAAATTATATTAAATATAAAGGATAAGGATGCTTTTTTAAAATTATTAAATGATAGAAATTTAAAAAATGATTTTTTCAATTATTCTCAAATTGAACTTGAAAAAAATAATTTAATGAATAAAAATATTTTTTTAGATGCTTTTAATGTCTCTTGTATATTAGTTGCATTGCTAATTATTTTAATGTTGCTTTTTGAGTGGTTAGAATTGAAAAAAAACGAGAATATAATTAAAATATCAAAATTAAAAGGATATAGTAATCAAAATATTATTGCAAATTATTTATTTAATAATCGTTATAGATTTATAATTTGGCTAATAATTGATGCATTTATTTGTTTAGTTTATTTACATCTTATAGAAGGATTACCATTAATAAATAATATTTTTACAAGCTGGTATGTATATATAATTATCATTATTAGCTTTCTTATAGAGTTATTAACTATTTTATGTCCGATATTTTTAAGATTAAAAATTATGAAAGATTTCTAGTTAAAGCTAAGCCTTTATTAATTGAAAAAACTTGTTAATACTTTACTTTTTGACGCTTCTAGGACATTACCAAAGTTTGCCTGGCTTTTTAGCCCTAAATAAAAAGAAATCTAGTAGCGAAGCCGAAAAAGCGGCTTAAATACTAGATCTATTACTATAATTTTATTTACGCACTATAAAATGTTTATTTTGCTTTTTAATTGCTTTAGGTTAGCTTTCGAATATTATATTAATATTAAAAGTGTTCAAAAGTACTTTTAAATCACCACTATCAATATTATTAAAACGATACATATTATCAGTATATAAAAAAATGTCCAAGAGTTTAAAGTTTGTGTTAAACGTTCTCCAGATAATTCCATTTTCCAATTTTTTGTAGTATCTTTTACTTTAAAAGAAACAATTTTGTTTTGGATGATACGAACAACAGTTAAAGCAATCATATGAATCATCAAATTTAGAAAGTGGAGCAATATAAAGATTCGTTCTTTTACGACCAACTTTAGCTCTAGGAGAATAGATACTTTCGACAAGCCTTAAGTATTCAGTTCCATTATTTTTTACTTTTCCAATATACATATAATCACCTAATTAGTATTTATGAATGCATATTCACGCACATATAATTTATAGCATAATTTGATAAAAATAAAAAAGTCAAGAATATATATATAATCGATTTAAAAGCTTTTTTATATTGTAAAGCCAGGCAACCTCGGGAAGAAAAAGCAAAAGATTGATGAGCCCAAACAAGATATACATCATATTGGTGATGAGGATAACGACTGTACTTATGAAAGTTAATTATAGAAATGCATTGTCTAGTATAGATGATGCTTTTTTATAATGTAAAAAGCTATTTGATTTCTTCAAAAAAAGGATGATGCTGCAAAAACGGCATGGTATGATAAAATGAATGATTTTTGTTGCATTTTGGACACTAAATATGGTATGATTTCATCATGAGAACCCTCTTTTTTGGGAGATATGTGTTTTGTGGTGAAACCAATATACCAGAGGGTCTGAGTGGTTCTCAATTTTCATTTTAGTTTACAATACGATCGGTGCGGACGGGAGGTATAATCATGTTTCGTTTAGCACTTTGCGGAAAAAACTGCGAGCTATTGGAAAAAATAAAATCTCATATTCAAAGCTTTGTAGAAACATATAAAAATGAAACCAAGTGCATTTTGATTGAGCAGTATAAGCAATTAGCATCGCTTCGTGATGATATGGTAGATGGAATTCACTTCGATATTCTTATGGTCGAAATTGATGCTCATCCACATGAAGATTTTCGTTTACTTTCGGAAATACGAAAAACCGCTACGGACACTATCGTCATTCTCTTTTCAAAGTTTCTCGACTACGATTTTACTCGGCTGGGGTATCAGGTAGGCGCATTTCGGTATCTATCCACACACAATTTGTT
>ERZ779737.1225-NODE-1225-length-20737-cov-3.338217_pt1 | contig 20737 bp, 15 predicted proteins | sample MGYA00511889_ERZ779737 | MGnify/ENA primary metagenome ERZ779737 (study PRJEB29588, sample SAMEA2163575) | human gut metagenome | biome: human gut; feature: human-associated habitat; material: faeces | place: Denmark | collected 2008/2010 ...
GCCGTCCCCCGTTCGTGTAGACAGTTTGATAAATTAGAAACTATCCATACCCGAGCGTAGCATAGCTACCGTTTGCACAATTCTGTAGGGGCGGATATTATCCGCCCGCACGGCGAACTGCGGTCACTTACCCATATGTGTTGCATACGGATTGCACGCATTGCGTGCAAATTTGGATACACAGTTTTCATAACATCATAAAATTTAATCAAACATAAATTTCATCAAGGCGAGCAAATAATACCCGTTCCTACAAAAACTTATGCAGTGTTTTTAAAATCTGATTAATAATCCTTTTCCCATACAAACGGATTACTGTTAATGTATTGCCATATTTCGGAATACTCTTTGTCATTCCTTACTATACGGTCGTAAAATGACTTTTGCCAAACGGAATACCCTGCCTGTGCGGAAACTGTGCGTTTCATTTGACCGATAACCGTTGAAATTGATTTTGTCTTAGAAAACACCACAGAATTTTCTGCCTCAATCATATTATTGATTCGCAATAGCAAGTGAATATGATTCGGCATAATTGTAAAAGTATCAACAAATATGAAAGGATAATGCCTGTGTATTTCAAGCACCGCCTTATAAACATATTGTCCGACAATTGTAAATGAACGGAAAAGTTCATCAGGCGGGCGGATAATATCTTCCCGTCTGAAATATAGTCGCAATGCGTTGTGCATAAATGCACTGCCTATTGCTCGTTATTTCAGACAGCGCTTTGCTCCCTTTTTCCGCCACTGGCGGCGGTCGCAAGACTACCCCTACGGAAATGCCTGCATCTCCGAGAACTTTATACGCACTAAAAGTTTTGTTTGTCCAAAAAATTCTTTGCTTATCCTTTGTACAAACAGTTATGTAGTAAACACCAAAATCCGAATAATCATAATTTTCAAAACGGATTTTCTTTCTGTTTGGCAATTTGTCACTCATAAATCAATAAAACATTGTACCGATGCCTTCATCGCTGAAAAGCTCGAGCAGGATTGAATGTTCGATTCTGCCGTCAATGATATGGGCACGGTTTACACCGCTGCGGACTGCCTCAACACAGCAATCAATCTTGGGAATCATACCGCCGCTGATGATGCCGTCACGCTTGAGCATAGGAACTTCGCTGACATTGACAACTGGGATGAGTGAATCCTCATCGTGAACATCACGGAGAAGTCCTCTGATATCTGTCATAAGAATGAGCTTTTTTGCGCCGATTTTAGCGGCAATCTGCGATGCCGCAATGTCTGCGTTAATATTGTATACATTGCCGTCATAACCGCCTGCAACGGTTGACACAATCGGAATATAACCGCTTGCAAGAGCATTGTTGAGCGGTTCGGGGTTAACCTCCTTAATCTCGCCCACATAGCCGAGGTCTGCGCCTGTAACAAGCTTTTCAGCCATGAGCATTCTGCCGTCAAGACCGCAAAGTCCCATAGCCTTACCGCCGTGACTGCCGAGGAGCTGAACAAGGCTCTTGTTGACCTTGCCTGCAAGCACCATCTGAACAATGTCGATAGTTTCCTTGTCGGTCACTCTCATACCGTTGATAAACTTGCTTTCCTTGCCAACGGCTTTGAGCATTGCATTGATTTCGGGTCCGCCGCCGTGAACAAGCACAACATTGACTCCGACAAGCTGCATAAGAACGAGGTCGCTCATAACTGCCGCTTTAAGTTCTTCGTTTATCATAGCGTTTCCGCCGTATTTTACAACAATTGTTTCGCCCGAATATTTCTTGATATAGGGCATTGCCTGTATAAGTACCTTGGCTCTCTTTGAAACATCCATTTTCTTCAATCCTTTATGTAGTTGATTTCCGCTCACACAATCAAATCGCATATTATGTGCGGTAGTCACCGTTGATTTTTACATAATCATAGGTAAGGTCGCAACCGTAAGCCTCGGCAGATGCATTGCCGTCACCTAATTTCACGAGAATTTCAATTTCGTCCTCAAGTAAAATTTCCTTAGCCTTGTCCTCATCAAACACAAGACCGTTGCCGTCCTTGCAGACAAGGATTTCACCCTTTGCGGATTTATATGAAACATCAATTTTTTTAACATCTGTTTCGGCACCGCTGTAGCCGATTGCGCAGAGGATTCTTCCGCAGTTTGCGTCAGCCCCGAACATTGCCGCCTTTACAAGGCTTGAACAGATGATGCTCTTTGAAATAATCTTTGCGCTCTCATCGTCTTTTGCACCGTCAACCTTGCAGATAAGGAGCTTTGTTGCGCCCTCACCGTCTTTTGCAAGCTTCTTTGCAACCTTTTTGAATGCATCGGTAAGAACGGCTGTAAAGGTTTTGTAATCATCGTTCTTCTCTGTGATTTCCTTGTTGCCTGCATAACCCGATGCCATAATTGCAAGGGTATCGTTTGTTGAGGTGTCACCGTCAACGCTTACCATATTATAGCTGACATCAGCGGCTTCGATAAGTGCGGATTTGAGCATTTCGGAAGAGATTGCCGCATCGGTTGTTACAAATGAAAGGGTTGTACCCATGTTAATATGAATCATACCGCTGCCCTTAGCAATACCGCCGATTGTAACCTTTTTGCCGTCAAGAACCGTTTCAACAGCCCACTGCTTTTTCACGGTGTCGGTTGTCATAATTGCCTCTGCGGCAGAGATTCCGCCGTCCTTTGAAAGCGTGCCTTTGAGCTTTTCAATTCCGCTTGCAATGGGTTCAATCGGGAGAGGCTGACCGATGACACCTGTTGATGCAACGATTACATCGTTTTCGTCAACACCGAGAGCGTCTGCGGCAAGACTGCACATTTTCTCAGCCTTTTCATAGCCGTCAGGGTTACAGGCATTTGCATTGCCTGAATTTACGACAACAGCCTGAGCCGTACCGTTTTCAAGGTGTTTTTTAGTAACATATATAGTGTCGGACTTTACAAGGTTCTTTGTAAAGATAGCCGCACTGTTGCAAACCTTGTCGCAGTAAATGAGCGCAAGGTCTTTTTTAGTTGTGTTAGATGCTTTGACTCCGGCACAAATTCCGTTGGCTGTAAAGCCCTTTGCGGAAGTGACCGAGCCGTTTTCAATATACTTGATTTCCATAGATATTCACCCTTAAAATGCAGGCGGAACGATTACCAAACCTGTTTTTTCGTCAAGTCCGAAGATGATGTTCATATTCTGAATAGCCTGACCTGCGGCACCCTTGACCATGTTGTCGATTGCGGCACAGGCAACGAGCTTGTTGGCTCTCTTATCGTGATGAATTGAAACATCACAGAAGTTAGAATATTTGATATTGTGAATGTCGGCACATTTACCGTCATCAAGAAGTCTTACAAAAAATTCGTCCTTGTAAAAGTCCTCATAAGCCTTTCTGATTTGTTCAAAGGTTACACCGTCTTTGATGTCGGCATAAACAGTTGCAAGAATACCACGGTTTACGGGGAGAAGGTGCGGAACAAAGGTAATAATAACCTTTTCGCCCGAAAGCTTTGAAAGAGTCTGCTCAATTTCTGGAGTGTGGCGGTGGCTTGCAACCTTATAAGCATGGAATCCCTCGTTGAGTTCGGGATAGTGGTTGCCCTGATTCGGCTTTCTGCCGGCACCCGTAACACCGCTTTTGCAGTCGCAAATGATGCCCTTTGTGCTGACAAGTCCGTTTACAATTGCAGGAGCAATTGCGAGCGGTGAACAGGTTGTGTAACAACCCGGATTCGCAACAAGCTTTTTGCCCTTGATTTTATCTCTGAAAAATTCAGGAAGTCCGTAAACTGCCTGTTCGTGAAGTTTTTTATCGAGAAAAGTTCCACCGTACCACTCGGTGTATTCTTCTTCGCTTTCAAGGCGGAAGTCAGCGCCGAGGTCAATGAATGCCTTGCCTGCATCAATGCACTTTGCGGCAAGCTCCTGTGAAAGACCGTGTGGGAGAGCGGCAAAGATAACATCGCTCTTTTCAACAACGGCGTCCTGATTTTCACAAACCATATCGTTCAAAAATGTATAAGACGGATAAACATCGCTCAGCTTGTCACCCTCAAAGGAAACAGAGCTGATTGCCGAAATTTCAGCCTCGGGATGAGCGGTAAGAAGTCTTACAAGCTCTGCACCTGCATAGCCAGTTGCACCGACAATACCTGCTTTTATTTTCATTGCTATCACCTAATCTATTGTAAATTTATATCAATCTTTGCCTGTATGTGTTGAATACGGCAGTTCACTTTTTGCACAAAGCATAAGTTCCCATCCGCCCCTACGGATTTGCAATTACAGTTTTTCTGCGATTTCTGCAACACGCTTAGCCTGAGCTTTTACATTTGCCGATGCAGGACCGCCGAATACTGTACGCTCGTTTGTACAGCGTTCAAGTGAAATTGCACTGTAAACATCATCGTTGAACACATCGCAAACCTTTTTGTATTCGTCCATTGGAAGATTTTCGAGGTCTGTACCGAGTTCAATACATCTTGCAACGAGTTCGCCTGTTGCCTTGTAGGCATCTCTGAACGGAACGCCGTTCTTTGTGAGCCAGTCGGCACAGTCTGTTGCGTTGATGAAACCGCCTGCTGCAGCTTTTCTCATATTTTCGGGAATGACACGCATTGTGTCGAGCATGGGAGTAAAGGCTGTGAGGCACATTTTAACCGTGTCGAGTGCGTCAAAGATAGCCTCCTTGTCCTCCTGCATATCCTTGTTGTATGCAAGTGCAGTACCCTTCATAATTGTGAGGAGCGTCATATTGTCACCGAAAACTCTGCCGCTCTTACCACGAACAAGCTCTGCAATATCGGGGTTCTTTTTCTGCGGCATAATTGATGATCCTGTTGAAAAAGCGTCATCAAGTTCAATGAATTTAAATTCCCAACTGCACCACATAATGATTTCCTCTGAAAATCTTGAGAGGTGAACCATTATTATCGAAAGCACCGATGCAAATTCGATGCAGTAATCTCTGTCGGAAACACCGTCAAGAGAGTTGTTTGTAATTCTGTCAAAGCCGAGGAGTTCGGCTGTGATTGTTCTGTCAATCGGATATGTTGTGCCTGCAAGTGCACATGAACCGAGTGGCATTTCATCCATTCTTTTAAGGCAGTCTTCAAGTCTTGAAACATCTCTCAAAAGCATTTCACCGTAAGCAAGGAGATGATGTCCGAAGGTAATCGGCTGTGCTCTCTGGAGGTGAGTATAGCCGGGCATAACGGTTTCGCTGTACTTTTCAGCCTTGTCGGCAATAACCTTGATAAGACCTACAACGAGATTTTTTACATTGACAACCTCTTTTTTGAGGTAAAGCTTGATGTCAACTGCAACCTGATCGTTACGGCTTCTTGAGGTGTGAAGTCTTTTGCCGTTGTCGCCGATTCTTTTGGTAAGCTCACCCTCGATAAAGGTGTGAATGTCCTCAGCCTCCATATCAATGTGCAGAGTACCGTTTTCGATATCCGCAAGAATGCCTTTAAGACCTTTTACGATATCGTCTGCCTCTTCTTCTTTAATAATGCCGCATCTGCCAAGCATTGTTGCGTGGGCAATGCTGCCCTCGATGTCTTCTTTATACATTCTGCTGTCGAATGAAATCGAGCTGTTAAAATCGTTAGTGGTTTTTGAAAGCTCCTTTTTGAAGCGTCCTTTCCAAAGCTGCATTATTATTTCTCCTTACATTATGTTTAGCCGTTATAAAGCACTTTGTCGTTTTGGTTTTAAATATTTATTTACACCTTGTTATAAGTGTTGGGGTAACCTGTATGGGCGTTCATTAGACGCCCGCAAGTAATCGCAGAATATTTTTCAACCGACAAATACCGTAAAAAATAAAAAGGTGTAATAAACACTTATTGGGGCAGAGAAATTCCCTGCCCCGATTATGTATGCAAATCAAAGATTTAATTATTTGATAAGGCCTTTTTTTGCACGAACCTTGATTGGAAGACCGAAGAGGTTGATGAAGCCTGCGCTGTCGTTCTGGTCATAAACCTGATCTTCGTCAAAAGTAGCGATTTCCTCGTCATAGAGTGAATACGGGCTTGTTACGCCTGCATCAATGATGTTGCCTTTATAGAGTTTAAGTTTTACATCACCTGTTACATACTCCTGAGTGCTGTCAACGAAAGCTGAGAGAGCCTCACGGAGAGGTGTGTACCACTTGCCGTCATAAACGAGCTCTGCAAAAGCATTTGCAACATTTTGCTTGTAGTGGAGTGTGTCCTTGTCAAGGCAGATTTCCTCAAGCTTTGCATGAGCAGCATAGAGGATTGTACCGCCGGGAGTTTCATAAACGCCGCGAGCCTTCATACCAACAAGACGGTTCTCAACGATATCTGTGATACCGACGCCGTTTCTGCCGCCGATTTTGTTGAGTTCCTTAATGAGTTCAACGCTGTCGATAGCCTCGCCGTTAAGCTTTGTGGGAACACCCTTTTCAAATGTAAGAGTTACATATTCTGCCTTATCGGGAGCCTGCTCAGGTGAAACACCGAGTTCAAGGAAGCCTTCCTTATTGTACTTAGGCTCATTTGCAGGATTTTCAAGGTCAAGACCTTCATGGCTCAAGTGCCAGAGATTCTTATCCTTTGAATAGTTTGTTTCACGGTTAATCTTGAGCGGAATATTGTGCTTTTCAGCATACTCAATCTCATCCTCACGGCTCTTAAATTCCCATGTTCTCCAAGGAGCGATAATCTTCATATCGGGAGCGTAAGCCTTGATGGCAAGCTCAAAACGAACCTGATCGTTGCCCTTGCCTGTGCAGCCGTGGCAAATTGCGTCAGCGCCTTCTGCCTTTGCAATTTCAACGAGTCTTTTGGCGATGATAGGACGGGCAAAGGATGTGCCGAGGAGGTACTTGCCCTCGTAAACAGCACCTGCTTTTACTGTAGGAATGATATATTCGTCAACAAATTCCTTGTTGAGGTCTTCAATGTAAAGCTTTGATGCACCTGTTTTGATAGCCTTTTCTTCAAGACCGTCAAGCTCTGTACCCTGTCCAACATCACCCGAAACAGCGATAACCTCGCAGTTGTCGTAGTTTTCTTTAAGCCACGGAATGATGATTGAAGTATCAAGACCGCCTGAATATGCAAGAACTACCTTTTTAATCTTATTGTCAGCCATTTTTAATTCCTCCAGAATTTGGGAACACATTTTGTCGGTGTTTCCTTTGCTTTAATTTTTATTACTCTTACATTATACACTCTGTTTTCAAAAAATCAAGTGTTTTTTGAATAAATATTCAATGTTTTTTCAAATTTGTATTTCGGGGTGCAATTTGACCGAAATCTGTCGCTTTATCGCTGTATTATCGGTATTTTTGGCGATTACCGTGTAGCTTTCGGCGTTCATTTTCAGAAGAATGCATATATTCACAAAAAATGAATATTCACTTTATTCATTTGTTTTTGCATATTCATACATATATATACAACCATTTTGCATATTTTTCATTTTGTAAAAGCCGCTAAATTTACTTTAAAACCGGTTGACACCATATGCGATATCATATATAATATTATTAAAAAATACGAAAACAGGCACTAATATAAATTGCAGAAAGTGAGGCGGAAGATGATGAAAACTCTTAACGATTATCTTGCGATGTCATATCGTATGGAAATTGTTGAGGACAAGGACGGGGGCGGTTTTGTTGTATCGTTTCCCGAGCTTCCCGGCTGCATAACCTGCGGTGATACGATTGAATCGGCTGTTGCAAATGCAGAGAACGCTAAAAAAGCTTGGTTTGAAGCCGCCTTTGAGAGCGGAATTGTAATTCACGAACCCGACAGCCTTGAAGAATATTCGGGACAATTCAAGCTGAGAATCCCGAAAAGTCTGCACCGCTCACTTGCCGAACATTCAAAGAAAGAGGGCATAAGTATGAATCAATACTGTGTCTATCTTCTGTCAAAAAATGATGCAGTTTATTCAAAATAGAATTTTGAAAGCATATCATATTATATAAAACACAATTTTGAAAGGAAGATTTATATGTCAACATTTAAAGAGATAAATCCAAAGGAAATCGTTGAAAGCCCGTTTAAGCTTATCGGTGACGACTGGGCGCTTGTCACTGCCGGCGACAGGGAAAAATTCAACACAATGACAATAAGCTGGGGCGGTGTAGGTATTATGTGGGGTAAGCCCGTTGTATTCACCTTTATTCGTCCGCAGAGGTACACATTTGCGTTTATGGAGAACGGCGACCGCTATACAATGAGCTTTTTTGACGAAAAGTACAGAGATGCCCTCAAATTCTGCGGTTCAAAGAGCGGCAGGGATTATAACAAGGTAAAGGAAACAGGTCTTACTCCTGCGTTCACGGAAAACGGCTCTGTATATTTTGAAGAGGCAAAGCTTGTACTTGAATGTAAAAAAATGTATGCCCAAAGCCTCAATGCCGAAAGCATTACCGACCGTGAAAGCGTTGACAAGTGGTACAATAACGACTTTCATAAAATGTACATCAGCGAAATCACAAAGGTTCTCGTAAAAGAATAATCTGCGTCTTAAAATTTCATATGCGGAATCAGTCAGACAATCGCACGATTGTCTGACTTTTTTATGTAAATGCATTGAAAAAAGCCCCTCGCAAAACGCGAGGGGCTTTTCCTGTAATATCGACTAAGCGGAACGATATATCAAATTTTATTCAGCTTAATTAAAAGTTGCTGATAAGATGAACTACATACTTCTGGATGAGAGTAGCATCCTTAACTGAAATTATATTGTTCTTATCAACATCTGCTGCTGTGAGCTGCTGTTCTGTGAATGGAATATGCTCTGTGATATGCTTCTGAACAAGTGTTACATCGATAGCGGTAATCTTGCCGTCCATATCAACATCACCGAGGCGGACATCACTTGCAAATGAAGTTGTTGCACTCAGCTTAACATTCTTAAAGCCTGCAAAGCCTGATATATCACGAACCTTGCTGTTATCAACAACTGACTGCTGATTAAGCTTGTTGTTTGTAACATAACCTACTGTAAGATACTCTGTGTCAAGATATACGCTTGCACTGCCTGCACCGATAACCTGGAAGGTAAGTGAAATGTATGTACCACCATCGTACTTTGTAGGATTCTGCGGGTTAGTAAAGTTACCCTTAATTACATTGCTGTAAGCGTTGTAAACAAGATTTGACTGGCTTGGCATAATTGTCTGGCTGCCGTTAACCTTGTTGTCTGCCTTATCGAACTTAAGCTTGCTTGTGTCATACTTAACAGTCCACTGACCGTCAACAATACCCATATTAGCATTGAGCTTATAGAGAACAGTTATCTTGTCGCCTACTTTTCCGTCGGTCTTTGTAGCAGAACCGAAGTAGTTAGATGTTGCATTTACTGTGAGTGTCTGTGAAGGAGCAGTTGTAGGCTCTGTCGCAGGCTGAGTTGTCGGCTGTGTAGCCGGCTGTGTTGTTGGCTTTGTAGCCGGCTGTGTTGTTGTTGGCTGAGCTGAAGTTGTCGGCTGTGTCGGTGGGATCGGACTTGTCGGAACAATGCCGCTCTTGATGTCGCCGTTCTTCATAGCATATGAGTATGTGCCGTTTACGCCGTTTCTTGTTGCGTCAACCTTGATTGTGCTTGTTGACTTGAGAGCTGATGTTGCAACTGTGAATGCACCTGTTACATCGTCTGCAGTAGCAGTATATGTCTTACCGTCAACTGTAACAGTTACCTTTGCAGCGCTGGCTGTAACACCTGATACAACGCTCTTGCCTGCAACGGCATATGTAAGTGTTGCAGGAGCAAGTACAAGTGCCTTCTGAGCTGACTTGAGGTCTGCAATCATAGCATTCATAGCTTCAGCTGTTGTAGCGTCTTCGCCTGCTTTAATCATAGCCTCGGCTGACTTGAGAACCTTCTGAGCATTTGCCCAGCTCTCTGCTGTGTAGTCTGATGCTGTCATAGCAAGAATCTTTCTTGCTTCTTTCTTGAGTGATTCATAAGGTGAAACAACGATTGGCTTTGATGTAAGCTTGTATGTTGTACAACCTTCGTTTGTAATTTCGATTGTAGCGCCGTCTCTAACGCCTGTGATATCTGCTGTCTGACCTGAACCGCTGCTGAGAATAATGTTTACTTCGTCAACATTATCGAACTTAACAACATAGTTGCCGTCAGAATCTTTTTCTGTAAGAGCAACGCCCGGCCATGCACCTGTGAGCTTCTGTGTATCATTCCAAGCATAGATTTTGTAGCTTGCAGATGGGCTGTAAGGCTTGATTGTTACGGAAACAGAACCCTCTGCAGGCTCTGGATCGCCGCCGCCTCCCTGCTGATTACCGTTGGTTACTGTCTTAACTGATGTGTAGTTGCCGTTCTGAATTTCGAGAACAGCACCGTCATAAAGACCTGTGATATCGCCTGACTGTGTGCCGCTGCCGTTGTTGAGAACAACGCTGAATGACTTGTCGGCTGAAACAGGAAGTGTGAGTTCATATGTGTTTGCCTGACCTGAAACGGCTGCTGCCTTTTGACCCGGCCATGCACCGTTGAGTGCTGTGCTTGCACCTGTCCAAGCGTAAACATTCGGAGCGCCTGCTGTGCTCTTGATTGTAAGCTTTGATGTCTGACTTGCTGTCGGACCGGGAACAGTTGTGCTCTGTGTCGGGCTGGTTGTAGGCTTTTCGTCGTTTTCGCCGAGCTTGAGGAATGTGAATTTAGCCTCTGAGGTTGCCTTGTCGTTTGTAGCCTCAACAGTTACTTCGATTGTATCGTTCTTGTAAGCTGTCTGACCGATTGTGAATGTGTCGCCGTCCTTAACAACAAACTTGTTACCGCCGTCAACAGAAACCTTTGCGCTGTCGCATTCCTTGAGAGAAACAGTAACCTGCTCTGTGCCGTAGAACTTCGGCTCACCTGTGATTGATACAAGCGGCTGACCGTCAGCATTTTCCATAAGGATTGTGCCGTTTACACCGCTGTTGAAAGTTACCTTACCGTCAGTAACAACTGAAGATGAGTTGTCATAAGTATTGATTACATAGCTGCCGTCTTCCCAAAGAGTTGAAACATCAACAGTTACGCTTGAATTTTTGTTACAGCCGATTACTGCAGCTGCCTGATCTGTTACGCCGTTCTTATCGTATGTACGGCCGAAAGCAACACCGCTTGTAGCTGAGAGCTTAACATTTGCGCCGGCACCGATAGATACATGCTTGTTACGGAACTGACCAACCTTCTGCCACTGAGCAAGAAGAGTTTTGTCCATGTCGTTCCAGTTCATATCACTTCTGAGTGCGTGACCCGATCCGCCGTAACCGTCAAATGCAACGCCGGGATAGAGAGGACGGTTGGTTTCGTCACCGTAGAAAATCTGAACTCCGCCCGGGAGAAGGAGGAATGCAGCCGCATTGTAAAGCATTGTGTTCTCATCGCCACGGGTAAGTGTTTCATCGTGTGATGACATAAATGAAAGAACGTTAAAGCCTTCCTTTGTGTTGATCTTGTCTGCATAGCCCTGATATGTGTTTGCAACACTACCGCTTGCAAGAGCACCGCCGCCTGTAACTGCGAAGTTAATCATTGAGTCGAAGCCGCCCTCGGAATAGTATGTGTCGTAGCCTACACCGTGATCCCAATGCTCGCCTGTCATCCAGAAATCTTCTTTCCAGTCAGCACCTGCTTTGCCCTTGTTGTTGGATCTCCACTCTCTGAGAGCAGAAACACAAGCCTGCTTGAGCTGGTTCCAAGAAGCCTTATCAACATGCTTTGCAGTATCGCAACGGAAACCGTCAACACCGTACTCCTTAACCCACTCTGAAAGCCAGGTTGAAAGGTAGCCTGTTACTGTGTTTGACTTACCGTATTTTGCGAGCTTCTGATCATATGTACCTTCCTGCTTCCACTTTGTTTGGAGGATCGGAGGAATTGTAACAGCCTTTGTCTGCTCTGTTCTGAAGTCGGGAAGTCCGCTGAGTGACATTGTAAGATCACCGCCGGCACCCTCTGTATATCCGGGAAGACCGCTGCGGATCCAGTCATTGCTCCACCATTTGCCCCAGTCTTCTTCTGATGTTTTATAGTCAATGTGGTCGTTTACTTCACCTACATCTGTGAGCTTGTATTTGAAGTCTAACGCACCGTCAAGGAGAGTACCGAAGCCGAACTGCTCCATATCTGCAACGGTGTTGTAGCCTGTGTGGTTCATTACGATATCCATGATAACTCTGATACCGTGCTCATGCGCTGTGTCAACGAGAGTTTTGAACTCCTCTTTTGTACCGAAGTTTGCATCAGTTTCGGTATAGTCAAGAACATAGTAGCCGTGATATGAGTAGTGAGCAAAGCCCTTACCTGAATCACAATAGCCGTGAGTCTGCTCATACGGAGCTGAGATCCAAATTGCGTTTACACCGAGGTTGTCAAAATAACCCTCTTCAATTGACTGAGTAACACCTGCAAAGTCGCCGCCGTGGAATGTACCGGGGTTTGTATCCCAGCCGTCAAGCGGTTTGCCGTCCTTGTCAAGTGTTCTGCCGTATGAATGGTCATTTGCGGTGTTTCCGTTCTTAAAACGGTCGGTAAGCAGGAAATACACATTGGCATTATCCCATGTAAAGCCGTCATCTTCAACAAGTGAACCTGCGGCAGTTGATGATGCAGATGTGCTGCTGTCATCGGAAACTGTTGCAGCACTTGCCGAACCAAATGCTACGGAAGCACCGGGGAGAGCCATACAAAGTGTCAAAACGGCACTGAGTGCTCTCTTCATACTTCTTTTTTTCATTGTTTGATTACTCCTTTCAAAGCTTTTAAAACGTAGGGTCAAACATCCCTAGACAATTTGATTTTATCACAAAACTCTCACAAAAACTACACATAATCCTTTTATTTTGTAAAAATAGCAACTTACACAATCTTTACACTGGAATTTTATGCAAAATTACCCTTGTCGCTCTTCTGTTTTTATTTATAAAGACAGTTTCAATTGCCCCCCTGCCGAAAATTACATAAATACGGTCGGGAATAATAAGATTTGTACTTAACAAAACCTTATTCCCGACCGCAATTTTCGCTTTTTAATTTTTATCTTATCTGAGTCTTACATTCAAAAATCTGAGTTTAAAGGTTGAGCCGACGCCGAGTTTGGAATCTGCGGTAATATATCCGCCTGTTTTTTCAACAATTGATTTTGCAAGCGACAGACCTATGCCGACGCTTGACGGGGACGAATTTTGTGCCTTATAAAACCTCTCAAAAATGTGGGGCAAATCCTTCGGGCTGATTCCGCATCCGTTGTCGCTTATGATGATTTCCGAATACACGCTGTTCCTTTCGGCTGAAATTCTGACATAACCGCCGCCGTCGGTATGCTCAATGCAGTTCTTAACGATATTTGAAACTGCCTCGCAAATCCAGCGAAAATCGCAGTCAAGGCTGAAATCATTTTTGACGGTTTTTTCAATTCTCACATCACGGATATCGGCAAGAACCTCTGTGCGTGAAATGCACTCGTCAATAATTTTGTTCACCGACTCTTTTTTGAACTTCAATTCAACAGTTCCCGAATCAAGCATTGAGAGCGTGAGCAGACTTTTTACAAGAAAATTTATCGAATGGGCATTATGCGCTATATCCATAACAAAATCCCGTCTGATTTTAACGGGCATATCATCGTCATCAAGGATATTTTCGGTTGTAATCAAAATTGAAGTCAGCGGTGTTTTAAGCTGATGTGAAATGTCGGCAAGCGAATTTTTGAGGATTTCTTTCTCTCGCATTGAATTGTCGGCATACTCACGAAGCATTACCGTTGTTTTTTGAATCTCCTGCTTTAACAGTGACATATCGTCGTCGGTTGAGCCGTCAAGGTCGAGGTCGTACTCTCGGTTGTTGATTTTTTCAAGACACTTTACAATTTCAAGCCGCTGTCGCTTCTGCTTTTTACAGTATCTTATGAACACAACGCAGAGCAAAATTCCGAACACACAAACACCTGCGGTTGCAATCACAATTGTAATCGTTGCATAACTTCCGCTCTGAATGTCAACCCAGCCACTGTCGGATTTTATTCCGTACTTTGCAAAGTCGCCTTTTATGACAGCAGTGTCGCTGTTCAAAATTTGAGCAAGCTCCTTTTCCGAAATGTCGGGATATTGTTCCCTAACCTTTTCAGCAACGGCAATTATCTTTTTGTCGTTGCTTTCACGAACAGCGTTAAAGCCTGCACCCACTCCCACAGTAGCAGCAATGCAGAAAAGTGCCGTTAAGACAAGCATTACAGTAACAAATTTTGATGTGCTTTTCATTATACCTCCAGCCTGTAACCAAGGCCCTTTACGGTTTTAATCATATTTGTATCAAGTTTTTTGCGAAGTCTTTTTATGTACACGGTCAGCGTGTTGTCTTCAACATAATTCCCCGACAAATCCCATATGCGTTCAAGAATCTGTTCACGGGTCAGCACCTTGCCGCTGTTTTTGGCAAGCATTGCAAACAGGCGGTATTCAAGCGCCGTAAGCACAACGGGACTGCCGTTTTTGCAAACCTGTTTTTTGTCAAAGTCAATGCTGATGTCACCAAAATTCATAGCCATAGTTTTGTCGAGCTTTTTGGTAATTCGTTTAATTCTTGCGAGTAGCTCACGGCTTGAAAACGGTTTTGTTATGTAATCCTCCGCTCCGAGGTCAAAGCCTTTTACAATGCTGTCCTCATCGTCAAGTGCGGTGAGAAAAATCACGGGAGTTTCGCACACTCTTTTTATCTCGTCACAAAGTTCAAAACCGTTGCCGTCGGGAAGCGACACATCAACAATAAAAAGGTCAAAGTCACCGCCGAGAGAGTTAAGGGTTGATTCGGCATTTTCACACAACGCAACCTCAAAGCCGTTTTGTTCAAGAGTGTAAACAAGTCCTTTTGAAATTGCACGGTTGTCCTCAATAAGAAGAATTTTCACAACAAGTCCTCCAAAATGAAATTCGGGCGGATTAAATCAATAATCCGCCCGTCAGCAATGAAAACATACAAAATATTGTGGTATCTGTTGTTACAACTACATTATAACAGAGTGTAAAACTATTGTCAACAAATTTCAACAAAATACAGTCTGTTGGCTGAATATGATGCTCAGATATTGTCATTTCTGATTGTTTCAATAATATTTTGCTTATTAACCTTTGAGATTGAGTATTTCATAATCAGCCATACCACAATAAATACAGCCGCAATACTAATCAAAATCGCTTTCCACGGGAATACAAAGCTCATTGGAACATTTCCATTTGAAAATGCCGAGAAGATTGCAAATACACCGAGAACGCCGAGAGGGATACCTATAAGCAAAGATTTTATGCCGTACATGAGGCTTTCAAGGCGAATCATACGGTTAAATTCTTTCTTTGTCATACCGATAGATTTAAGCGATGCAAATTCCTTGCTCCTCAACTGCATATTGGTTGAGATTGTGTTGAAAATGTTTGTAAGTCCGATGAGCGAGATAACACCGATGAAACCGTAAACAAATATTCCGACAATCAGCATAACGGCATTAAACTGTCTTACGTTTTCTTCATAGTCAACAATGTAAATGCTGTCGTCTGCACCTTCCATAGACTCAATGCGGTTTGTAAGCGAAGTGTGATCTGATGTATTGGCATAGAGAGTAACGGAACATCCGTCTTTGCCGACCTGAGATGAAATTACACCCTGTTCACCGATTATCAAGCCCTGACCGAAAATTGTTCCTTCGCCGATTACAGAATCAGCCGACTTTGGAATTTCGTCAAACAATGAGGCAACCCTCAACTTGCCTGTTTTCAGCTCGTTTCCTTCCTCATCATTTCCGTAAACGATAAACTTTGTCGGAGCGTCTTTGCCGTACAGCGGTACAGGATCATCATAGGTTCGACTGCCCTCGCCGTAATCGGGCGTCACCTTTGAATACGCAAGCACACCGCCCTTAACCTTGTTGTAATCAAGTTTCAATTCTTTGCAAATCTGAACAAATGTATCGTGTTCAAATTCAAAAAATTCCACGCTGAATGACTTTGTACCGTCAGCATCGTCATAAAGGAAGTTTTCTCCGCATTCGTTAACATGTACATCTGCTGAAACATAACCGTACTGCGAACCGACTGTCAGATAATTTTCGATTTCGGGCATTTTTTCAATTGTCTGAGCCTGCTTTGAATCAATTCCGACAACCATATAGCTGTAGTCTGTTTTGCCGTAGTAATGCTCTGTATATGTCATTCCATAGTCCATAAATGCCGAAACTGCAATGAACATTGCAACGCTTACAACGATTGAAATAACCGTTGTGCGATACTTTTTTCTACTGCGTTTAAGGCTCTTTGAGGCGATTTCACCGCCTACACCGAAAAGCTTTTTTGTAAGCTTGGATGTGCGGTACGGTTTGTTATTCTTTACCTTGATATCCTCGTTGCCTCTGATTGCAACAAGCGGTGGGATTCTTGACGCACGCAGTGCAATGAAGAATGATGAACAGAATATAGTAACAGCCGAAAGAACGATTGCACAAATAATCGGAATTGTCGGAGTTACAAAGACAAATTTTGCTCCGTTCAGCATATCCCCGAGAACGCTGTTGAGTATTGTAATAAGAATTGCGTTTACACCGAGTCCGAGAAGTATGCCGAGAGGAATACCGATTAAGCCGAGAATAAATCCCTCAAAAAGCACATTCCTGCGGATTTGCCTTTTGGTTGCACCGACCGACGCAAGCATACCGTACATACTCGTTTTCTCTGTAATTGAAATTGCAAAGCTGTTGCGAATTACAAACACGCTTGCAAGCATTACTATAATAATGATAATAACGGCAAGGCTGAAAATCATTACATTTGTACCTTCACTTCCGCCGTAGCCTTTCATGCTGAGAAGTATGGAATTGAATTCGTATACATTTATTCCCGAGGTCTGCTGATCTTCGGGTGAAATTTCATCGCTGATTACATTACTCATATCATCAGCTTTAAAGCCTAAAATATCCGCTGTATTTTGAAGATAATTGCCCTCACTCTGAGGAGTGTAGGCGATATACAGCTTATTCATATGCTTTGTTCTGATTGCCTCAACAGGTGCTTTTTCATCAGACACGGTATATATCATAGAAAGATATGACGGATCATAAAGTTCGCTTGTTTTCGGTCTTTCAATAATACCCGTTACGGTATAGGTTCTTTTTACCGTGTCTATAATGTTGCACTTATTAAAATCCTTTTGAAGTAACTCGTGTGAGCCTTCCTCATCAAGGACATTGCCGTCCTTGTCGGTAAGCACACCGACATCAAGTGTGATTTTGTCGCCGATTTTCACATCTTTTCCGTTCTGTGTTTTAAACGATTTTGTAACAACAGCCTCACCCGAATTTGTGGGGAACTTGCCCTTTATAAGGTCTATCTTAAAACAGTTGCCGTAGGTATTTTCGCTCATGGCAAGAACGCTGTAATCGCAGGTTTCGCCGTCAGCATTTTTTGTCCTGGCATATCCGAGACTTTCCTTATAAAAGGCATTTTCAACATTGCGGTTATTGCGAGCCGTTTCAATTACTGCATTGTCTATAATATCAAGTGCAACATCATAATTGCCCGACCATACCGCCTGTCCGTTAATCATAGTCTGTCGTCCGCTGAGTGCCATTCCCGAAACTACCGTGATGAGTGCCGCCGAGAGCATAATGCCAATGATTGTAACGGCGGTACGCACCTTGTTAAGTCGCAGGCTTTTAAGAGTAAGCTTGTTGAGAAGTTTCATAATCAAGCCTCCTCAACAATTTTGCCGTCGCTGATTGTTATGATTCTGTCTGCCTGTTTTGCAATGTCAAGGTTGTGCGTAATCATTATAACAGTCTGTCCGTAATTCTGATTGCACATTTTGAGCATACTCATAACCTCTTCGCTTGACTTTGAATCAAGGTTGCCTGTCGGTTCATCGGCAAGCACAAGAGACGGATTGTTAATGAGCGCTCTGGCAATAGATGTTCTTTGTTGCTGACCGCCCGAAAGCTGGTTCGGAAGGTGTTTTCTTCTTGCACGCAGTCCGAACGAATCAAGAATCATCTCAAGTCGTTCTCTGTCAACACCTCTGCCGTCAAGGTCGCAGGGGAGCGTGATGTTTTCTTCAACAGTCAGAATCGGGATAAGATTGTAGAACTGATAGACAATGCCCACTTGTCTGCGGCGGAATACGGCAAGCTTGTCATCATTCATTTTGCTTATATCGTTGCCGTCAACAAAAATTTTTCCGCTTGTGGGACGGTCAACACCGCCGATAAGGTGAAGAAGAGTTGACTTGCCGCTGCCGCTTGCACCGACAATGGCAACAAATTCGCCCTTTTCAACCGAGAACGAAACATCGTCAACCGCATGGACAAGGTTTTCACCGCTTCCGTAGGTTTTTGTAAGATTTTCAACTTTCAGAATTTCCATAAAATATACCTCCAAATTCATTTTACACCCATATTATAGTGACGCAAAATGACTGTAAAGTGACCCCACACAAATAAGAAATAGCTTTCATATAAACAAAACGGTCGGGAAACAATGTTTTGCGTTGTGCAAACCTGCTACCCGACCATAATTTTCAATTTTTAATTTAAAGAGTTCCGCTCGAGAATCTTAATTCTCGCACTGATGATACTGTCTTCACGAATTGGGAACGGCGGCACGCCGTGCGGCAAAACAAGCCCATCCGTTGTCAAGATGTTCTTCGATGATGTCAAAATACTGACTTACGGATGCCTTGACTTCTTCGGCACGAGTGTCGATGATACCGCTCATAATGTAAACGGCATCGTCCTTCATAAAGTTCTTAATGCCCTTTGAGAGAAACATAATCGCATCGGCAACAATATTGGCAAGAACAATGTCATACTTGCCCTCAACCTTGTCGGTAAAGCTGCCGCAGATAGCTGTAAAGCGGTCAGCAACGCCGTTAATTTCTGCGTTTTCAGCCGCAGTCCTCACCGCAGTTTCGTCAATGTCAACACCGACGGCACAATCTGCACCCAAAAGCAGGGTTGCAATACCGAGAATACCGCTGCCGCAACCCACATCAAGAACAGAATCGCCAGCTTTAAGGTACTTTTCGCACATCTCAAGGCAAAGCCTTGTGGTTTCATGACCGCCCGTGCCGAACGCAAGGCCCGGATCAATGTTGAGAACTTTGCGGTTGCCGGCATCGTAATCATCTCGCCAGCTCGGACGGATAAGAAGTTTTTCACCGACTTCAATCGGGTTGAAATATTTCTTCCAGTTGTTTCTCCAATCCTCTTCAAGGCAGTCAAGAAGTTCAATTGAATGCTTTATACCCTCCGCATTGTAGCGTTCCGAAAGGAATGCAACCGCCTCTGACGGCGAAACATCGGGTTCAAGATAAATGTGAACAAAAGCCTTGTTTCTGTCCTTTGCAAGCAAATCCTCGTCAATAAGGTCAATATGGGCAATGTCCTCAACCTCTTGCTCAAGGTTTGTGTAATCTTCAATATAGATGCCGTAGGGAACTACGACATTTGCAATATCACTTGCTCTGTCAATATCCTTTGCGTCAACGGATATTTTTATTTCTGTCCAGGATTCCATTTTAACCTCTGATTCACGGGCATTTTATGCCGATATTTTTGTTTGTAATGCAGTGGCAGATAATATCCACCACTACGAAATTGTGCAAATAATAACAATACTGCTTATCTTCACGAATTTGGAACGGCGGCACGCCGTATAAAAAATTTGTGGGGACAAATGCCCCACAAATCTTATTTATTCTGTGTTACTCGTTGAACATCTTCTTGATTTTATCAAAGAAGTTTCTGCGTTTTGCGTAGTTTTTGTCGCCTGTTGCGCCGTCAAGCTGTTTGATAAGCTCTTTCTGCTTGCCGTTAAGATTCTTCGGAACTTCAACGGTAACTCTTACATACTGGTCGCCTCTGCCTCTGCCGCCGAGTCGCTGAATACCCTTGCCCTTGAGTCTGAAAACATCACCCGGCTGTGTACCCTCACGAACCGTGTAGGAAACCTTGCCGTCAAGAGTAGGAACGACAACATCTGCTCCGAGAGCCGCCTGTGTAAAGGTTATCGGAACTTCGCACCACACATCATCGCCTCTGCGTTCAAAAACAGGGTGCGGACGAACATTTACATAAACATGAAGGTCGCCTGCAGGACCGCCGTTTGTGCCTGAGTTACCTCTGCCGCTTACATTAAGAATCTGCTGATCCTTGATACCTGCCGGAATCGTTACATCAACGGTCTTGTTCTTGCGCTGTTTGCCCGAACCGCCGCACTTTTTACAAGGATTGTCAACAATCTTACCTCTGCCGTGACAGGCATCACAGGTACGCTGAGTCTGGACAACACCGAAAGGTGTTCTCTGGTTGATTGTTACCCTGCCCGAACCGCCGCATGACGAACAGGTCTTGGGACTTGTGCCGGGCTGAGCGCCTGTTCCGTGACAGTCGTCACAGGTTGTTACGCATGAATAGTTGATTGTCTGCTTGCAGCCCTTTGCCGCCTCTTCAAATGAAATGTAAACCGTAGTTTCAATATCACTGCCACGCATAGGAGCGTTTGCATTGTTGGAGCGTCTGCCGCCGAATCCGCCGAAAAAGCTTGAGAAGATGTCGTCAATATCAATACCCTGACCGAACGGACTTCCTGCTCCGCCTGCACCTGCACCGTAGTTGGAATCAACGCCTGCGTGACCGAACTGGTCGTAACGAGCCTTTTTATCGGAATCGGAAAGAACCTCATAAGCCTCGTTTACTTCCTTGAATTTTTCCTCACATTCTTTATCGCCGGGATGCAAATC
>ERZ779737.1233-NODE-1233-length-20702-cov-3.215818_pt1 | contig 20702 bp, 27 predicted proteins | sample MGYA00511889_ERZ779737 | MGnify/ENA primary metagenome ERZ779737 (study PRJEB29588, sample SAMEA2163575) | human gut metagenome | biome: human gut; feature: human-associated habitat; material: faeces | place: Denmark | collected 2008/2010 ...
AAAAGTTGGAATGTGTTTTTCAAACGATGCATCAACACTATTTGAAATTAACTTTACCATAGGTTCACCACAACAAGTTATTCCACACTCATTACAGTTACAGTCATTGATTACCTCAATCAATGCTCCACACTTTAAACATTTTTTAATTATCAATTCATTTTTCATTTGTTTCCTCCTTCTATAACAAATTTATATTTATTTAAAAAAAATTGTAATTTATTTAATAGTATGTGCAGTAATAATTGTATAACTATATGAGTTAATAGTTATCTTTATATTATCAATTTCACAATACCAGTTCTTGCCTTGTTTATATATATTACAATCTTTATCTAATACTTTATTTTTACAATAATTAACTACATCATTAGTATCTAATTTAAGATTTCTCTTAATTCTACCAATACCCATTTTGGTAGTATGAATTTTACCTATATTAGATAATAATATTTCTTTATTCATTTATTATCAACTCCATAAATTATAATTTATTTGTTTATTTCTTTCAATTTTATAAAAATTGTAACTGCTAGATATCCAATAATACTTCCAATAAAATTCATGATTATATCGTCAATATCAAAACTTCTACCAACTATCGGTTGTAATATTTCAATTGACAAAGTAATTAAAATAGCTATAACAAATATATTCTTTTTATTTATGTTTTTGAAAACTAATGGCAAGATAATTCCCATTGGAATAAACATCAACATATTACCTATTAGCATATCTCGTATCCAAGTACCTATCGAAAGTTCACCTTTAATTAAATATTTGTATAATGATGGAACAAAATTGAAACTTCCAGAAAACCAACCTAAACTATCCCCTGTAGAGTATCCATTTTTTACATAAAACCAAAAATGCGACCAAAGATTGCTTGGAACGAGTACAAGATTTATTAATCCAGTTAAATAACATACAAAAATAAATTTAACTATTTCATAAAAATAATTAACTGATAATTTGTTTTTCTTAATTTTAATAATTCTATAAATAACATATATTATTCCCACTATTATAGTAATAGGAACAACATTCAAAAATGTTTCTAGCATATAATTGTTACCACCTTTCAAAATACAAATTACTATTTATCTATCGTTTCTATATATAATTATACCATCATTTTGGTAAATTTTATTACTAAATTAAAACATCCAAGATTCATCCAATATTTTTAAATGTATATCCAACTGTTGGAAATAAATTATAGATTTACAATTCCTTTAATTAGAAAGTATAAATAGAAAGTATGGTAGAATTCTTCCATGTTTTAACTCAATTTTGCAAGTGCAAAATAAAAAATAATAGCAATATAAATTCTTTATTTATAAGACATTAAGTACAATGGTGCTATCAATTCCTTTATTTAAATTACCCATATTAAATCATATTTCTTTATCCAAACATAATCATCTGCTGTTCCACAAATCAAAACATCAATATCATAATCAAAATTCTTGCCTCGCACAATAAACTTATCAAAAAATAATTATATAAAAATAAAATAATAAAAAAATTTACAATAAATTGTAAATTCTTATTATAATAAATGCTATATAATTTAAAGTAATCCTAAACACCAACACTCATAGTCTCAGGTAAAGTACTTCCACCATCAATTACAATTCCTTGTCCAGTTATATAACTTGATTCTTCGCTTGCTAAAAAAGCAGCTAATTCTCCCAGTTCCTCTATACTACCAAGTCTTTTCATTGGTATACCAATTCTTATTCCCTCAATTACACTCTTAGGATCATCACTATTTGAATCATTAGCAATACCATTTACCATAGGAGTCATAATATAACCAGGCATTATTGCATTTACTCTTATATTTCTTGTAACTAATTCCATAGCTAACCCCTTAGTAAAACCAATTAGAGCAGCCTTAGTTGTAGCATAAGCGCACTCCCCTACATCAGCAACCATAGGACCTGTAACACTAGATAAATTTATTATACTACCATTATCATTAAAACAAGTAAGAGCAGATTTAGTCACATTCCAGGTTCCCTTAATATTAATATCCAAATGAAAATCTCTAACCTCATCACTCATTTCTTCAAAAGTTTCTAATTTAGCAACACCAGCGTTATTAACAAGAACATCAATATTACCAAATACTTCCTTTGTCTTTTTAATTGCTTCATCAACACTTACTTTATCCCTTATATCAGCACAAAAACCAATAACATTATATCCATCATTTTTTAAATTAATAACAACATCATTTACTGACTTATCATAATCGATTATAGAAACCTTAGCACCATATTTTAAGAACACTTTAACAATACCAAGACCATTTCCCATCGCACCACCTGTAACTACACATACTTTATCTTTTAATTTCATAAATCCTCCTCTATTATAGAATATCAAAAAAATAACTAAATTAATAGTTATTTATTACAACCAGAAGTACAATAACTTGGAAATGAAGCCTTAATCATATCAGAAAGTCTTTTCTTAAGACCATCCAAATCTTCATTTTTCCAATATTCCTCTGGAGTCTCATATCCCTTAGTATCCAATGATGATTCATCATCAAAACCAACAATTTTACCATTATTTACAGCAATAACAGCAGGAACATATATTCTTTTATTCCCTTCATTATCATATTTTAAATAATCATTTAATAACTGGACAGTTTTTTTATAACCACTTGTATTATTTTTTCTATCATTTAAAATATTAAAATAATAAATCTTATCTAAATGTTCATTTATGGCAACTTCATTTAAATAAGGAATATACCCCCTACACCAAGGACATTCAGGAAAACCTAAGTATACAACACCAGTTCCATTCTCTAGAATTTTATTAATCTCATCTAAGTTTCTATATACAAAAACATTATTAACTGTAAAGTCATATTCTTTAGCAAATCTTTCGGCATCACTCATTTTATCTTTTTTAAATAAAAAACTTAATGAAATAATTAAAATCAAAACTGCAATAATTACAAAAATAATATACACATTTTTCTTTGACATCTCCATTATTTTTTTCTTCACAAAAAATCACTTCCTAACAAAATAATTTTATTATAATATTTCAAAAATTTCTATAAATTTCAAGTTGATAAACTCAACTATCAGTTTAGTTACTAAAAAACTATATAAATTTCTATTTTATAAAATATTAATTATCTTCTAAACAAAATCTATCATTATTATCAATATAAACTAACCTCTTTTATAGCAATTATTATATATACTTTTCTATTGAATAGTATTCATCAAAAGAAATTCTATATATTCCATTATAAGGTTGTTCAATAAAATATTTATTCTTTTTCTTATAAATAAACAAAGTTAAAATATTACCTTCATTATATTCAATATTTATTTTTATTACATTTTCAGCATTTACAGGACTATCTTGTACACTTTTACTAGTTGTAATTCCATTAACTTTACTTATAATAAACATAATATCTTTAATTTTTTCTTGTTCTTCTATCATAACTATCTTATCGTCTTGTTCCATATTTATACTATAAACACTATCATCTAATGGCAAATTCAAAGTATAAGAATACTTTTTAGTTTCATTATAATACAAAATTCCTAGTAAAACACTAGTACACACAAATATAACTATTAAAATAATCAATTTTTTATTTTTTATCATTTTTACCTCATACCAAATATAATCATACCAATAAAATTATCAATTTTTACTATCTCATCATTTCTTTTTGAATCCAAAACATAACTACATTAACAATATAATCTACCTCATCACTAGAAAGATTATGTCCTTTTTTTATACCATGAATTCTTTCTAAACAACCTCTGCAGCAACACCCAGTAGCATGCTGAGCAATAAAAACTGGGTGTACTTGTCTCATTGGAGTTTGCTTTCCATCATTATTAGGACATTTAGGAGCAATTCTTTTAATTATCAAATCCCTTGCATCTGCCTCAATCTTTTCTATTCCCTTCAGATTTACATAATCTTTCATATTTTTATTTAAATGAAATGAACCCCTAAATTTACTTTTAGATAAAGAATTTAAAAAACTATCTATATCTTTATTCAATTATATCAATCCTTTACTATATCACTAAATTTATAATTTATAACTTTTTCTAAGTCATTTAATTCTACTTCCACCTGATAACCTATTTTTCCTCCACTAAAAATTATCTCCTTAAAGTTCTTAGCAGAATCATCTATAACAATTTTAAACGGCTTTTTTAACCCGATTGGCGAACATCCACCATGAACATATCCAGTTAATGGTAAAAGTTCCTTTTGATGAATCATTTCAATACTTTTTTCGTTAACACTTTGAGCACATTTCTTTAAGTCTAATTCTTTATGAACTGGTATCATAAATACATAATTTTGTTTAGACCTTGAAACAGTTACTAATGTTTTAAACACCTTATTTGGATCTTCATTTAAAACACTTGCAACATCCACACCACTTACTGCTTCAGTATCACCATAGAAATATTCATTATACTTTATTTTCTTTTGATCTAATATTCTCATCACGTTTGTTTTTTCCATACATCTTTTCCTTTAACATCAGTGGTAATCCACATATTCATTCAATTTAAATCTATAATAACACATATATCTATAACCAATTTTAACACACATTTATATTTAATATATAAAAATAGAAAAAACATTTACATTATCTTGCCATAAATTAGCATTAAAAATTTATTTCCCTTATCTATAATTTTTAAATTTAAATCTATTAAAACAAAAGAATCAATTATTCATATTGATCCTTTATAAGTTAATTATCTTTCAAACAAGTTCCACCATTATTTTCAATATAAGCAACTATTTTATCTAATAATTCTTTTGGTTCACCTGATTTCACATTATGCAAATTAAATTCATTTATTATATCTACTTCATCAATATCAAATGAAAGAGTCCCATCATTATTATTCTTCATAACAATATAATTTTTTACTTTACCATTATAATAACAAGTACTTCCTTCTCCACTTGATGTTAGCTCACTTGTATAATATTTAGTACTATAAATATATAAACAAATCACACATAATAAAATAAAAATAAGAGTTCCTAAAGTAATTCCTACCACTTTTACTAATTTTATAAGCAATTTTGAATTACTCTCTGTTTTATCAATTTTCTCTAAAAGTAAATTTTTTCTACCAATTAATTCATCCAAACTAATATCAAATATATTTGATAATTTTTGTGCTTGTTTTAAATCAGGACTAGTTTCATTAAGTTCCCAATTAGATATAGTCTGTCTTGTAACACCTATCATCTCAGCTAGTTCTTCTTGACTTAATTTATGTTTTTTTCTTTCATTAATAATTTTATCTCCTAGCATATATTTTCTCCTTTCTATTTTAATTTTAAACTTTTCTAAATTATATTCTACCAATTTCATTTGGAATATACGCAAATATTTTTAACATTTTTAAAAAATACAAATAATTAAAAATAATTACAATTAATTCTTTCATAATTGTAACTATCAATAATAAATTCTACTTTAAATAATAATGTCTTATTGGTTTTAAATTTTCATCTAACTCATAACAAATCGGGTTCCCAGTTTCTAACTCCAACTTAATAATATCTTCATCACTTATATTATCTAAATACTTTATTAATCCTCTTAAACTATTTCCATGAGCAACAATTATAACTCTCTTACCGCTTTCTATTTCTGGTTTAATATCAGAATTCCAATACTCAAGAACTCTCTTTATTGTATCTAAAAGATTTTCTGTTTTTGGTAATTCATCTTTATTTAAATCCTTATATTTTTCATCATTACCCGGATATCTTGAATCATCTTCTTCTAATTTAGGAGGCCTTACATCTGTACTTCTTCTCCAAAGTAAAACCTGTTTTGCACCATATTTTTCTCTTGTTTCATCTTTATTTAATCCTTGTAAAGCACCATAATGTCTTTCGTTTAACTTCCAACTTCTTCTAATTTCAATATTTTCTTCTCCCATTTCCTTCAAAATATAACCTAAAGTATCTTCTGCCCTTTTAAGTACTGAAGTAAACGCTAAATCAAAATGAAATCCTTTTTCTTTTAATATTTTACCTGCTTCTTTTGCTTCTAAAATACCTTGCTTAGACAACTCAACATCTGTCCAACCAGTAAACTTATTTTCTAAATTCCACACACTTTGCCCATGTCTTACCAATACTAATTTTATCATATACATTTTCTCCTTAATATAATCTATAAAAATTATATTACTAGTTACATCCTATAGCAAGAATTATTAAATATATAGCAAATACCATAAATTTACTTTATCTTAATTTTTATCTTTCCTTTAACACAATAAACTGTATTAGCACTATCAAATAGAAACTTATCATCATAAATATTATCTGTATAAAAAGAATTAAAAATTTGATTAGGATATTTTTTTTCTAAAACAGTTGCTTTGTTTTCTCTAAAACAAAATGTTGTCACTATCCCCGTATTTTTGTCTACTACACTTGATAAACTTTCTATATTAAAATACTCACATATCGGATTCATTAAAAAATCCGGTGATCCAGTTATTATTAAATCATTACTTTTCATTTGTTCTTTATACCAATTATTTATTTTTGTTATATTATGATTCCAAAAGCTTAATAGCAAATCATCAACATCTTTTACATCAAGTAAAAATCTACAAAAATCATAACTTTTATTATCAATATCAATTAATCTATTTTTTATTAATATATAATCTACAACATATCTAGGAACATACTTAAAAATATTAGGATAATACGTTAAACAATACATAAAAAAATCAAAATAACAATTTCCTCTATAAATTACACCATCAAAATCATATAAATTTCTTCCATTATTCACAAGTTATTCCTCCAAGTAAAACTTATTATATTATAGTAAAAAAATTAAAACAAGAAAAAAGAATGAAAATAGATTTTTTCTAAATATTCATTCTACATTATTATAAATTTCTTTACCAAATAATTCTATAATTATTCCATTTTCAAAATTATTATTATATTTACCATCTATTTTATATCTATGCACCTTAGACACTTTATAAACAACGGCTTTATATTCAATTGTTCCACCATCATTTAACGCATTACGTCTAGGAAATAACAAAATAACTAAAACAATAATTATTAAACCAATTAAAACTTTTTTCTTCATCACACACTCCTACTTAATTATTGATTTTAAAAACATCTCTAATTCAACTATATTAATACCATTAGTTTCAATATCATAATTAACATTATTATAAATAAATTCTACAAAATAAATATTTTCATATTTATAAATAACAAGTTCATTATCATTAATAGTAGATTTTAAAGCACTATCCCTATCAAAACCATAATCTCTTACTGGTTTACCTTTACCAGAAAAAGCAACCCTTATATTTCTTTCATCATTTTCATTAGAAAAATAATAAACATAACAATTTAAATTATCATATTTACTCTTACCTATGTCTCTAGTATACACGCTATAACCATTAAACTTATTTAAATCATCAGGAACCCATGCATCACTTAAATAAGAATCAGTTTTTTTTACATGTTGAATTTTAATATCAGCATCAATCTTATTTACACCAGCACTACTAATTTCATTAACCAAAATTCTACTATTATCCCCGTTACTAACGTTACCACCATTACTAAATACTAAGTTTCTATTATAAACAAATACTCCCCCAATAATTAAAACAATCACAATTACAGCATAACGTAACATTTTTATCATATTAATACCATTTTTATTTTTATATTTAATTAAAATTTGTTCTTTCATCTTTTGACTATCAAACTCATCATCAAATATTTTTTTGAATTCCTTTCTATTAAACATTTTCATCACCCCTGTTTTTCATTACAACTTTAAGTTCATTTAAAGTTCTATATAGATAATGTTTTACGTTAGATTCACTTATCTTAAGTAATCCAGCAACATCTTTAATACTCATATCTTCATAAAAATATAGATAAAAGACTTTAAAAACTATTGCCTTCTTCCCTTTCAAAAAATCCCATATAAACTTAATATCTTCTTTTTTTATAAACTCATCTTGTAAATCAAAATCATCAGGAATATTACAAGTCATATCAAATTCCTCATCTTTAGAAAATAAATTAACTAACTTAACTTTATAATTAAAACGATAATATTCATTAACTTTATTTTTAGCTATCCCCATAACATACGCATTACCATTATCAATATTTATTTTATTAATCTTATTAAGTAAATCAACATAAACATTTTGTACAATATCTTTTACATCTTCCATATTTGAACAATTACAAATAACATATTTTAAGATATTCTTATAAGATTCATTATACAATTTATCAAATTTATTTAAGGTTTCTTGATCGATCATTACATCCACCTCACTAATATAGTTGTATATTTTACAAAAAAGTTCCAAAAAAAAGCAAATTATTTTTCATAACTTACTTATTTACTATTATTTTTTACATATAATGCCGAATTTATTATTCACACCAAATTAATTCCAATTGATAACCCAAGTAATAAGCCACTACTAAATTCATTAGTACTACTACTCTCATTACTATTAAAATATATATAACACATATATAAAATATTTCCTAAAATAATAAGGAATAAACCTAATGTTAAATTTTTTAATTATTTGGAAATAATAACTTTATTAAATATCTTATTAATAAATGGTTTAAATATTAAATAAATCAAATAATCAATAACCGCACCAAAAACATTTGTAATTAAATCTGTTATATCAGATGATATAACACTTATTAATGTTTGTAACAATTAAATATCTACTAATTAATTTAACACTTGTTTCTTCTTACTAACATAATTAGTAATAATAACAAAACAAACACCAAATATTAATACAATTCCCATATTAAGAATTAAAGGACTAACACTACTTAAACTAAAATTATCCATAACTTTTAAAGCCTCATTATTAATTACAAAATAATAAGTAGGAAAAATATGAGCTATCTTAATAACATAATCTGGCATAAATTCAAACGGTACAAAACATCCACATAAGAAAGAAGATCCAAGTGAAACAACATTAACTATCCCACTTATTGCACCCTTATTTTGTGTAATATTTCCAATTAAGAAACCAATACATAATGAACATAAACTAAACACAAAAGAATTAATTACATACCATAAACCATTCATACTAATAAATAAATCTTTAAAAATAATTAAAGCAAGAATCATATAAAGAAGCCACATTCCAATTATAACAATTGAGCAAGCCCCTAGCACAATTCGGTTATATTTTTTATAATCATAACTACTAACTATCGTTCTTTTTCTAACATTCTCACTCTTTAAACTAGCAAGAATCATACTAATTGAATATACACATCCAGCCAAAATTGCATAATTTAAGAAGTTAAAAAATCTAGCCATTCTACTTAAACTATTAGAATCAATTTTACTTTTAACCTCAACGTTCACATCAACATTTAACGCATTATCTAACCTATCAAATAACTCGTCACCATCATAATAATTATTATAAATATTAAAAGAATCAAAATAATTTTGAACTAACATCTTTCCATAAGAAGATCCTTTATCCCCACTAATTTTATATTCAACACTCACATCTTTACTATCTAACAAATCATCTCCAAAACCATCTGGAATATAAACTACTAAACTAACATCTCTATAAAAAAGTGCATCGTCTATTTTTTCTTCATTACCAGTATCTATATCTTTAACTTCCATATGATTTTCTAAATACTTAATAAAATGATTAGTAACTCCATTTTTACTTTTATCATTATTAACTATAATCACACTAGGCTTAACCTCTTCGAAACTATCTACATTATCACTAGTTTGATTAACTAACGTAACTGATATGAGCATAACAGTATAAAGTATAATTAATCCCTTTAACTTATTTAATATCTTTAAAATAGTTTTAAATACTATCATACCTTTCCCTCCTTAAACTTGCAAAAGAAACTACAAATGCAATTAATACAAATATTAATAGAAAACATACATCTCTAAAATATCTATTTAAAGTATCATAATAATATAAAGAATAAAACCCATCAGTTATTAAATTACATGGATTAATCAAATTTAATATTGGAACATTTTTATATATAACATATTTTAAAGTAACTCCAGTCATACCAGATAACACCGACAAAAACATACTAATTGCAATTGTAATTCCTGTCTTTGCACCCTCACTAACTCTAAGTGCAGAAGCAATTAAAACACCCAAAGATATTCCTGCTAAATCACCAACAAGCAAAAGCAAAATAACAAGCCCTAGATTACTTCCAAAATCTGCTTGTAATATAAACTTTAGAAATATCATCAAAATAGATAAACCAACTAAACTAACTAAATATGACCCAATTATCGCACTTAACACAATATTACTTTTCTTATTAGGAGAAACTGCAATTCTTTTTCCCTTATCACTCATATTTGCTAAGGAATTATTAATAGCCGTAAGCCCTAACAATCCACCATACATAACAGCCATAGCAATTAAACTATAATATTCAATTTGCATATAACTTAAATTATCTTTTGAAACATCTATCATCTTAACATTACTTTTAATATTTTGAACAAATCCTACATCACCATAAATAATTTTATTTTGTTCAATCTCATTAACTACATATCTTAAAACTGTCTGATTCATTCCATTTTTTCTTATAACAACATTTGGTTTATTACTACTAAAATAAATATATCCCTCAATTTCACCATCTTCAAGTAAAATATCCGCATCATCTTTATCAGTATATTTAATATTAAATAACTTATCACCATCATCACTTGATAAAGCATCTAATGTTTTAACATACACTTCGTCATTTCTAAATTCATCATTATCAACAACAGCAATATCAAATACCTTAAGCATTTCATCACTTTCTATATTAGAAAAAGCCATATTAAAGAATACTCCTAATATTATTGGAAAAATAAAAGTCCAAAATATCAATACTTTATTATTAAACAATATTTTTATATTATATCTTAAATTATGAATAAACATTAATCTCTTAAATCCTTTCCTGTAAGTTTTAAGAATACATCATTTAAAGTAGGACCTTCATGCTTTATAGTTTCCTTTATATTTGCTTTCTTCTTTAATTCATCGCTAGTTCCTTCTGCAATAATTTTTCCATTATCAATAATAATTATTCTATCGCAAAGAATTTCAACTTCCTCCATATAATGAGTAGTATAAACAATTGTAGCCCCATTATCTCTTAACTTTTTAATACCATCTAATATATTATTTCTACTTTGCGGATCTACCATAGCAGTCGGTTCATCAAAAAATATCAAACTTGGTTTATGAGCAATTCCACAAGCAATATTTAATCTTCTAAGTAAACCACCTGATAATTGTTTAGGCAAATACTTCTTAAACTCACCTAGCCCAACCAATTTAATAGCATCTTCAACATATTCTCTTCTTTTATTCTTATCACTAATATATAATCCACAAAAATAATCAATATTATCATAAACATTAAGTTCATCAAATACCGCAACATCCTGAAAAATAACTCCAATTTTAGATTTAATATCATAAGAATCAGGCGTCATTTCTTTTCCAAATATTTTAATACTACCCTTTTGATACTTTAATAAAGATAAAATCGAATTAATAGTAGTGCTTTTTCCACTCCCATTAGGCCCAAGTAATCCTAAAATTTCTCCTTCATAAACATCAAATGACAAATCATCAACTGCTCTCTTACCCTTATATTCCTTAACTAAATTTTTAACCTCTATAACTTTATTCATACTTATTTATCCTTTCTCTTTAACCCATCTTTAATTATTTTATCCACAACTTTCTTCTTAATATTTCCTCTATTATATTCATAAAGTATCATTGAAACATATTGTTCTCTTAATAATTGACCTAATTCTACATCACTAAAATCACAAGTTTTATTAGCAACCAAATTAGCTATCCCATTAACATAAAACCACATTCTAAAATTAAACTTCTTCGCATTTTCAATACTTAATCCTGTTTGCATAGAAATAATTTCATAAACTTTACCAATCGATTTATTATAATCTACATAACTTATACCATCATTATCACCATTAAATAAAATTTTAAAAAAATTAGGTTCATCTTTAGCAAATTTAATATACTTAAGACCAGTATCTTTATAAGTATTGCTATCATTTAAAATATAATTAAAATAAATATTAGAAATTTCTTTATATAAATCATCTTTTATTTCATCCATATTTTTATATAAATAAAATATTGGTTGAGTTGAACAATTTAATTCTTTGGCAACTCTTCTTGCATTAATCCCATTTATTCCATCTTTTCTAACTATATCCAAACACACTCGAATTATATCATCTTTATTTATTTTTCTACTTGCTGGCATATAACCTCCTAATTTATAACACAAGTTATATATCTGGTTTCATTTTATAACAAACGTTATATTTTGTAAAGAAAAAAACTTAAAGAATAAAAGTCAATTAAATTAACTCTAAATAAACGCTTTTAAGTTTTTCTTCGGACACACCTAAATCTCGTAATATTGCATATGCATACTCTATACTCATATTTAAAAAACAATCATTTTTATTTAATATTTCCTTAATAAGTTTATACTTTTCAAGTATCTCTTTATTATCTTTATTTTCTTCTATTAACTTATCAACTCTTAACTTTAATACATCAATCATTTCTAGCTTCTCCCCTTAATTCCTGGTATTTGTGGATCATCATTAGCAACATATTCAAATATGCCTTCATCAAACTTAGATTGTAATTCTTCACTTGTTACCACAACTAACTCCCTATTCGGATTATAGTAAAAGTAAACTGTTTTATCAGGCATATTTTTAAATCCTACTTTATTTAAAGCAACTATTACACTAGGCATGGCAACTTTATCTTTATCAAAAGGCTCATTATTCCTAATAATTATAATCTTAACATTATTTTTTCTTTCCTCTTCATTAAATAATATTTTTCTTAAATGTAAAGCATAAGATAAAGAATCTATTCCTACCATACCTTTTTTATTTACCTTATCAATTAATATAGATAATCTTTCATCTAAAGAAACTTCTTTTAAATTAGTAGTTCTACTTGCATATTCACTTAATAATTCTTCAAAAGTTTCTTTATGTAGAATATCATCGCTAGCCTTATCTTTTTCCTGACTTGCGACTAACATATACATTTTTTGATATGCATTTACAAATTCAGTCATAGTTTTTAAATTTTTATTTAAACAATTAATTCCTATTAAAGGTTGATTTATCTTAGCATTTGCAATATCTCCTTGAAGTATTGACGTAACCGAATCAGCATTTACCAAAAACTTTCCACACCTAAAGTCTAAGTTAGCATGTCCATCCCCATAAGCTTCTCCAACAGAATATTTATAATTACTTGCAAAATTAATTCCTAACATATTCAAAAATTTAGCATAAATAATATTAAACTCAAAGCAAACAACTTGGTTATTTTGTGGAGTTATTAAAGCTATATGACTTGTGCTTCTATGTTTTTCTGTTGCAACTCCCATTTGATTAACAGCATAATACTCTTCATCATAAGTTAACACCTTACACATTTTAATATAAATATAAATTGCCATTTCCAGTTCACTTGCATCATAAGGAAAACCATCCATAATTACTTTTTCTAAATCACTATCAATTTTAATTTCTTTATATTTAACATCAGTTGTAACCACATATTTATTTATTGCTTCTAAATCAATTACTTGCATTGAATATAAACTACTATGTCTCTTAACATAATTATCAGGTAACTCATAATTATCAATAATATTATTTTCTCTTAAAAATTTACAAGTTGCATAAATTAAATATTCTTTAGGTACACCGTTAATATCTTTTATATTATCATCATGACATATTTCATTAAATTCATCATCATTTAATCTCATTAAATTCATCATATTTTCAAACGGAATTGAATAATTAACACCATCTATTAAAACTTTATATTCATAATTTTTATATTTTTCTAAAAACTTATCATACGAAATATAACTTCTTAATTTTTCGAATCTCTCTTTCTCTTCAGTATTTAAACTAATTTGATTTGTATATATTAATTCTTTAATTCCATTAATAATAGTTGTTTTATCATATCTAACATTTACGCCTAAATCACCATTAATTATAGATGCAACTATAAATTTATCAGTGGCATCATAAAAATAACGACATGCATACTCGAAAAACTTATCATCTTCTAATATTCTTTTTAAAAATTCCACATAAACCTCGATACCATCAACAATTATAATTTTACTATTTTTAATAAAATCAATATCTTCTTTAGTAGTAAACAATGTACAATCAGACATTCTTTGTAAATAAGGATATTTTTTTAATTGTTTTTCAATCGTTAATTTTTCCATACTATCCCTTTCTATTTTCTAAATTCATCATCATGTTCCTTAAAAAAATTATAATAAACTAATACATTAGGTAAATCAGTCCATTTTCTAGTTCTAACAGGAATATCATCTAAATTATATATCTTTGCATCATACAAATTTAATAAAAATGGTGAATGTGTAGAAATAATAAATTGACAGTTATAAAATCTAACTGAATCTTCAATAAATTTCTTTAACTTTAGTTGATTCTCAGCTGATAAACTATTTTCCGGTTCATCTAAAATATAAATACTATCTTCATCAATTTTTTTTCCCAAAACATAAGAGCTGACTCTCCATTTGAGTTTTCAGTAATATTATTATTTGCAAGTCTTTCTCTAACAAATTTCGACATTGTTTTTCTCTTAGCATCACAAACATTTCTAAGTTCTTTATAATCGTTAATAGAATAATCACTATTAAATTTATAATCTAAATATTCTTTAGATAATGCTTCTTTTTTACGATTTACATTTGAGTTAATTGATCTAATATCTAACAAATAATCAAATACATCATCACTAGTTACAAGTTTGATTTCTAAAGGCTCATTATAAGCCATTTCATACTTACAAAGTTTAACATACTCATCAAAATAAGAACCTTTATTTATTCCATTTAAAGTTTTTGCATTAAGTTTTTGTGATATCATATTAATTAATGTAGATTTACCAGAACCATTTCCACCATAAAATATTGTTATATTATCAAATTCTATATCTTCAAATTGTTTAGAAGAAAATAAATGTAAAGGATAATAATTATTAAATATATTTCTTCTTTCTAAAGAAACAGGAATAATTGATTCAGTATCACCATCTAATAATTTAAAACTCTTTAAGTAAATCATATAAAACCACCTACCAAAATTATAATATATTTTAGCTAATTTTAATAGATTCTACTTTAACCAATTTACAAAGTCAAAATTATTTTAAGTAGAATTTAAGCAAGATTTAAGCAGGATATATTGTAAAGAATAACTTAACAAAACATCTATTTTAATGTATATTTATTATAGGTGAATAAGATATGACAAAACATAAAAAAATTAAAAGAAATATCAAAAGAAACTTTTTTGAAATATTAATCATACTTTTGGCATTCTTAATCATTAATAATCAAGATAAAATTAAAAATTTATTTAATCAAAATAATAACCAAAATCAAAATGCCTACATAAATACGAATAATGATTTATTAAAAGTTCACTACTTAGATGTTGGTCAAGGTGATTCAATATTTATTGAACTACCTAATAATGAAACAATGTTAATTGATGCAGCAGAATCTTATCAAAGTGAAAACATAATAAATTATCTAAAAAATTTAAATTATCAAAAAATAGATTATGTTATTGGAACCCATCCCCATACAGATCATATCGGTGGATTAAAAGACATTATTAATACTTTTGAAATTGGAAAAATTTATATGCCAAAAGTCGTATCAACAACCAAGACTTATGAAAGTCTTCTAATGGCAATCAAAGATAAAAATTTAAAAATTAACACTGCTAAAGCAGGCACCTCAATAATTGATACTAATGCTTTAAAAATAAACATTTTAGCACCAAACAATAGCACATACACTGAACTTAATAATTATTCAGTAGTAACTAAAATAACTTATGGAACTACTAAATTCTTATTTATGGGAGATGCAGAAAAACTAAGTGAAAATGAAATTAAAGAAGATGTAACTGCCGATGTAATTAAAATAGGTCACCATGGTTCTAACACATCATCAAGCATAGATTTTATCAAGAAAGTAAACGCTAAATACGGAATTATTTCCGTTGGTTTAAACAACAAATACAATTTACCCAAAGAAGAAATAATTACAAACTGGGAAAATTCTGGAACTAAGATATATTTAACAAGCATAAATGGAACTATTACAGCTTCATCAGATGGAACAAACATTAAAATAGAAAGTGAGAAATAATATGACAATAACAATCGATCGAATAGAAGGAAATTATTTAATAGTTGAATTAGAAAATGGTAAAATAATTAACTTACCCAAAGAATTAATTCCTAACGCTAAAGAAAATGATATTTATTCAATCAATTTAAATAAGGATGAAATGAAAAAAAGAAAAAATAACATTAATAATTTAATAAATGATCTTTTCATAGATTAAGGTGCCCCTTTACAGCACCTTTTTTTAATCAAATAAAATAAACATTAATAATTTTATTTTAATCATTCTAAGATATTCACTTAAATCACTAAAAAATTTAATCATAAAAAAATTCCTCCCTTCTACATATATTTATTACCCAAAAGAGTGGAATTTACTTTTTTTATTTACACATTTTTACAAAATAATTAAAAATTTTATAAGAATTATCATCCATTATATATTCCGGATGCTAAGGTTTATCGTTATCTAATGCATACTTAATTATATATTCATCTAAATTATAATAATAACTTCCTCGCGGTAAAACAAACATCATCATGTCTAGCTAGGGATCTTCTAATTTGTTCATGTACTTGACATATATCTTGACCATCTAAATTATTATACATTCTTGAAACAATACCAATTAAAATCACTTTTATTTCCTCCAATTAATTATATTACTTAACGGTAAAACTATTGTTAATAGTGCTAACACTATACAAAAACAAAACATCTTGTCCCTTAAATTCAACATAATTATCTAAAATATTTGAAGAAATATACCTAGTATCAATAACAGTTATCTTTTTATAAGAACTAATTAATAATGGTACTAAAGAACTACCATAAGAATCTCTAAATACAATTAATTCATCATCACTACTTGCCAAATTATTATATATTGTAAGCAATCCCTTTGCTCCACCTAAGTATATATCATATAAATCCCAAGAATTAATCTTACTTTTATCATAAACATTTATATCTATTTTATTTAAATTATCATATACAATCGCATTATCAATATATTCATTAGATAAAATATTAATATTATCTTCTTTTATTTTAACTGGAACTTGGTAAGAATAAACACCCTTAAAAACACCAACATTTTTCATATTATAATTTATATCTTTATAATAACTATTACCCATTTTATCTAAAATCACATTTGCTACTTTAACAATATTTTCCTGTTTAAAATGACTATCACTATAATAATAATCTTCTAAAGATAAACTATTCATAATATCTATATAATTAAAACTAGTTAATTCACTATTCATTTTACTTATTAGTAAATCATAATTCATTTTTAAATTACCATTATTAACAAAATAATTCTTATCAGGTACAACACTATAATATATTTTAGAATTATTTAAATACCTTTTACTTATAGAGTTAATTCTATCAGTTAAATTCTTTAAAGAACTTTCATTTAATGGATATTCTTGCTTAATCAAATAATCATTATAAACATAGACATCATGATAATTATTTTTTATAGCCAAATCTAACCTAACTTTATTTTCTCTTATATAATCTCTCATCACAAATTGATCAACTGCGTATTTATCAAAATTACTAAAAAATGTACCATTAAATATATTATTTACTGAAAACTCCGGAAAACTTGCTAATCTTCTTCTCTCACTAATTGAAATATCTTTATCTTTAGAAAATATATTAACAATTAGAACTATTACAAGAATACCACCAAATAAAATTGAAACAATTATATTTTTAACTTTATCAATCATATATATTCCCCTTAAAATCTAAAATATAAAAATGGATTATAAGAACTATCTATTAAATACATAGTAACAATTATTAATAATATTAGTAAATAAATAGGCTCCAATATATTAATAATTTTTTTACCTTTACCATTACTTATTTTAATAACTAAATTTTTAACATAATTAGTAGAACTAATTACACCTAACACAATAAATAAAACATATCCCTTTAAATAATATAAAGTTACATTATTTATAAACAACTCTCCATTTAATCCAAACAATCCCTTTATAATATTAAAATCATTACTTAAATTATCACCTTGAAAGATAACAAAACTAATCATAACTAAAAACAAAGTATAAATGCCTTTAATAAATTTAGGAACATTACTAAAATATTTCTTTAAAATAAATTTTTCTAAAATTAACAATATTCCAAAATATAATCCCCAAACAATAAAATTCCAACTAGCACCATGCCATAATCCCGTTAATGACCAAACAATTAAGATATTTCTAATTTGCTTTAATACACCTTTCTTATTACCACCAAGAGGAATATAAACATAATCTCTAAACCATGAACTTAATGTCATATGCCATCTTCTCCAAAAATCAGTAATTGACTTTGCCATATATGGATAATTAAAGTTTTCAGGAAAATTAAATCCTAACATTTTACCTAGTCCAATTGCTATATCAGAATAACCTGAAAAATCAAAATAAATTTGTAACATATAACTAATTGCAAATATCCAAGTAAAAAGTACAGACTTATCACCTAAATTTAAATATATATTACATAATTCTCCCAAATTATTAGCAATAATTACCTTCTTACTAAGTCCAATAATAAAACGTCTTAATCCATTTGCAAACATCTCAAAAGTAACATTTCTATTATCAATTTCATTATTTACATCTTGATATCTAACTATTGGACCAGCAATAAGTTGTGGAAACAAAAATACATATAAAAAATACTTTAATATATTACTTTGGACATTAACCTTTTTATTATAAACATCTATTTCATAACTAATAATTTGAAAAGTATAAAAAGATATACCAATCGGTAAAACAACATTTAATAAATTCAAATTACTATTAAATAAATTATTAACATTAATAATTACAAAATTAAAATATTTAAATATTCCAAATAATAATACATGAATAAATATTCCAATAATTAAAATATTCTTACTTTTATACTTATCTATTAATAATCCTACTACATAAGATATCAATACCTCTATTAACATCAATAATATATACTTAGGCTCTCCATAAAAATAAAATAAAACAGAAAACATTAACAAAATTATATTTCTAAATTTTTTAGGAACAACAAAATAACATATTAATAATAAAGGTAAAAAATAATAAATAAAACTAATACTAGTAAATACCATATCAAATTCCTTTCAAATAAAACTCCTTATATAAGGAGTTAACTTTAATTTATTGTACTTCTGGTAATTCTTCAAAATCTAATGAATTATTTTTTATTAGTTCTTTTCCATTACTATTATTTACATACTTCTTGAATGCATCATAAACTGGTTTAGCCCAATCTTCTTCACTCATAACATAGACAATTGTATTGCCATAATTAGTTAAATAAAGAACGTCAGCAGAAACACATAACCACTTGTTCATATCAATATTGTTATACATTTCTTCTTTAACCTTCTCAATATTTACACCATTTTTAAATTTAACTGCTACAAATGAATAAGCCTGACTTGACATTACTGGTTCTGATGCTACTATTGCTTCTACATCATCATTATTTGATAAACCAGTATATGACTTTAAAACATCTTTATCATTCAAGCTAATTTTTTGAGTTATTAAATCTGGTAAATCAGCATTAGATAATTTATAAACATCATTAATCATTGATTTTAATTCACTATTTGTATTTAGTTTTATATCTCCAGTGTTCTTATTATTTAAAAAATAAATTAGAATACCTACTACTATAACAGCTACTATTCCTATTCCAACATACAACTTTTTATCCTTCATTTTATCATCCTCATTTCTATCTTAACTATACCAAAATAAAACTTGGCCGTCAATTAGCCAAGTGATTTCTATAATTCTTTTACACTTTTAATATCTGCAAGTTCTAATCTATATTTTTGTTTAACATCAGGATACTTTTCGTGATCAACCTCACTCATAAACATATCATAAGGTCTAATCCATAATTTATTATCACCATATAACGCTCTATAAACAACATATTTTTCTTTAGTTTCAGAATTATAAGCAACATCAATTACCAAATAATAATCACCCTTAAAATGTCTATAAACCCTATTAATTTGTAATTCTCTCATAAATAATTTTCCTTTCTACCAAGAGCTTCCTCCGCCACCGCCGGAGCCGCCGCCAGAAAATCCTCCACCACTAAATCCTCCACCTGATGAACTTCCACCAGAAGATTGTGGAACTGAATTCATAACTCTACTAGCACTATGAATTGTACGATTCAAAGAACGATTAAATCTATAATAATCAAATGCATCAGCTGATTCATACCAATC
>ERZ779737.1238-NODE-1238-length-20639-cov-3.667800_pt1 | contig 20639 bp, 15 predicted proteins | sample MGYA00511889_ERZ779737 | MGnify/ENA primary metagenome ERZ779737 (study PRJEB29588, sample SAMEA2163575) | human gut metagenome | biome: human gut; feature: human-associated habitat; material: faeces | place: Denmark | collected 2008/2010 ...
AGCTCCGATTTTTTTTTATGAAACCTGAGGAGAATAGGAATATATATAAACTGTATGAAATATTGATTTTAAATATTGAGTTTTATAACATAATTTTTAGAAATCAGTATTATCATACAGTTTTTTGGCTATTTAATCAGAAATGGCTGAAGTGTTTGTATCGTATATTCATGCAGAGCTTCTTTTTTGCTCCTGTCAATCTGCAGATAATGTGCATAAAGTACATCCAGAACCAGCAGAATAGGAAACTGTGGGGAAATGATATTTCCATATTCCAGATGTTCCATGCTTGCGAAGATGAGCGTTTCATCGCAGAAGTCCTGATAGGATTTGTCCTGTCTTGCGGTCATAAGAAGTGTATAAGCTCCGTGCTGATGTGCAGCCTTCAGAGAAGAGATAATATCATCCGTCTGTCCGCTGACACTGATACCGATGACCAGACAGTTCTCATCCAAAATAACAGAATTCACCTTCATAATATGACTGTCTGTAACTGCTTCGATATTCAGTCCGATACGCATGAAACGAAGCTTCATCTCCTGAGCTACGAGACCGGAACTGCCTCTTCCGTAAACATAAACACGAGGTTTGGAAACCAGCAGATTTGTGATCCGTGTGATCTGCGCTTTGTCCAGCAGAGCGTTAGATTTATTCAGAAGTTCCTGATAAGTATTAAATTCCGATACTTCAAAATTCGGAATATTTTCTTCGGGACCTGGTGCCAGGCTCTGCTTATACTCATAAATAAATTCTCTGTATCCGTGAAAACCGCATTTCTGGGCGAAACGTGAAAGTGAAGCTTCAGATACATAAAGAAGCCCGGAAATATTTCTGGAAGAAAAATCCTGCTCTTCAGTATTATGAATAAAGAAATCGGCGATTGTTCTTTCCAGCGGAGTGAATGTATGGTAATAAGATTCAATTAAAGGAATAATTTTATGTTTGTTTAATGACATATGGAATCCTTTCTGTATGGTGGAATTGCTATAGATTACTATAACATTGTAGAATTTGTTTCACAAGGAGAATGTAAATATTTTCATGAAAAATATAAACAAGGAAAGTAATTTCGGCAAGCTTTAAAAAACGAACTGCAAAATGGCTCAAAATAATAAAAAATGAAAGAAGATTCTAAAAACAATACATTCATTGAAAATAGAACCAACGGGAATTATAATGAGTTTATAACAAATCGGAAGTGTCAGATGACACGCAAAAAAGGAGAAAACTATGATTATTTATGTAGGTAAAGATTATCAGGACGTAAGCAGAAAAGCAGCTAATATCATGTCTGCCCAGATTATTATGAAACCAAACGCAGTTCTTGGACTGGCAACAGGCTCTACACCGGTCGGATTATATAAACAGCTTATCGAGTGGTACAACAAAGGTGACCTTGATTTCTCACAGATCACATCTGTAAACCTGGATGAGTATAAAGGACTTTCCGGTGACAACGACCAGAGCTACCGTTATTTCATGAACACAAATCTGTTTGATCATGTAAACATTGACAAAAACAGAACCTATGTACCAAACGGACTGGAAGAAGACAGCGACAAAGCATGTGCAGATTATAATGAGATCATCCGCAGTGTAGGCGGAATCGATATCCAGCTTCTGGGAATCGGCGGAAACGGACATATTGGTTTCAATGAACCCGGAGAAGCTTTTGAGAAGGAAACTCACTGCGTAGACCTTACAGAGAGCACCATCAAGGCAAATGCAAGATTCTTTGAAAGCATGGATGAAGTTCCGAAACAGGCATACACCATGGGAATCAAGAGCATTATGGCAGCAAAGAAAATCCTTCTTGTAGCAACAGGAAGTGCCAAGGCAGACGCTTTGTACAAATCCCTGTATGGACCGATCACACCAAATGTACCTGCATCTATCCTTCAGCTTCATCAGGATGTAACCGTAGTGGCAGATGAAGATGCTTTAAGTCTTATTAAAGAAAAAGGACTTTTATAATACCGGCTCTTGTGTGATAACAACAGTATCAGTGGAAAGAATTGCCTGACAGAGATAAAGTCAGGGAAGTACTTAATAATTCACTTCAGCGAGAAAAGAGGCAAAAATCAGATGATTATAAAGAACGGAAAAGTTTTTCAGGAAGATGGCAGTTATAAAGTCGCAGATCTGTATGTAGAGAACGGCAGAATTGTGGCTTCAGCAGATGAATTAACCGATAAAACAGAACTGGATGCATCGGGACTGAAGGTTCTGCCCGGACTGGTAGATATCCACAGCCATGGTGCAGTCAGACATGATTTCTCAGATGCAGATGTTGATGGGTTAAGAACAATCCTTCAATATAATTCCTCCGGTAAAACTCTATCGTCAGTTCACAGATTTCATCCGGTGTAAAGGACGCTCTCGGTACATCATTGGATCTGCGGTTAATACAATACTTGCAGTCGTAGATGCATTCGTTTGTAAGCAGAATCTTTAACAGGGAAATGCACCTGCCGTCCGAGCTGAAGCTATGGCAGATACCGCTGTCCAGACAGTTTCCCATATCCCTGCCGTTACCCTTGCGCTCCACACCGCTGGAGGTACACGCCACATCATATTTTGCCGCATCACTCAACACGGCGAGCTTTTCCATTACGGACATTTCCTCCGTCACCAGATACTCCACAGCCTTCACACCTCACGCTACCATTTCCGAACGTTTGTTCTTTATTATAGTAACACATCCTCTGCCCCTTTGCAAGACATTTTTAGAACAAGCGTTCTGTGTTTCAGAACATTCCAAAACTTTTCAAAACATGAGAAAAACCTCTTGCAAACAGAGGGAAAAAGCGGTTAAATAGAAGAGATGTGTAACAGATTTTTTGTGCCGCAGACGCGGCAGAATTGTGAGGAAACAATGAGTGAAATCAAACTGCCGGAGGGCTACCGCTCCGAGCTGAATTTGTACGAGACCCAGATTGCCATCAAAACCGTAAAGGATTTCTTCCAGACCCTGCTTGCGGAAAGACTGCATCTGCTGCGCGTGTCAGCTCCGCTTTTCGTAGATCCCGCTTCCGGTCTGAACGACAACTTGAACGGCGTTGAGCGTCCCGTCACCTTCGACATTCTGAATCAGAACGGCAGGGAGGCGGAGATCGTGCAGTCCCTTGCCAAATGGAAACGGTTTGCCTTAAAGAAATACGGTTTTCATGTGGGCGAAGGTCTCTACACGGATATGAGCGCCATCCGCCGCGACGAAGCCATGGACAATATCCACTCCATCTATGTGGATCAGTGGGATTGGGAGAAAATCATCGAGCGGGAAGACCGCACCATGGAGACCTTAAAAGACACCGTCCGCACAGTTTACAAGGTGCTGCGCAAGACGGAAAAATACATTGCCATCCACTATGACTATGTGGAGGAAATTCTCCCCCACGACATCTTTTTCATCACCTCCCAGGAGCTTGCGGATATGTTCCCGGAATACTCTCCGAAGGAGCGTGAGTACTACATAGCAAAGGCAAAGGGTGCCGTCTGCATTCTGCAGATCGGCGATGTGCTGGAATCCGGGGAACGCCATGACGGACGCGCGCCGGACTATGACGATTGGGCGTTAAACGGTGATATCGTGGTTTATTATCCTGTTCTGGATATCGCACTGGAGCTGTCCTCCATGGGAATCCGCGTTGACAGGACTGCGCTGCTCTCCCAGTTGGAAAAAGCCGGCTGCCCGGAGCGTGCGGAGCTGCCGTTCCAGAAAGCCGTTCTGGAGGAAAAGCTTCCGTTCACCATCGGCGGCGGTATCGGTCAGTCCAGAATCTGTATGTTCTTCCTCAGAAAGGCACATATCGGCGAGGTACAATGCTCCCTCTGGCCGGAGGAAACCATGCAGCTTGCACAGGAAAAGGGACTGCAGCTCTTATAATTATATTATGACAAAAATCGGGCGTCCTCCGGATGAGATTCGGCACAGCAGCCATTCTTCATCCAAGGGACGCCCTTCTTATTTTATTTGCTGTAATGCACCATCTGTGCCACAATCTGCGGATACAGGAACCTATTGGCTCTCCTGCGCAGAAGGCCGAAATTCTCACCTTCGCCGGAAAATGCATTATTGTCCCACCAGCAGGCGGTCATGCCGTAATACCTCGCAGTCGCCACATAATATGCAGCAAACTCCGCCCTTGCCTCCGTGTTGTACTGTTTATCCCTTGCGCCAAACTCTCCGATTACCACGCCGATGCCCTTGGATACGAACTTATCATAGAGCTTCCTCATAAAGGTATCAATATCGGAAGTTCCCTTCTTCTGCGCAATGGAAAAAACATCCGTACTGCCCGATTCCCTTTCTCCCTGCAACGCAAAATTATAAGGGGTGTACGCATGCACCGATACCAGAATCCGGTTCTCTTCGGATGCCTTACTGTCGTCGGGAAGGACGAATCCGTCCGTAAGCGCATAGTCAGCCGACGCGCAATAACCGGGCACCATAATGTACCGTTTTAAATTGTTCTTGCTGCCGTTTCCCCGGATGGCGTCGACCGCCGCCTGATTGATCCGGTTTACCGCATCCACGCATTCCTTTCCCAGCGCCGTCCCGGTGTTGATCCACCACTCATGATCCGTTCCGGTCTGTCTCGGCTCGTTCAGCGTCTCAAAAATCAGTTTTTCATCATAATCGGCAAAACGTTCCGCAAGCTGTTCCCACACTCTTGTCACGTAATACTCAGACTGTTCCAGCTTCTCATAGGACGGATAAAAATACTCCGGCGCGTTGTCATGGTGGATATTGAGGATCACATACATGTCCTCCTCCAGCGCCCAGTCCACCACCTGCTGCACGCGGTCAAGCCATGCGTCGCTTATATTGTAATCCTCATCCATATGGTTATGCCAGGAAACGGGCAACCGAAAAGTGCGGAACCCCGCCTCCGCAATCTTCTTTACCATTTCCTGCGTCGTCAGGATTCCGCACCATGCGGATTCATATTCCATCTCGTCCTCGACCGCGCAGTTTACAGCATCAAAGGTGTTGCCAAGATTCCAGCCCAGCCGCATATCCTCCACAAAACGGATTGCCTCGCTGTCCGGCAGCACCAGTTCCTCCCTCTCGGGCACCTCCACAACAGGCTCCGCCGCCAGCAAATCCGACGGGGATTCTTCCTTTTCGCTGCCGCAGCCCGTGAGCAACGCCAATACCACCGCCGTGGTCACCGCCGCAATTTCTGTCACGATCCTCTTTTTTTTCATCCGCTTTTCCTCTTTCATCCGATGCCTTCAAGCCTCACGGATTTCTGTCATTTCTTGTATAGCTTGCCCTTAAAAGTAGCTAACGTGTTTCCATCTTTGTACGCTATGCTAGTAAGTGAAAGATACCCCACATAAGTGCTACCGTTATACACCTCAGTGGCGTACAAGGTTTTGGGCGGTGTCACGATGCCCGCATAGAGGACTCTCCGCTCCGCATCGATGGAGGCTGCGGCTCTTGCCCCTGTCTGCAGGCTGCACTCCCCGTCCGGGATCAAAATCTGATAGCTCTCATAATAAACCCCATCCGGCGTATATCCGCTTTCCAGAAATTGCAGTTCCTCCTGCACTTTCACACGATCAACCGCAGCATCCTCTGCCGCCATGCCCTTCGCCGGCATGGCAATAAAAAACGCAATCATTGCCAGAAACAGAATGATTCTCTTCATCTGTCCCCCCCTATTCTCCTATTATATCTTCTCCTCTTATCTGCTGATATGCCACCGGCAAACCGTCCGTATTCTCGTTCTCCGGTAAAAGAACGGCAACGGCATCCGAACTAAACAGTATGCCATCCGGATCATACTTTTTCCAGTAGGTAAACACCAGCGCATCTGCCTCAGCTAATCGCTCTTTATACTGATCCCAAAAATGCTCTCTTGTATAATCATTCACTATTTCCATGCCAAGATCCCCCCGGTACTCCAGCGCCACCACATAGACACTTTCATATTCCGGAAGCTCATCCGACTCTGTCAGGTATTCGTCCACGACCCATGCCTGCAAAGTCTTCCGATACACGCTGAAATACCATGTCAGTACGACTCCCGCAAGCGCTCCCAACAGGATTCCGATTATCAGCAGAATGTATATCTTTTTTGTTTTTTTCGGCGCGGTTTCCGGGCTGCTGTGAATTTCCGCGCAGTTTTCGGGAGGCGTATCCGTTTCCGCCTCTTCCTCCCGTCCTGCCTCCGTTCTCTCCTTTCCGGTCAGATCTGACAGCGATACCTCAAAGACCTCCGCCATATCCCGCAGCATAAACACATCCGGCGCCACCACACCGTTCTCCCACTTGGACACGGTGGATGGCGTCACACTCAGCCGTTCCGCCAGCTCTTTCTGTGTCATCCGGCGCTCTCCCCTCAGCGCCTTGATGATCCTTCCTAAATGCTCCGTGCTGAAATTCCCATCCATTGTATATTCCCGCTTTCTTCTGTTTTATGTATCATTGTCCCTTTTTACAGAATATCATACGGAAATACTATCGTCAATTGTCGATGCGGCATCCCCCCTATTTTTTTCTCTCGTCCAGATACAACTGCACACGGTTGTGCAGCTTTTCCGCCACATCCTCAGCGGAAGCCTCCCCTATAAAATACGGCTCCAGCTCCTCGGCGATGATATATGAAATCTCACTTACTCTGAAATTTGCCGGTTCGCAGTTGGCAAGCAGCCCCCGGAATTGTTCCTCCTGTTCTTCCGTGAACGGCGCGGATTTGTAACCGGCACCGTAGTCATTCCCAAGAAATTCATTCCGTCTCGTCCTTGTATTTGCTATTATCGTCTCATAGGCATCCAGATGGACGGGCATCGTAAAGTGATTTCCGAACATGGTGCGAAGACCTTTTTCGGACATCTCGTTCCAGGTGTCAAAATTGGCACACCGAACCTGAGCTTCCGAGGACAGCAAATACTTCAAAAACTCTTTCGCCCCATCCTTTTGCGTTGCGCTTGCATTCAGATACAGTTCTTTGGCACTGACATAAATCCCGTTGCCTTCCTGTCTGGGATATCCCAGCATGGCAGGTTCGCCCTTCAGGCATGCCCACAGGGCATAGAATATACTCAGGTTAGTCTCATAAAGAGAGGTTTGTACCGACACGGACTCTCCTTCTCTCAACAATACCGCATCCGCCTCCACAAGTGTGCCGTCATCACCGTATTTCTTGGCAAATGCCAGCAAATCCAAAAAAGGCTGTTCCGTCAGATGGCTTTCGCCCTTCTCCCAGTCAATGTACGCTGTATTGTCATTATCCCAAAGCCCGTACCGCAGAACAATATTCAAAGCGCTGCAGCCCTTTTGCAGGATTTTTGCATCGGACGCGGACACTGCCTTCATCAGTTCCGGCAAGGCCCACGAGGTATGTCCGTCCGCAAACGCTGCCGGATAGCTTACAAAATCAAAGGTACATTCATAGGGCACACCGTACAGTTTTCCGTCAACCCGCGCGTTCTCCAGCGCCGCCTGCAGATATGCCGTCTCATCCGTAATCAGTCCGTCCAGACATTCCAGATACCCGCCATCCACCAAAGATGTCACATCTATAACCATATCATCTCCCAGAATATCCGGCCCCTCACCGGTACTCACCTGAAGCAGGATGCGGTCTCTGAAAGAAAAGGCGTCCTCTTCCTCCCCGGGGTACACAACAGAGACATGATACTGTGGATCCTGTCTGTTAAACCGCACTGCCTCCTCCTCCAGTGCAAACGGGCGGGCAGCAAATGCCATCACGATTTCCTGCCTGTTCAACATGGGATCCGTGTCGCTGCGCTTCATCTCGAGGATTGCGCATTCACCATCCAGCGCCACCAGCAAGCGAAACTCTCCATCCTCCGAAGTATCCATATTGTATACCGCGTCGACCAAATAGTCCCTCTTCACGAAAGGAAACACAAGCTGCGGCTCCCCATCATCATCAAGTCTCCACACATTCTGCGCATCCGCGATATAAAGGATTCCCTCCTTGGAATATCCCGCCGTATACAGGGTTGCGACACCCTCCCATTCCTTGATCAGGCATACATTCTCATCCCCTATCTTCGCAATGCACGCCTTTCCCTCCGAATCCACGCCATACCAATAGGTGTCCGCACCCGCCTCCCTCTGCAGGATGCCGTAAACCTTCCCCGATACAAAAATGGTTTCCTGTGTCTGCAATGCGCTGTCCATGAGCATGATGCAGCTTCCGGAGGTTCTGTAATAGAAATATTCCCCATCCTTATTTCTGCATACCCTAGCTACATCCTGACGAGCATCTTCCTCCGTCACTGCCGATACGACACCGAGCATCTCCACAATTTCGTCCTCTTCAGTCAATGCAAGATAGCATTGATCTTTTTTTTGAACAATTGCATACGTCTGACCATCCGGAGACCGGTAGGGCTGCGTGCCGTAATATTTTTCTCCTTCCACAACATACCCCCCATACAGCGCGGACTCCTCCCATGTGCTGTCATTCACATTGAATAGCCGTTCGTAATTATAAATAGTATTGTAAATCGCACCCTCTTCTTTTTTCGCCACCATAGTGTTTCGATACACATAATCGCCCAGTAGCCGGGGATCACCATAAAATAACCTTCCTCCGTCCGACACCTCCGCTTCAAATGCCTGATCTGTATTCGGAATCGCCGTCTCCTCCATAATGTAGTACTCCGCCGTTCCCTCCGTTTGTTCCGCGCCGCCGCTCATCCCCGCGGCTGCCGTATCCGAAGTCCCTTTTCCGGCATCCTGTCCGCAGCCCGCCAATCCCAGCATCAACATTGTAAGCAAAGCGCCAACACATAAAAAAGTTTTTTTCATGATAAATCCCCTTCCTGTCCCCAAGATGCATTCTCTCCTAAAAGCATAGCGGCTTGCGCGTTTTTTGTAAATTGAAAAACTTTCAACACGATTTCGGGGCTTTTTTGCGCAGCTTTCCAAATGTTCAATTGACAGACTGCGCAATGCATGTTATAACATGACCTTTTTTCGTATCGCGCGTTATTTATTGTTATTAAAGCCCACCTTCATGCTCGTCCAAATAGAGCTGAACACGGTTCTGTATCAGCTCGCAGACCTCCTCCACAGACCGGTCTCCGTCAAAATAGCTCTCCGCCTCCTCGAAAATAATCTCACGAATCACCAATGTATATTCACTGTACAATTCCATCGTCTCCATCATCTCATAAAAAGCTTGGAGCTCCTCCTCTGTAACCTCCTCCCACTCAACCCCCTCAAATTTCACAAATCCTCCGGGATAGGAGAGTTGCCCGACATACTCCCCCTGGCTCTCCAGAAAAGCCTCTTTCAGGACAGGCAATGCACTGACAAACACCGACTTTCTGCCTATCATGAGTTGGCATTCTTTGCTCAGCATGTATTCCATAAATTCCCACACGCCCTCTTTATGCGCGGACTGTGCATTCATATAAAGAGTCTTCTCACCGCCTCCAATCACACCGCCGTTTGTCGTGGGATAACCTGTCATAACCATGCCTGCCTGCGCCGTTACCTTTTCAACTGCAACGTAAGTACACAGTTCAGTAAAGTTGAATAAGACCCCCATGCCGTTCAAGGAAGGTTCTATGGAATTTTCTCTGTGTACGCACCGATACCGTGCAGCAAGCTCCAGCATTCTCGCTAACCTTCCGTCCGTAAAATTACATTTACCCGTCTCCATATCCAGCATCCCCCCAAGATCCTGTGAATAAGCCAAGCAAATTTTCAGAATAGACACTGCATCATCGCCATCGAACAGGCACAGCTCTCCCTCATAGTTTTCAAGGTTCTCCAGCAGACTCTCCAGACAGAATCCCTGCCCCGTTCCTACCAGTTCCTGTCTCATATACAGCGTGGTCGGGGATGCCCCGTAGATAAGCCCGTAAATATTGCCGTTCTGATCCGGCTCGGAGCAAATCGGAAAATAATCCTCCATCTCCAAATTACTGTTTTCAAGATAGGGGCTCAGCTCCTCCAGCGCCCCCTTTTCCTGCAGTGCCATTATACTCTGCACTGATAAATAATCCAGAATATCCGGCCCGATGCCCGCTGCAATTTCAACCTGCACTTTATCCCGAAAGGCATAGGGGCTTTCCTCATCCGGGCAAATCACAGTCTGCACATAATACCGCTCATTCTCTTTGTTGAATTGCGCTATGCACTCCTGCACCGGCGCACAGATTCCCGTTGTCTTGTAGGTCAGAATGATTTTTTCTGTTTCTGTATTCTCTGTATAAGTCAGCAGTACCGTCCGTTCCGGCGTCAGGATCTCCACCTGCTTATCCGACAGATAGCGCGCCCCGGCTATCTGCCCTGTCACTGCATATTCCGCATTGGTCCAGTGCAGCAGGTACTCAGGTTCTTTTTTGTAAACGCTGATTCCCTCTGCGCCGATCAATAAGATGCCTTTTTCCCCGGCAGACGCAATCCCATAGATTACTTCCTCCAGCCACTTTACCTCTCCTGCTGTCTGCCTCTCCTCATCAATCTGCACGATACCGCTCACAAACCGTTCCGAATGCTGCAAAACCGCCCAAAGCTTTCCGTCTCCGTCCCTACACAGTGCCGCAGCATTCCCGGGCAATTTAATCCGGTACTGTTCCCCGCCGGTCTCTGTCAGCAGCACCAGATACTCATCGAGCATAACGTAAATCTGCCTGCCCGTATCCAGCCACCAGTGTGCCGATACCCCCAGATAATCCTGCGGTGTATTTTCCATAAGCTTACTGCCCACCGTTTCTCCCTCTCGATACAGGAATACATTGTTTTCACGGTCTTCCGCCAGTTTTACGATCTTCCTGTCATAATACTGCACGCCAAGTGTCAGGTATGGATCCTCCTCACCAAAAACAAGTCCCTCGTACTGCGCTCTCCAGCTCCCCTGCTGCTGTACCGTTTCCTTCTCTTTTCCGCAAGCCCCCAGCACAAGCCCCATTGACATCAAAAACAGGAGCCCCCAAAATAATCGTTTTGTAAAATGAGTTTTCTTTCCTTGCAGCAATGTTTCTCCTCCCCGTATCAAAAAGTATTATTTATTGTTATTAAAGTCCATCCCCCTGCTCGTCCAAATAGAGCTGCACACGGTTCTGTATCAGCTCGCAGACCTCCTCCACAGACCGGTCTCCGCTGAAATAACTCTCCGCCTCCTCGCAGATAATCTCCCTGATTGCAGCAGGGCAGCGCGGAATCGTCCTGATCCCCTCCATCAGTTCATACAGCGCCGCCAGATCCTCCTCCGTAAACGTTGTTTCCACATCGTCTGCTTCCGCCAGCATAAACGCGCCTCCCATTCCGCCTATACTTTTTTGCCCCGCCTCCAAAAACGCCTCCTTCAGCACAGGCAGATACAGATACTGGATATCCTCCCCGAGGGCAAGCTGTACTTCCTTCCCCAGCATGTATTCCATAAATTCCCACACGCCCTCCTTGTGTGCGGATTGCGCATTCATATACAACGCCGCCTCAAAGTAATGCGGGGCGGGCACCGTATCGGTGGGATACCCCGTCATAACCATTTTCGCCTGCTTTGCCACCGCATTCCATGCAGGATACGAGGTATATTCCGTAAACTGCGCCGCCATAGCGAGGCACTCCGCAGATTCCTGCCCGGAAAAGCCGTGCGTACACTGTACTTTTTCTGCCAAAGCAAGCAGTCTTTCCATATCTCCTTTTGTAAAGTCACAGGTTCCGCCTTGCAGATCCAGCATTCCGTACAGGCTCTCCGAGTCCGCAAGCCACATTCTCAGAAGATTTTGTGCACTCCGGCCGTTCAGAAAGCACCGCTCACCACTGTAATTTTCCAATCCGGACAGCAATGTGTTTTGATCCGGTGCCCCCTCTTCTCCCACCACTTCATCCCGCACAAAGAGTGTTATGGGCGCAGCTCCGTATATGACCTTATAAATTCCGCCGTCTTCTTCCTGTTGTGTGCAAATCGGAAACAGGCTCTCCTCTTTGAGCCCGCTGTCTGCCATGTATGCACTCAATTCTTCCAAAGCGCCTTTTTCCTGCAACACCGTGATATCTTCCACGGAATAACCGTTCAGAATGTCCGGCCCGCGCCCGGCTGCCATCTCCATCTGCACCTGATCGCGAAAAGCAAAGACATCCCCATCCTCTTTTTCGGAATAGAGCTGGATCTCCACATAATATTTTTCATTTTCCTCATTGAACCGGACGATCCACTCTTTTTCCTCTGCCGTCAACAGGGTGGTCTTGTAGGTCAGCATCACCTTATCTGTCTCCTGCTCCTGTCCCCTGATGAGCGTGACTGCCTTTTCCCCCGCAAGGATTTTGATTTCATCATCCGACGGACAACCGACCTCCCAGACCATTCCTTTTTGACTGTACTGGGTATCACGCCACTCCAGCAGATACTCTTTTTTTGCTTTATAATAGAATATTCCCTCCGCATCCGTCAGCAACAGTCCCCGACCTGACACATAGGACATACTGTTTACAATGTTTTCCTGCCAGTCGATTTCTCCCGCCGTCCGTTTTTCCTCGTTGACCTGCAGGATACCGCTGGCAAACCGGTCAGATGCCTGCAAAAGTCCCCAAAGCTCCCCCCTGTCATCCCGGCACAGCCCCGTGAGACTGCCGGGCAGGCTGATCCGGTACTCCTCACTTCCATCCCCGGAAAGCTTTATGAGACACTCCTTTCCCAACACAAAAACCGTCCCGTCTGCGTCCAGCCGCCAGCCGTTCGCATTCGTTATATATTCCTCCCTCACATTGCTGCAAATCGTCCTTCCGGCTTTCCCGTCCGGGCAGAGAATCACCCGGTTCTCCCTATCTGCAAACAGACACACGATCTCCCCGCCGTAATGTTGCACGCCCAGCACAGTGAGTTCATTTTCTTTCTCAAACTTCAGTTCTTCATAGTGCGCCTGCCATTGCTCCCGCTGCTCATCCCCCTGCCCGTCTTTCCCCTTACCGCAGGCTGCAAGAAGGAAGCACCCCAGCAAAATCACCAGCACTGCTACCGTGTTACGCACCTGTTTCTTTTGTTTTTTTCCGTTTTTCATCCTTCTCCCCCATACTTTCTTATCATCATACCAATTTCTCCATTATTTGTATATTGAAAAACTTTCAACACGATTTTGGGGCTTTTTTGCGCAACTTTCCAAACGTTCAATTGACAAGTGGCACTACACATGATATAATGCGCACACATCAAAAAAACTGCAACACCCATAAAGGTGCTGCAGCTCCTTCTATACTTCACGTTCACATAAAATCAGATCGCCTACTGCACGACCAGATTTGTGTAGCCCATCAGGCTTTCGTCCACCTCTCGCGCGGCCTCTCTGCCCTCACGGATCGCCCAGACTACCAGAGACTGTCCCCTGTGCATATCCCCTGTGACAAACACATTATCCACGCTGGTCTTGTAAGCGCCCACCTCCGTTTTCACGTTGGTGCGCTCGGTGAGTTCCACCTTGAAAGCGTCTGTCACATACTTCTGGCTGCCCAGAAATCCCGCTGCGATCAGCACGATCTCGGCATCCAGCACCTGCTCGCTGCCCGGCACTTCCTTCATGCTCATGCGCCCGGTAGCAGGATCCTTCTCCCATGAAAGTCTGACGATCTTCACCGCCTTCAGGTTTCCGCTCTTATCCTTGATAAACTCCTTCACCGTGGACTCATAAATTCTGGGGTCATGCCCGAATACGGCAATCGCCTCCTCCTGACCGTAATCCGTCTTGAGGATCTTCGGCCACTCCGGCCATGGATTGTTCTCTGCCCGCTTCTCCGGTGCCTTTGGCATCATCTCGATCTGGGTCACGGATTTGCAGCCGTGACGGATCGCTGTTCCCACGCAGTCATTGCCTGTATCGCCGCCGCCGATAATCACCACGTTCTTGTCCTTGGTGTTGACAAACTTACCGTCCTCGAAATGGCTGTCCAAAAGGCTTTTGGTGTTGGCTTTCAGAAAATCCACCGCAAAATAGATTCCCTTCGCATCCCTTCCGGGCGCATTGATGTCCCGGGGATTGGAGGCGCCGCACGCCAGCACCACCCTGTCATACTCCTTCAGCAGCTTCTCCGCCTTGATGTCCTTTCCCACATCCACGCCGGTCACAAAGGTAATTCCTTCTGCTTCCATGACCCGTATCTTGCGCTCGATGATCTGCTTCTCCAGCTTCATGTTGGGAATGCCGTACATGAGCAGGCCGCCGACCCTGTCCGAGCGCTCGTAGACCGTCACCAGATGCCCTCTCTTGTTGAGCTGATCCGCCACCGCGAGCCCGGAAGGCCCGCTTCCCACCACGGCAACCCGCTTTCCCGTGCGCGCCTTGGGCGGTTTCGGACAGGCATATCCTTTATCGTATGCATTCTCAATGATGGCATATTCGTTTTCCTTGGTTGCCACCGGATCGCCGTTCAGACCGCAGGTACATGCCGCCTCACAAAGCGCCGGGCACACGCGGGAGGTAAACTCCGGGAAATTGTTTGTCTTTTTCAGCCTCTCATACGCCTGCTCCCAGTTTCCCGTGTATACAAGATCATTCCACTCCGGTACCAGATTGTGCAGCGGACAGCCGCTGGTCATGCCGCAGAGCGTCATGCCGGACTGGCAGAAAGGAACACCGCATTCCATGCAGCGCGCACCCTGGAGCCTTTGCTTCTCCATGGGAAGATGCTCATGAAATTCATTGAAGTTCTTGATTCTCTGCTTCGGCTTTATCTCTTCGGATGTTTCTCTTTTATATTCCATAAAACCTGTTGGTTTTCCCATCTTTCCTTCGTTCCTTTCTGTCCTTATTTTTTGGTGTTGGCGTAGAATGCCTCGATCTGTGCCTGTTCTGCGCTCAGTCCCTTTTCCTCCATCTGCACGATCATCTTCAGCATACGCTCATAATCGTGGGGGATGATCTTCTTAAACTTGGGCAGATACTCTCCGAAATGATCCAGAATCAGCTTGCCCTTCTCGGAGTTGGTGTACGCCACATGCTCCTTGATCATGTCCTTCAATTCCAGCACATCATACTTGGAAGTGATCTCATAGGAAGAAACCATCTCCTTGTTGAGGCGCATATACAGGTCATTTTCCTCGTCCAGCACATAGGCGATACCGCCGCTCATGCCCGCAGCGAAGTTCTTTCCGGTACGTCCGAGCACCACCACACGCCCTCCGGTCATGTATTCGCAGCCGTGGTCGCCGACGCCCTCCACCACCGCGATAGCGCCGGAATTGCGCACGCAGAAGCGCTCGCCGACCTGCCCGCGAATGAAGACTTCGCCGCCCGTCGCGCCGTAAAGCAGCGTGTTCCCGGCGATGACGTTCTTTTCCGGAAGGAAATCCGCGCGCGCGTCCGCCGCGGGAACGACCGCGATTTTCCCGCCGGAAAGCCCTTTGCCGAGATAGTCGTTCGCGTCGCCCTCCAAGCGGAAGGAAATGCCGCGCGCGAGAAACGCGCCGAAACTCTGCCCCGCGGAACCGCGGAAAACGAAGCGCAGCGAATCCTCCGGAAGCCCGGCGTTCCCGTGCGCCCGCGCGATTTCGCCGGAAAGCATCGCGCCGACGGCGCGGTCCGTGTTGCGGATCTCGAACGTTCCCGCGCCGTTCCCGTCGCGCGCGGCGGAGAGCAGCTTTTCGTCGAGCGCGCCGGCGAGCCCGTGCTCCTGCGCAACGCTTTTCCGGCGCGCTTCCGGGCGCGTTCCCGCCTCGAAATGCAGCAGGCGCGAAAAGTCGAGACGCGCCGCCTTCGTGCCGTCCTCCGCGGGAACGCGGGAAAGCAGATCCGCGCGGCCGACGATGTCGTCAAGCTTTTCGAAGCCCATTTCGGCGAGAATGCCGCGAACTTCTTCCGCGACGAAGCGGAAATAGCTGACGATGTGTTCGGCTTTTCCGGAAAACCGTTCCCGCAGCGCCGGGTTCTGCGTCGCGATGCCCACCGGGCACGTGTTCAGGTGACAGCTGCGGCATTGGACGCAGCCGAGGATGATCAGCAGCGCCGTGGAAAAGCCGAATTCCTCCGCGCCGAGCAGCGCCGAAATCACGACGTCGCGCCCGGTCTTGAGCTGCCCGTCCGCCTGCAGAACGACTTTCCCGCGCAAGCGGTTCCGCACGAGCGTCTGCTGCGCTTCCGCGAGCCCGAGCTCAAGCGGAAGCCCCGCCCATTTCACGGAAGAAAGCGGCGCCGCCCCCGTGCCGCCTTCCGCGCCGGAAATCGTGATGCCGTCCGCGCGTGCCTTGGCGACGCCGGCGGCGACGGCGCCGACGCCGCTTTCGGAAACGAGCTTGACGGTGACGTTCGCCCGCGGGTTCACGTTTTTCAGATCGAAAATCAGCTCCGCCAAATCCTCGATCGAATAAACGTCGTGATGCGGCGGCGGCGAAATCAGCGTAATTCCCGGCATCGCGTGGCGCGTGCGGGCGATGACTTCGTCCACCTTGAAGCCGGGAAGCTGTCCGCCCTCGCCCGGCTTGGCGCCCTGCGCGATTTTGATCTGAATTTCGTCCGCGTTCACGAGATATTCCGCCGTGACGCCGAAGCGCCCGCTCGCGACCTGCTTGATCGCGGAGCGCGCCGACGTGCCGTCTTCCCGCGGCGCGAAACGCGCGGGATCTTCGCCGCCTTCGCCGGAATTGCTGCGCCCGCCGATGAGATTCATCGCGACGGCGATCGTTTCGTGCGCTTCCTTCGAAATCGAACCGAACGACATCGCGCCGGAAACGAAGCGGCGCATGATCGCCTCCGCCGGCTCGACGCGCTCGAGCGGAATCGCGTTCCCGCGGCGAAAGTCGAGAAAGTCCCGCAGGAAAATTTTCTCCGCCTTTTCGTTGACGCTTTTCGCGAACTCCGCGTATTTCGCGGGATCGTTCTTCCGCGCGGCGAGACGCAACGCTCCCGCGGAAACCGGAGACCACGCGTGCGCCTCCCCGCCGCGCCGAAAGCGGTAAAAGCCCGGATTTTCAAGCGCGGGAACGGCGTCCGCTCCGTCGGCGGCTGGAACGGCGGCATAAGCTTCGCGGTGCGGCGCGAGCGCTTCCTCGGCGATTTCTTCAAGCCCGATTCCGCCGATGCGGGAAACGACGCCCGGGAAATATTTTTCGACGACGCTCTCGGAAACGCCGAGCGCTTCGAACAGGCAGCCCGCGCGATAGGAGCGCATCGTCGCGATGCCCATTTTGGAAAGGATCTTCAGCAAGCCCTTGGAGACGGCGTCGATGTAGTTCGTTTCCGCCGCACGAAAATCCAGCGGCAGCTCGCGGCTCTTCACTTTTTCTTCGAGCAGCGCGTAAACCAGATACGGATTGACCGCGTTCGCCCCGCAGCCAAGCAGCAGCGCGAAGTGCATCGTCTCGCGCGGCTCGGCGGTCTCCGCGATCAGGTCGATCTGGAAACGCTTGCGCGCGGAAATCAGATGCGCGTGAACGGCGGAAACCGCCAGCAGCGACGGGATCGGCGCGTGCGCGGCGTCGACGCCGCGGTCGGAAAGCACGACGAACGACGCGCCCGCGTCCACGGCCTCTTCCGCGCGGCGGCAGATTTCGTCGATCGCGGAAGCGAGCGCGTCCGCTTTCGAGGCGCCGCCGGCGGGAACGGCGAAGACGGCGGGAACGACCGCGGCGCGGAAGCCTTTGTAGGCGAGATGCTCAAGCAGGTCGAGCGCGCGGTTCGTCAGAATCGGCTTCTTGATCTTCACGACCTTGCAGATTTCGGGAACAGGCGTGAGCACGTTTTTGTGCAGCGCGCCGACGTAGCCCGTGAGCGACATCACGAGCTCTTCGCGAATGGGATCGATCGGCGGGTTCGTCACCTGGGCGAAAAGCTGGCGGAAATAGGCGAACAGCCGCTGCGGCCGCCGGGAAAGAACGGCGGGCGGCGCATCGTTGCCCATCGACCCGACCGGCTCCGCGCCCTTCGCCGCCATCGGCAGAACGATGTCTCCGACGTCTTCCGCCGTCCAGCCGAACGCCTTCAGCTTTTCCGCGAGCCCGGGAACGGCGCAGCCGACGCGCCGCCCGCTCGCGAGATCGGCGAGATTCGCGCGGTTTTTCGCGAGCCAGTTCGCGTACGGGAACGCGCGGGCGAGCCGGCTTTTCAGCTCCGCGTCGCGGAAAATTTCTCCCGTCCGCGTGTCGGCGATGAGCATTTTTCCCGGATGAAGCCGACCGCGTTCCCGCACGGCGGACGCGGGAACGGGCAGCGTTCCCGTCTCCGACGCCATGACGAGCATCCCGTCCGTCGTCAGCAAATAGCGCGCGGGACGCAGCCCGTTGCGGTCGAGCATCCCGCCGGCGAAACGCCCGTCGGAAAACAGAATCGCGGCGGGACCGTCCCAGGGCTCCATGAAAATCGAGTGATATTCATAGAACGCCTTCAGGTCTGCGGAAATCGGATTCGTGTCGTTCCAGGATTCCGGCACGAGCATGGCGAGCGCGTGCGGGAGCGTTTTTCCCGCGCGGACGAAAAACTCCAGCGCGTTGTCGAGCGAGGCGGAATCCGACATGCCCGGCTGCAGAATCGGCGCGAGTTTCGAAGCGTCGCCGAGCGCCTCGCTTTCCAGCAGCGATTCCCGCGCCGCCATCCACGCCCTGTTCCCGCGGATCGTGTTGATTTCCCCGTTGTGCGCGATCAGGCGGAACGGCTGCGCCAGGCGCCATTCCGGGAACGTGTTCGTCGAAAAACGCGAATGCACGAGCGCGATCCCGCTCGTGAAATTCGGGTGGCGCAAATCCGCGTAGTATTCGCCGAGCTGTCGGGACGTGAGCATGCCCTTGTAGACGAGCGTCCGCGAGGAAAGCGAAACGCAGTAGGCGCCGCCGGCGAGGGCGTCCGCCGCCCAGCCGCGTTCAATCGCCTTGCGCAACAAATAGAGCCGCCGCTCAAAATCCGCCGCGGCCTCTTCCGCCGCCTCGGGCCCTTCCCGCGGCGCACGCGCGTCCGCGACGAAAATCTGCACGATCGCCGGCTCCGCCGCGCGCGCGTCCTCGCCCAAAATCTCCGAACACACGGGAACGTCGCGCTCGGCGAGCAGCGTCTCCGTTCCCGAAGCCGCGACCGCCGCGCGGACGATTTCAAGCGCGCGTTCCCGCGCCGCCGCGTCCTTCGGCAGAAAAAAAAGCCCCGTTCCGTATTTGCCGCGCTCGGGAACGGGGACGCCTTGAAGCAAGACGAATTCGTGCGGAATTTGAACGAGAATGCCCGCGCCGTCTCCCGTGCGGCTGTCCGCGCCTTCCCCGCCGCGATGAATCATGTTTTCGAGAATGCGCAGCGCGTTCTCGACGACGACGCGCGACTTCCCGCCGCGCAGATCGGCGACCAGCCCGACGCCGCACGCGTCGCGCTCGAATTCAGGCGAATGCAATCCTTGGTTTTTTTGCCGCATTTTGGAAAAAAATGTAAAATTTCGGAAAGTGAAAAAACAGCTTTCCTCCGCTTCGCGCAACAGAAAAATCGCTCCCGAGAAAAATTTTTCTCCAACGGAAAGCTCCGTTTCCGCCGCCGAGCATCGAACAAGCGTTCAAAAAATGCCTTGCCGAGCGCGGCGCTTTTCGTTTTTCTTGCCTTCCATCGTTTTTTTTCGCGATGAAAGACCACCTGAAAATTTTCATGGCGGCGGCCGCGCTTCCGTGCGCGCTTGCGGGAACGCCGCTTCGCGCCGACGGCGGGAACGCCGAAGCCGCCTCCGCGCCGGAACAAAACGCCGCGGACGAAATGCGCGTCTACACGCCGGCGCGCGCCGCGCTGCGCGTGCAGGAACACCTGATCACGCCGTTTTACGCCTATTACAGCCAGCGGCTGCCTTCGTCGGTTTCCGGCGGCGGGAAAATGGCTTCATCGACTTACGGCACGGGATTTTCGTGGCGTTTCGTCCATCCGGAAAAAACGCGGATCGCGCTGACGAATTTCAACTATCGCCGCACGGACTACCGTTTTTCCGGCGGACGCGGCGCGCCGTTCGAGCACACGGACTCGCTCTACGCGTCGACGTATCAGGAATTCATCAATCCGGACACGGGCTTCGCGCTCGTCGGCATGCTCACGGGAGCGCTCGCCGCGGAAGACGGCGCGGGACTCGAGGAAGGTTTCGGCGGCGTCCTCGCCGCGGGATGCAAACAGTATTTTTCGGAAACGACCTCGCTCACGCTCGGCGTCGCGACGCTTTACCGCTTCGACCGGGAACGCTGGTTCTGCTATCCTTTCGTCTCGTTCGACTGGAGACTCACGCCGACGCTGAATCTGCGCCTGCTCAACGGCGCTTCGCTGACGTGGGACGTTTTCTCCGACGAATCCTTCCTGCTCGACTTTTCCGTGAATTATCAGACGTCCGCCTTCGCCGTCGCGCGCGACCGCGACCGCGCCTCGGCGCATTACGGAAAAACCGGCGCCTACTACGAGCAAAGCGTTCCCGTCACCGTCACGGGAACGTGGAACGTCTCGGAAAATCTTTTTCTCAGCGTCGGAATTTCGCTGAACACTTGGACGAAATACCGCCTTTACCGCAGCGGGCGCGAAACCGACGAAGATTTTTCGACCGACCCGACGCTCGAATTGTCGCTGCAGGCGGGGCTTCGCTTCTGACGGAGCTTTTCCGCTTTCGAAAAAAAAAAACGCGACGTTCCCGCACGCGCGAAAAATTCACGCCGCGGGCGGACGATGCTTCTTCCGGAAATCCGCGCCGGCGAACGCGAGCGCGAGCAACCCGAAAA
>ERZ779737.1241-NODE-1241-length-20592-cov-2.906364_pt1 | contig 20592 bp, 11 predicted proteins | sample MGYA00511889_ERZ779737 | MGnify/ENA primary metagenome ERZ779737 (study PRJEB29588, sample SAMEA2163575) | human gut metagenome | biome: human gut; feature: human-associated habitat; material: faeces | place: Denmark | collected 2008/2010 ...
ATGAAGTTCCTGATAAGCTACGTTTTTCACGTCGTCATTGTAGAGCCATCCGAAGAAACCGCCCAGGTCGGTAGTCCAGAACGGAATACCACATAATGAATAGTTCAGTCCTGCCGGGATCTGCTTCTGCATGGATTCCCAGCTGGAAGTCACGTCACCGCTCCAGCTGAACGAACCGTAGTGCTGCTGTCCTAAGTATGACGAACGGGTCATCAGGAAGAGACGTTTGTCGTCCGACACCTCACGTTGGTGTTCATAGATACCCTTGTTGGTCATCAGAGGATATGCATTGTGTACAGAGCGGAAAGAGCCGTCGGCTGTCATCAGGTCAAAGTCCGAATCTTTCACATTGAAATGGTCAGGCTCCGTAGAATCGGTCCACCATGCATCCATACCCATATCATGCATTGGCTTGAGGTATTTCCAGTATAAGTCGCGTGCCTTCTCGTTGAACGGGTCGTATACTTTTGTACCGGAATTTGAAGGCCATGTATCAAATGGAATCAAGGCGTTCATCTTTTCCAGTTCTTTATACTGGTCGGTCCACGGTCCGAAGCTGGCCCAGATGGAAATCATCAGGTGGGCATTCTGCTTGTGTACGTGGTCTACCATTTCCTGCGGGCTTTTGATGCGAGGCTGTGCGTTGGCACTTGCCGCATCATCTGCATTATGACCTTTAGGAATGTATTTCATCCAGTCTTTATCACCCACTTTGTTGATGTAGCGTGGATTCATGAACTTCATGGCATTCCAGTTGGAGTCACATCCCCAGTATTGCCAGTCCTGTACGATACCGTCGATAGGTACCTTGAGCTCTCGGTATTTATCGAGCACCCCGCACAGTTCGTCCGGGCTTTTGTAGCGTTCGCGGCACTGCCAGTATCCCATGGTCCAGAGCGGGAACATGGTAGCCTTTCCGGTCAGGTCACGCAGGCAGGCGATTACACCATCCTGTGTGCCGTCTTCGTACAAAAAATAATAGTCAGAGCAAAGTCCTACCTGCGAAGAGAAAGACGTTTCATACGGAGTGTCGCTGAAGTCGGAGATACCTGGATTATCCCAGTACACACCATATCCTTTTTCAGAAGTGAAATAAGGAATACAGATATTGGTATTTACGTTCGACAGATGAACTTGCTGGTTGCGGTGGTTCATGGCTCCGCTCTGACGCTGTCCTAATCCGTAGATAACTTCCTCAGGTTGCAGACTGAATGCCTGTTTTACGGTATAAGAATCTTTTTCTACATCCTTGCGTGGAATGAAGTTGGTACCTTCCACCTTTTCTTTCAATAAAGTTTCTCCTTTCTGGTTCGTGTAAGTCACTTTTCCGGTAGTGACATCGAGTGACACGGTGATTTGCCCGGAAGTCATGCTTACCGTATTTCCATTTTGCTTGTAGGAAATTTCTACCTTTTCGGGAGTCTTGATGACCGGATAGCTTTTCTTTTCGGGCATTTCAGCCGAAGGATACTTTACGATGCGCACAATGGAAGGAGAGTAGAAAATCACCTCCCCGTTCAATGTGGGTTGTGCAGTCTGAAACTTTCCTCCTTGAGCTGTTTTTTCAAAAGTTTGCCCGAAGGAAGACAGGCAAGAAGCCAGTGCAGTTAGGAATAAAATCTCTTTTCTCATTTTTATCAGATTGTTTTTACATACAAAGGTTGATGGTCCAAATGTAAAGAGATTTCCGGCAGACAATGAGAACAGAATGCGCCAAAGAGCGGTATGAAATGCTTCAGGGGGCGTTTTGATTTATTTTTATCCCTCTTTTGACGCAGATGTATCCCTCTTTTCCTGTTCCTTCTGATACTCGCTGGGAGTGATACCATACTCTTCCTTGAAGCAGGAAGTAAAATATTTCCGGTTGTAATAGCCTAATGCCAGGGCCACTTCGTTCACGGTGGTATGAGGGTCTTTCAACATGCGGCAGGCATGTTGCATCTTTACACGGCGGATGTACTCTAATGGAGTAAGCCCCGTAATGGCCTTGAGCTTGCGGGTCAATGTAGAGCGTGACATGTTGACTTTTTCTGCCAGATGCTGTACGTCAAAGTCGGCTTCACTCAGACTTTCTTCCACGGCTTTCAGGATATTTCCTAACAGAATTTCATCCAGTTTGGCAAATTCCATTTCTGAAATACGGACTTCAGTTTGTGGAACAGGCTTTTCATCCAGGTAGGAACGCATCTTCATCAATTCCGCGCTGTCGGCATACAATTCTTCATTTTTCAGCTTCATCCGGCGGAGGTAGAAACGAAGTCCGACAAAGATTCCGGCTATCACTACCAATATATAGAAGGCGATGGCCCACCTCGTCTGGTAGAAGGCTGGCAGACGCTCAATGTGAAGCCGTGTGATTTTTTCACTCCATATTCCATACCCGTCGGTTGCTTTCACTTCGAATACGTAATTTCCGTGGGGCAGGTGTTTGTAACTGACGGTGTGTTGCCCTACGGTGGTGTAGTTCCATTCCTTATCCAGTCCGGCCAGACGATAAGCATAACGTATTTTGCGGGCATTCAGGTAGTCAAGAGATGAAAAATGAATGTCCAGATCATATTCGTCCGGCTGAAGTGTCAGAGAATTTCCGTTCGCTATGGGTTTGCCCATGACGTACACTCCGGTGATAAATGTCGGAATGTTCTTGCTGTCCTGATCAAGCCGGGCAGAAGGAGTTACCGCACAAATTCCCGGGATACCTCCGAAATAGATTCGTCCGTCATCTCCCTTGCAGATGGCTGTAGGGATGAACCGGCGGAGCAGCATGGAATTGTCGGTCGTAAGATAAGTAGAGAACGAATGATTCTTCGGGTTATACTCTATCAGTTTCTGGTTGGTATCTATCCACAGATGGCCGTACACATCGAACTCCAGCTGGTTGACAATGTTTCCGTTCAGTCCGCACAGTCGGGTGTGGTCAGTCAGTTTTCCGGTCTGCAGGTTCAGGGAGTATACCCCTCCTTCCTGCGTGCCCATCCAGATGAGGCTGTCTTCCTGCATGCTTAGGGAAGTAATGGAGAGAGGAGAGTGGATTTTTTTCCAATGTCCTTTCTTTTGTAGCTTGTAGAGTCCTTTATTGCTTGTTCCAATCCATAGGTTCCCTTGTTTTCCTTCTTTTATACAGCTTACCTGCCCCAGTGTATCACAGATTGTGTGGCATGCATTATCGTGCAATGAAAAGGCATATAACCCTTGGTTAGTTCCAGCCCACAGGGTCCCGTCGCGGTCTTCGTAAGTCTGTGTAAAATGCGATTTAGGTCTGTCTGCCGGGAGTTTCAATGTACGTACATGCTTCATTTGCATCCCTTTTCTGCCGAATTCATAAATTATCTGCTTTCCTTCGGGAACTATCCATACATTGTGTTCTCTCTGGGATTTCGACATGTGCTTGATGGCTCCCAGTGAAAGCTGGGAAAGTGCTTGGAAATCATTGTGGAAGGTCACCTTGTCATGAATCAGGTCATACAATCCCAATCCGATGCGTTCTTGCGAAATCCACATTTTTCCTTCGCCCGAATCACTCAGTGACATGATGGCTGGCTGGAAGATAATACGTTTCTGCAGGGCTGGCAGGCTGTATTCCTCGGGTGCATTTTCAGAAAAATGTACGATGAAACTTTTGCCATCGAAGGAGGCCACCCACAGGTTCTCTTCTTTGTCTTTATAAATTTCGTTCAGCATTCCCCCATAAATGGATGGCAGACGGAAGTCTGTTTGCTGTAGGCTATGGTGTGTGGCATCATAGCGCATAGACACCAGCGAAGTCATGGTGGTCATCCAAAGGTCATTATTACGGTCTTGTGTCAGATAAAGCACACATCCGTCTTTCTTTTCTGCGGGGTTGACGGGAAGTGAAAAATTGGTATATAAAGAATCTTTGGGGGCAGACGGATTGAACAGTAATACTCCGTCAGAGTAAGTCCCTACCCAAAAATAGTTGTGTGTGCGGTCCTGTATGATACACGTCAGATTGCGTGAGGGAGGTGGAGGAGCGAACTGGGTGAAAGTATCAAGTTTGGCATCGTATTGGTAAATGCCTTCCCGTCCTATGGTAATCAAAATCTGTTTTTGCCGGGTTTCACAGAATCCGGCCACCCACGAGGGGGCTTCCTTATGGTCGTATAGCAGATGTGTTTTTTTTAGCCTGCCTGTTGGGGCGTATCTTAGCAGCTTATTGCTTGTAGCTATCCATAAATCCCCGTCGGAGGTTTTCCATATATTGTTGATAAAACTTCTTTGCAGTATTTCAGGGCTCAGCGAAGTGATTTGCCTGTTTGCCTTATCAAGAATATAGGCTCCATGGTCGGTGCCAAACCAGATTTTTCCCGGTTCTCCTTCGGCAATGCACTGGATGGTATTGTCATTCAGCAGTCCCGGCGTATTGATGTCGGAACGGATGACGCTAATCTGGTATCCATCGTCGCAGCAAAGACCGTTCACCGTGCCATACCACATCATCCCTTCGCTGTCCTGAAAAATGCGGTGTATGGCACTGACCGGAAGCTGGGGCAGAGAAGGCACGGGAGTAATCCGGATATTCGAAGCGGCTTGTAAGGTAATTTCTATCAGGCTGAAAATGAGTAAAAAACAATATTTTTTCATGGGCTTTTTCAGGACGCTAAAAAACGCAAGTGCATTTGCTCTAAAACGTAAGTACGTTTTAATTTAAACGCAAGGACGTTTTACCTAAAACACAAGTGCGTTTTAATCCAAACGCTTTGGCGTTTTCCTTTAAACGCAAGTGTGTTTTTTTCAGGTTAGTTTTATCCATTGTTACGGTATTCTAACGGGCTCATTCCTACATAACGTTTGAAGTATTTTCCGAAGAACGATACATTGGCAAAATTCAGTGAGTCGGAAATGTTCTGGATGGAAAGCTGGGAAGACTTCAATTGCGATTTGGCATCCATGATGACCATGGACGAAATGATGTCCACACAGGTTTTTCCCGTAATCTGCTTCACGGTAGTGCAAAGATGGGCATGCGTAATCTGTAGCTTTTCGGCATACCAGGCTACGTTTCGTGTCTGGTTGTAATGCTGCATGACCAGTTGGGCAAAGTTGCGGCAAATCAGTTCGCTCTTTGATAGCTGATGCACTTCGTCGGTCTTGTTCCGATAGAGGATGGATATACCTTTATGTATGTCGGCATACAGATTGGTCGCGATTTCCGGTCTGATTTTCTCCGGAAGGAATTCATACATTTTGATAAGCAGCTGCATGTATTCCTCCATCATTTTGGCACCTTCCGGCTTTAGATTGATAACGGGACGCCCCAGTGTGATGTACATCGTATCCAGAAAAGAATGCGACTGAAGATTGTGTTCCATAAACTGAGAAGAGAATCCTCCGAAGTAGATGTTCAGGTCTCCCTTGATGTCGTTTATCTGAAAGATACTTCCTGGGGTAAGTACGATAAAGTCATTGGGCTCTACTGTTATCTTGTTGAGATTGACCGAGGCTTCCACTTCTCCGGAAGTACAAAGTACGAAAATTTCGCATTTCAGGCGCACCGGATAGTTTCTGTACAGCCCTAACAGCTCTTTGCTGATGCCGGTGCCTACCAGCCACTCTTCGGGCAGGTCTATTTTAGGTAATTCTTTTTCCATTTTATTCTGTTTTTATTTATTGCATGCTTCCACCACTCTTGTTGTCTCCGCCTGCCTTTACGTCATCGTTTGTAATGCTACGCTGTGTCTTTTTTACCTGAGTTTTCAACTCACCGAACCGCCAGCTGATGCTGATGCCGTATCTGCGTGAGGGATAACTGTTTTTCGACCATGAGCGGAACGTGTCTGTCCACACCTCATTGCTATAAGAGTTGTACTTCTGGAAGATATTGCTGGCAAAAAGTGAAATATTTAGCCGTTTGTCTTTCAGGAAAGAACGGTTCAGGTTGACGCCATAATAATAGAAGGAAGAACCTTTTCCTTGCAGGGATATGTAAGGAGTGCTTCCGCCACCGTAGAAGCTGAGGCGCAGCTCCCAGGGTATGGTCTGCTGTATGTTCGCAAACACCTCACCGGCAAATCCGCTGTTGCGTGAGTTCAGTTCCTTGCTCTGGTAGTCAGAATAGCTTCCGCTGGTATTGAGTGAGAGACGGGTAGTGCTGCCCGGATTCCAGTTCATCCATAAAGCCAGGCGTGTGCGCTGGCTTTTGCCTACATTGCCGTAGGTATTCTCCTGCACCCCATTGTTCATGAAGGAGTAGCGCTCAATACCGTTGTTGGTAAACGTATAAGTAAGGTTGGCATTCAGGCTGAACTTGGCACTGAAGGTATTGAAGGTCATTCCAAGAATGTGTGCCTTTTCCGTGTCCAGGTCCGGATTACCGTAGCTGATGGAAGTCGGGTTGCTGGTATCGCGGAAAGGATTGAGGTACCATATTCCCGGACGGTTGATACGCATGTTGTAGTTAGCACGCAGGGTAGCGCTTGTACCTAACATATAAGACAGATTCAGGGTAGGAACCACGTCGTCGAATCCGGCTTTGAAATTGCGTTCGGGCATATAGTCGTATTCCACGTCCATGAACGTATGTTCGTAGCGTACACCGGCTTTTGCTCCGAATTTCTTCCATTTCAACTGATAGTCAGCGTATGCTGCCAGGATGTGCTGTCCCTGCTGGTACTTGCTTGAAAGGTCCTGGCTGGCTTCCATTTCGCCTTGGCCATTTTCCAGGAAATACTGGCTGTCACTGTAATTTTCACGGAAAATGTATTTCATACCGGCGTCTATGTAGTGCTTTTCATTCAGCGGATTGACATAATCAACCTGTGCCGTATGCTCTGCCGTATGTGCATCGTTGTCGAAATACTGGTGAAGCAGATTGAAGGGCACGTCTTTCATTTCGTCATAGTCGGTATCGGCTTCATTGTTGTTCGGCGAGTTGTTGAACTTGTAGGACAACGTGAGGTATTCTCCTTTCCGTTTAAAAGAATGCTGGTAGTCAGCATTGATACCGATGTTTCCAAACTGATTGATTGACCGGTTGAGAGTCTGGTAACTGTAGCGTTCCTTCCAGTCATTGTCGCTCGTGATGGTACGCGAATCGCCGTGTGTGTCAAATTTCCCTCCAAAAACATTGGCTGAAAACGTAATCAGGTTCAGGGTGTCTATCTCATAACTACCTTCAATGTTGCCGAACTGGAAATTCCCTGTACTCTTGGAAGAACCTTGTGTCAGCAGATGGCGGTAGTCGGTAGACGTGAAATCTTCACGTTCGCTATCGGAAAGGCTGCGAGGCTGGTTCTGATGGTTGTATGAGTAATTTCCGGTGAGGGTAAGCTTTCCTACCTGTACGGTTCCGTATGCATATCCTGATACCCCCATGTTATTGGCATTGGCTCCGAGAGTAACATTGTATCCCTGCATCTTGGCATCGGTCGTAATGATGTTCAGGATACCTCCGATGCCTTCTGCGTCGTATTTGGCTCCCGGTTCCGTTATCACTTCGATGGACTTGACAGAGTTGGCTGGCAGACTGCGGAGCACTTCTTTCGGGTTGTTGCTCATCAGCGTATTGGGCTTCCCGTTTACATGTACCTTGAAATTGCTGGAGCCGTTGACTTGTATGTTATCTTCTCCATCGACAGTGACGAGCGGTACCTTTCGCAGCATTTCGAGGGTGGTATTGGTTTTGGAGTCAGGATCGTCTTCTATGCTGTAAGAAATTTTGTCAATTTCTGCTTTTACAAGGGGTTTCTGGGCTACTACTTCCACGCCTTTCAGCATTTGGGCATCATCACAAGTATAAAGTGTGCCCAGGTCGGCCACCCGCTGGTTATTGGTGATGGTGAAACGGCGGACCACTGTACGTTTTCCTACCGAAGTGATTTGCAGGGTATAATTTCCGGTTTGTGGTAACTTCTCCTGAAATTTTCCTTTCGCATCGGTCACATTCATTCTGACCGGTTTCTCCGGCGATTTGTCGAGCGTAATGCGTATGGTGGCATAAGGCTCGCTTTCATGCGTCAGTGAGTCGACGAGTGTACCTTTTACGGAAAATTGTGCGTGAACATTACAAATGCTTAGAATCAGAAATGTAAAGATGCCTGTAAACTGTGCAAGAATTTTGTGTTTCATAAAAAAGGTGCGTGGTTGCAGTTTTTGGTTCCTTGTTTGTTTCAAGTTGCCCAAAGATAGGGAAAAAATAAACTGCTTCTGTAGGTGGTAAATTAAAAATATGAAAAGGTGTGATAAAAGAAGTAATGGTATATTTTAAAAATAGACCATTGAACGGTCGTAAAAATGCTACTTTTCAGTTAATTATCAAGGCTATTTGGACATTTTCCTTTTGTTGGTTTTAAAAATCAGCCAAAAATAAAATAAATAGACCTTGTGAGGATTTGGGAATTGGTGTTACTTTGCACACGGAAAATAGATTTCTTTTCGTAGAAATTTGGAAAAATGAAAAAGGTATATTATGGATTGTTGTCCTTATTGTGTGCGGGACTGGTATCGTGTGCGAAAGACGAAGCCCAAAGTTCACTTAAAGGACGCATCGATGTGAGAGTTAATACTGACCAGAGTCTGTCGGACGATGTGTCGCGGGCTGCCGGAGAAGTAACGGAGCCTGACCTCAAAGATTTTGCACTGACTATAGCGTCGGCAGATGGAGAGGTCTCTAATTCATGGGATAGTTTTGAAAAATTTGAGCCGGTATTTGTGGAAGTGGGCACTTATACCGTTACAGCTTCGTATGGTGAGGCGGAAAGTGAAGGCTTTGATGCGTTGAGTTACTTAGGTAGTACTAATGTAGAGGTGCGTAAGGACGAGACGGCTGAAGCTGCAGTGACATGTACCATTAACAAAGCCAAAGTATCTGTGGCTTATACGGATGATTTTAAAAAATATTTTTCTTCCTATAGTGCGTACATCAGTTCTTCAAAAGGAAATAAAGTGACCTATGCAGCCGACGAGACACGCGGTGCGTATTTTGTTCCGGGTGACTTAAGCTTGTTTTTGGAACTGACCCGTCAGGGGATTTCTCAAAAAATAACTTTAAATCCGAAAAACTTTACGGCCGAAGTGAAGCATGAATATCGCTTGACGATGGATGTGGATGCCTCTACGGCTTCTTTGAATATTATATTTAACGACAATCCGGCTTCGGAAGAGAATGTGAGCATTAATATTTCAGATGAAGCATTGAATGCGGCTCCTCCGGTTTTCACGCCTTATGGATTCAAATCGGGTGAAACACTGGAAGTGTTGGAAGGAGAAACTGTGTCGTCTGAGAAGCTGGAGGCTTACTTGAATGCGCCTGCCGGACTTTCTAAATGTGAACTGACTACGGTTTCAGAGGCATTAAAAGCGCAGGGATGGCCGGAAAAAGTGGATTTAATGAAGCTTACTGAAGAGCAGTCTCAGAAACTCACGGAACTGGGATTGTCAACAAGGGGACTGGGGGCTAATCATGATAAGATTGCCTTGATTGACTTCCGGAATGTGCTTTCTCATTTGTATTGTGTGGCAGACAGAAATGATACTCATGTCTTCACACTGAAGGCAACGGACGCGCTGACTAAGGTGTCGGATGATTTGGTGTTGAACGTAACTACTCGCAATAACGGTTTTGCCATTACTTTGCCAGAATCTGTTCCTTACGGAGTCAATACGATGACTGTTTCCTTAAATTTGGAAGGCGACCCTTCTCAGGTGACATTCTGGTATATGTTCATGAATGTATGGCAGGAGTTTACTGCAGAACAGGTGGATATACAACCTGGAGCAGAACCCAATAAATATGCGGTGACGCTAACCTATCCTATGCCATTGAATTATACGGATACCAATGTGAAGTTTAAGGCAGAGCATAGAAACAAATGTTTTGAAGGAGAAGTTCGTGTGGATGATCCGGAACTGACATTGTCTTTAAAGAATGGTGATGCGGATGTGTGGGCTAAGCATGTAGATTTGCAAGTTACTTCAAATATAGAGGATGGTTGGGTGGCAACTTCGGAAAATGTAAGATTTCAATCTTGGGAAAATGGAACTTGGAAAGATCTTTCTTTTTCTTATAATTCGACAGAATTTATAGTTACAAATCTTGAGTCTAATATGGATTATAGGCTCCGTGTTATAGATAAAGATGATGATACTAGAACTTCAACTTTCGTAGAAGTGCATACCGAAGCTGAGCTTTCAGTTCCCAATGGTGACATGGAAGATTGGTATTGTACAAACCCGCAAAATAATAATTGGGCAGTATGGTATGTTTATAACGAGGGTGAACAACCAGTTTGGGATACTATGAATTTGCTTACGACATCTACTAATGGTAAATATCGATATAATTCCAATTCGGGTACAATACGTACAGATGGTAAAACTAGTGGTTATGCAGCACAAATTCGAGCTGTAGGTTGGGGGAATGGTAATACTGCTGGTGGAGGTTGGAGCATATGTGAAAATGCTACTGTCGGTGAATTGTATATCGGTCATTATGATTCAAATACACAAAAAGCCGTATATGATGGAATTGAATTTACTTCAAGACCTAAATCACTGATTTTTGATTATAAATATACACCAGGTAAAGGAGGTGACCAATATTATGCTGAAATTGTCATTTTAAATAAACAAGGGGAGACTGTGACTGAAATTGGACATGGATTATCCCGAAATGGGAATTCAGTAGGAGAATGGTCACCGATGACAATTGATATAGAATATACAGATGAGGGTAAAAAAATGAAAGCTACTCATATGTATATCGTATTTAAGTCAGGTGATAAAGCTGGTAAAGACTATTGTAATACTCTTCCTCCATTTGCTGATTTAGGCACAGGTGAGTTTGTTGGAAGTGAATTTTTTGTTGATAATATTAAACTGAATTACGAATAAAAGCCTACATAATATGAAAAAATATTTTTTAATCTGTTTGACGCTGCTTGCGGGTATGTTAGCTTTCACGGCTTGTCACAGTGAAGTCATGGAAGGACAATCCACTGGAAAAGGAGAACTGAATTTAGCTTCCATAACAGCAGAAGTAAATACGGAAGTGGAAACCGTGTATTTAGGTTCACGTGCAGAATCGGGCACAGATTTCAGTAACTATATAGTGACGGTTTATGATGCTCAGTCACAAAAGGTAAACCAATGGAAATACAGCGAAATGCCTGAAATCGTTTCTTTGGCAGTAGGAACCTGTACGGTAGAAGTGACTTCTGCTGAAGCACCAACCAACGGTTTTGATATACCTTATTATAAAGGTTCCACTACTTGTGAAATTAAGGAAAATGAAATAGTGGATGTACCTGCAATTACCTGTAAACTCGCTAATATGATGTTTTCGGTGGAATACGATGAAGAATTCAAGAGTAAGATGGGTGAGGATGTGGTAACAACAATTACTGTTGGAGACAATTCTCTGGAAATTCCGGGCTCGGAAACACGTAAGGCGTATTTGGTTGCTCCTGGAGGGGAGACTACTTCTGTGACGGTTACTTTAAAGGGTACAATTGATGGAGAAGTGATAGACTATAGTGAGCGGTTTGATGTAAAAACGGGTGTACATAATGTCATCAAATATGACTTTGTTCCGGTAAGCGATGGTACTGGAGATGGTAGCACATTGAAAGTGGCTATTAATGTAGACTCTTCGCTGACTGGCTCGGATGAAGTGATTGGCGTGAATCCGGGTGAAGAACCGGGAATTGATGATTTTCCTGAAGATGGAGGTGAAGAACCAGGAGACGGAGATGGTGAAGGTGACCAAAACATGCCAACAATTGTTGGAGCTAATTTTAATGGAAGTCCTTTTGATATTGAAAATGATGTATTAAATATAACAGGAGCAGCAACATTAAAGGTGGAAATAAATGCTCCAAACGGGATTGCACATCTTTATGTGGATATTCAATCTGAGACATTAGATGTTACAGAAGTTGGTTTATCTAATAGTTTTGATTTAGCTTATCCTGGAGATTTGCAGGAAGGATTGAATGGCTTGGGATTTCCTACAGGAGGTGAAGTTATCGGAAAGGAATCTACGGTCTTTGATATTTCCACATTCACTGTTTTGTTATTGACTTTCTCAGGAGACCATAATTTTGTGATTCATGTGGTGGATCAGCAGAATTTAGAAGTAACAAAAGTTTTAAAGCTAAGAGTAACAAAATGAAAAATGTTAAACTATATATAGCTGTTTTGAATTGTATAATACTTAGTCTTTTTTCTTGTAAGAAAGATGTAGGGCTCGCTGAGACAGAAGGAAGTTTAAAGCTTTCTATTGGGGTATCAGAGAAGATGAATGTTATTTCTCGTAGCTTGGTTAGTGAGGAACAGGAAATACTGGAGAAAAATTGCAAGGTTCGTATCTATAGCGGAGAAACCTTGGTGCAAAAGTATCAGGGGATAGAAAATCTGCCAGCGGAAATAGCCTTGGCCAATGGAACTTATTCGGTACGAGTTACAGCGGGTGATTCTGTAGCGGCTTCGTTCGAACAGCGTTTCTTTGAAGGAATCAAGGAATTTGCTATTGCGAAAGGAGAAACCAGTACGGTGGAAGTGAATTGTGGTATTGCCAATACGGTGGTTGCTATTGCTTGGGACCAGTCGTTGCAGCAAGTATTTAAGGACGATTGTCAGGTAACAATTACTTCTGCTACAGGAGAGTTGGTATATTCATCTGCAAATGCTGATGTAAAAGGATATTTCAGTTTGCCGGAAGATAACCGGAAACTTACTTGTAAGTTCAGTGCTACGACCCTGGGAGGCGAGGAATATGTCAGAACTACAGAATTATCGGATGTGAAAGATGCTACACTTTATAATCTGACCTATAGTTATTCATCTGTAGAACAAGGCCCTACTGGTGGAGCGGCATTGCAGATTCAAATAGATGAAACTCCATTAGTTGAAGAAGAGCATGTCATTACAATTAAGCAGCGTCCGGTCATTACTTGTAAAGATGGAGAAGAAACGGCCTATGACCTTGATCAGCCTATGTATCTGGAGCTGAATGCCCAGAAGGATTTTTATGTGCGGGTGGCTACGTCTTCCACATTGAAAAGTCTGATAATTCATAATGAACATTTTCAGGAGTGGGGATTTTGGAATCAGTTTGATATGTTGTATCTGGAAGGGCAAGACGAAAAGTTGAAGGAGTTTGGTATTTCGGTTTCTGATAAAAAGCAGACTTTGTCTGGAGATGTGTGGACGATACAGTTTGCAAAAGAGTTGATTGCCAAAATGACAGCGAATGAAGGTAGTGTCTCTACCACAATTGAAGCTGTAGATGCCAAAGGAAAAAGCCGAAAAGTAATATGGAATATTGTGGCTTCCGACGCCACAGTGGTGACGGATGAAATTATTCCTTATGAGGTATGGACTTCGAAAGCTACTTTACGTGGAACGGTAACTACTGCATTGGAATCTGTTCCTAAAATCCGTTATCGCGCTAAAAATACGGCAGATTGGACAACTGTGGAGGCTACACTGGTAGAAAAAGCTTTTAGTAAGGAGATTACAGGATTGACACCTGGTACTACTTACGAATATCAGGCTATGGATGGTGAAAAGGCTTCATCTGTGACTTGTGAGTTTACTACTGAAACAACTTTCCAACCAGATAATGCAAGTTTTGAATATGCACAGACTTTAAAGGTTTCTACATTATTGGGGTCAAAAGATTGTTTGTTTTTCTATAAAGAAGGTACAGAAATGTGGTGGGATACTGGAAATACAGGATCTGTAACAGGTGGAAAAAATATAACGACTCAAGATTCCTCAATAAAGAATAGTGGCGATTATTCAGTGAGGCTGGCTTCAACTTCTATTATGGGTACTTTTGCTGCGGGAAATTTATTCTCAGGTAAATTTTTAGGTACAGAAGATACAACAAAAGGAATTTTAGGCTGGGGACGTCCATGTACAAGCCGGCCTACAGCTTTAAAAGTTTGGGTGCGTTATACACCTGGAACGGTAGATCATGGTGGACATATACCAGAAGGAGAATCTGATAATGGAATAATTTATGTCGCGGTAGGAGATTGGCAGTCAAGTGATAGTCAATATGGTGCAGAGTGGCCGGTAGTGGTACGCACAAAAGGTCCTTCTTTATTTGATCCGAAAGATGCTGGTACCATTGGATATGGAGAGCATATTTTTACCGAAAATTATGGTACGGACACAGAAACTGGTATGAAGGAAATAACCATTCCATTGGATTATGAAGGATATGGAGGTTATAACCGCAAGCCTAAATCAATTATCATTGTGGCAGCAGCAAGCCGGTATGGTGATTATTATGAAGGTAGCTCTTCCAGTGTCATGTGGCTTGACGATATGGAGCTGATTTATGAATAAGAAAATAATTTGATAGAATTTGTGAAGAAACTGTTATGTATAATATGCCTTGCGTGTATTGCCTTTGGGGGGTATGCGCAAGGCGGTCAAAAGAAACTTCCGCCAAAAGTCTTTGTCCCGAAAGGACAATGGATTGCCGGAAGTTCAGTGTCGTATTCAGAACATACGGAAAATAACTATGATTTTCTGGTGGTAGAAAAAATTAATTCGGACGGGTATTCTTTTAAATTGAGCCCGATGTTTGCCTATGCCTTGAAAGATAATATGGCGTTGGGAGGACGCTTTAAATATGGGCGTACATTGGTGCGTATGGATGAAACTCAACTGAACTTGGATGATGAGACGTCATTTGACATCAACAACATTTACCAGTTGAAACATTCTTATTCTGCCATGGCTATTTTTCGAAACTATATTCCTTTAGGGGATAGCAAGCGTTTTGCGGTGTTTAGCGAGACACAGTTGGAAGTCGGTGGAAGTCAGTCGAAGGTCTCAAATGGAAAAGGTGAAGCGCTTACTGGTACTTATTCCAAGTCGACCGACCTTGGGTTTGGAGTTTCTCCGGGAATGGTAGCTTTTATCAATAACTATACGGCAGTGGAAGTTAGTATCGGTGTGTTAGGAGTTAATTTGAGCAAGACAAGGCAGGTTACAAATCAGGTGGAGACAGGAGAGCAATCGTCTACCTCCGCGAACTTTAAGATTAATATATTCTCAATCGGTTTGGGAATTGCATTTTATTTGTAAGCATGATGAAGATGAAATTGTATATAATGTGGTGTTTGTTCTTCTGTATGGGATGTTTGCAGATGAAAGCTCAGGCGGTGGACTCAGTAGCGGTGACCCGTGGAGATTCATTGGTGAAATACAAACTGGTGGTAGTGCATGACACGGTGTATGTACCGATACCGGAAGCAAAGATGCCGGTAGATTCTTCGCGGATTATTTATACCAAGCCTGTGGGACGTTATGACCGTGGAATTACCAATTATCGTTTTATCCCGAAAAATAAATGGATTGGCGGGGGGACTGTATCTGTATTCAATTTTGAAAGTGACAACAGCAGGTTGTTGTTTTCGTTGCTGAAGGATATTGATTTGAATTTGCGTACCCTGTCGGTAAAACCTTTTGTCGGTTATGCGATAAAGGATAACACGGTGGTCGGTTTGAAATTTGGATATTCTCGTATTTCAGGAGGTATAGATAACTTGGCATTGAACATAGAAGACCTGGATATTGCCTTGAAAGATATTAAATACACGGACGATTCGTATTCTTTCAGTCTGTTTCATCGTTCTTATATTGGTCTGGACCCCAAGGGCTTGTTCGGACTTTTTAATGAAACGACCTTGGGATATAGTATGGGCTCTACCCGTTTTTCACGAGGGGCAGATGAAACGCTAAAATATACAGATACGTCCATCAATCAGTTGAAGGTAGGTATTAATCCGGGTATTGCTATTTTTATCATGCCTAATGTAGGGGCTGAAGTGTCTTTTGGAGTGGCTGGCTTTACTTATAACTGGGAAAAACAGAAAAAAAGCTCGGGTGAAACCGGAAAGCGTACGAATAGTGGAGCGAATTTTAAAATCAACTTGTTTAATATTAATATTGGTTTAACGGTGTGTATCTGATGAAGACGATGATGACAATAGATAGAATGAGGAGACTGATGCTTTGTCTGTCCGTTTGTTTGCTGGCAGCTTGTATTCAGAATGATTTGCCTTATCCCACCGTGAAGCTTTATATTACGGGAATGGCCGTAGAAGGTCAGGTGGGAAGTGCTGTGATTTCGAATGAGGAACGGAAAGTGACACTGGAACTTGAAGAGACTGTGAATCCTCATCAGGTGAAGGTACAGACGTTGGAAATGACGGAGGGAGGTACGGCAACTATTGGTCCAGATTCGATTGTGGATTTGACAAAGCCTTTGCAGGTTACTCTTTCCTTATATCAGGATTATGTGTGGACTATAGAGGCTAATCAGACGATTGCACGTACGTTTACTGTAACAGGTCAAGTGGGGCAAGCTAAATTTTATCCGGACGTGCGTGAGGCATCTGTCAATATTCCAAGGGAGAAGGGATTGGGAATGATAGAAGTCACGGATTTGAAATTGGGTCCGGAAGGTTCGACTCAGAATGGAGTGACAGGAGTACCTGCACTTCAGTGGGAGAAGAAAGGAGGCTTTGCCACAGCAAAGGTGCAGGTGAAATACAGTGATTTCATAGATGAAGAATGGACTTTGTATGTCAATCTTTCAGATATAACAGTAGGAGTAAACAGTGTGGATGCCTGGACGAATGTAGCTTGGGTACATGGATTTGGCCATGATGGGGCAGACAACGGTTGTGAATACAAGAAAGAAGGAGATACAGACTGGACACGAGTCGATGCGTCAGAATTGACTCATGACGGAGGTAACTTTACGGCTCGTATTATCCATTTGCAGGCAAATACTACCTACGTATGTCGTCCTTATTCGGGAGAAGAGTATGGAGCAGAAATGAACTTTACCACAGGAGATGCGATCACAATCCCCAATATGGGATTTGAGGATTGGCATCAGGAAGAAAAAGTTATCTGTCCTTGGGCTGAAACAGATTCTCCTTATTGGGGGACGGGTAATAAAGGGAGTTCTACTTTGAATAAGAATATAACTCAACCTACGGATGATGTTTGGCCTGGGGCAACTTCCGGAAGTAAAGCTGCTATATTGTCTTCTCAGTTTGTAGGATTGGGAGTCGCTGGCAAGTTTGCTGCAGGAAATTTATTTGTAGGAGAATATAGGGCTACAGATGGTATGAATGGTATTTTGGGATTTGGTCGTGAGTTTTCTGTTAGACCTACTAAATTGAAAGGGCATTTTAAATATACTGTAGCTAATATTGATTATGCGGATGATGCGCATAAAGATTTGATGGGAAAACCAGATACTTGTATTGTCTGGATTGCTTTGGGAGATTGGAGCGAACCGGTAGAGATACGTACAAATCCGAAAAATTCGAAGTATTTTGATAAGAATGATCCTAATGTCATCGCGTATGGTGAAATGAATTGTGGGGAAACTGTATCTGCCTATAAGGACTTTGAAATAGAACTGGATTATCGTTCTACCAGCCGTGTTCCGAAATATTTGCTGATAGTATGTTCGGCCAGCAAATATGGAGATTATTTTACGGGAGGAGCAGGTTCTACCATGTGGGTAGATGATTTCAGCTTTGAATATGATTATTAGGAATTTCCACTAGTTAGTCATCTGAAATATAAGTTCATGGTAAACAAGTCTATCATTCTATTTGTTAGTAATAGATAAAGATAAACTTGTTTACCATGAATTTTATTATACGCAATCTACTTCTATTCACTGTTTTATTATGTACTGTAGCTTGTTCTTTGGATGAGAATTTCGACCGGTCTTCTTGGAAAAATATAGATTTTAGAGTCTCTGTGTCGGGGCAGTCGCGTGTGGCGATACAGAAAGACGGGAGTGGAGACTTTCAGGCGGGAGACGAGCTGGCCTTGCGAGTGTATGAGTCTCAACCGGATAAGCTTCAGGATAAAACGCTGCTACATTGCGAAGGAAAACGGTGGACTTCTTCTTTATATTGGAAAGACTGGGAGGAAACTCCTCATTTTTATGCAGTCTGGCCTTCTGTTACTCAAATTGAGCTGTGGGAGGGCACCTGCTGGTATGTGCATCGGGTGAATCGGGACCAGTCGGTAGAGAAGGATTTTTTATCTTCTGATTTATTGGTAGCTGATGCGGAAGGGCAGCGATATTCGCCAGTGAATTTGGATTTTCGCCATGCCATGAGTCGAGTAACGGTGAATGTAAGAAACATGGAGGAGACCCTGTCGGACGAGGAACGACAGCAGATGCAAGTGTATGTTCATGGATATTTATCGGGTAGATTTGCTTTGGCAGGAAATGCGGTGCAGGCTGCGGACGAGACGGGCTGGATACAAGCGTTTCCAATGGAAGAAGAAGGTAGTTTTGCCTCTTTGGTTGTTCCGGGAGAGTTGGAACGTTTTCGGGCAGGGGGGTGGATAAAAATCGTAGCAGGAAGTCGGGAACTGGTGTATAACGCACCGGAAAGTATCGGAAATGGTTTGGAAAGCGGGAAGCAGGTGACTGTGAACTTGCAATTGAAATCGGAGGAAGTGGTACCGGAAGAACCTGTCTGGTGGGTAGAGGGTATACAGCCCTCCGAACAGTGGGAATATGAGGCTCCGGCGTATCGTATGCCTTGGAGGCAGAATTGCGGGTGGTTTGATTGCAACAAGCTGAATGCCAGAGATACCAGTCCCACGGGAGATGGAAGAACGTGCTGGGAGGCTTCTTCTTCGAATCTGATGCACTGGTGGCTGAATGCGAACCGTAGTTATGTGGAACGTTATCTGGAATATAAACGTCGTTTGAATCCGGATTTCTCGATTCCTTCGGCTTATCCGGATTCAAAGCATAGTGAGATTTATCAAGGGTTTAAGAACCGTTTTGGCAATAAGTCGGGGTATATCGTATCGGGTGTAAACTGGTTCTTGTCAGGAATCTGTAATTGGGTGATGTATCCTCAGAATGTGCCGGAACAGGAAAATGCGGGCTTCTTTTTTGACGTGTTCGGTCGAAATTCGCTGGTGAAGCAGTATGGCAACGGCTATATGACGAAGGAGGAGTTTAATAATGCCATCAAATTGGCAAGGAAGCAGGGAATGGCCGTCGGATTGGATATTTTTATTCAGGGAGGCGGGCATGCCATAAATCTTTGGGGAGCTGAGTTTGATGAGAAGGGAGAGGTGGGTTGATTTATCTGGTAGATAACAATGACGGGAATTTAGGTGATTGGATTTACAAGGCTAAAATAGTGTATGAGCAGGATGCTTCAAGTGGAACATTGTTTACTTATATGAAGTGGGTTTATAATGAAGACTTGAAGATAAAAATTATGGATTTGGTACTGTTGGATAAAGGTACTTCTTATTGGGAGTCATTCTTTAAAAACAAAAACGGGTGAAACTTGAAAGTTCAAGTCCCACCCGGATTTATAAATTTAGAATAAAGTTTTATACGATTCCTTGAGCCATCATAGCGTTAGCTACTTTCATAAAGCCGGCTACGTTAGCACCTTTCACATAGTTGATATAACCATCGGGTTCTGTACCGTATTTCACGCAAGCTTCGTGGATGTTCTTCATGATGCTCTTCAGTTTTTCGTCTACTTCTTCCTGGCTCCAGCTCAGCTTGATAGAGTTCTGAGTCATTTCCAGACCTGATACTGATACACCACCTGCATTGGCTGCCTTACCCGGAGCGTAAAGAATCTTCGCATCCTGGAATACGCGGATTGCTTCTGGAGTAGAAGGCATGTTTGCACCTTCTGATACGGCGAATACTCCATTTGCTACCAGTGCTTTTGCATCGTCGCCGTTGATTTCATTCTGTGTAGCAGAAGGAAGAGCGATGTCTGCTTTTTCATTCCATGGACGAGCACCTGCTACATATTTGCAACCGTATTTTTCTGCATATTCACGGATACGTCCGCGGTAGAGATTCTTCAATTCCATGATGTAATCCAGTTTCTCGCGGTCGATACCATCCGGATCATAGATGTAACCGTCAGAGTCGGACATGGTAACTACTTTAGCACCCAACTGAATCAGTTTTTCTACAGTATACTGTGCTACGTTTCCTGAACCAGATACCAGACAAGTCTTACCCTTGATGTCAATGTTACGAGTTTTCAGCATTTCCAGCAAGAAATAGATGTTACCGTAACCTGTAGCTTCCGGACGGATAAGTGAACCACCAAATTCACGACCTTTACCAGTTAATACACCGCTGAATTCGCGAGTCAGTTTTTTGTACATACCGAACATGTAACCTACTTCACGACCGCCTACACCTATATCACCGGCAGGAACGTCAGTTTCAGGACCGATGTGGCGCCACAATTCCAGCATGAATGCCTGGCAGAAACGCATTACTTCTGCATTTGACTTACCACGTGGAGAGAAATCAGAACCACCCTTACCACCACCCATAGGGAGTGTTGTCAGAGAGTTTTTGAATGTCTGCTCGAAACCTAAGAATTTCATGATGGAAAGGTTTACGCTCGGTGCGAATCTTAAACCTCCCTTGTACGGTCCAATTGCTCCGTTGAACTGTACACGGTAACCTGTATTTACATGAATGTTTCCGTTGTCATCCTCCCACGGAACACGGAACTCGATAACTCTCTCCGGGATTACCATTCTCTCAAGAAGGGCAACCTTCTCATA
>ERZ779737.1242-NODE-1242-length-20587-cov-3.551773_pt1 | contig 20587 bp, 15 predicted proteins | sample MGYA00511889_ERZ779737 | MGnify/ENA primary metagenome ERZ779737 (study PRJEB29588, sample SAMEA2163575) | human gut metagenome | biome: human gut; feature: human-associated habitat; material: faeces | place: Denmark | collected 2008/2010 ...
AAGCAATTGAATGCACCTCTTCTGGATTCATTTCAAAAACGCTCATGATCTTCCATCCTTTCTAATTTCTTTAAATAACTACTAATAAAGTTCCATTTTTTATTTTGGAATCTTTAATATACATATCGTTATCATATTCGAAGCCATAATATCTATCTATTAGTCTTACATCATCAAAAGCTTTTTGAAATACATTATTATATCTTTCTTTCAAAAAATCAAGAATGACTTTTTTTATAGTTCCAACTTTTCTATTGTTTGGTATTTGGATATCAAAATCAACACCAAGCATTGGAACAATAACAGTAACTAAATACTTATTCATTACTTCCTCCTCCTATGATTCGTATATCATCTTAAGTATCACACAATAAAAAAAATAAATCAAATATTTTAATACTTAAAATGTAAATATTATGTAAACATATTATATTTTGTATAAATTAATAATTTTAATACATACAAAAACTCACTAAACTAGTGAGTTTATAATCCAACATAACCACCAATTCCAAAAGGAATTCCCGTAACATAAAATAGTAATATAATAACTATCCACATTAATAAAGTTCCTAATGAATAAGGTATTAAATATTTAATATTTCCAAATAATCCTTCATCATTATCAGAAGTATATAATTCCATAAATGCTAAATAGATAACAAAGTAAGCCATAATTGGTGTAATTCCATATGTAACACATTCCCCTGCTCTAAATACTAAAGTAGCTAGTTCTGGAGTTAATCCTTCATTCATAAATAATGGAACAATTGATGGACTAAGAATAGCCCATTTGCTAACTGATCCAGGCAAAACTAATGTAGATAAAGCACTAAAAACAAAAGTAATTAATACTAGCACTATACCACTTAAACTACTAGAATTTACTACATTAGCAAAATATGCAGTTATAAGAGTTCCAATATTACTTGATTTAAAAACAAATATTAATGTAGAAGCAAAGAATAAATATACTAAAACATTTCCAATTTTATCTAAACTAAAACACATTGAATCAAATAAATCTTTCGCATTTCTTATCTTTTTAGTCGCAACACCATATGAAAATCCAAGAATAAAGAATAGTATAACAACAACAAACACATACCCTTGACTAAAGAAACTATTATAACCAAATAACTTATCAATATAATATTTTTGACTATAATCTAAGAAATTTCCTCCTAATGGCGCATATGGAATAATATTATAAATAATTATAATTAAATATATAAAACCAAAAAATAATGAAATTAATAATCCTCTTTTTTCTTTTTTAGTTAAATAATCTTCTGTTTCAGTCATTAATTCATAATGTCCAAGTTTTGGAATTGTAACTTTTTCAGTAATAGAAGATATTATCGAAGCAAGTATTATTGAAGCAAGTATCATAACCACTAAAAACGCAAATACCCCAACATTATAATCTTTAGACAATAAATTAGCGGCTTGATTAGTATAAGCAACTAAAGATGTATCAATACTACTCATAAATAAATTAATTCCATAACCACATGCTATTGATGCAAATGCACATATTATACCAGCTTTTGGATGTCTCTTACCATATTTAAATAATAAAGCTGCAAGTGGTATATAAACTATAAATCCTAAATCACCAGAAATAGACGATAAAATACATATAAATGATAAAACAAAAGTAACAATCTTTTTATTAGTTTTTCTCGTTAAAATATAGAAAAAAGAATCTAAAAATCCTGTTTTATCCATAATTCCAATACCAATAAGTGTAATAATTAACATTGATAATGGTGTAAAAGACGCAAAGTTAGAAACAGCATTACTAAATATAATCTTTAATCCATGTAAACTAAATAAATTTTGACTTGAAACTAACTCTCTAACATAAGTACCATTATTAGATATTTTATTATAAGTAGTAGTAACATTAAATAAATTTAAAACACCACTTAATACTATAATAGCAAATATTAATAAACAATAAGAAAATATTGGATGTAAACTATGTTTATTTCTAATCTTTTTTATCCTCTTCATTAACTATTCTCCTTAATTTTTTTTCAAATTCTAATCTATCCATCATAATTTCATGATTACAATTTACACATTTAATTTTAATATCTACACCTGTTCTAGTAATCTGCCATAAATTTTTTCCACAAGCATGATCCTTTTTCATAACAACGTAATCATTAATTTTATATTTCATATTAATCATCCAAATCTATATTTAATAATTCAAAAATTCTATTTAAATCATTTTCTCCATTAAATGGAATTACAATTTTATTATCGGTAACATTAACGCATACCCCTAATTTTTCTTTTAAAGAATTCTCATAAATTCCATATTTATTAACTTTAATAGATTGTCTTGTCATTGGTTTTCTTTTAGGAATAGACATATCTGAACTACTTATTTCCTCAAGTTCTCTAACAGTTAATTTTTCATTAGCAACCTTATTTGCTAATGTATTAACAACATCTTCATCATCAATTTTAGATAAAATTCTAGCATGTGAAGCACTTATATCTTTGTTATTAATCATTTCTTTAACCGGATTAGGTAAATTTAAAAGTCCCAATGCATTTGTTATATATGATCTACTTTTTCCAAATTTTTTAGCTACTTCTTCTTGACTCATACCTGTATTTTCAATATATTTTTTAAATCCTTCAGCTAGTTCTAAAGGTGACAAGTCTTCTCTTTGAATATTTTCTAAAATAGCAATATCCATCATTTCTTGATCAGTAAAATCTTTAACAACAGCCGGAATTGTTTCCATACCAGCTAATCTACTAGCTTTAGTTCTTCTTTCTCCAGCAACCAATTCATATCCTTTAATACTTTTTTTAACAATAATTGGTTCCACTACTCCATGTATTTTTATTGATTCAGCAAGTTCATTTAAAGCTTCTTCATTAAAATAAGTTCTCGGTTGATATGGATTACTTCTAATTTCTGAAAGTTTAATTTGTTTAATTTCATCATTGTTACTAGCAGTATCAACAATATTTTGTTCAAACGCATCTAAATCAACATTTTCACTTCCAAATAATTGCTCTAACCCTTTACCTAAAGCCCTTCTTTTATTCTCCATCTCTTTCTATAACCTCCTTAGCTAAATTCATATATGCAAGTGCTGCTCTACTATTAGGTTCATATTCATTAATAGGCATACCATGACTTGGTGCCTCAACTAATCTAATTAATCTTGGAATTATAGTATTAAAAGTTTTATCTTTAAAATATTTTCTTACTTCTTCAACTACTTCATATCCTAAATTTGTTCTAGAATCTAAAAGAGTTAAAAGTACGCCTTCTATTTTTAAATTAGGATTTAATCTAGTTTGAGTCATAATAATAGTGTTTAAAAGTTGACTAATTCCTTCAAGCGCAAAAAATTCACATTGAACAGGAATAATAACAGAATCACTTGCAACTAAAGCATTAGTTGTCAAAACACCTAAAGAAGGTGGACAATCAATTATTATATAATCATAATTATCTTTAACTTCACTAAGTGCGTTTCTAAGTTGTTCATTCTTTTTAAATTCAGAATCATTATGTCCTTTTTCTAATAACTCATAATCAATACCAGCTAAATTAATAGTAGCAGGAATTATAGAAAGTAAATCAAAACTAGTCTTTTTAATAGCCTTTTTAATCGGACTATCCCCATTTAACACATCATAAATACTGGCTTTAATTTCCCCTTTATTTACACCTAAACCAGTAGTAGTATTACCTTGAGGATCTAAATCTATAATTAAAGTTTTTTTACCCAATTTACCTAATGAAGCTGCTAAATTAATACTTGTAGTAGTCTTTCCAACTCCACCTTTTTGATTAACTAAAGAAATTATTTTTGTCATATTACCACTCTTTTTCTATCACTTTTTATTTTATCATATATAACCAAACTTGTGTAAAAAAATGTTCTTTAAATAACAAAAAAAGAACATTACTTTTCAGTATTGTCCTTTTTCTTTTTAGTTTTAGCTACTTTTTCTACTTTTTGACCGCTAACTTCTTGATCATCTTTTGGTAAATGTCCATTAGCAACTAAATAATCTATTTCTTCTTTTGTTAAAGTTTCTTGCTCTAGTAAACTTTCAGCAATTAACTTTAATAAGTCCATATTTTGTTTAATAATTTCGGTTGCTTTAGCATGACATTCATCAATAATTTTACGCATTTCCATATCTATCTCATTAGCAACTTCATTAGAGAAATTATGTGATTTATTATAATCTCTACCTAAGAAAACACTTCCTTCTTGTTGCTCAAATTGTAATGGTCCTAAATCACTCATACCATATTCAGTAACCATCGCTCTAGCAATTTTAGTAGCCTTTTCAAAGTCATTATGTGCTCCAGTAGTTATTTCACCAAACACTAACTCCTCAGCAGTTCTACCACCAAGTAAACCAGTTATTTCTTCTAATAAATCAGTTTTAGTAGAACAAATCTTTTCTTCACTTGGAATCATCATATTATATCCACCAGCAGAACCTCTAGGAATAATTGTAACTTTTTGAACAACATTAGCATGTTCTAATTTAAGTCCAATAACAGCATGTCCTGCTTCATGATAAGAAACAAGTTTTTTATCATTTTCACTATATTTTCTTGATACCTTAGCAGGTCCCATTAAAACTCTATCAGATGCTTCATCTATTTCAGCCATTCCAATAGCTGGTAAATTTCTTCTAACAGCAAGAAGTGCTGCTTCATTAAGCAAGTTTTCTAAATCAGCTCCACTATATCCAGGAGTACGTTTAGAAATATTTTCTAAATTAACATCACTACCAAAAACTTTATTTTTAGCATGAACATTTAATATAGCAAGTCTTTCCTTTTGATCAGGTAAACTAACTGTAACTTGTCTATCAAATCTTCCTGGTCTAAGTAGTGCCGGATCAAGAACATCAGGTCTATTTGTAGCTGCAATAATTATTATTCCTTCATTAGCGCCAAATCCATCCATTTCAGTTAATAACTGATTTAATGTTTGTTCTCTTTCATCATGTCCGCCACCTAAACCAGTACCTCTTTGACGTCCGACTGCATCTATTTCATCAATAAAAATTAAACATGGAGCAGTTTGCTTAGCTTGTTTAAACATATCTCTAACACGAGATGCACCTACACCTACAAATAATTCTACAAAATCAGAACCACTTATATAGTAGAAAGGAACATTTGCTTCACCAGCAACAGCTTTAGCAAGTAATGTTTTACCAGTTCCTGGAGGCCCTACAAGTAATACACCTTTAGGAATTCTAGCACCCATTTTTTGAAATTTCTTTGGATTCTTTAAGAAATCAATTAACTCAGCAACTTCTTCTTTTTCTTCAGTTAAACCAGCAACATCACTAAAATGAGCTTTAGCTTCTTCACTTAATTTAGCTTTACTTCTACCAAAATCCATACTATTATTATTACTCTTACCTAATTTAGTAAGTAACCATAGCATAGATCCAACTAATAACACAGTAGGAATTACATTAAGTAATACTCCCCCAATATTATTTCTTTCCGGATTTTCTCCAGTAACCAAAGTAATATTATTACTTTCTGCATACTCAGTAACTCTATTTACTACTGATTCAGATAAAGGTGCATTAACTTCAAAACTTTCTTTATCTGAATATCCATTTAAAGTACCAGTAATATAATAAATACCAGCACCACTCTTAGCAGTTATTTCTAATTTATTTACATCCTGTTTATCTAATTCAGATATAAATTGATCATAAGTAAGCACATTAACTTTGTATTGTGATAATTCATAAAATGTCATAATACCAACAATAACTAATAACAATACTAAGTAAGGCATACTTTGTTTAATATAATTATTATTATTTTTTTTCATCATTATTCTCCTTTTTTATATACTTGATTATTATATCATACTCTTCATTGATTTGCCTATCAAATTTACTCTTTTTAACACCAGGTATCCACAAAATTTTACCATTATCATCACAAACTATCGGATACCTATCTCTATCTAATTTGTTAATCTTAGCTTCACTTAAAATCTCACCAACTTTTTTACTACCATTTTTAAGTTCAATCCTGTCACCAAATTTTCTAGATCTAACATGAATTGGCTTCTTAATATCACTCGAATTTAGTCTAATAATATAATTACTTTTAACAATATCAGTTGAATATACTTTAAATATTTTACCCAAACTAAGATCTAACTCATCTTCAAGAATATAATCATAACTATTAATTTCTTCCTCATCTTTAATTTCAATCTTATTATAAAATTTATATGCTAACTTTCCCTTAGGCAAATTAACAACCATATTAGCTTTATCACTATAAATAAGATTTAAAACTAGTTCCAAATGTTTATCTTCTATATAACTAATATCATCACCATATATTTCAAATAATATCTTCTGAATTAGTAATCTAACCATAAAAATGGGTAAATTAATAACATCATTAATATCTAAATACTTCTTATCATCATAAAGAACACTTTTATAACCAATTACTTCTTCATCAACATAATGATAATAATCAATTATATTATTGCTAAACTTTATGAATTTTTTATGAATTTTTGGATTGATTTCTTTTAGTTCAGGTAATATTTTATGTCTATAAATATTTCTAGTATGAACAAGATCTAAATTAGTTTTATCAATTGCATACGGTATATTATTTATTTTATTATAATTATCTATATCATCTTTAGTAACAAATATTAAAGGTCTAACTAAATTATAATTATTAACTTTACTATTAATTTCAAATCCAGCATATCCCTTAAAAGAAGATCCTCTACTAATTCTCATCAAAATAGTTTCCATTAAATCATCACCATGATGAGCAGTAAATAAATAATCAGATTTATACTTTTTAATTATTTTATCAAAAAATTCATATCTTTTAATTCTAGCAATATTTTCAACATTTCCCTTTGGATAATTATTAATTACAAATCCTTCAAAAACTAATTTACTTTGTTCACAATATTTTTTTAATAATTCATATTCTAAATCAGATTCTTCCCTTAATTTATGATTTACATGTGCAACTATTACTTTAATTCCTAATTTATTTAAAATATCCAACAAACACATTGAATCAGGACCATAAGAACAAGCCAAAACAACATTAGAATTAATATTTAAACTTTTAATATAGTTAATAACTTCTTCCATATTTCCTCCAATTTCAATAAGTAGTTTACCTTAATTACTAAAATTTGTAAAGATAGTAATAAATTAACCGTAAAACGGGTATCCGTGCATAATTCCTTAATAAATTAAGTAAAATACTAATAAAGAAGTAAGGAGAATACAAATATGAAATTTAAAGAAGCTATAAGCAAAAGAGTAATTAATTTGTGTAGTGAAAGAAATATTACACCAAATAAATTATCCGAAATGTCAACAATTCCATCTTCAACATTAAGGGATTTAATAAACTGTAGGATAAATAATCCAAGTTCTTTTGTAATTTATCAAATATGTAAAGCATTAAATATTTCATTAGAAGAATTTTTTAACAATGAACTATTTAACTTTAACAATTTAGAAGATTAAACATATCTAAAAAAATAGATATGTTTTTTATTTAACCAAATAAAAATCTCATAAACACTAAGTTTATGAGATAAAACTGTAATATAAAACCTATCTTTTTGAGAATTGTGGGGCTCTTCTGGCCTTTTTAAGACCATATTTTTTACGTTCTTTAACTCTTGGATCACGAGTTAAGAATCCGTTAGCTCTTAACACTTTACCATAAGCATCATCTCTGTTTTGATCAGAATCTTTGTCATATTCTTTTAAAGCTTTAGCAATAGCAAGTCTAATTGCACCAGCTTGTCCAGAGAATCCACCACCATTAACTTTAACAACAATATCAAAAGTATTTTCGTTATTAGTTAAAACTAAAGGTTGTTTAACATCAAGAACTAAAGTTCCATAAGGCATATATTCATCAATATTTTTTCCATTAACAGTAATTTTACCTTTACCAGCAGTCATTCTAATTTGAGCAACTGATCTTTTTCTTCTACCTGTAGCAGTAATTTCTTTCATCCTTAATCCTCCTAATCAATAGTTATAGTTGTAGGTTTCTGAGCAGCATGATTATGTTTATCATCAGCATACACAAATAACTTACGGTACATATCTCTACCTAATGGTCCATTAGGAAGCATACCCTTAACAGCTCTTTCTACCATTTCAACTGGATATTTTTCAATCATAGTCATAGCGTTTCTTTCTCTAAGTCCTCCTGGGAATCCAGAATGATTGTAATACATCTTATCATTTAATTTGTTACCAGTTAATTTAACTTGACCAGCATTAATAATGATAACATAATCTCCACAATCTATATGAGGAGTAAAAGTAGGTTTATTTTTTCCTCTTAAAATATGAGCAGCTTTAGTAGCAACTCTACCTAGAGGTTTACCAGCAGCATCAATAACATACCACTTACGATCAACAGTTTCTTTAGTTTGCATAAATGTTTTCATATTTCTTAAATCCTTCCTTTATCAATTACTTCAATTATCACCCACATAAAAATCAGTAACCAATAAAAATGTACCAATATGAATTATATGAGATCCTTACCTAAAAGTCAAGAAAAACATAATAATATTTTAGTCAAAACCCAAAAAAGTAACTATAAATAGCTACTTACATCACTTATAATATCTAAAGCATTTAATTTATAAAGCATTTTATTATAATTTAAAGCTTCTTCCATAAAATATTGTTCTTTTTTATTTTCTTTATTTATATAAATATTCAAATATTTCGCATTACTACTAGTTATTATATTACTAATCTCTAACTTTTTAATTATATTCTTATAACTTACCCTATAAACTTTACTAAAAATATCAATTTCTTCAAAATTAATTTTTTTTCTATTTTCTCCAAATTCATTAATTAAAGATTTAGTTGGAACAAGTAAAGATAAGGCAAATGCATCAGTTAAATTAGATTTATTACTCTCATTAGAAATAATTAATAGTTCACCTAAAAACTTAGCCACATTAAATCTTTGAGAATAACCATCATATTCTTTAGGAACAATAATAACTGGAATATTGTTAATATTTTCATAAAATCCAATAAATCCTTCCGTAACGCTTGATTTATCCAAAGTTAAAACAATAATGTCATGTTGTTCTAACAAATAAATTAGATTATAAATAGGTTCATTAATAGGGATTTGAAAAAATATCCTTAACTTAGTAGCCAAACTTTCTGACTCATTAACTGTATTAATAATATGAACCCCAAATTTATTAACTAACTTAATATTTGACTTATTTAATAATTCAAAATAATTGTCAACTTTATTTTGAATTAAAGATTTAATTTTTTCTATCTTTGCTTCACTAACACTAGTACCAACTCTTAAATTAGTAAACTTAATTGATGCTGTATCATCAACTCTTAAAATATCATCTAAAGTAACATTATATATATCAGCAAGCTTATTTAATTTATCTAAAGAATGATTGACTTTATTTCTTTCATATTTTAACAACCCCGGAGCAGATAACCCCACTTTACTACCAGCATCAGTTAATGATAAATTACATCTTAATCTAAATAACTTTAAATTATCTCCTATACTTTTCATATAACACCTGTTAATATCTTTCTAATTAAATTCTAACAAATTAACTCAAAAAAATCAAATTAAAATTTTTTAAGATTTTTAATTTACATAATAAATTTATTGTGTTTTAATAATTGTAAAGGGTGGTAAATAATGTACGAAAATAAAATGAATTTAATTAATAATTTAGCTAAGGATTTAATATACTTTTTTAAATCAGAAAATAACGTTACTTTAAGTAAATTAAAAAAATATTTATCTAATAGTAATAACTTAAATGTCAACATAGATAGTCTAATTAATTTATTAGAATCTAATGGAATAATTTATTATTATAATGATAAATATAAATTATTTAAAGAATATACTAATGAAAAAGAACTAGAACTTAAATTAAAGGAAAATCCAAATCTAATTAATGCTGAACTTATTAGTAACTTTAATATGAATATTAATAATGAAACAATCCCTAAAAAAGATTTATTTTCGTATCTTCTAAATTACACTGGCTTTAACAAAACTATTAATGATATTTTATTATTTTTAAAGCAAAATAAAATTATATTTGAAAAAGATAATATTTTATACATATCTCTTAATGATAATCAAGAGAAAGAATTAATTAAAGAATTAAGATCATCTAATATTAAAGATTATACTAAATTAATTGATTTTATAAAAAATACTAAAATGGTAAATATAAATAATTTTGTTTTAAAAATAATTAAATTAACAGATATTCAAACTAAAATACACGATATAATAGATGAATTAATCAAAGAAGATATTATTTATGAAACAGAAAATGAATACATAAATTTATTTAATAATCAAATAATTGAGTTACCACTAAATACATTAATTGCTCGAAACTTTTTAACTGAATTAATTAAAAATGTTAAAGAATATTACACTAATCAAAAAGAATCAAATAAATCAGAATTAACCAAAATTATTAATAAAATTACTCCACCAAATTCAATATCAGCAGATAATTTAATATCTATTCTTGAAGATGAAGGTATTATTTTCGAATTAGATGGTGTTTATAAGTTAATGCCAACTGATTATCGCATTGGCAAAATTCAAAGTAGTGCTAAAGGAAATCCCTATTTAGTTCTTGATGATGGAACTAATTTGATGCTAAATAAAGAAAAAATAAATGGTGCTTTACCAAACGATGAAGTAATATATTATCTAAACACAAATAAAAAACCAAAAGAAGGAAAAGTAATTAAAATAATTGAAAGAGCATCATCTCCCGTTCTTTGTGAAGTAAAAGAAAAAGATGGTAAAAAAATATTAGTTCCACATAATGTTAAAGGTGTATTAAACTTACGAGTAAATAAGAATGAACTTAAAAATTTATTAAATGGAGATTATATATTAGTTAAACCAGATAAAGAAAAAATAAACGATGGTTTTAACTGTCATCTAGTTAGTGATAGAATCATATTAACAGATACTAACTTAAGCCCAGCTCTAGCTTTAATTGCAATTGAACATGAATGTAATCCTGACTACTGTGAAGAAGTATATGAAGAAATCAAAAATATTCCTGATAAAGTATCTAATAGTGATATTGAGTCTAGAAAAAATCACGATTTTAGAGATAAAACAATCTTTACAATTGATGGAATATCTACAAAGGATATGGATGATGCCGTTGGAATTGAAATTCTTCCTAACGGAAATTATCAAATTACTGTAAGTATTGCCGAACCAAATCATTACGTAAAAAAAGGAACAGCAATTTATAATGAAGCAATTCAAAGAGATTTTACCCTTTATATGCTTAACACAGCAATTCACATGTTTCATCCAAAACTTGCAAACGGAATATGTTCACTTAATGAAAAAGTAGATAGATTAACTAAAACTGCAATTATTGAAATAGACCAAGAAGGAAATATTGTAAATTCCAAAGTATGCAAATCAGTTATTAATTCTAAAAAGAAAATGACATATGACGATGTTAATAGTATCATAGAAAATGAAGTTACTCCAGAAGGATATGAACCATTTGTTAAAGATATAACTCCAATGAAAGAAATTACAGATAAAATATGGGACAAAAAGGAAAAAGAAGGCTTACTAGAACTTAATGCTGTTAAACATGAGGTAAATATTGATAGTAATAATAATGTAACATTAGTTGAAGAAGAACGTGGACCAGCCCAAAAAATGATTGAAATACTAATGATACTTGCAAACACTGAAATAGGAACACTTCTAAAAAATTCACCAATGCCTGGAATATATCGTGTTCATGAAGAAAGTGATAAACAAAAAATTTACGCATTATGTAGTCTATTAGAAGATTTAGGAATACATATTGATAGAAAAGAAATTGAAAAAGATCCAAGAATTGTTAAAAAAATAATTAAAGAAGCTCAAAAATTTAATAATTCTCAAGTTGATTTAATTTGCAATCTAATACTTCAAACATTTAAACGAGCTAAATATACAACAACAGAAGGAATGCATTGGGCACTAGATTTACCAATTTATACACACTTTACAAGTCCAATTAGAAGAATAGCAGATTTTATAGTTCATGAATGCTTAGATGATCTATTTGAACTATACGATACAGATGAATTAATAATAAGAGATAATTACAAACCAGTAAAATACGAAACAAATATTCCTAAAAAAGAATATGCTTTAAAGAAAATGGAAATTGATGAAATTGCCAGAGAAGCAACACGTAAAGAAAGATTATATGATCAAGCTGAAAATGAAGCCGCTAAATTAATCTTATTAGACTCTTTAAAAGAACAAATTGGAACTAGCTATAATGCCACAATTCAAATGATCTTAGGAGAACACTTAGAAATTAAAACTGAAGAAGGAATTGAAGGTATTATTTACTTTAATAACATAAATGGAGACACATTTGATTTAATTTCTAAAACTAAAAAACGTTTCTTAAGAGGACGTTACACTGGTGAAACATATAAGATTGGAAACGAAGTAAATATCACAATGATTAACATAGATGAATTTTCCGGTGATATTGAATTTAACTTAAATTATAAACGAAAGAATCTTGCATCAAGAGGAAAAGTATTAACTCAAAAACCAAACAAAAAATAACCTATGAACTAAATCATAGATTATTTTTTTATTCATTAATATTCAAATTATGTCCTCTAACATAAGAAATAAATTTATTTTTGAAATTAGCTAGTTCATCATTACTTAAAGTATGATCTTTAGAGCCAACCACATAACTAATAGTTATGTTTTTATTTTCTCCATTATCATAAATATCTTTTAAACTTCTCTTTATAATTAAGTCATCACTAAATCTATCAAGTATTTCTTCAACATCATTATATAAAGTATTATTTTTTACAGTAATAGTGTAATCAAGAATTACACTTGGATACTTACTTACATCTTCATAAATATATTGTTTATCATCAATTTCTTCAAATAAATCAAAATCTATATCAGCACAAACATAAGTCTTTTTCTTACCAATCTCTTTAGCGATATTCTTGTTAAATACACTAATCTTTCCAACTACAACATTATCAACAATAACATCTAAGGTTAAATCTTTAATATAATATTCTCTATTTAAACCAAGTTCGAATTTAACATCTACATTTTTAACTGACTTAAATAAATACTTAACAATATCTTTTAACTGATAATAAAGATTAGCCTCTTCATTCATACTATCACATAATAATATATTTAAATGTCTCTTTGACTTATTATCATCAATAATAGTACCTATCTCGAATATTCCAAATTTATCATAATTATTTGAATTATTAACACTTGCTTCTAATAAGCTTAAATTTAAATCATTTCTTAAAATATTATCATCATTTTTACCTAATAATTTAACATTTTGAACATCAACATTTATTTTCTTTAAGAATGAAGTCTTATTCCATAAATAAGAATGAATCTCGTGTAAATTATATTTAGTAGCAAGTAAATACTTAACTTTATACTCTAAATCATAAGTTTTTTCTGGATTTCCAAAACTCATAGCCATCTTAAGTGGTACATGTTCAAAATTTTCATATCCATACATTCTTGAAATTTCTTCAATTACATCAGCGGCAATTGTTATATCTTTTGTTGACCTAAATGTTGGAACAGTTATCTTAAACTCATTAGGTGTATTTTTAACAATAAAATCTAAAGATTGTAAAATATTTATAACTAACTCATCACTAATATTAAATCCCATATATTTATATAAATAATTTTTATCTAATATAATCTCATTTTCTTTTTGAATTGTAGGATATACATCAGTAATACAAGAACCATATTCTGCATCTGGATTTTCATCAAATAACAACTTAATAAATCTTCTAGCAGCTGTAATTGCCATATTAGGATCTAAACTCTTTTCGTATCTTGCACTTGCTTCAGTTCTAAGACCTAATCTAACAGCAGTTTTTCTAACAGTAGATGCCTCGAATGTAGCAGACTCTAACACGATTGAATCAGTATCTTCTAATATTTCACTATCTAATCCGCCCATTACTCCGGCAATTGCAAAATACTCACCATCATTCTTAATCATTAAATCATCTTTAGTAAGTTTTCTTTGAACTCCATCTAAAGTAGTATAAGTATCAAAATCATTAGCAAGTCCAACCTCAATATCTTTAACAACTCTTGAATCAAAAGCATGCATAGGTTGACCAAGTTCAAGCATAACATAATTAGTTAAATCAACCAGTAAATTAATAGAACGCATACCAGCATAGTATAAAAATATTTGCATCCACATTGGTGTTTTATTATTAGTAATATTTTCTATTTTAGTACCAACATATCTATAACATAATTTCGGATTATCTATTTTAATATTTAAAGGTTTTTTATCAACAATAGTTCTATCAAGTTCTAAAGGTAATAAATCATGTCCAGTAATAGCTGCAACTTCTCTAGCAATACCATAATGTCCCCATAAATCAGGTCTATGTGTTAAAGATTTATTATCAATCTCAACAATTATATCCTCAATTGGAAATAATTTTTTAATATCTACACCTACTGTAGTATCTTCCGGAAATTCGATTATTCCAGAGTGATCATCAGAAATACCTATTTCTTTTCCACTACACATCATACCATAAGACATTATACCAACTAAAGGTCTAGGTTCAATAGTAATACCACCAATATGACCACCAACTTTAATACAAGCACCTATCATTCCAACTCTTACATTCGGAGCACCACAAACAATTTGTAATACTTCATCTCCAACATCAACAGTTAAAACATGTAATTTTTTAGATTCTGGATGATTAACGCAAGTTAAAATCTTACCAGTAACTATTCCATCAATATCTTTTCCAACTTCAGTTACACCTTCTACTTCAGCGGTTCTAATCGTAAACTTATTCCATACATCTTTAAAATCAATAGAATCACTATCTTTAATATGTTTTTTTAATATATTACAAGAAATTTTCACTTTTAAACACCTACTTTACATTAAATTTTTCTAAGTATCTTAAATCACCTGAATTTAATACTCTTATATCACCAATTTTATATTTCATCATTGCAAGTCTTGTTAAACCAAGTCCAAACGCAAAACCTGAATATTTTGTACTATCAATTCCGCCTTCTTTTAAAACATTTGGATGAATCATACCACAAGGACATAACTCAAGCCAACCTGAATTTTTACAAGTAGTACAACCCTTGCCATCACAAATAGTACATGAACAATCAAGTTCAAATCCCGGTTCAGTAAATGGGAAATATCCCGGTCTTAATCTAACCTTAACATCCTTTTTAAATACTTCTTTAAGCATACCTTCCATAGTATAAATTAGATTAGGTATTGAAATATTTTCATCAATAACCATTCCTTCTAATTGGAAGAAAGTATTCTCATGACAAGCATCTAAATCTTCATTTCTAAAGCATCTTCCTGGTACACATACTTTTAAAGGTGCTCCATATTTTTTCATACCTCTTACTTGTACCGCACTAGTTTGAGTTCTAAGAAGCATACCATTATCTAAATAATAAGTATCTTGCATATCCCTTGCTGGATGTGTTTTAGGAATATTTAAAGCCTCAAAGTTATAATATTCGCTATCCATTTCTGGACCAGCCATAACCATAAATCCCATATTTTTTAAAATGTCAGTAACTTCTCTACCAATAATTGTAACAGGATGCAAAGATCCATAAGTAACATCTCTATTAATAGTTGGATCAAACTTATCACTATCACCATTTAAAGCATTATCTAAACTATTACTAAATAGTTCTTCTAATTGTTTCTTTACTTTATTAAATAATGGTCCATATTCTTTCTTTTCTTCTAAAGACATATCTTTAATTCCAGCCATATACTCACTAAGTTCACTTTTCTTACCTAAAAATAAAGACTTAATATTTAAATAATCTGCCTCACATTTAATTTCCTTAGCCTTTTCTTTCGCATTCTTGACAAGTAAATCTAATTTTTCCTTCATAACTTTTCCCTCCAAAATAAAAAGTTCACTAATCTAAGGGTGCAAAATACTGCACGGTACCACCTTAGTTTATGAACTTTATTCATACACTTTAATAGGTTAACGCCCTAAACGATTAACGCTCCTATACTGAAATTCATTAATTACTTTTATTTATAGATAATCTCAGCTATTATATCTATTCTCTTTAAATCCATAATTAACTACTTATATATACTCATCGCATTACAAAAACTATTCTATCATTTAAAATTTTATATTTCAAGAACTTTTAATCAATAAACTACTACAAAAATATTGCCATATAAAGTGGTAAATAAACAATATCATCTTGAACGAACAAATCTTTAGTATGTAATACATATCTAGTACCAACACTTTTCTTAAATTTATTCTTAAATCTATCTATTGATGTATGTTTATTATAACTACCTGATTTTACTTCAATTGGATTAATTTTTTTATCTTGTACAATAAGGAAATCTACTTCCATATTATTTTCTATAACATTATTATCATTTTTAGAATAATAATAAAGTTCATACCCCTTTGACTTAAGAGTTTGAGCAACAAAATTTTCCATAATCATACCTTGGTTAATATTTAGTTTATCAAATAGTATTGCCTTATATATATCATTTTCTACAAAAGGTTTATTTATAAATGCTTGTGTTACAAGTAATCCAACATCAGATTGATAACATTTATAACTATTTTCATCTTTAGTTAATGCTAAACTAATACTCGGATCAGTCACATTATTACACAAATTAATAATTTTTGCTTCTTCTAACCAAGATAATTCATTCTCATAATTATTATTTCTTGCCGTTTTATCAATAGAGGAAAGTTTATATTTTTTACTTCCATTAGATAATTGTCCTGGAATGTTATCATACATCGCAATTAATTTCTTACTATTACTACCATGTTTATTTATATCATCACGATATAATGATAATATATCTCTTTTCTTACTATCAACCCTATCAAAACTTTTTGTTTTAATATATTCAACAACTGCTTGAGGCATTCCGCCAACAAGGACATAAGTTCTAAAATCTTTCATAATTCGGTTATGTGCTATATCTACTTTTTTCTTACTATCAAAACATTGTTTTAAGAAAGGAATCGTACTTGTATCCCCCAAAGCCCATAGAAATTCTTCAAAATCTAATGGATACATATTAATCTTCTTTTCTTCAGAAGGAATAATTATATTTTCAACATTCTTTTTAATTGAAATAAGTGATCCTGTTTCTATGTAATCATATCTACCATCAGCAACTAAATACTTGATTAATGATCTAGCTTCTGGACAAAATTGAACTTCATCAAAAATAATTAATGACTTACGAATTGGTAATACTTTTCCATAATATGACTGTAACTTTTGTAAAATTAAATCTATATCACTTCTATCACGTATAAATAGATTTTTAATTTCCTCAGGAGCAATATTAAAATCAATAAGAATATACTCCTCATACTCATTTTTAGCAAATTCTTCTGCTATTGTACTCTTACCAGTACGTCTAGCTCCTTCAATAAGCAAAGCAGTCTGTCCATTATCATTATTTTTCCAATCAACCAATTTATTATAAATCTTCCTCTTTAAATAAATCATTTCATCCATAAATATTCCTTCCCTCTAACAATATTTTAACCACAATTTAACGTTTTGACAACTTTTTTTGCTCATTTTTTAACGTTTTGACAACTTTTTTAACCCAAAATTTAACGTTTTGACAAGATTTATGTATATAAAACAAAAAAAGTAAACAACTAATGCTTACTTTTCCTCTAATTTAGACTTCAAATACTCTCCAGTAAATGATTCTTTAACTTTAACAATTTCTTCTGGTGTTCCTTTAGCAATAACTTTACCACCATCATCACCACCATTTGGACCAATATCAATAATATAATCCGCACATTTAATTACATCTAAATTATGTTCAATAATAATAACTGTATCACCATTATCAACAATACGTTCTAAAACAACAAGTAATTTCTTAATATCATCAGTATGTAAACCAGTAGTTGGTTCATCTAATATAAAGACACTCTTACCAGTTGGTTTCTTTTGTAATTCTTTCGCAAGTTTAACACGTGCTGCTTCTCCACCAGATAAAGTTGGTGCACTTTGTCCAAGTTTAATATATGGAAGTCCAACATCTATCATAGTCTGTAATTTATTTTTAATCTTAGGTACACTATCAAAGAATTCAATAGCTTCACTAACTCTCATATCAAGTACTTCTGCAATATTTTTACCTTTAAATTTAACGTCTAAAGTCTCACGATTATATCTAGTACCATGACATACATCACAAGGAACATAAACATCCGGTAAAAAATGCATCTCAATTTTCTTAATACCATCACCTTGACAAGCCTCGCATCTACCACCTTTAACATTGAATGAAAATCTACCCTTATCATAGCCTTTCATTTTAGATTCTTTCATCTCAGCAAATAAATCACGAATATCATCAAATACTCCAACATAAGTTGCTGGATTACTTCTAGGAGTTCTACCTATTGGTTCTTGAGAAATATCTACTACTTTATCAACGTTTTCAAGTCCTTTAATCCCCTTATTTTTTCCTGGTATTACCATTGTTCCGTAAACTTTAGCTCTTAGTGCTCTAACAAGTGTTTCCGTAACTAAACTTGATTTACCCGATCCAGATACACCCGTAACCAAAGTCATAGTTCCAAGTGGAAATTTAACATTTATATTTTTTAAATTATTTTGACTAGCACCCTTTATTTCAATAAATTTTCCATTACCTTTTCTACGTTTTTTAGGAACATCTATTTTTAATTCACCAGTTAAATATTTTCCCGTTAAACTATTCTTGTTTCGCATTACCTCTTCAGGCGTTCCAGCTGCAACAACCTCTCCACCTTGATCACCAGGTCCCGGTCCAATATCAACTAAATAATCAGCAGCTCTCATTGTATCTTCATCATGTTCAACAACAATTAAAGTATTTCCAAGATCTCTCATTTCTTTTAAGGAATTAATTAATTTATCATTATCCCTCTGATGTAAACCTATACTTGGCTCATCTAAAACATATAAAACACCAGTTAATTTACTACCAATTTGAGTAGCTAAACGAATTCTTTGTGATTCACCACCAGATAACGTACTTGCTTCTCTAGCTAAAGTTAAATAACCAAGTCCAACATTATTTAAAAAGCTTAATCTACTTTTAATTTCTTTAACAATTAAACTAGCAATATTTTCTTGTTCCTTAGTAAGTTTTAAATTATCAAAAAAATCTATTAAATCTCTAATACTTTTCAAACACACTTCATAAATACTTAAACCATTAATCTTAACCGCTAAAACATCATCAGATAATCTAGCACCATGACATTTCTTACAAGGTAAATCAACCATATATGAACTTAGCCAATCTCTTATCCACTTACTAGTAGTTTCCATATATCTTCTTTGGAAATTATTAGCAATTCCTTCATAAGTATCTGTAACATATCTCTTATTACCATTTTTACTTACGTATTCAAAATCAAATAATTCATTACTACCATATAAAATTATATCTAATTCTTTTTTACTAAGTTCAGATATTTTCTTATTTAAATCAATATTATAATATTTACAAACAGTCTCAAGTTCAGTTAAAGCAATATTTTGATCTAAACTAAATCCTTTAATTGCTCCCTCATATACTGATTTATTTTTATCAGGAATAAGTAAATCAATACTAATATTTTGTTTAACACCTAAACCTTTACATTCAGGACAAACTCCATATGGGGCATTAAATGAGAATAATCTAGGTTCTAATTCAGGCAAACTAAAGTTACATTCAGGACAAGCATAATGTTCACTCATTATAAATTCTTCACCATCAATTACATGTATTAAAACCTTACCACTTGCCATCTTTGTACTAAGTTCAATTGCTTCAAATATACGACTTCTTTCATCCGGATTAACAACAATACGATCAACTACCAAATAAATATTATCTTTCTTATTTTTTTCTAAGACAATATTTTCTGATAAGTCATGCATTTCTCCATTAACTCTTACTCTAGTAAATCCTTTTTTTCTTAAATCATCAAACAAATCTTGATGAGTACCTTTTTCACCATGAACAATAGGAGCAAGTATTTCTAACTTAGTTCCTTCATCCATAGCTAAAATCTTATTAGTCATTTCTTCAATACTTTGACTAGTAATTGGCACGTGATGATTAGGACAATACGGAGTTCCAACTCTTGCAAATAACAAACGTAAATAATCATATATCTCTGTTACAGTACCAACTGTACTTCTTGGATTATTATTAGTTGTTTTTTGATCAATCGAAATACTAGGAGATAATCCTTCAATAGAGTCTACATCAGGTTTATCAGACCCACCTAAAAACTGTCTTGCATATGCACTTAAAGATTCAATATATCTTCTTTCCCCTTCAGCATAAATGGTATCAAAAGCAAGACTACTCTTTCC